>VFSW01014819.1_pt1 | contig 10751 bp, 7 predicted proteins | sample 5358111 | NCBI WGS metagenome assembly VFSW01 (sample SAMN11554181, study PRJNA540505) | mine drainage metagenome | isolation source: sediment from site ElyBrook_90M | place: USA: Ely Copper Mine, Vershire, VT | collected 2017
CTACAGTCCCCCCCCCCCGGGCCCGCGGGGCCGTTGGCCGGCCTCCCCCCGCCCCCCGCCCCGCCCCCCGGCCGGCCCGACTTCGAGCCGGTCGATCTGCTTGTAGGCGCGTGAGAAGCGTTGCCGGCGCCGGCCCTTGATGTCCTTGAACGCGGCGAGCTCGGCGTATTTCAACTTCATCGGTGCGCTGTTGCCGCTGTACACGGTCAGTTGTTCCCCGGGGGCGACGACCGCGATCGCGACCAGATACTCCTCGCGATCGGCCGATTTCCTGCCGGGAATCCCGAACAGGTTCTGCCCCTTGCCGGAGCTCATCTCCTCGATATCGGCGCAGGGCATCGCGAGAGCCTCGCCCTCGTCGTTGACGAGCACCGCGAGCGCCTCCTCGCTCGTGATCGGCTGCGCCGGCAGCACCCGGGCGTTGTCGGGGATCTTCAACACCGATTTGCCCTTGCGGTTGCGCGCGTACAGATCCGCAAGCTTCGCCCGGAACCCGTAGCCGGCGTCGCTCGCGAGCAGCCACCGGTCCTCGGGCTCGCCGATCAGCACCGCCGCGAAGGTCGCCCCGTCCGGCGGGTCGACCGAGCCGGACAGGGGCTCGCCGTAGCCGCGGGCGGCCGGCAATTGATGCGCATCGAGACTGTAGGCGCGGCCGGTCGAGTCGATGAACACGGCCTGCTGCAGGTTGCGCCCGCGGGCGGCCGCCTGGAACTCGTCGCCGCTCTTGTAGGCGAGCGAGCGCGGATCGATCTCATGACCCTTGGCGGCGCGCACCCAGCCGAGCCGCGACAACACCACGGTCGCCGGCTCGCTCGCCAGCAGATCGGTGGCGGCGATCGCCTGCGCCGCGGCCCGCTCGACGATGCGCGTGCGCCGCGGATCGCCGTGCTCCTCGGCGTCGCCTTCGAGTTCCTCGCGGACGAGCTTCGCGAGCCGCGCAGCGCTCTTCAGGATCCGGTCGATGTCGTCGCGTTCCGTCGCGAGCTCGTCCTGCTCGGCCTTGATCTTCATCTCCTCGAGACGCGCCAGATGGCGCAGCTTCGTCTCGAGAATCGACTCCGCCTGGGTCTCGTCGAGCGCGAAACGTCGCATCAGGACCGGCTTCGGGTGCTCCTCGGAGCGTACGATGCGGATCACCTCGTCGAGGTTCAGGTAGGCGATCAGCAATCCGGCGAGGATGTGCATTCGCGCATCGACCTTCTCGAGGCGGTGCGCGAGACGGCGCGTGACGGTCGCCTTGCGGAACTCCAGCCACTCGCCGAGCAGTTCCTTCAACCCCATCACCCGTGGGCGGCCGTCGAGGCCGATCACGTTCAGATTCACGCGGTAATTGCGCTCCAGATCGGTGGTCGCGAACAGATGCGCCATCAGCGCCTCGGCGTCCACCCGGTTCGACTTCGGCACGATGACCAGCCGGATCGGCTTTTCATGATCCGACTCGTCGCGCAGATCCTCGACCATCGGCAGCTTCTTGGCGCGCATCTGATTGGCGATCTGCTCGAGGACCTTGGCGCCGGACACCTGGAACGGCAGCGTGTCGACGACGATTTCGCCATTCTCCAGCGCGTAGGTCGCGCGCGCCTTGAAGCCGCCGCTGCCCGTCTCGTACATCTGTGCGAGTTCCGCGCGCGGCGTGACGATCTCGGCTCCGGTCGGCAGGTCCGGTCCCTTGACGTGGCTCATCAGCTTGCGCGTCGAGATTTCCGGATCTTCGAGCAGCGCGATGCAGGCTGCGGCGATCTCGCGCAGATTGTGCGGCGGTATGTCGGTCGCCATGCCGACCGCGATGCCGGAGCCGCCGTTCAACAGCAGATTCGGCACGCGGGCGGGCAGGATCGTCGGCTCCTCGAGCGAGCCGTCGAAGTTCGGCGTCCAGTCGACCGTGCCCGAGCCGAGCTCCTGAAGGAGGAGCGATGCGTAGCGCGTCAGCCTCGACTCGGTGTAGCGCATCGCGGCGAAGGACTTCGGATCGTCGGTCGAACCCCAGTTGCCCTGGCCGTCGACGATCGGATAACGGTAGGCGAAGTCCTGGGCCATGTGCACCATCGCCTCATAGCACGCCGAGTCGCCATGCGGATGGAACTTGCCGATCACGTCACCGACGGTGCGCGCGGATTTCTTGTGCTTGGCGCCGGCCGCGAGACCGAGTTCGCTCATCGCGTAGACGATGCGCCGCTGTACGGGTTTCAAGCCGTCGCCGACGTGCGGCAGCGCCCGATCGAGGATCACGTACATCGAATAATCGAGATACGCGTGCTCGGCGAAACTCTTAAGCGACTGCGATTCGACGCCCTCGAAGTTCAATTCCTGATCCTTCATAGCCGTGCGAGGTTCCCCTTGTTCTCGAGCCACCCGCGGCGATCACCCGCGCGCTTCTTGGCGAGCAGCATGTCGAGCATCGAGTCCGGACTGTCGCCCTCATCGATCGTCAACTGCACGAGCCGGCGGGTCGCCGGCGCCATCGTCGTCTCACGCAACTGCGGCGGGCTCATCTCGCCGAGACCCTTGAAGCGCGTCACAACCGGCTTCAGGCGCGCGTTCTCCGCGGCGAGTCTCGCGAGGATCCGCTCGCGCTCGGCTTCATCGAGCGCGTACAGCACCTGTTTGCCGGCGTCGATCCGGAACAGCGGCGGCATGCACACGTGCACGTGGCCGGCGCCGACCATCGGCCGGAAGTGGCGCAGGAAAAGCGCGCACAGCAGGGTCGCGATGTGCTGGCCGTCGCTGTCGGCGTCGGCGAGGATGCACACCTTGTGGTAGCGCAGCCCCGAGAGGTCGGCGGCACCGGGTTCGACACCGATCGCGACGCTGATGTCGTGCACTTCCTGCGACTGCATCGCCTCGCGCGCATCCGCCTCCCAGGTGTTCAGGATCTTGCCGCGCAACGGCATGATCGCCTGTGTGACGCGATCGCGGGCCTGTTTGGCCGAGCCTCCGGCCGAGTCACCCTCGACCAGGAACAGCTCGCCGCGCTGCGGGTCCTGGCTGACGCAATCGGCGAGTTTGCCCGGCAGGGCGGGCCCCGCGACGATGCGCTTGCGCGCGATCTTCTGGCTGTCGCGCAGGCGCTGCTGCGCGTTCGCGATGCACAGCTGGGCGATCTCGCCGCCCTGGTCCGGGTGCTGGTTCAACCACAGGGCGAAGGCGCCCTGGATCACCCCCTGGACGAGGCCGGCGGACTCGCGTGAGGACAGTTTCTCCTTCGTCTGCCCCGCGAATTGCGGTTCGCGCATCTTCAGCGAGAGCACGAAACTCACGCCGTCCCAGACATCCTCGGGCGCGAGCTTGACACCGCGCGGCAGCAGATCACGGAATTCGCAGAACTCGCGCACCGCCTCACATGCGCCCGCCCGCAGACCGTTGACGTGCGTGCCGCCCTCGATCGTCGGAATCAGGTTCACGTAGCTCTCGGCGACCGACGTGCCGGCGTCGAGCACCCAGGCGAACGCCCATTCGAGCGCCCCGCCGTCGATATCGCGCTTGCCGTAGAACGTCTCGGCCGGCAGCCAGCGGCCCTGGCCGAGCTGCTCGGCGAGGTACTCGTGCAGGCCACCGGTATAGAACCACTCGTCCGTCTCGCCGCTCGCCTCGTTGTACAGGCTCACCCGCAGACTCGGACACAGCACCGCCTTGGCGCGCAGCACCTGTTTGAGCTTGGGCAGCGCGAACTTGTCGGTGTCGAAATACTGGCCGTCGGGCCAGAAGCGGATGGTCGTGCCGGTTCGCGACTTCGCGACCTCGCCGACCACCTCGAGTTTCGAGGTCGGGCGGCCGCCGGCGAAGCTGATGTTGTATTCCTTGCCGCCCCGGCGCACCCAGCACTCCAGGTGCTTGGAGAGCGCGTTCACGACCGAGACGCCGACGCCATGCAGGCCGCCGGCGTGCTGATAGTTCTTGTCGTTGAACTTGCCGCCGGCGTGCAGCCTCGTCAGTATCAGCTCGACGCCGGTGATCTTCTCCTTCGGGTGGATATCCACGGGCATTCCGCGCCCGTCGTCCTCGACCTCGACCGACCCGTCCTTGTAGAGGCTCACGCGGATGTTGCGGCAATGACCCGCGAGCGCCTCGTCGACGCTGTTGTCGATGACTTCGTGCGCGAGATGATTCGGTCGGGTGGTGTCCGTGTACATGCCCGGGCGGCGGCGCACCGGGTCGAGCCCGCTCAACACTTCGATATCAGATGCCGTGTACGACGATGCCATCGGCTGCCCCTCGCTGATCGGCCGCGGAGTCTAGCACGCACGCCGCGCACACATCGGCTGGCGGCCGGTCCGCGGTTGCGCTATCGTTGTCGCCCTCATGGGAATAGCCAACGCGCACAATCTGCTCGAGACCGCCGGCGAACAGCCGCACCCCTACGGAATCGTCGTGCGGCTCAAACCCGGCGATCCGTTCCGCAAGCTGCTCGGCGAGGACTGGGAGCGGACGCATTGGTTCGCGACGGCCGCCGAGCGCGACCGGGTGCGCGCGGACATGGCGCGCCGCCATGAGTACTCGCGCACGGGCGATGCGCCGGCGCTGAGCTTCGAGAAGGTCGAGAACCTGGCCGCGAGCCGCGGCATCTAAAGCCCGGCACGCTCAGAACGTGCGTCCGAGGAACAGATAGTAGGCGCTCGAACCCGTCGTGTCGTAGCCCCCGCCGACGTACAACGGCCCGAGGGGGGTGTCGAACCCGAGGAATAGCGACACATCCTTGCGGGCCGTACCCCAGTCGATCTGGCCGCGCCGCTGCCAGACGTTGCCGGCCTCGAACGACATGCCGAGGTAGGCTGGAAACTCGAGCATCCCGGCGCCGCCATGACCGATCTGGCGGAAGTATGCCGCGCGGCCGATCGCATAATTCGGGCCGGTCAGGGACTGCGCGGCGAGACCCGAGAGATTCAGGAAGCCGCCGAGCGTGTAGAAATCCTGCAGCGAGGTCGGCTGGATCGTGCCGCGCAGCGTCGTACCCGCGGAACTCCACAGCAGCAGCGTGTCGCGGCCGCGCGAGCGCGCCATCAGCCAGTTGGCGCTGAGCTGATCCGAGGGGGCCAGCGAGCCGAGGGCCGGACGCCTGGCGTCCCATTGCAGCGAATAGCGCTGCCCCGTGCGTGGAAAATCGACGCTGTCGAGCCGGTCGTAGCTCCACTTGAAGAACAGCTCGCCGTCGTTGAATTTTCGGTCCACGAGCGCAGGATCTCCGAAGCGCGGATGCGTGTTGCCGTTGACGCGGTGAATGCCGGCGCGCACTTCGCCCCAGTTGCCGAATTCGCGGCCGACATCGAGATCCGCCTCGGCCTCGCGCTCGCGAAAATCGGCGACCTCGACGTCGCGGGTGTACACCCGCAGGTCGCGCTGTTCGATGCGCAGGCTCGGCGCGACGAACCAGCGCCGACGCGCCGACAGCGGCTGGTAGAACTCGGTCAACACCTTCGGGTTGCTGCCGATCTGCAGATCGGTGCGCCATTCGCCGCCGAGATCGTTGACCTCGGTCACCAGGAAGCGCGCCGCCGCGTTGTACTGGCTGTTGCCCTGAAAGTCATCCTGCAGTTTCAGCCCGAAGCGCACGTAGTTCGGCCCCCAGGACTTGGCCCGCGCACTCACCTCGATGCCGCTGCGCCGCGCCGCGCCGCGGCCCTGCGTGACGATGCGGTAATCGACCGACTCGAACAGCCCGAGACCGTACAGCTCGGTGATGAGCGCGCCGATGCGGGCCGCGTCGAGCCGCCGGCCGATCACCGGCCGCATCGTCGCGAGGATCGTCCGCGCATACGGTCGCGACGCGGCATCGACACGCACAAAACGTATCGTCGGCGGCCTCAGCGCGGGCCGTGCGCGCCTCGCAAGGTAGCGCCGGTAGGCCGCCGGACTGACGCTAAGCGCCGCGAGCCGCGCGCGCATCGCGAGCGCGGCCTGCTCGCCGAGCCGGATCGTCTGCGCCGCGACGGTGAAATCGGTCGAGCCGGTCCGGCCGAGCTTCGGTTCGATCAATACATCAGCCGGCCCGAGCGTCGCCTTCTGTCGATCGGAGTCGCGGCGCACGAGGATCGCGAGCATCTGGTTGGAAATGGCCAGCGCCGAATTCAGGTGCCGGCGCGAGACCAGAGGGGACTCGACATCGTCGACGATCAACACATCGCCGCCCCTGGCGCGGGCGACGGCGCCCGGCCGGTGCGCCGGGCTGCCGCCGGCGCCGAGCAGCCGGCCGGGATCCTGGACGGGCGCGAACAGGCCCGGAGCCGACATGCTCGCGCGCATCGCCTCGGCCAGATCGCCGCTGCCGAGGATCACGGGTTTGCCGGACACCAGATCGGTCGCGACCGCCCGGAAGGGCGTCGGCAGCGAGTCGAAACTCGCGACGTGCTGGTAGCGCAGCGTCAGCCTCCGCAGGGTTTCCTGCAGCTTCTGACCCTGGATCAAGCCCTTCGGCAACAGAAACCGGCCGTGTTTGAGCCCGATCGGCAGGTGCACCAGGAAGTTGCGGTCGTCCTGCTTGCGGCGGAACGCCAGATCCTGGCGTGGCGGGGAGTCGTAGAAGGCTTCCTGCCAGTCGACCGAGCGCACCGCCGAGTCGATCTGTTCGGGCGTCATGCCGCTCGCGTACAAGCCGCCCACGATCGCGCCCATGCTGGTGCCGGCGATGCAGTCGACCGGCACCCGCAGCCGCTCGAGCACCCGCAAGACACCGATGTGGGCGAGCCCGCGCGCCCCACCGCCGGACAGCACCAGGCAGATCCGCGGCCGCCGGCCGGGCGCGGGCCGCGCCGCGGCTCGTCCAGCATGCGCGGCGCCGGCCAGCAACACCGCAAGGCACATCACCCTCGCCGCCAGCCTGCGCATCGACGGCTCCCCCCAAAAACGCGACGTCTAGAGCACCAGATTGACCGTGTCGGCCGTGAAGGTGTTCGTGGCCCGGTCGTAAAGCCCCCGCGCCTCGAGCGACACCGCCTGGTTCGTCGAACCGAGGTCGGTGTTGAGCGCGGTGACGAAACTCGCGAACGAGCTGAACTGACTGATGCCGCTCGTGGCGTTGCCGAGCGCGAAGTCCGGAGCGAAGGTCGAGGTCACGGCCGCGCTCGTCGGCACGATCTGCGGGGAGGCGCCGAGTGAATGCAGGTCGACCGTTTCCGGGCCGACCATGATCACCGCGCTCGCGAGGCTCGGGTTGGTCAAATCGACGGTGAAGCCGCCGCTCGAGACGCCCGCGAACGGCGCTGTGGTGCCCGTACCGCTCCAGGTCACGCGCAGGCTCGCCGGCACCGCCGACTCGCCGTTCACCGTGGTGGCATTGAAGTCCCGCGGGGCGCCGCCGCAGCCGGTGGCGCGCCCCGAGGGCCCCCCCCGCGGGGCCCCCCCCGCGCCGCTCCCGGTGGGGGCAGTCCCGCCCGGCGGGGCGCCGCCGAAGCCGTTGACGAGCCCGTAGGCCCACAGCGGCGTGCCCGCCGCGGTGCCCGACAGATCGGTCGCGCCGGTGTTGATGCGATAGTTCGCCGCGCTCGTATCCTGCGCCGTGGTGACCCCGCTGCCGGCGAAATTGAACACGCTCGCCGGCCAGCCGGCGAGATCCTGCAGCGTCACGCTCGCGCTGCCGGCTGCGCCGCTCAGCAGCTGCCCGAAGGCCTGCGTCGACAGCAGTCGCACGTCCCCGGCGGTCGGGCTGCTCGCGTCGAGCGTCACGACGTTCGCGCTCGAGAGGGTGTAGGTGCCGATCGCGTCGATTTTCTGACCGACCGAGATCGAGTTGTAGTTCAGTCCGGTCAGGGTCGAATCATCGGCGGTGACGGTGGTGCCGGGACCGACCAGCACCTGGGCGTCCGTGTACAAGGGCTCGGCGTAGCCGGTGGGGAAGCTCTGGGTCGAGCCCCAGAGCGTGCCGCCGCGTACCGTGAGGGTGTTGCCGCTGCGCGCGATGACGGTGCCGGTCAGATTCTGGGTATAGAAACTCTCGAGACTCGAGCCGGCGATCACGTAGACGGTGTTGAACTTGCCGGCGCTGCCGGTCGGCGTGGCGGTCGGCTCGAAGCTCGTGTAGGCGGCGGTGAGCGTGGTGCCCGCCGAGGTCTGCGAGAGTTGCGTGAGCCCCGGCAAACCGGTGTAGTTCTGGCCGTTGATGGTATAGAGCGTGTTTGCACCGCCGAACAGCGTCAGCGAGCCGATGTTGCTCGCCTCGTCGTAGAACGGCCGCTCGTAGATCGTGTAGGTGCCGAGATTGACGCTCGAGTTGATCAGCGGACCGCGCACGCGGATCAGCTTCGTATCGGCCGGCGCGATCGCCGCCGTCATGAACGGGTTGACGGTGACGGTCGCCGGCGAGGTCGCGGTGTTGATCGAGTTCGATGCCGGCAGGTCGAGGTCGAGCGCGAGCAGCGCGGCGTTGCTGGTCGCGTAGCTCGGCGTGATCACGAGCGGGTTGTTCGGGTCGAGCGTGACGGTGAAACTCACCGTCTTCACCGCCGCGCCGCCCGTGCCGACGACGTTCGCCTTTTGCGGCACGCCGCCCTGCACCACCGCGATCGAGGCGTTGGTGTAGTCCAGGGTGACCGTCGCCGACACGTAGGTGTCGTCCGGCACGGTCGCGCTGCCCCACAGTTCGGCGACATTGCCGAGCCGCGCAAAATCGACCGGTTCGACCGTGCCGAGCGCGCTGTAGGTGTTGCCCTTGTTGTCCTTGAGCGTGATCGAGTCGAGGTTCACGAAGTAGTTCGCGAACGCGCCGGGCTCGGCCGTGACCGTCACCCAGACGACGCCGTAGCCGCTCTGGTAGTTGTTGTTGCTGCTGCAACCGGCCGCCGCGATCCCGGCCAAGGCGAGCGCGAGGCCCTTGAGAACGCGGATTAGTTCACGAAACGATGGGTGCACGAGAATTTCCAATGACCTGGATCGATTAGGATAATGGCTTTCGAGTGTGCGCGCGCGACAAAGTTGCACCCGGCGCGCGCGGCGCGCCCGGCGCGCCACGGGGAATTTGCTGGGTGATGCAATGAATGTTGCCGCCGCCCAGCAGGATCTCGCGCGCATCCACGCCGACGACGCGCCGCGTCGGGAACAGGCGCGCGAGCGTGCGCAGCGCCGCAGCATCGTGGCGGCGGTCGAGACGAGGTGCGGCGACGACGCGGTTGCCGATGTAGAAATTCACGTACGAGGCGGCGAGCCGGTCGCCGGCCCGCCGGGGCTGGCTGCCCGGCCGGACATCGACCTCGGCGGCCTCGGCGGCGCTCATGTGCATAGGATCGGGCTGATGCAGTTTGTGCACCGTGAGCGCCCGTCCGCGCCCGGCGCCCGCGGACCGCCCCCGTGGCCGCGCGGGCACCGCAAACTAGAGGTGGGGTGCGCGCCCAGAGGCCGGCCCCGGGCATGCGCCCGGGGCGGCCGGGGGGGGGCTTTTGTCAATGTGAGGGGTTTTTTGTTTTTGGCCCCCCTGCCGGCCCCGCCCGGGGGGGGGGGGGGGGCACCGCAGCCGTTGCAGCGCGTCCAGCGAAATCTCGTGCTGCGGATCGCGCACATCGTCCGTCCAGGTCAAGGCGACGTGGCCGGGGCTGGTGAAACAGGCGAGGTTGTCGACGTGCCCGTCCGTCTCGTCCAAATGCACGCCGCGTCCGAGCCAGATCACGGTCTCGACGCCCAGATAGCCGCGCAGCAAGCGCTCGATCTCGGCGCGCCCGAGCCCTGGATTGCGGTTCGGGTTCAGCAGGCACTGCTCGGTCGTAAGACAGGTGCCCTGCCCGTCGACGTGGATGGAACCGCCTTCCAGCACGAAGGGCGCGCGGTAGCGGTCGAGACCTTCGATATGCAGGATTTTCTGGGCGACCTCATCATCGAGGTCCCAGGGGAAATAGGTGCCGCCGACGAGTCCGCCCCAGGCGTTGAACATCCAGTCGACGCCGCGGCGCCGACCCCTGGCGTCGATCAGCACGGTGGGACCGGTATCGCGCACCCAGGCGTCGTTTGCCGAGATCTCGACGAGGCGCATCCCGTCGGGCAGCCTCGCGCTCGCGTTCTGGAATTGCGCCGCCGATACGCCGACCGTCACCGCTTCGCTCTCGAGAATCGCCGCGGCGAGCGCCGCGAAGGCCGCCTGAGCCGGTTTTGCGCCCGCGCGCCAGGTATCCGGGCGCTCCGGCCACAACATCCAGCAACCCGCGTGCCGTTCGAATTCGGCCGGCATCCGGAACCCGTCGCGCGCCGGCAGCGATTTGCGTGTCAGCAATGTGTGTCTCCGGGGCCGCGTGCTAGCATGGGCAACCCCGCGTTTGTTAAGGAGCGAGACGAATGCCAGAGGCGAAGCCCGTCAATTTAAAGCCACCCGCCGGCGGCGAGAAAATCACGATCTCGAACGGCAAGCTCAGGGTGCCGAATAACCCGATTATACCGTTCATCGAAGGCGACGGCACGGGCCGTGACATCTGGCGAGCGAGCGTGCGGGTGATGGATGCGGCGGTCGCCAAGGCCTACGGAGGCGCACGGCGCATTCATTGGATGGAAGTCTACGCCGGCGAGAAGGCGAACACGCTCTACCACTCCTGGCTGCCCGACGAGACCGTCAGCGCCTGCCGCGAATACCTGGTCTCGATCAAGGGGCCGCTGACCACGCCGATCGGCGGCGGCATCCGTTCGCTCAACGTCGCGCTGCGCCAATTGCTCGACCTGTACGTGTGCCTGCGGCCGGTCCGCTGGTTCAAGGGCGTGCCCTCGCCGGTGCGCTCACCGGAAAAGGTGGACATGGTGATCTTCCGCGAGAACACCGAGGACATCTACGCGGGCATCGAATTCGA
>VFSW01014820.1_pt1 | contig 10749 bp, 7 predicted proteins | sample 5358111 | NCBI WGS metagenome assembly VFSW01 (sample SAMN11554181, study PRJNA540505) | mine drainage metagenome | isolation source: sediment from site ElyBrook_90M | place: USA: Ely Copper Mine, Vershire, VT | collected 2017
ACGCATGCCGCAGCGGTCGCCGCGATTCCCGCGCCCCCGCCCCTGCCCGCGGCCGAGGCCACGGTCGGTACGCTGCGACTGGACCCCAATCTCGAGGGGCAGAGAGTCTACCTCGACGGCGTCGTGCTCAAGGCGACGGCCGCCATGCTCCGCTGCGGCGCTCACACCTTCGCGGTGGGCTCGCCCGCGCGCGCGCGCATCGTCGACGTGCCGTGCGGCGGCGACATCACCGTGTTCCGCTAGCCGGCCGACTGGCCGCCCACAGGGAGCGGTCCGCGATCAGATACGCCACGTAGTTGATCGCCGTGCGCGCCTCGAGGTGCACCACGTACTCGCCTCGGTCGTCGCTCACGCGCACGTGCTGGCCGACGTGCACGATGTACTGCAGCCGGTCCGTGCCGAAGGTCATCGGCCCCCCGGATCGCTGCGAGAGCGCCGCGTGCACGCGCAGGGTGGCTCCGAGCGTGTGCTCCTGACCCGCGGGCCCGAACCGGGCCACCAGCCGCGTGACCGCACCTCGCGCGTTGGCCCGCGCGGCGAGCACGAGCGTCTGCGCGCGGGGGCCGCTGGGCGACGACTCGTCGGTGAGCGACAGCTTGATGCGCGTACCGAGGAGCCGCGCCAGCGACACGCAGCCCGGCAGCGAGTGCGACAGGACGACCTCGCCGCCCAGCACCAGGTGTCGCTCGCGGACCTCGGTGACGATCCCCTCCGCGGTGGTGAGCCAGCCGCGCTGCGAGGGCTCGCGTGCGCGCACCGCGCTGACCCCGTCGACGCTGAACACAAACGCCGGTACCGCTTCGACGCACTTCCAGCGCTGGCTGTCGATGACCATGCCCCGGGACCTCGGCCCAAGCCACCAGGGATGCCACGCGCGTGCCAGCGGTACAGCCCGCCCCGGCGCGTGCTCGTCCGCATACTTGCGCCATCCAGCCGCTGCCGTGGACGAGGGCGCGTCCCCTCGGCCTGGATCGTCCGGGGTCCATGTTTCGCCGGGTCGCCGCCCGCGCCGCAGAATCCGTGCCGGGCGGTTGACTCGAAAGCCCCCAGGGACTATCCCGACGACCCGCGCCTGGACCCCGCGATCACGCGGGAAGGTCGCGTTTTCCCGGAGCCGAAGTGCCCTCTTCCCTGCTCTCCAGCGACCTCCTCCTCGCCCAGAACGTCCCCCCCAAGGCCGGCACCCCCGGCGTCGCGCAGGACTCCACTCCCGCGCCGGGCGGAGGCGCGGGCGCGGCTCCCGGCCCGGGCTCGCCGCTCGGGGGCTTCATGCCGCTGCTGATGATGCTCGTCATCTTCGTGCCCTTCTTCCTGCTCATGTCGCGCAGGCAGAAGAAGGAGCAGGCCGCGCGCTCCGCCCTGAAGAAGGGCGACAAGGTGATGGGCAACTCGGGCCTGATCGGCGAGCTGGTCGAGATGGACGACAAGGTCGCGAAGGTGAAGATCGCCCCCGGCGTCACGGTCCAGATGCTCGCGAACACGGTTTCGCCGCTGGTCCAGCCGCAGACCGCGACCGACAAGGAATTGAAGGAAGCGAAGGCTGTTTCCGACAAGAAGTAGCCTCGACCCCCGCCCCCGATCGACATGCCCAACAAGAACGTCATCGCCATCCTGTGCGGAGTGGCGGCCCTCGGCCTCCTCGCATTCGCCATCTACACGCATGGCGATCCGCTCGCCATCATGGGCGCCACCGCCGCCGCACTCGGTTTCTGCACGTGGGGCGTGACCCACCCGCAGCGCAAGATGCCGCTGTCCGTCATGGTGATCGCGGCCGGCGCGGGCGGGCTGTTCTTCCACTTCGACAACTTCTGGGGCCTGGTCACCTGCTTCCTGTCGTTCGTGTGGGCCCTCTTCGGCCTGCTGCCGGTCATGGACGGTCCGTGGCGGCTCAAGGGGGGCTTCATCCTCGCCGTCTTCCTGGGGGGCGCCATCGCGCTGTGGCCGTCCATCCACTCGTGGAGCAGCGGCAAGGTCCCGCTCCCTGCCTACTTCCGCGATCGCATCGACTTCGCCATCGCGCCGGGTCTCGACCTGCGCGGCGGCCTCCGCCTCGTCTACACGGTCGAGGTCGAGGAGGCGATCCGCGACAAGCGTGACCACTACGCCGACGACATGCGCCAGGCGCTGGCGACCGCCTTCGGCTTCCACACCGGCGACGGGCGCGTGACGCGCGACGAGCTGGCGAAACTGGACGAGAAGGTGCACGTCGCGACGCCCGAGGCGGCGATCATCCGCCTGACCTTCAAGGACCCGGCCGACAAGTCGAAGCTGGACGACCGCTTCAACAAGGCCTTCCTGGGCGAGCTCGGGCAGACGCCCGGCCCGGGCCCGAACGACATCACGTTCAAGATCCGCGGCGACGTCGAGTCCCAGATCCGCGATCGCGCGGTCGCGCAGGCGAAGGACACGGTCAACCGCCGCGTCGACGAGCTCGGCCTGCGCGAGGCCGCCGTGACCACCCGCGACGAGGACATCATCGTCGAGGTCCCCGGCAGCGACGAGGCCAGCTTCAACCAGATCAAGGAGATCATCCGCAAGACCGCCCGCCTCGAGTTCAAGATGCTCGACGACGCCGGCAGCGAGAAGGTCTTCGGCCCGCCCGCGCTCAAGGCCGAAAGCATCCCGACCGACGAGGGGATCGCTCAGTACACCGAGGGCGCGCCGGACGGTGTCGACGGCAGCGGCCACAAGAAGCAGCCCGTGCGCGGCTACTACGCGCGGATGTCGTGCCAGCCTCCGAAGTACGCGGACGAGACGATGACGCAGTGCCTGGCCCGCTTCAAGGCCTGGGCGGCCACGCTGAGCGTGCCCGACGATCACGCCGTCGGCTTCGAGTCGGTGACCGAGCCGGTCGAGGGGACCGAGCCGCTGCAGTTCAAGCAGGTGGGCTGGCGCACCGTGTACATGTACGCGCGCGCCGAGCTGACCGGCGACTACATCACCGACGCCTCCACCGGCCAGGACCAGCAGGACTTCGGGCGGTACTACGTTCTGCTGAGCTTCTCGCCGGCCGGCGCCGATCGCTTCGAGGAGGTCACCGGCGCGAACGTCAACCGCCGCTTCGCCATCATCCTCGACGACATCGTCGACTCGGCTCCCGTCATCAAGACCAAGATCGGCGGCGGCAAGGCCACCATCACCATGGGCTCGGGCGACCCCGAGAAGCAGCTGCACGACGCCAAGCAGCTCGAGCTGGTGCTGCGCTCGGGCGCGCTGCCGGCCCCCATCACGCCGAGCAACGAGTCGCTCATCGGCCCGTCGCTGGGCCGCGACGCGATCCAGCAGGCGTTGCGGGGAGCGCTCATCGGCCCCTCGCTCGTCTTCTGCTTCATGCTGCTCTACTACCGGAAGAGCGGCATCGTCGCGAACGTGGCCGTCATCTTCAACCTCATGCTGCAGCTCGCGATCCTCGCGACCTTCGGCGCGACCATGACCCTGCCGGGCATCGCGGGCCTCGCGCTCACCATCGGCATGGGCATCGACGCGAACGTGCTCATCAACGAGCGTATCCGCGAGGAGCTGCGCGCCGGCAAGACCGTGCGATCGGCGGTGGAGCACGGGTACACGCGCGCCTGGCCGTCGATCGTCGACGGGCACATCACGGTGCTCATCTCGGGCCTCATCCTTGCGCAGTACGGCACGGGCCCCGTGAAGGGCTTCGCCTTCACGCTCATCGTCGGCATCATCTGCAGCCTGTTCACGGGCGTCTTCTGCACGCGGCTGGTCTTCGACTGGTGGGTGCGCGGCGCGAAGGTCAAACGCCTCAGCGTCGGAGCGGAGTTCTAGGCCATGGAGTTCTTCAAGCCCGGTCGAGTCTTCGACTTCATGGGTCAGCGGCTCTTCTGGATACCGCTGAGCTTCATCCTGGTCATCGGCTCCATCATCCTCACGTTCTACCCGGGGCCCAACTACGGCACCGACTTCAAGGGCGGCACCGAGGTCGAGATCGCCTTCCAGAAGCCGGTCACGGCGGCGGACATCCGCAAGGGAATCGAGGAGTCCGGCTTCCAGAACCCCGACGTCGTGCAGGTCGTCGACGCGAACAACCCGTACCACTTCCTCATCCGCGTGCAGGACGTCAGCGCGATCACCGAGACCGAGGTGGTCGCCCTCAAGCAGGCCCTCTGCTACGCCGACGACACGCAGGCCCCGATCAACGATCCGGACCGCTGCCCCGCGTCGGTGAAGGCGACCGAGGTGAAGATCAGCGCGGGCGGCGACAAGGTGAGCACGCGGTACGACGCCGAGCCCGATCTCGACAAGATCCGCGCACAGGTCAAGAGCGTGCCCGGCATCACGCTGCGCGCGAGCCCCAACAACCCGATGATCCTCAACCCGCGCGACCACCGCGTGGAGATCCAGCTCACGAGCAAGGGCGACCAGCTCATCGAGCGCCTGCAGAAGCGACTGGGCGCCGACGTGGTGCCCGATCGGGCGCTGCGCGTGGAGTGGGTGGGACCGAAGGCCGGCAAGCAGCTGCGCGACAGCGCGCGCAACGCCGTCGCCATCGCCAGCGTCCTCATCATGTTCTACCTGGCCTTCCGGTTCGACCTGCGGTTCGCGCCGGGCGTCATCGTGGCCTGCATCCACGACGCGATGGTGGTCATCGGCGTGTTCATCCTGCTGCACAAGGAAATCTCGCTGTCGACCATCGCCGCGGTGCTGACGGTCGTGGGCTATTCCATGAACGATACGGTCGTGGTCTACGACCGCATCCGCGAGAACCTGGGCAAGTACCGGGGCAAGTCGTTCGCGACGATCATCAACATGAGCGTGAGCGAGACGCTGTCGCGCACCATCCTGACCTCCGGCGCGACCATGCTCAGCGTGCTCGCGTTCTTCGTGTACGGCACCGGCGTCATCAAGGACTTCATGCTCGCGCTCGTCGTCGGCATCGTCGCCGGGACGTACTCGAGCATCTACGTCGCAGCCCCGCTCACGGAGTGGATCGACACGAAGATGGCGACCAAGAGCGACGTGAAGAAGCGACTCGACGCCCCCGCCCGCGCCACCTGAAAGCCGCCCGGGCTTGCCGTCGCGACCCAGACGCGCTTGACAGGCAGCGATGCTCGTCCTGCCCCCGCCCGCCAGTGACGAAGCGATCGCGCTGGCACGCGCGCTCGGGGTGACGCGCACGGCCGCCGGGGCCCTGCTGGCGCGTGGCTACGCGGACGCGGCCCGGGGCGCCCGCTTCCTGGATCCGAAGCTCGCCCACCTCTCACCGCCAGACGCGATGCTCGACCGCTCCGAGGCCGTCGCCCGGCTGGCCGCCGCCACCCGGTCACGGGAGCGCGTGTGCGTGTTCGGGGACTACGACGCCGACGGAGTGACCGCGGCAGCCCTGGTGACGGACGTGCTGCGCGCGCTGGGGGCCGAGGTCGTCCCCCTGCTGGCCAGCCGCTTCCACGGCGGGTACGGCCTCTCGAACGCCGCGCTCGCTCGCGTCCGTGAGACCGGTGCATCCCTGGTGGTGACGTGCGACTGCGGCTCGAGCGACCACGAGCGGCTGGAGGTCCTGAAGCAGGCGGGCGTCGACGTCATCGTCATCGACCACCACCGCGTACCCGACGCTCCGCTGCCCGCCCTGGCGTTCCTCAACCCGCACAGGCCCGGGTGCGGCTTCACGTACAAGGGCCTGGCCTCCGTGGGGCTGGCCCTCTCCATCTGCGCGGGCGTGCGCACCGAGCTGGGGGCGGCGATCGACCTGCGACGGTGGCTCGATCTGGTCGCCATCGGCACCATCGGCGACGTGGCGCCGCTCGACGGGGACAACCGACCGCTCGTGCGCGCGGGGCTCGGGGCGCTACGGCAAGGCATGAGGCCCGGCACGCGCGCCCTGGCCGAGATAGCCGGCTGCGCGACGTTCACCCCCACGGGCGAGGACGTCGCCTTCCGCTTCTCCCCCCGCATCAACGCGCCCGGCCGGCTCGACCGCCCCGATCTGGCGCTCTCGCTGCTCCTGTCCACGAGCGACACCGAGGCGCGCGCCATCGCCGGCGAGATCGAGCAGCTCTCCACCCGCCGCAAGGAGATCGAGCGCGCCGTGCTCGACGAGGCGCTGAAGGAGCTGGAGGACCCCGCGCTCGCGGCCATGCCCGGAATCGTCCTGGCGAGGCAGGGCTGGCACCCGGGGGTCGTCGGGATCGTCGCGGGAAGGCTCGTGGCGCGCTTCGGCAAGCCCACCGTGGTCATCGCGCTCGACGGCGCGTCGGGCAAGGGCTCCGCGCGAACGCCGGCCGGGTTTTCGGTCTACGACGCGCTCGGGCAAGCGCGCGAGGCGCTGGTCGGCTTCGGCGGGCACCACGCCGCCGCGGGCGTGGAGATCGAGGCCAGCCGCGTGGAGGCGTTCCGGGACCTGTTCTGCCAGGCCTGCACCTCGATGGGGGTCCCCACCTCCACGCGCTGCCTCGACGCCGACGCGCGCCTCGAGCCCGGCGACGCACCGGGGCGCGTGGTGGCCGACCTGATGCGCTTCGAGCCGTGCGGCCACTCCAACCCCGCTCCGCGCGTCGGCATCGACGGCGCCCGCGTGCTCTCCACCAAGGAGGTGCGCGGAGGCCACCTCAAGGCGTGGATCGACGTCGCGGGCCAGCCCCTGTCGTGCTTCGGGCCGGAGATGGGGGCGCTGGCCGGCAAGCTGGGCGACAAGGCGCGCCTGGTGGGCTTCCTGAAGCCGGATACCTGGGCGGGGGGCGGGGCGGTCGAGATGCGCCTGGTTGCGGCGGAGCCTGCGTAACGGCTGCGCTATGCTCCCCGCGTCATGCCGGGGGCGCCGCTCATCTCCTTCCAGCACGTACGCAAGGCCTTCGGCCCGAAGGTCATCTACACCGACCTGAACGTCGACTTCTTCCGGGGCGAGACCGTCACCGTGATGGGCGCCTCGGGCTCCGGCAAGAGCGTCCTGCTCAAGATGCTCATCGGCCTGCTGTCGGCCGACGCCGGCAAGATCCTCTTCGACGGCCAGGACCTCACGACGATGCAGGGCGACGATCTCGTCGCCGTGCGTCGCCGCATCGCCTACCTGTTCCAGGGCGCGGCGCTCTTCGACTCGCTCTCGGTGGGCGAGAACGTGGCCTACGGGCTGCGCGAGCAGTTCTGGAACAAGATGACCAACGACGACATCCTCGCGCGCGTCGAGCAGTCGCTCACCCTGGTGGGTCTTCCCGGCATCGAGGAGATGCGCCCCAGCGACCTGTCGGGCGGCATGAAGAAGCGCGTGGGCCTGGCGCGCACGCTCGCGCTGCAGCCCGAGGTCATCCTCTACGACGAGCCCACCACGGGCCTGGATCCGGTCAACACCGCGCGCATCAACCATCTCATTAACGGCATCCAGCGCGCCCTGAAGATCACCAGCATCGTGGTCACGCACGACATGGGCACCGCCTTCAGCGTGTCCGACCGCCTGGTGATGATCGGCCGCGGCCGCACGCTCCTGGTCGGAACGAAAGAGCAGTTCAAGACCACCAGCAACCAGACCGTCCGGGACTTCATCGAAGGTCGCGCCCCCGAGACCGAGGACGTGGCCGCTTTGCTCGCTTCTTCCTAGGAAATCCAGCCCATGAAACGGCAAGTCAAGGTCGGCCTGTTCGTCATCTTCGGCCTGGTGCTCACCATGGCGGGCGTCGCGCTCATCGGCAACGCCACGCAGCTCTGGGAGCCGCGCAGCGAGTACCACACGGCGTTCGCCGACGTGGCGGGCCTCAAGCCGGGCGCTCCCATTCGCATGGGCGGCCTCGACATCGGCCAGGTCACGGGCGTGGACACCGGGGCGGACCTGCACGACACCCGCGTGTTCGTGACCCTGTCGATCACGAAGAAGGAGGCCTCGCGCATCCGCGCCGACACGGTGGCCCACATCGTGAACAAGGGCCTGCTCGGCGATCGGATGATCGAGCTGAGCGTGGGCTCGCCCGAGGCGGCGGTCCTGGACAAGACCAAGCTCATCGCGTCCGAGGAGCCGGCCGACATGTTCGCCGCCGCCAACAAGCTCGCTCAGCAGACGCAGGAGACGATCGCCAAGCTCGCCCCGCTGGCGCAGGCGCTGGGCGATCCGAAGTTCGCCGCCGACATCAAGGGCTCGGCCGAGGACGTGCACGACCTGCTCGACGCGATCGTGCACGGCAACGGCACGGCGCACCGCCTCTTCTACGACCACCAGGACGCCGAGCAGCTCTCGGCGCTGCTCGTCAGCCTGCGCAGCACCTCGGCACACCTCGACGCGACCCTCGCCGACGTGGAGGACATCACGAAGCACGTCAAGGAGGGCCCCGGCATCTCGCACGCGCTCGTCTACGACGGCGAGATGTCGAAGAACGCAGCCGGGACGCTCGACGAGCTGCACCAGGACTTCAAGGCCATCCGCGAGGGCAACGGCCTCGCGCACACCGTGCTCTACGGCGACGAGGGGACGCAGCACGTCATGGCGAACCTCAACGCCATGACCGACGATCTGCGCGTCATCGTCTCCGGCGTACGCCAGGGCAAGGGCACGCTGGGGGCGCTGCTCGTCGATCCCACCGTCTACGAGGACCTGCGGGCCGCGATCGGGAACGTGGAGCGCAACGAGGTGCTGCGGGCGCTGGTCCGCTACTCGATCAAGGCCGACGAGAAGAAGGTGGACGTGAAGGTGGAGGGCCCGAAGTAGCCCTACTGCATCTGCGCCATCACGAACGCGTACTCGTCCGCCACCTTCTCGATCGACGCCTTCACCAGGTCCGCGCCGCCGTGGCCGGAGTGCTTCTCCACGCGCAAGAGGACCGGCCCGCCCGTGCTGGCCCACTGCAGCTCGGCGGCGAACTTGCGGGCGTGCATGGGGTCGACGCGGTCGTCGCTGTCGGCGCTCATGATGAGGGTGGCGGGGTACTTCGTGCCCTTGGTCACGTGGTGGTAGGGCGAGTAGGCGTAGAGGGCGGCGAAGTCGGCGGCGTCGTCGGGGTTGCCGTACTCGCCGATCCAGCTCTTGCCCTGGCCGAAGCGCGGGTAACGGATCATGTCGAGCAGCGGCACCGCGCAGAGCGCGACGCGGAACAGCTCCGGCCGCTCGGTGATCGCCGCGCCCACGAGCAGCCCGCCGTTGGAGCCGCCGAGGACCGCGAGCCTGCTCGACGTGGCGACGCCCGTGTCCGACAGCGCCTGCGCCACCGCGAAGAGATCGTCGAAGACGTTCTGCTTCTCGTGGAGCATCCCGTGCCGGTGCCACGACTCGCCGTACTCGCTGCCCCCGCGCAGGTTCGCCACCACCCACGCGCCGCCCTGCTCGAGCCACGGGTAGATGCTCGCGGCGAAGTACGGGCGGCTCGCGATGTCGAAGCCGCCGTAGCCCGTGAGGATGGTCGGCGTCGAGCCGTCGGCCTTCATCCCGACCGGGTGCACCACGAAGAAGGGGACCCTCGTGCCGTCCTTGCTGGTCGCGAACTTCTGCTCGACCGCGAACTTGCTCGGGTCCACGGGGACCTTGAGCTCGTACCAGGCGCTCGACTTGCCGGTCTTGACGCTCGCCTCGTAGATCTTCGTCGGGTACGTGAAGCTCATGAACGCGTAGTAGAAGAGGTCGTCGTCGGCGTTGCCCGAGAGGCCCACCAGGTTGCCCAGCGGCGGCGTGTCGAGGGAGCGAATCAGCTTGCCGTCCTCGTCGTGCAGCTCGCCCACGCTCACCACGTCCTTCAGGTAGCCCATCGCCAGCGAGTGGCCGACGATGTCGACCGACTCCAGCGTCGCGTCCGACCGCTCGGGCACGATCTCGGTCCAGGCGTCGCGGGCCGGGTGCTTCGGATCGACCTTGAAGACGTGCGACCGGGGAGCGCCCTCGTTGGTGCGCACGAAGAAGTGGTCGCGGTCGACGGTCACGTCGAACTGCGCGTCGCGGCCGACCGCCAGGTCCTGCCACGCGGGCTTCTTCGCCCGCAGGTCGAGGAACGTCACGTCGTAACGCGTCCACCCGTGCGTGACGGTGTTCACGAGCCAGTGGCCGTCGCGCGAGACGGCGGCGTTCTGGCCCGTGGTGGGGTCGCCGGTGCGCTCGCGGAAGACCCTGTCCTTCTTCGGATCGGTGCCCAGCTTGTGGAAGCGAACCTCCTGGTACCCCGGGCGGTCGGCCTCGGGCACCGCGCCCTTGGCGGGAAGCCACGTGTAGAAGAAGCCGTCGCCCGACGGCGTCCACGACGGAAACGCGTCGTCGCCCCCCTCGATGACGTCGACGTCGCTGGGCTTGCCGGTGGCGACGTCGAGCACGTGGAGCGTGGCCTCGTCGGAGTTGTTGGGGTGGACGGCGTACGCCACCTTCTTGCCGTCCCAGCTGGGCGCCCACTCGCCCAGCGACACGCTGCCGTCGGCGGACCACGAGAACGGATCGAGCAGCACCTTGTCGGCGCCGGCCTTGCCCTCGCGCCAGTAGACGATCGCCTTCTCCTTGCCGGCGTCCTTGCGCGCGAAGAACCACCGGTTGCCCGCGTGCACGGGCGGCCGGGCCGACTCGACGTAGAGCAGCTCCTTCATGCGCGCCGCGATCGCGTCGCGGCCGGGCAGCTTGGCGAGGTAGTCGCGCGTCATCGCGTCCTCGGCGGCCACCCACTGCTTGACCTCGTCGCTCTTCTCGTCCTCGAGCCAGCGATACGGATCGGCCACCTGCACGCCCTGGAGCACGTCGACCTGATCGACGCGGCGCGCGGCCGGGTACGGCAGCGCAGGCACGAACGCCGGCACCGTCGACACCGTGGAGGAGGGCGGAGGTGGAGGCGGAGCGGTGGGGAC
>VFSW01014821.1_pt1 | contig 10749 bp, 9 predicted proteins | sample 5358111 | NCBI WGS metagenome assembly VFSW01 (sample SAMN11554181, study PRJNA540505) | mine drainage metagenome | isolation source: sediment from site ElyBrook_90M | place: USA: Ely Copper Mine, Vershire, VT | collected 2017
AGTCCAAATTGTGCGTCGCAGCCTACAATGCCAACGAACGCAAGAATGAGAAGCTTTCCACTGGTTTTAAGCCATTAGGTGTTATGAAGGCAGAACCCAGAAATAAGCCGGGGGCGTAAAGCGCCTGATTTGTCATTTTTTTTGCATGGGCAGATGGTGTGAAACTTGGTCATCGGCTAGGAAGGAGAAAAATAAGGTAAATGGCTACGAACCCTTGGTTCGTAGAAGCCGCAGGTCAATTAAATTTATTTATTATCGATAATATGCAACACCAGCCAACTCCATTTACAGTCTCACAAAGCCCACCAAACGGGAGAAACAGCCCTATCGAGCTACGATTTGGCCACATTACTTCAAACCCCCGAACGAGCACCCGCAGCAACCCAGCTTGCTTTTTATTGTATATCTTCATAATATACATACATGATTGATCTGACCAAGATTGCCGAATTCGATTGGGATGACGGGAACGCCCGCAAGAACGACAAGCACGGCGTTTCAACGGCTGAAGCAGAACAGGTCTTTTTCAATGAGCCGCTCCTGATGATTGCTGACACAAAACACAGTCAAGGAGAGCACCGCTTTCACGCACTTGGCAAGACAGATGAAGGACGGACGTTACATATCACATTCACACTGCGAAATGCTGGCGAGAGGATACGCGTTATTTCTGCCAGAGACATGCACAAAAAGGAGCGCACGATTTATGAGCAAACAACTTAAACCGATTCCAAAATTTGCCAATGAGGCTGAAGAGCAAGCCTTTTGGGAAAAGCACGATTCCGCAGATTATCTGGATTGGACGAAAGCCCAACGGGTTGTGCTGCCTAATTTGAAGCCCACGACAAAAACAATTTCACTGCGGCTGCCCCAGCATCTTCTGGATTCCATCAAAGCCGCCGCGAATTCTCGTGATGTGCCATACCAGTCACTTATCAAGGTGTGGCTTCAGGAAAAGTTGCACAGTCACTGATCCTATTTCTTCCTGCGCGAAATGGCTACGTTGTAGCAAAGCGCCACTGTCCGCTATCGGGATATCTATTACAATGATCGAAGTTCGGCTGGGTGCCAATACCTGCCAGTCAGATCTGTCTTCCAATTTCAGTACAATAAACTGACCTAGTCGCAATCGGGGAAGGGCGGTAATTCTATATTTCGTTGACTGGTAGCCAAGTCTTGTCAACAACCCTTCGCAGGACAAAGCTAGAATGCACACCCGTAACGCCCTTTATCCGGGTAATACGGTTAAGCAAAAGCTCCTGGTATGCATCCATATCCCTGACGACAACCTTAAGTTGGTAGTCAGCGGCTTGGCCGGTAATCAGCAGGCACTCCATTACTTCAGAAATCTCACTGATCTGAGACTCAAAATGCTTGAAGCGTTCTGGTGTGTGTTGAGCCATGGAAATGTGAATCAAGGCCATCAATGACAGTCCCAGCGCCTTGGCATCCAAGAGTGCGCGGTATCCGACGATGACACCAGATTCTTCAAGCGCACGAACTCGCCGTAAGCATGGCGAAGGCGAAAGGCCGATACGATCCGCCAAGTCCTGATTGCTGATACGTCCGTCCTCCTGTAATACGCGAAGAATCTGTTTGTCGTAACTGTTAAATTCCACTTAATTGCCTGTAATGTTATTGGATAGCTATTATATTGCCAGTATAGTGGATAGTTGGCAATAACATTGCCATTATTGTGAATATGAAACCACAATACGCAATCAAATGCTGCTCCTTTTTGAATAGAATGTCGCTCAACGCCATTTATATTTTACTCAACAGGAGCCGCCATCATGCTGCACCAACCCGCCACGAAGTACCGACCATTTCCGCCGGTGGGTCTCGCCGACCGTCAATGGCCGAACCGAACCATCACGACCTCGCCCATTTGGATGAGCACCGATCTGCGCGACGGCAATCAGGCGCTGATCGAGCCGATGGACGCGGAACGCAAGATGCGCATGTTCCGCATGCTCTGCGGGATAGGCATCAAGGAAATTGAGGTTGCCTTTCCTTCCGCCTCCCTGACCGAGTTCGACTTCGTGCGCCAGCTCATCGAGGGTAATCACATTCCATCCGATGTCACCATCGAAGTGCTTACCCAGTCCCGTGAGCATCTCATCCGTCGCACCATGGAATCTCTGAGGGGGGTGCGCCGTGCTATCGTCCATGTCTATAACGCCACATCGAAGCCCTTCCGCGAAATAGTGTTCGGAATGAGCAAGGCGGAGGTCATCGACATGGCCGTCTCTGCGGTGCTTCTGGTCAAGCAGTTGGCAACCGAACAGCCGGAAACTGAATGGGTGCTCGAATACAGTCCAGAAACCTTTTCTGCCACTGAACTGGAATATTCCCTTGAGGTCTGCGATGCCGTAACCGCCGTTTGGGGTGCAACGCCGGAGAACAAAGTCATCATTAATTTGCCCTCGTCGGTGGAGGTGGCAACACCGAACATCTACGCCGACCAGATCGAATGGATGCATTGCCGCCTTGCACGACGCGATTGCGTCATTCTCAGCCTTCATACCCACAATGATCGCGGGACCGCCGTGGCCGCTGCCGAGTTAGGCTTGATGGCCGGGGCCGACCGCGTCGAGGGCTGCCTTTTCGGGAATGGTGAGCGCACCGGGAACGTTGACATCGTCACTCTCGCCCTTAATCTCTATACCCAAGGCATCTCTCCGGGACTTGATTTTTCGGATCTCAACGCAGTGGCCCGCGCGGTGGAACACTGCAACCAGTTGCCCATACACCCTAGGCATCCTTACGTAGGTGACCTCGTGTTCACGGCCTTTTCAGGTTCCCACCAGGATGCCATCAAGAAGGGTTTCGCCGCTCAAAAACCGGACGCGATCTGGAATGTTCCCTACCTTCCCATCGACCCGGCCGATGTGGGCCGCAGCTACGACTCGGTAATCCGTGTCAACAGCCAGTCCGGCAAGGGCGGCATCGCTTACTTGCTGGAAACTGAATACGGCGTTGTGTTGCCACGCCGCCTGCAGGTCGAATTTTCCGGGGAGGTGCAGCGTCATACAGACAGCCATGGTGGGGAAATGAGTGCCGCGGATGTCTGGCAATTGTTCTCTCAAACCTATCTCGCCGCCAGCAAACCACTGCGCTATGTTGAACACCATCTTTTCGAGCACGGCACCACACAGGGAATCCGCCTGACGGTTGAGATGAACGGTGCGACTCACTTGCTTGCCGGGGAAGGCAACGGTCCGATTGATGCGGCCGTTCATGCGCTACACGGTCTAGGCGTCAATCTCCAAGTGTGCAGCTATGAAGAGCGTTCCATGGGCAGCAGCCACGAAGGTGGCGATGCCAAAGCCTGCGCCTTTATGGAGGTGGTTCGGCCAGGCAGCGGGGCAGAATGCTTTGGGGTGGGTATTGATGCTAATATTGTGACTGCTTCGATCATGGCACTGGTGAGCGCGATCAATCGACGAGGGTCACTTACTGCCGAGGCGTGATCTTAATGTCCTTCGCGAAGGGCAGCTTTCGAGCAGGCAGTTATTATGTGCGTATAGCAGATGTGTGCCAATGCCGCCGCTCAGCCAATGCATTTTGAAGTGCCGGTTCTCGGCCTTATGTGAATATTCACAAGGCTGATTATGCACAGTTCGCGATTATGTGAAGTGAAGGTTGAAATCCGCACCAAGCGCTGACTGCCCGTGACTAGCGCAAATTCCGACCTTCACATAATAACTGCGTCTTCAGGAAGACGATCAGCAAGTCAGGCGACATTCAGCCGGTTCACTTGCATCTGACACGGCACGGTGCGTAGTAGTGTGGGCCATAATAGTCTGCTGAAGTGGGGTTGCCACTTCAGGCTACCGCAGAAATTATGCCCAGTTCACATTTGCATCAAACCCTGCAATGCCGCTTATTTCCTACCTCTCAGCATAATCCGCTCCAAAACTTCACATAATCGCGAACTGTGCATAATCGGCCATTGCGGACCTTGGCAGTTTGCTGAAAAGGACCTCGGTTGAGCATGCTGAAAGGTCCGGTTCTCAATTTTTTGAACTGTCACTTCTAACCCAAAGGTGACGCTGAACAATACTGTCATCAGCGCCACAAAGTAGTCGTTAGCTACTTAGAGGCGTTTGGCCGCGTGGCCTCTCGAGGATAGGTGGGAAGTGAGGTGGGACATGGCTACCGTAGAGATGTCACTGGGAGGAAAATGATGCTAATGTTCCGGCTTGGCGTTATTAGGTTGGCATATGACGAATTACGGGAAAGAAAGCGGCATCGCAATAACGACTGCAAGGATCCACAACTTCCGCTCGCTGGCGAACATTGAGGTGGGCCTGAGCGATCTAACCGTCCTCATTGGAGCTAATAATGCTGGCAAGACCAGCTTCTTGGACGCGTTGTTCGCAGCGGTGGGCAGCGGCCGGAAATCGCTCGGACCCGACGATGTGCGTCTGGCGCCAGGGGAGGCGACAGCTCCTAAGACGCGGGAAGTGCTGATTGACATCAAACTGCGTCCGATAGGGGACGATGGCAAACTCGCCGACAAGTATCCCTCGGGCAGTTTTTGGACCGGCCTTTGGGGCACGCCGGGTATCGCAACCGACGATGACTTCAACGAGTTCACGCCCATCCGCACCACGCTGAAGTGGAGTGACATGAAGGGAGAATATATCGTTGAGCGCAAGTTTCTGAAGGAGTGGAAGCCTTTCGCCGACTGGACGACTGCGACGACGCACGACAGGCCGCTGGGGGCGGCACAGATGGAGCCGCTCGCACTTCACTACATGGATGCCAAGCGGGACCTCGACGAGGACCTTCGCAGGCCTGGCTCTTTCTGGAGACGTCTGACGGATGACCTGGGACTCAACGACGCCGACATCGCCGTAATGGAAGGCGCCCTTTCTGACATCAATCATGAGATTGTTGCCAAGAGCGAAATCCTGAAGCATCTCAAAGAAAATTTGGCCGACTTGCAAAACGTGGTGTCGGCCGATAGCGGCGAGGTCGACATCGCTCCGGTCGCCAGGAAGCTCCGCGATTTATCCAAGGGCGTCGACGTCTCCTTCAACACAACGGGCGCGCAGTCCTTTCCGCTGGCGCGCCATGGGATGGGAACACGTAGTCTCGCTTCCCTGCTGGTGTTCAGAGCCTATGTGTCTTGGAGAAACAAACAAGCGACCAAGGGCGGCGATAAGGTCCATTCGGTCTTGGGCCTAGAAGAGCCTGAGTCACACCTACACCCACAGGCCCAACGCTCGCTTTTTGCACACATAAGAGCGATTCCGGGCCAGCGTATTGTGAGCACACATTCCCCCTACTTTGCAGGCCAGGCGCAGCTCGAAGACCTTCGGCTATTCATTAAGAGTGGGGGTGACACCATCGTCTCCCGATTGGACCTAAACTCGTTGAAGGACCCGAACGATGTGCGCAAGCTCCAAGAGACAGTCATAGACACGAGAGGCGACCTCTTGTTCTCCCGCGGCCTGGTACTGTTTGAGGGCCAAACGGAGGAACAGGCGCTTCCAATTTGGGCGCATAGGTACTGGGGGGCTACCATACATGAGCTCGGCTTTTGCTTCGTGCGCGTAAACGGCACGGACTATTTTCCGTTCGTATGGCTTGCCAAGGAGTTGCGGATCCCTTGGTATGTATTCGCTGACGGCGAAGCTTCTGCGGTCAAGGGCCTAGACGCCGCATTGAAGAAGGCAGGCGAACCCACTTCGGCACATTGCGCAAACGTCGTCGTGCAATCCGCCGGCAAAAACTTCGAATCCCAACTGATCGACGAAGGTTACATGGCAGAGATCGAGCAGGCGCTAAACGAGATGAGCGGGACGGAGACGTTTCTGGACGACTTCATCGCTTCCATGCACGGCCAAAAAGGTAAGAAGGGCATACTCAGGGACTATCAGTCAGCCGGAGGCAGGGTACGCGCTGCCTTCGACGCAATATCGGGCGCCAAGACAAGCGTGTCTAAACACCTGGCCGAGGTGATAACGTCGGCTGCAGATCCAGCGCGGAGATTCCCGTCTAAAGTCAAAAAACTGTTCGAGATCGTCGGCCTCGAGCACGGATTGAAGAAGTGCAAGGATGAGTCATGACGAGCGTTTTCAAGACAAGGCTATCAGCCGAGCAGTTGGAGGTTGTGTGTCATATCGAAGGGCCACTGCTCGTCGAAGCTGGGCCCGGGTCTGGTAAGACTCGCGTCCTCACTGAGCGAATCCGTCACCTCTTGACCAAAGTTTCTGGGCATTTCCGCATTCTGGCCCTGACCTTCACGAATAAGGCAGCCGACGAGATGAAGGATCGGCTGCTCGACCTTGGCGACGAGCGCGAACGTGCCTTCATCGGCACTCTTCACAGCTTCTGTCTGGATATGCTCACCGAACGGGGAAAGCTGGTGGGCGTACAGGGTACCCCCAATATCTTCGAGCAGTTCAAGGACCGCAAAGAGGTCTTGCTCAAAGCCATTGAGGAAGACCCCCTGCTGTCGGACGAAATCAACCAGATCGAGGACTCGAAGGAGCGCAATAGTCGGGTGGACGGATGGCTGACTGGCATTTCCAACATCAAGTCACATCCAATCTCGTGCGCGGTGATTGAGGACGAGCTGACTCAACATGTTATGGATGCCTACGAGGCCGGGATGCGAGCCTGCAACGCATACGATTTCGACGACCTGCTGCTGCTCGCCTATAAGCTCCTTGTCGGGAACCCCAAGCTAGCGGATCTCTACCGTCGGCTCTACAAGTTCGTGTGCATCGACGAAGCGCAAGACATGAATGAGGCCCAGTACGCAGTGATCTGCGCATTGTGCTCCGATGGCTACAAGAACGTCATGATGGTGGGGGACCCGCGGCAGTCTATCTACGGCTTCAACACGTCCGGTCCTGAATACATGGAGCGCTTCGGCGTGGAATTCGCGGCCAAGAGAATCGAGCTGACCGCGAACTACCGCTCGTCGAGAGCAGTGGTAAAAGTGGCACAGTTGCAGGATCCGAACTATATGGTCGCCATGCAGTTGCCAATTGAGGGATCGGTCACAGTCCTTGTGGGGCAAGACGAACAGGACGAAGCTAAGCAAATCGCCGATGAGCTCCAGCGGTTGTTCTCCGAAGGTCATGCAGATGTGGAGGGCGGTGTCGAGCCATCCAAGTGCGCGATTCTCGGGCGTACCAGGTTCGCTCTACTTGCCATTGAGGCCTTGCTCAAGGAAAGGAACATTCCTTACTACAAGCGGCTGACGGCGAACCATGAAAACGAGTCCGAAGCGGTAGACGACTTCCAATTGGCCATGCGGGTCTTGGCAAATCCGATGGACCGCTTGCATTTGTCCGCTCTTGCAAAGAAATGGAAAGTGGCCTTTCCCCTCATGTCCGACTACGTGTCCGCGCTAAGGGGCATGGCAGAGGCGGCGAGCGGCACGCGGCCGCTGGCGATATACGAAGCCATAGAAGCCATCGCCAAGAACCAGTCACGCCTGGACCTAATGCCGGCGTTGAGCATACTGGAGAGGTACGCCGACGGCCTCGAGGAGCCCGACCGCCTGGCCATCTACGAGGATGTGGCAGTTTTCCGGCAGGAGTGGGATCAATACCTGCGAGCGGCCGGCGGATCGAAGGCGCTAAGCAGTTTCATCAGCAGCAAAGCCCTCGGCAATACGCAGAAGGCTGCCCGCGAGGGGGTTGCGTTACTAACCGTTCACTCGTCCAAAGGGCTCGAATTCGACGTTGTGTTCATCGCTGGGATGGCTGAAGGTTCTTTTCCCGACTATCGTGCAACTGGCGCAAAGGAGCAAGCCGAAGAGCGCAGAAATGCGTTCGTAGCTGTCACGCGTTCGAAGCGGCTACTCTATCTTAGCTACCCAGCCAGTCGCGTTATGCCTTGGGGCGGAACCCGGCGTCAAGTGCAATCCCGGTTCTTATCTAATTTGAGCTAACGTCGGATGAACCACTGACCTCACCAGCAGGTTCTCCAAGGATGCCGGTGGTAGGGAACCCAAGGAAATCTCAGATTCATATGACCACTGATAATCCAAATCCCAACCTCAATAACTGGTTTATAGAACTGGCGAAGTCAGTGACACCTGTTATGCAGGAATTTCGGGCAAGCATGGAAGAAGTCGCTCGCCGAATTGATAAAGCGTTTGCCCCTATTCTTCCCCAAATCGCTTTAGCAATAGAAGGGATGCAGCGCCTTCCCGAGGAGCTTCGCCCGACAATACGCGCTCTTGCCGAGCGTGGTTGGTTTTTTTCTGGACAGATGGGAATATCAGAACTTCGAACATTACAGGCTTGGTTTGATTCCGGAGATTTCCAGAAGATTGACCAATATATGCATGACTGGATTTGTAGTGAGTTGGAGGCAATTAAGGCTCGTGCCTGTGACGCCTTCCCAAATCGCGCAGCTATCATCTCTTCTGCGATGGATGCTCATATGGCAGGCCAATACGCGCTCTCAATTCCTGTTCTTCTTATTCAGGTTGAGGGTATGTGTTTGGATACATTGAATGTCATGCTATACAGCACACAATATGGAGTTCCCAATACACGTGCTGCAACCGAGGAACTGATCGACAGTCCATTGGCAGATGTTTTTCTTCTACCAATTCGAGAACCTTCCGGACTGACCGCATCAAATAAAACTCGTGCAAACTTCCCTGATGCAATGAACCGGCATGAGATCCTTCATGGACATGACACAGGATACGCAATACTTGGAAACAGTCTCAAATCGATTTCTCTCATGGAGTACTTTGTTACTCTTGTGGCTCATCGTGAGGGAAAGAACGCACAGGTAAGTTCAATCATCACCTGACTTTTCGATCATATCCGAACCCCACTAATTTCGAATATTCGAGAAAATTCCCTGCTTCGGGAGAGCATCCAATGAAATGCAACTAATTGAAGTTATTTATTTTTGGCAGCAGAGACAAAAGGCGTTATGTGTACTGATTCAGACTTAAACTGGCAGTTGTTGTCCAAACAGATACGAGTCGTATTGACTCTGCCAAGAACAATAGATGCACTTCGCGAACGATTGCTTGGCGACCAATATGGCAGAATAAGCATCCGCAGCCAGAATCGGACGGTCACAGGTAAATACGAGAGTTTAAGTTTAGTATGTGTCGCCAAAAAAAGGAGTCTCATTTGAACAGACCTACAAAGGAATATCTGTTCAGCATTGGAGGAATAGGTCTTGCACTGTTTGGGGTGGGTGCCCCATATGTGTGGAGAGATATGCCTACCTACTTTAGTTATCCAATGGTCTTGGTAGGTGCGGCGCTTATTCTATGGAGTTTTTTCCATGGGGTGCGCTGGCACACTTCGATAGCTAGGCTTTTTCGCACATCGACTAATGTTGCAGCGGCGATAGATAACGAAAATAAGGATGAATTTATTTCTATGCGGGAAGCCGCAACGGTTTTATATGAGCAGGGGCGCGTGGCAGATAGTGTTTGGACATACGCTGCAGAGCGCCTTGGTGCTAGGACGCTGAATGGCAACAGTTCGGCAGAAGAAATACTGAAATACATGGCAACCCACATCGCTGGGAAAATCCAGCTTTACGGGGTACGCCCACCTTCTAGACTGGTTGAAGAAATTACGTTTGATAAAAAAAGTGGAACATTCACCGATGACTGTTCTGGATATTGCGTATGGCCGAGTAAATCGCCTACTTATGCTGAAATAAAGGTTAAGAAAAAAGACCTTAATGCACTGGCGGAGAACATTAAGAACGGATTGACTACAAATACTCTTATTTAAGCATCATGCCCCTTCAGATTGATAAAACACTTGATGGCCATATCACCGCATGCGAACAGTTTTCAAATGCCCTTTGGACTTGTACCGACGGAATAACCTTTACCAAAACCAAAGTACAAACTGATATTGTTTTAGCGTACTTTACCTTAGCACTTGAGCACTTTTCTGCCGTTATCGTACTAGAAAAAGCTGGATTGTCTGCCTCAGCCCATGCCTTGCTGCGTCCAATCCATGAAGCCTATATTCGAGGCCGCTGGCTACATCTTTGTGCAACTGATGAGGAATTGAGCAAGGCGGTTGTTAATGAAAAATTCCCCGTTACATCAAAAATGGTTAAACAGATAGAACAGTTTGCAAGACTGAATGAGACGATAGAAAAAACGGAAGAACCTTTGGACAGATTTACGACCTATCATGATAGTGCATGGAAGATCATGAATTCATATACTCATGGAGGTCAGAAGCAAATATTAAATCGAATTACCCAAACTGATGTTCAAAGCAACTTCAAAGACGAGCAAATAATTGCTGGTCTTAATACTGCTGTCGGCCTCGCGTTGCTTACGTCAACCGCGATTTCGCAGATACTTTTACAAGATGATATTGCTGTATCAATATATAAAAAATACCAAGAAATATTTAAATAAATGCGCCTGTATTGAATACATATTGAAGTGGAGTCGCAACCGCCCGGTTTGGGTCGAAAGTGACGATTCGAAAAACTTGCAAAGCAGACGTTCCCGCAGGCTCAACTGACAGCCATTTCAAAGAAACGCTAAGGTCTCCTATGGCCTGAGAATGTGACGGTCAGAAATTCGGCCATAGCAGACTTTTTTATATTGCGAGAATGAAGGGCCGCATTTGTGCCCATGCAATCAGGCTGAAAAGTGTCTACCGTTTTGGGGACGATTCAGTGCGTTCCGGCACAATTTTCAGCTATGTCCAAGCTTTTTGATATTCCGGTCAATTGCGCCAGACAGACTGCCCACCCCTTGATGAAATA
>VFSW01014822.1_pt1 | contig 10749 bp, 9 predicted proteins | sample 5358111 | NCBI WGS metagenome assembly VFSW01 (sample SAMN11554181, study PRJNA540505) | mine drainage metagenome | isolation source: sediment from site ElyBrook_90M | place: USA: Ely Copper Mine, Vershire, VT | collected 2017
CGGCCATTTCGGGCGGCAGTTTCTGGCGGCGGATGCGATTGCGCAGGGCGATGGCCACGGCGCGCTTGGCCTCGGCCTGGCCAACCACGTGCTTGTCCAACTCGCGCACGATTTCGCGCGGAGTCAGCTCGTCCAGAATTGGTTCCTCATCCACAGACTGGCCGGGAAGATAGATCACCATGGCTATTCCAGCTCCTCGAAGATCACCTGATCGTTCGTATAGATACAGATTTTGCCCGCTATGGCCATGGCCTCTTCGGCAATCCGTTTGGCCGAAAGCTTGGTATTGCGCAGCAGGGCGGTTCCGGCCGCGGTGGCGAACGGTCCGCCCGATCCGATGGCGGCAATGCCTTCATCGGGCTCGATGACGTCTCCGTTGCCGCTCACCAGGTACGTGCTGCTCTTATCGGCCACCAGCAGCAGGGCTTCCAGGTGGCGCAGCACGCGGGCGGGGCGCCACTCCTTGGCCAGTTCCACCACGGAGCGCGACAGGTTGCCGTTGAATTGTTCGAGCTTGGTTTCAAAACGCGAGAACAATGCGAACGCATCGGCGGTGGAGCCCGCGAACCCTGCCAGCACCTTGTCGTTGTACAGGCGGCGCAGTTTTTTGGCGGTGCCCTTGATCACTTCGTGACCCAGGGTGACCTGCCCGTCTCCGGCCATGACTACTTTGTTGTCGCGGCGGACACAAATCACCGTCGTCGACCGAATTTTTTGTTCCATTGTTCGTGTGCCTCTATTTTATCTCACACTGCGAAGGTGCCTGCTCCACACGATTCCGAACATGCGGATTGCTTCCGGAGCGCGCCGCCGCGCCGCCATGCGGGCCAAATCCACCACCGCCCAGGCAAGGTAGAGGATCGTGACGTAGAAGTGCACGGCGATTCCGGTGGCGGAAAATACAAACTGCACGGCCCAGAGCACAAAGAGACCCGCCGCCTCCCACCATTCCAGTTTCATCTCCATGAGGAACAGAAGGCCGAGAAAAGCCTGCGCGAGTGTGAGGACGAGTTCGGTTTCCTGCATGCCATCGAGCGGAATGGCTGATACCGCGCCGCGGCTGAGCGAATACGTGATGGGCAACATGGCAGCCAACAGGGTCCACTGATTGATATTGCTGGAAACCATGTTCATGAGCGCCGTGGAAGCGCGCTCGACAGTGCGCGCCCAATAGAACGCCGACACTTTTTCCGGAAACTCCGAGACCAGCGGCGCCACCCATTGCACAAAGACAAAATTGGGCACGCCCAGCGATGCGGAGAGTGCCAGCAGGCTGGCCAGAAAGGGCTCGGCCAGGAAATAGATCAAAGCCCCACCGGCCACGAACAGCCCGGCAATGGCGAGGATGCGCACGGTTCTGGGGGCCAGAACAATGGCGCGGGGAATGCGCTCCAGGTCATCGATGGATTCGGCGCTCTCTGGAGGCATGCGGGTGAGCAGCGCCAGGTATGCCACATAAACCGCGATCAGCACTCCGCCGTCCACCAGGTGCAGCGAGCCCTTCCACCACACCACCACCATGTACGCCATGGCGGCGGCCAGGCCGATCACCTCGACGCAATGCTCGTCCTTCAGACGAATGGGTCCCAGACTTTGTCCGGTGCGCTTGCGATGGAATGCCGCCGCCGTGAAGTAGATCATGGGCCAGCCTAGTCCGGTCAGCAGGCGCAGCGCGCCGGTGAGATTGGCCATCAGCAGAGGAACCTGTTGTCTCCACGCCAGAACGGCTTCCACGGCGAACTCCGGCAGCGTTTGCAGCCACGCCAGAATCGCCAGCGCGAAGCCCTGCGCCATGAAGAACTGCGCCGATTCGGCGGCCCACGCGATGAGCATGGCCGCGGCCAGAATGCCGGGCGCGGTCCACCAGACAGACGAAGGTCTGGCCACTGGAATGGAACCGGCGGAAAGGATCAGCAGGGCGCAGACGGGTGCAACTGCCTGTTGACGCCTATCGGAAGGTGATGCCGTCATGCTTTTGGATGACCGTATGCCTTTCGAATTCGCTGCGCTTTTCCGGGAAGTCGGTACGATAGTGCGCGCCGCGGCTCTCTTCGCGCGCCAGGGCACAACGGGCGATCAATTGCGCCACCAGCAGCACATTGCGGGTCTCGAAATCTTCCGCCGTCTGCGCTTCCAGCCACGCCAGCGCTTCCCGCAGGCCGCTTCCATCGCGTACGATGCCGCATTTTTCCCAGGTCACGGTCCGGACGGCCATGCTGGAACCAGCGCGAATTTCGCCGGGCGGGCACGCCGATGCATGTCCCGCCACGCCTGCCGATTCCACCATGGCCCGGCCGGCGCGCGCGCCGAAGACCACGCCTTCCAGCAGCGAATTGCTGGCCAGGCGATTGGCCCCATGCACGCCGGTGCAGGCGGCCTCTCCCGCGGCGAAAAGCCCGGGCAGCTAAGTGCGCCCCTCCAAATCCGTCCATACGCCGCCCATCGCATAGTGAGCCGCGGGCGCCACGGGCGCTGCCTGATGTTCCAGGTCGATGCCATAGCGCAGGCAGGTTTCGTAGATTCGGGGAAAGCGGCCGCGCACGAACCCGGCCTCCCGATGGGTCAAATCGAGAAGCACGTGGCTCGTGCCCGTGCGCTTCATTTCCGAGACAATGGCGCGCGCCACCACATCGCGCGGAGCCAGTTCCAGCAGCGGATGGTAGCGCTCCATGAACCGCTCGCCCGTGGCGTTGCGGAGCAGGGCTCCTTCCCCGCGCAGGGCTTCGGAGAGCAGAAATCGCGGCGCGCCTTCCACGTGGAGCGCGGTGGGGTGGAACTGCACGAACTCGATGTCCGCGATTTCAGCGCCGGCCCGGAAGGCCATGGCCACACCATCGCCTGTGGCCACGTCCGGGTTGGTGGTGTTGAGGAATACGTGTCCCAGGCCGCCCGTGGCGAGCAAAACGGCGCGCGCGTAAACCGGCACGGTATTGCCGGCGGCATCGTTCAGCAGAGCGCCACAGACGCCATCATCCAGCAACAGGTCGGAGGTGGCGGCAAAGCTGCGGAATTCCACGTTGGGCAGGGAGGCGGCCTTCTGGTACAGCGTGCGGGCGATTTCCCGGCCGGTGGAATCGCCATGCGCGTGCAGAATCCGGTTGCGGCTGTGAGCGCCTTCGCGAGTGAAGGCCAGTTCGCCTTCGCGGCGGTCGAATTCCGCGCCCCACCCGATCAGTTCCTGTATGGCCGCGGGACCCTCCTCCACCAGCGTTCGCACGGCCGCCCGGTCGCACAAACCGTCGCCCGCGTACACCGTGTCCTGCTCGTGCAATTCCACCTCGTCGTCATCGCTCAGAGCCACGGCAATACCACCCTGCGCATATTCCGAAGAGGATTCGCGGAGGCTCTCCTTGGCGACAACCAGGACTCGGCCGGCCGGCGCGAGTGCGATCGCAGCTCGCATTCCGGCAACTCCGGCGCCGATCACCAGAAAGTCAGGATCCATGTGTGTTACTGCGATCATAGCAGGGCGAACCTGTGCGGCCTTCGCTCCGTGGTACAAAGAGCGTATGCCCACCTACCGCGTCGAAACGCCGCAGCACAGTTATTCGGCGATTGTGCTTCGCGGAGCGATTGGCCATGCCGCGCAGCAACTGCCCGCCAGGCACGGCAAGGTATTCGTAGTAACCACCGAAGATGTATGGCGGCACCAGGGCGATGCCCTGGCTCGCGCGCTGGCCGGCGTACCGTATGAAACGCTGTACCTTCCGGGTGGAGAGGATCGCAAGCGGCTCGCTCCCGTGGAAGAACTGGCGGAGCAGATGGTGCATTGCGGCGGCGATCGCTCCAGCATGGTGATTGCCTTCGGCGGCGGGATCGTCACCGATATGGCCGGTTTTTTGGCGGCCATCTTCATGCGCGGCATTCCCGTGCTGCAAATCCCCACGACGCTGCTGGCGCAGGTGGACGCGGCCATCGGCGGCAAAACCGGCGTCAACCTGGTGAGCGGGAAAAATCTGATCGGCAGCTTCCATCAGCCCCTGGCCGTGTTGATCGATCCCGCGGTGCTCGATACGCTCCCCGAACGCGAATATCGCGCCGGGCTATATGAAATCGTCAAAGCCGGAATCATCCGCGAGGCCGGCTTGTTCCGCTACCTGACTTCGGATAGCGCGGCGGTGCTGGCGCGCCGGACCGACGCGGTGGATACCATCATTGCCGAATCGGTACGCATGAAATGTGAAGTCGTCTCCAGCGATGAGCGCGAAGGCGACGTGCGCCGCATCCTCAACTTCGGCCACACCTTTGGGCATGCGCTGGAAGCGGAGACCGGCTACACGCGCTTCCTGCACGGCGAGGCAGTGGCTTGGGGAATGCGGGCGGCCATTTATCTGGGCGAGATGACCGGGCATGTCTCCGCCGAAGATGCCGTGGATATGATGGAGACCATCGCTGCCTACGGCCCCATCCCGCCGGTGGATGGCATCCCCGCCGAGAATCTGCTGGGACGCCTGGTGCATGATAAGAAGACCGTTCAGGGCAAGGTGCATTTCGTGCTCCCGGTGCGCATTGGAGAAGTGACGGTGGTCTCGGGCATTGCCGAAAAGCTGGTACTCGAGGCCATCCGGTCTGCGCTGGCATGAGCGGCACCACCCCTCGGGGCACGCGCAGCGAGAGCGAAGCCGCATATTGGGTCCGCGGCATGTTCGGGCGGGTGGCGCACCGCTACGACCTGGTCAACCACCTGCTCTCGTTCCACGTGGATAAACTCTGGCGCGCGCACACGGTCCGCCGCGTGCGCCCCATTCTGGACCGGCCCGATGCGCTCGTGCTGGATATCTGCTGCGGCACGGGCGACCTGGCGCTGGCGCTGGCGCGCGGTTCCGCCTGCCGTGTCCTGGGTTCGGATTTCTGCCATCCCATGCTGGTTGCGGCGCGCGACAAGGTGGAACGCAGACATGCCCGCGCCGCCCTGTTCGAATCCGACGCCTTACAGTTGCCCGTGCGCGACCATTCGCTGGACCTGATTACGGTGGCCTTCGGATTTCGCAACCTGGCTAATTACCAAGCCGGACTGCGGGAGGTGCATCGCGCGCTTCGGCCGGGCGGAGTAGCGGCCATCCTGGAATTCTCGCAGCCGCCGAATCGGGCATTCAGGGCACTCTACAACTTCTACTCGCGACGCATCCTACCCCTGATTGGCGGCGCCATCTCCGGCAGCCGCGACGCCTACACCTACCTGCCCGAGTCGGTGCGCAAGTTCCCTACGGCGCCGCAACTGGCCGCGAGCATGCAACTCGCCGGATTCGACAAAGTCAGCTTTGAATATCTCACCGGGGGAATCGTGGCGCTGCATTATGGTGTAGCGGCATAGTTCCAGCAGCGTGCGGTTACGCACACGAATACGCGGGTTCAGCGAGCATCGGATTGTACAATGATGGGGCATCGCCCGGTTGCACCTGCTCATGGAACACTCTACCCTGCTGAAGGGCAAGGCTGCTTGTTTGGGGTGGCTGCTGTTTGCCCTGGCCGTGTCCGGATTACGCGGTGACGATCCACAGCAGAACTCTCCCGCGGATCAGGGACCGGCAGCGCTGAAGAAGCTGAGTCTGGAAGAGCTCTCGCAACTGGAAGTGACCGCCGTCTCCAAAAAGCCTGAAAAGGCCTTCCAGACTCCCGCGGCCATCTTTGTCATCACCGGCGACGACATCCGCCGATCCGGCGCCACTAGCCTTCCGGAAGCCCTGCGACTGGCGCCCGGCGTGGAGGTGGCGCGGATCGACGGCAATAAATGGTCCATTGGAATCCGCGGATTCGGCAGCCGGTTGTCCCGCTCCGTGCTGGTGATGATCGACGGGCGCACGGTGTACGCTCCCCTGTTCGCCGGCACGTATTTGGAAGTGCAGGATACGAGGGCATCGCAGGCGGGCTTCCGCATGGAACGGAACCCGAACAACAACAGCCGGTATACCTGCACGCTGCAGGGCGACATCTATAAAGAAGAGGCTGGCGAAAGCGTCGCCGCGGTCACGTACGCAGCGCCCTACCAGCGCATTGTAGACGCGAACGCGGACCTTTCGGGCGGCAACGTGATGGGCGTCCGGCAGAGGAAACTGGCGGGTGGCGGCGATTTTCAACTCCAGACGCGCTTCACCGCCAATCCGAACTTTGCTCCGGAACTAATGAACGGCTACCAACTGGGGTACCGGCGGCTGCTGGGGAAGAACCTCCTGGTCGATCTGACGAACTTCTATAACCGCTATCACGACCTGTTCGGCGAGGAATTGACCGGGCCGGTTTTCCTGGAGGACAATCCCGCGCCGGTGCATTACCTGCTTCCGGCGCAATTCCGGAACGGCCTGCTGGGCTGTACCAAGGGAGTGGAGGTGGCACCGGAGTGGCGGGTCACCAGCCGCTGGCGGCTGCGCGGCTCCTACTCGTTCCTGCATATGAACCTGGCAAAATCGCCGCACTCAGGCGACGTGGGGACTGCGCCGGGCATCGTGGGGTCGAGTCTTCAGCGCGAAGGATGGATTCAATGGTCTCTTGACCTGGGGAAGAGCTTTCAACTGGACCGGACGTACCGGCACGAAAGCGCGCTGCCGGGCCAACTGGAGCCTGCCTATTCTACCGGAGACGCCCGCTTGGCATTGCGCGCGCCCCCCGAACTGGAACTGTCTCCGGTGGGGCAGAATCTGCTTCAGCCCTTTCATCGGGAATTCGTTGGCGATCCGGGAGCCCTGGTCGGAATCCGGAGAAACGCGTATTTGAAACTGACATGCAGCAGGTGAACCCGATCCGGCAGCGCGTCCTTCGGTTGGCCGTTATCAGCACGTTGACCGTTACTGCGACGCTGATGGCGGCACAGTCACCCGGACTGCGTTCGGAGTACAAAGTAAAGGCGGCATTCCTGCTGAATTTCACCAGGTTTATCGAATGGCCGCCGACGGCATTTGAGGATTCACACTCGGCCTTCAGTATCTGCGTTCTGGGAGAAGACCCATTCCAGAACGTGTTGGACCAGGTGGTGGAAGGAGAGAGTGTAGAAGGAAGAAGAGTAGTGGTGACTCGGGTGAAACGGCCACCCGGTGCGAGATCGTGCCAAGTGCTGTTCATCGGCAAAGGGGAGAAAGACATTTCCGGGATTCTAGCCGAAGTAGGGCCGGGTGTGCTGACTGTTGGCGAACATTCGGGGTTCCTACGCGACGGCGGTATAATTAATTTCGCACTCGATGGCCGGCATGTTCGCTTTGACATCAATCAACGCGCCGCAGCCAATGCGTCCCTGACCGTCAGCGCCCGGTTGTTGAACGTCGCCCGAACCGTTCGGAAGTAGGCATTTGGGAGACCCGTTCATGCGTACGCTTCGCGACCTGCCAATCAAACAGAAACTGCTGGTGATCATTATCGTGAGCACTACGGCGGCTCTGTTGTTTTCTGGGATTGCCATAGTTGCCGCGGATTCATTCTTGTATCACGTCAGATTGCGGCACGATCTTTCCTCGCTGGCGCGTCTTGTGGGGGATAACAGCACCGCCGCGCTGGAATTTAACGATAGCCGCGTCGGCCTGGAGAATCTGAACGCATTGCGGACCAGATCCCATCTGCTGGCGGCGTGTCTGTATCAGCAGGATGGAACCCTGTTGGCCGAGTACCTGCGGCCGGGCGCGAACACCCAATGCCCGGCCCCTGCGGCGCGCGAAGAACTGCGATCGGGCAGTAAGGGGATTTTCGTTTCCCACCCGGTGCTCCTGAACGGCCGGCGGGCGGGCACTCTGGTGCTGCTGTACGACCTTGGGGAGTTGATTGACCGGATCCAGGTCTACGGCGGCATCGTGCTGATTGTCCTGCTGGGCTCGAGCCTGGTGGCGATTGCGACCTCGTCCCGCATGCGCGATACGATAGCCATACCCATCACGCGGCTGGCAGGGGCCGCAACATCCATCTCGGAGACGGGGGATTACGGCATCCGAGTGGAGAAGGATTCGCGCGACGAATTGGGAGTTCTGGTGGATTCGTTCAATGAGATGGTGCGGCGCATCCAGTCGCGCGATACCGAAATCCAGAAAGCCAGAAATTCGCTCCAGACCACTCTCGCCAGCATCGGTGACGCGGTGGTTTCCACCGATGCGCAAGGGCGGATCGTATTCGTGAATGCGGTCGCCTGCTCGCTGCTGGGATGGAACGAGACAGAAACCGCCGGCCGCCCCCTGGATGAAGTCTTTCAGATCGTGAATGAATTCACCCGCACGACAGTGGAGAGCCCGGTAGAGCGAGTGCTGCGCGACGGCAAGGTGAGCGGTCTGGCGAATCACACCATTCTGGTTAGGCGCGACGGAACTGAGATTCCGATTGACGACAGCGCCGCGCCTATCAATCAGGGCGGACGCACCATTGGCGTGGTGCTGGTGTTTCGCGATATCAGCGAACGCCGGCGCGCGCAGGAGGACGCCGCGTACCTGGCCTCCATTGTGGAGTCTAGCGACGATGCCATCATCGGCAAATCGCCGGCGGGGATCATTCAGAGTTGGAACCCGGGCGCGGACCAGTTGTACGGCTATACGGCGGAAGAGGCCATCGGACAGTGTATGCGCGTGCTGTTGCCGTCTGACCGGCAGGATGAAGAAACCGATATTCTGGACCGGCTGCGTCGAGGCGGGTCCGGCATTCATTTCGAGACGGTGCGGATCCGAAAGAATGGGACCGCCATCGATGTTTCCGTGAAAATCTCGCCGATCCGCGACAAGGGCGGACAGATTATCGGATTCTCGCACGTGGCGCGCGATATCACCGATCAGAAGAGGCACGCCGAGGAGATGCGGCAGACCCAGAAACTGGAGAGCCTTGGCGTGCTGGCCGGCGGTATCGCGCACGACTTCAATAATCTGCTGACCGGCATACTGGGCAATGCGAGCATGGCGCTGGACGATTTAGCGCCGCAATCGCCCCTAAGAGCGCCGATTGAAGCAGTGATCGCGGCCAGCGAGAGGGCCGCCGAACTGGCCCGGCAGATGCTGGCGTATTCCGGTAAGGGCCGCTTCGTGTTGGAGCACATCGACTTGTCCGCACGGGTCCGCGAGACCCTACCGCTGATCAAGGCAGCCATCCCTTCCACGGTGGAATTACGGCTCGACCTGGATCAACATCTGCCGGCGATTGAAGCTGACGGCGCGCAAGTGCAGCAGCTCATCATGAACATCATCATCAATGGCGCCGAAGCGATCCCGGAGGGGACCACGGGCGCGGTCACGATCACGACCCGCTGCGAACAGATGGACGAGCAGGATTTGCCCGTCAACGAAGGCACGGGCGCCGTGGAATTGCAGGCGGGCTCGTACGTTGTATTCGAAGTCGCCGACACCGGTGTCGGGATGGACGAACAGACCAAGGCGCGCATCTTCGACCCGTTCTTTACGACCAAGTTTACCGGGCGTGGGTTGGGACTGGCCGCTGTGCTGGGAATCGTGCGCGGACACCGCGGGTCCATGCGGGTTTTCAGCGCTCCGGGAAAAGGCACCACGTTCCGCGTGCTGCTGCCCGCTCTGGAAGCGGCGGAGGACCATCCCGCGGCGGTGGCGGAGCGGCCGGCCACGGACCTTCGCGGTCGCGGCCTGATTTTGGTGGTGGATGATGAGCCGGTGGTCCGCAAAATGGCCAGCCAGACACTGGAACGGTACGGGTACGAGGTGCTGGTGGCCGAGGACGGTGCTCGCGGTTTGGAACTTTTCCAGCGCGAGGCGTCGCGTATTGCATGCGTTGTGCTGGATCTGACTATGCCGGTCATGAGCGGCGAGGAAACCCTTCCCCGTATGAAGATTGTGCACCCCGGCGTTCCGATCATCCTCTCCAGCGGATTCAATGAGGTCGAGGCCGTGAGGCGGTTCGCAGGTAAGGGTCTGGCGGGCTTTCTGCAGAAACCTTATAAGACGGCAATGCTGCTGGAGGCGGTCAAGAGAGTCATGCTTCGGCCGGAGTCCGGCGACACGGCGGCCGCCGGTGGGAGTGGCGACTGGCAATAGCAAAGCGGCGGGTACCTTGCGTCATGGGAACTAAAACAGTATTTACTAAGATTGAATCGTCAGTTATCTGCTTTGTTTTCGCCGGACATTCACACTGGGCGTTATAGAACCTGGTTTGTTTTCCGCGGCAAATCACTTTGTGTCCTGGCGTACCTGCCCTACTCTCAGTACTTTTCAAACGAACTCCCGGGCCATCATACTCGGGACAAATGCGCCTAACCTCAGCCAAATTCTTACTCGCGACATTCTGTCTGGCCGCCTCTACACTCGCTTATGCGGATAGCACGGTTTTCCTCACATTGGATGGAAACTTCGCTTCGCCGGACTATGCCTTCTACTCATACACGGACACTTCGAATGTGCAGCACAGTTCCATTCCGGTAGGCCCGTATATCACATACCTGAATGGAAGCGGCTTCGATAATACCCTGGCCTACACATTCTGTTATGACTTCGACAGCCCAACAAACGTGGGAAAAGCGTATCCCGGCACTCTGGAAGTGCGCACAGACACGGCTACGCTGGAAGCCACGTACCTGATTCACCAACTGGACACGCTTGGCCTGATCAACGCGCCGCTAGCCACCCGGGGAGCCATCTCCATGGCGATCTGGGAAATCATGAACCCTTCGTCCACTACCGGTACGGCGCAATTTCCGAGCGATCCGGCGGCGCAATCGTACGAATTGACGACGGCGAATGCCGTGGCGGGTGGCTCGTGGACCACTGCCGATTCGGCCCGTTATCCAACCTGGGTGCCGAACGATCCCACAATCCAGCGCTTCGGAAT
>VFSW01014824.1_pt1 | contig 10748 bp, 13 predicted proteins | sample 5358111 | NCBI WGS metagenome assembly VFSW01 (sample SAMN11554181, study PRJNA540505) | mine drainage metagenome | isolation source: sediment from site ElyBrook_90M | place: USA: Ely Copper Mine, Vershire, VT | collected 2017
GCTCCATGCACTTCGCGCCGCACCCCCGGGCGTTTGTCGGCAGCGGCGTTGCAGTTCACAACAACAAAGTTGCGTGGATAGGCGCGCCGCGCTGGTGGTTCTGGCTTGGACCCACGTCGCCATCGCCGCTGCGAAGTTTCGCAAGTGTGATTGCACAGAGGGTGGATGCTGTGCCGATTGATGTTCGTTAGCCGTGTCGAGATCCCGAGCCACTGACACCGGCGTAGGTGACAGCGGCATTCACGGTCGCTGGTCCGGCGCTGCGGGACAGGCCGTCGCGTAATTCCCGGACCACCCGTTAGGTGCTGACTGATGCGTTGCGCGTCAGCCCTTCGAGAAGTTGACATGACAGGAAAGGAGGTGTTGTGTGTCCACAGTTCCCGCTCGTGATCTGAGCGAAGTCGAAATTGTCGCCGATGGTTCGTGCCTCGGCAACCCCGGACCCGGAGGTTGGGCATGCATTCTGCGCTGCGGAGAACACGAGCGCGTGCTGCAGGGGAGTACGCCGGACACGACCAACAATCGCATGGAGCTTGTCGCGGCGATCCAGGGACTGCGGGCTCTGACCCGAGCTTGCCAGGTCACCGTGCTGACGGACTCTGAGTACGTGAGGCGCGGAATCACGGAGTTCCTTCCGAGATGGAAGACGAACGAGTGGCACAGCGCCGCCGGGAAAGCGATCGCAAACCGCGATCTCTGGGAGGAACTGGATGAGCTGGCCGGGTACCACGAGGTGACCTGGGTACACGTCCGGGGACACTCCGGTCATCCCGATCACGAACGGTGCGACGCGCTGGCGAACTCGGCGGCGCGGACGGCGCGCAAGAAGCCCGCCGCAGCCTGAAGATTCAGGGGCGACAATGTCTGCACTCCAGCATCGCCGGGGCCGTTCGCCGACGCGCAGCGGAGGCAGAGCCGATGGCGCTCCCGGCGCGACACTGATTCCCACTATCCCGCTCGCTCCAGAGCCGCAATCTCAACAGCGTCACGCTGAATGGACGCAAGCATACCCCTGAAGACGACGCCATGAAGCGGAATCACCGCATACCAGTACATTAATCCGAACAAACCCCGGGGCTCAAAGAGGGCGGTCTGCCGCAACGTGCAATTCTGCGCGCCGTTCGCTTCGATCCTGAAATCGAGCAACGCCTGGCCAGGCAGACGCATTTCCGCCCGCAGGGAAAGGGAGCGATCCTGCTCCAAACCGACCACTCGCCAGAAATCGAGAGCGTCCCCGTACCTGAGCGCATCGGGATCCCGCCGGCCCCGGCGAAGGCCCGGTCCTCCCGCCAGCCGATCAAGTGCGCCGCGAATCTTCCATAGCCAATCCGCATACCAGCCACGACGACCGCCTAGCCGGCACACGGCCCGGAACACGGCCGAGGCGGGAGCGCCGACAGCGACTTCGCGCTCATCGCGAAACACCGTACCGCCCGACCAGTCCGGATCGCCAGGCATTGGGCCTGCCATCGTCCAATTCGTTTCCACCAGGTGTGCCTCCACCTGGCTGAGAGCGGAATGGATCGCCTCACGTACGTCCAGCAATTTCTGAGGAATGATCCGGGCGAGCCGATTCTCGCGGCAGACCACTTCGTTTCTCAATCCTTCCGCCAGAGGCCTCGCAATTTTGTTGCTCAGAGGAGTCACAAGATGAATCCAATATGAACTCAGCCGAGGAGTGAGGACGGGCACAGCGATGATCGGCCGGCGTGGAAGTCCGAGTTCTTCGGCCATGATGCGCATGATGTCGCGGTAGCAAAGCGTCTCACTCCCGCCGATGTCGAAAACAGCGCCGATGGTATCCGGCGCCGACAGGACGCCGACCAGGTACGCGAGCACATTCTCGACGGCGATGGGCTGGCAGCGGGTCGTGACCCACTTTGGCGTGATCATGACTGGCAAGCGCTGAACCAGATAGCGAAGAATCTCGAAAGACGCCGAACCCGAGCCAATGATCATAGCCGCGCGCAGGACCGTAACCGGCACTCCGGCAGACCCGAGCGCCGACTCCACGTCCCGGCGCGAAGAGAGATGTTCACTGAGACCGGACCCCGTCTCTCCGAGGCCACCGAGATAAATGATGCGGCGCACATCCGCGTCGCGTGCGGCCTTCGCGAATGCGAAAGCAAGGGCGAGGTCGCGCTCAGCATACTCACGATCCGCCGACATCATCGAGTGCACCAGATAGAACGCCGCATCACATCCGCGGAGTTCATGCGTTAGCGATGGTGCGTCCGCGAGATCGGATTTCCGGATCTCCACCCGCGAGTCTGAGGTCCACTCCCGACCCTCTAACTTGCGGGGGGATCGCACGAGGCAGCGGAGCGCGTAGCCGGCATTGAGAAGGCGCGGCGCCAGCCGACCTCCAATATAGCCGGTGGCTCCTGCGATCGCGATGCGCTGCATTTGACACTCTCCGGGCGGCAGGCTCGGCCCCGCTTGAGTGTAGCGTGTTGGCGGCCAGAGCGATTGCTCTACCGGGAGTGCGGCGCTTCACCGGGATCTGTCCGGTCTGATTTCCCGAAGAGCCAGGCCCAGAAGCCGACCGGTGCTACCGGATGACACCCTGTCCAGTACTTCTCGCCGGAATCGCGAATCAAGTTCGGGCAAACAACCTTTATATGTACGTAGTCGGTCCCCATCCCAACCGGGAACGGATCGGCCAACTCGCAACCCCCGTCCCGGGACTTGCCACGCACGACCGGACAAGGATTACCAACTGGCAGCGCTCGGGACTTTAACCCTTTTGAACATCAGGAGGTTCAACATGCAAACGCAGCAACCGGCGGCATTCACCGCCACCCCCATCCTCACACTCAAAGATCTCGGATTCGAAGGAACCGTGGGACTCGACCAGGCCAGCCGCGGGTTGGCCGAGCGTTCAGAGGCACAGATCGTCCGTTGGGTTCAGTTTCCGGCGGGCGCACTGTTCTTCGTATTGGTTCCCGGGGACCCGAAGTCCGGAGCGGTCTATGTGTTCGACCGAAGGAACGGAGTGTTCTACTCCTTGGACTTCAACGACCAGAACTGGGGCGGCTACAGTCTGGCCGAGTACGAGGTGCTGGAACGAACACACCGGATTTCCCGCTTCGCCCAGCGTCCTTGGCTACTCAATCGGAGGCGGGAAACCAGAGAGAACTGACGGACCGACAACCTGGCCCGGTTTCATTTGCGCGGATTTTGAATCCGGGTTATCAAAAGGCAGGAAGAAAGGAGGAACCAACATGGCGAAGCGGCACGGAGCGACTTCAACCAATGTGGAGGACTACTGGCAGTTGTTTGTCAACCGGCGCGCCTACGTCCTCCAGGCTATGCGGCCGCATCCGGAGAGCGGCCGCTATTACTACTTCCGACCCAAAGCCGGCAAGAATGGCGAGGCACATAGTTTGACGGCGGCGACGATCCGGCGGCATCTGGAAGGCGAGTTAACGCTCGGTGTCTACGCAGTGAATCCGACAACCCAACGCTGCAAGTGGATTGCAATGGACGGCGACTACAAGGAATCGCTCAAACACCTGTGCGAGTTGCAGTGGGAACTTCAGCAACAGAAGGTCGAAGCGGCACTGGAGCAAAGCCGGCGAGGCGCGCACCTGTGGATCTTCGGAGCACAGCCGCTCCTCGCCCGGCAGTGCCGGCTGCTGATCTCCGGCCTGGCTGCGAAGCTCGGTATCCCGGTAAAGGGAACAGGCACGGCCGAGGGAATCGAGATATTCCCGAAACATGACGAACTTAAGGATGGCGACTTCGGCAATGCCATTCGCGGCCCGCTCGGAATTCACCGGGCGATCAGCGCGCGGTTTTGGTTCTACGGCGCAGACTACAACCTCGACAACCAACTGGCATTTCTCAAACGGGTCGGGAAACTGTCGGAGGAGCAGTTGGACGCCCTGCTCCAGAAGTTAGGACAGCGAAGGGAACCGGAGAAGAAGGAACCTGTGCCGGCACCGCGCTGGCAATATCCGGCACCACGCAGAAAGTTTCACATCCTGGACCACGTCCAGGTGCGGCGGAAGATCGGGAGGAACTGGATTGCGCGGTGTCCTTCGTGCGCCGCGGCGGATCGAGACCGGAGCGGCGACAACCTCGCGATCTCGGTTGACGAACCGCAGAAGTACATCTGCTGGGCCGGTTGCACCAAAGAAATGATCCGGTCCGCTCTGGGATGCCCGATTCCCGAGAGGAGAGAAGCGCTTTATGCCGCAGGGTAATGGGGTCTCTCACGGGCTGGAGCGTGGCGGTCAACAGATGGAGTTTGAACCTGCAAACTGGAAACCGCTGGAGATACAGATCGGCGAGCGGTGCGCTGAGTTCATGTGGATGCGGCGACAGAACGGCCTCGAATATTACAAGCACATCGACACGCGGCGGTATCTGATCCTGGATGCCGAGGGGCGCTGCTACCTCAGGCGGGACGGTGATCTTGTGGTTGTCGATTTCGCGGAAGAGTTTCGCAGAGTCGCGGAGGCGATCGATGTCTGAATCGTCTGTCGATCTGATCGCAACAGTCGGCGCCGTCCTGGCCTTTCTGTTCGCGGCTGCCGCTGGCATCACGAGTCGGCGAGGCATTCGACTGGTTGCGATCGGTGCGGTGTTTCTGTGGCTGCCACTTATCAGCGAGGTGAGGAGAACGTGGATAGCCGATCAGGGAGGGAATCATGAACGAACTATCGTGCGGCGACCCCGGCGGGCCGATCGCGGTCCGGAAGTGGATCGGGGATGTGTCGGCGGAACGAGTCGGGCAGGAATGGCGGACGGAGGATCACGAAGCGCTCCTTCGAGCAATGCGCGCTGCAGATGAACTTACGTTTGCGCTTGTTGCGCGGGCCAGGGGCGACGCCTCGGAAACGAGTTTGAATTCCCGCGAAAGGAACGATGTCCATGGAATCCGATCGAAGACTGAACCGGTGGGGGCTGACGTTCACGCCGGCGGTGATTAACCGGCTGCGCAAAGCCGCAATCTACGGACAACCCCAGTTGAGCCTGGAACACCAGGGCCGCGCTAAGCGATACGTGGTGCGCGGAGTGGAGTCGGGAGGAGCCACGGAAGAAGTTGGGTATTACGTGACCTTCGCAGGCGAGAACGGCGAGGCCTTGCCCTGGCTGCAAACAATCGATTCTCTGGCAGTCAATGGACCGCACGCGGTCGTAATCGCGCCAGTGGTTACGCGGATCGAGATGCTGCGCATCGCGAGAACGTACGAACTCTGCATTACACGCCATCGTCCCGTAGCAGTTGAACCCGGACACCGTCCCAAACTCCATGCCGAAGAATTGTTTCGCGGCGCGCATGGGTACCTTGCTCTGGAACTCTGGGGCAAAGACAAGGATCTCAGTGGTTGCGTCCGCCCGCAGTTCTTCACACGTTCCGGCGAGGAGATCGAATTGCCGGTGGGATTCGGTGACGCGGTGAAGGCAGTCACGAGCGGAGTGACTTGCCCGAACTGCTCACACCCGCATTACTCCCGGCTCGGAGTACCAGTGCCGCGGCAAGAAGGCTCGGACGAAATCGGCGCTGTGCGCAGCGATGTGACGAGCAGCGAATGCGAATGGAGGCAACCGCCGGAACGTCTCAACGGATTTCCCACTGATTCCTCGCCTGCGGTGGAATAGACCCGCCGCCAAGAGCGCGAGCCGCGAGGCGTACAGGAAACGCGCGCAAAAGCCGCGCACTCGGGTGGTCAGTGCCGGTTTCGAAGCAAGCTGAACATCCAGCGTTGACCCATTGGGAGGCACATCATGAGGATGGGAACGAAAAGTGTTTTATACGGCGCACATTGCGCTGTGGTTCATCCCTGGTTTCTCGCCGCCGCCTGGTGGAAACTCTACGGCTTCCCGTGGGATGTCCGGCTGTGGACCGCTTTCTGGCTGCACGATATCGGCTATTCTCCAAAACGCGACATGGACGGGCCAGACGGTGAAACGCACGTAGAGCTTGGCGCCAGAATTATGGCCTCACTCTTCGGTGAGTCGTGGGGCGCCTTTACCGCTGCGCATTCCCGATATTGGGCGAAGAGAAATGGCCGGCAATTCTCCCGGCTTTGCGTGGCCGACAAACTGGCATTTGTGCTCACGCCGGCCTGGTTGTATCTGCCGATGGCGAGGGCTACTGGCGAACTTTCGGAGTACATGCTTCGAGCGAAGGAACGACAGGCCGGCTGCGAACACTTCACGGCCATCGAATCTGCGCAACTCAATTCCCCGGACGCGCGTGAATGGCTGAAAGGCCTGAAGAGCTACACCCGCCGATGGGTCGAAGAGCACCGCGACGGCGGAGCAGACCATTGGACAGTGACGGTCCCGCCCGGCGCTTTTCAAGGTGCCGACGGCGGCTCGGGTCACTGAGAAGTCGCATGCGTCAGCGGCGCATCCGGTCACGGTTGGAGCTTCCTCGAAGTTTGGTCTCCCGCCAGTGAAGGCCAGAGGCGTAGCAAATGCTGGCTCTGGTTCACTAGAACTTTTCACGCCCAAATGAGTGAATCTGATGGCGCAGAAACACCCTTCTGAACGAGTCTCGTAAGGTGTACACATGCCGACCTCGTGCCCGCCGCCAAGGAAGACGATATTCGAGGTATGGCCTGGATTTTGAAGTTGAAGGAGACGCACAATGGCAGAGCGAAGTGTCAACAAAGCGATTCTCGTTGGCCGACTCGGCGGCGACGCTGAAACCAGGTATACACAAGGTGGTACACCAGTTTCGCGGTTTTCGTTGGCGATGAACCGGCAGTGGAGAGACTCCGAAAAACAGGTGCACGAGGAGACGGACTGGCTCTACGTCGTGCTTTGGAGAAACGAGAATCTCGCCGCATATTTGACCAAAGGGGCCAAACTATACGTAGAGGGACGCATACAGACTCGGTCGTACGACGACAACGAGGGAGTGAAGCGATACGTCACCGAGGTAGTGGCCGACAACATCGTGTTGCTCGGTGGAAACGGGAACGCGAGCGTGAACGGGGCGAACCGGGAGAAATCGCGAAGCCGTCGAGAGCCGAGCAAGCCAGCAAACGGTCGCGGCGATCGCGAGTTCGCTCCGGAACAGCAGGGTATTCAAGACGATGACGTGCCTTTCTAAAAAGGGTTTTCCCGCTGGACCTCGCGAGTGACGACAGGGATGCGTCAATGATTCCGGCCCTGCGGGTAGACGGCACATGACGTGACTCTGCTGCGGGTGTTTTGCGATTCCTAACCCTCGCCGATATCCCGAGGTAATAGTCCCGGCCGGTCTCGGACATTTTCGCGAGTCGACTATACGCCCATGTGGTCTGGTTGGAAACGGAGTAAGTCAATCTCAGGGGCGGCGCGCGGGACGTATCAGTCCACGAGCGCATTCCCCGGGCCGAAGGCACGAAACTCATTGATCAGGCAAATGCGAAAGAAAGTCCGAAGGAAAGTCGTTTTTCAACATGCGCCTCACTATGCACTTCATCGTTGGCAGCCTGAGTACTACTTGCCTGGCGTGCAGCAGTTCATCTGCTGAAAGCGTCAGGTCACCTTTCGGGGTTGTCAAGGCGTGGGCAACCTGATCGCGCAGGGGCTTCAAAACGGAGTCAATGACAAAGGCCATGTCCTGGCCGCGGAGTTCGACTGGGACAGCCGATTGGATTGCGAACAGATCCCAGTCCGGTCGGGCATAGAACAGTGAACGGAGCCACGCCGCTATTTCTTTCTCAGTGCCCGGTAGGACCTCGATCGGTGAACTACAGGGCGTCCCCGACTTCTTCGCAGCACGCTGCAGCCTTTTTCGCCGGGCGCGGAGGGCCTCGACGATTTTGTAGAGGCAAAGAAACTGATAGACGACACTGCTTGTGTTCAGCGCTTCTCGATAGAGGGAAGCGAGGCCTCGGAATTCTGGTGGCAGCTGTACAGTCGGGAGTACGGAAAAAGGGGCTCGAAAATGTGGGGTTACGATGCTTGTCTGGATGTTGTCTGTCGCTATCTCGCGGGTCTCTCGCTGACAGATCTCCAATGGAACATCCAGGTGGACAGTCCAATTGCTCAACGACGGAGACAGGGACCTAAATGCCCGTTCCTCTGCGTCCCGCCTGCTGTTTGCGTTGAAAGGCTCAGAGATCAGTTTCCCGAGGAAGCCGCTCTTGTTCGGTACTCCCCTGAAGACGAAGTGTCCATCTTCAGTAGCGCAAACAACCACGATTTCATTTGCGTTCTCGTTCCCAGGAGCCATGAACGCTGGTTTAGCGATCGCAAGATGGGAGTCACCCTCCAAGCCGCCCGAGAACGAGTAACTGCCCTCCGGTACGAGGCTGTATCCAGGCCGGCTCAGCACAAATGTTACCTGATAAGCACCTGGTATGCCCTCGACAGGAATGGAGTTGCGCGCATCGCCCTGTTTGAATCGGTTAATGATGTGTATATCCTGATGCTGCCCAGGGAAACCCATCTGTCCGGCGATTGTCGCTGTTGCCTTCAAAGGGAGATTGCCGGGATCGCGAGCGGGCGATACAACCGACCCGTGGCAGCGCTTGAATTTGAGGCCGCTGCCACATGAGCACGGTTCGTTTCTGCCAACCTTCGCCATTACGTCGAACGAGCGCGCCTCCTTTTTCGTCCAAAGTGTAGCTTACGGGAGCCGCGCAATCCCCAGCGGGAAAATCGGAGTGAAGCCGGCTGCGCGCTCAAGCCAGTTACATCGCCAAGCCCGGCAGCACAAACTCGTAACCAGCCAAAGGGACGGTGTACGGCATGTCTTTGAATCGACTAGCCGCTTCCGCGAGATCTGGTCGGTCGCTGAGGAGTTTCCACAAGCTCGGTAGACCTCCGCCCCGACCGAGTAGAGACACGAAGGCGGTCTCCGTAGCTACCGGGATGGCGGGCGCCGAAAGGAAACCCGTTGCGTCAGCGCCCCGGCATACGACACATGCCTCGATATTAGTAATCGGCGCATCTGTCGACAGAGACAGAGAGTTCCGCAAATGGCCTGGTTCCTTACGCCAATATTCACGCACCTGGACTCCCTGCTTGACACCCTTACTCAGTTCATCATCGTTGGCCGCTGACTCGTTCGCCGTATCAGGACCAATGAGCCACTTGTGCTGCACGACGAGTACCCAGCCCGTTGCGGCCTCATAGATGACCAGATCGGCGTCGGTTGGGGGAATTCGGACCTGCGGCTTTGTTCGATAGGCGGGACCCGGGAGGCCGATCTGTTCAAGGCGCCGTCCGGCATTCCCATATAAGACAAGCGGTCGAAACGACGGTCTCGGCCCCCGGCGTCGGCCACTTTATGTTTTCTGGAGGACCAGTGCAAACTCAGCAACCGAAACGGTGCGGAGATTGGCGCCGCCGTCGTGAAAAGTATCTTCGGGAATCGGACCGCCATGTTGAGTTGGTGCAAGAAGGTTATGAATGCGGGGCCTCCTCGAAAGATTGGGCTGTCATCGTGGGGCACGGTGAACGCAGGGCTTTGGCGCGATACGCTCTGGGCGCGCGACTGTTCCTGGTGAGGACAAACGTGCCGACACCCAGGTCCGGCGCAAACAGGGAACACGACAGGCCCATGGCAGGACAAGGGCCGACGCGGCTTGCTTCATTGGCAAGTTCGTCGTTTCCCGAGGGGAGAAATGAAGTGATTTTCGAAAAATATGAAGTAGCTGATGTCAGCACGGGTTACCTCAAAGAGTCGGATCTGCCATTGCTATTACAGATCGACTGCCCAACCCGTATTGCCGAAACAGACGGCGGGTTCGGTACCTTCCACCGGGTTTCGGATGACGACCAGTTATTCGAGGAAGACTTGCAAAACGCAAGCAGCTTCGGTCTCAGCGGACGTTTCGTATCCATCATGCGCCATCTGCGGGCTGCGAAGATCCCGTGCGTCCGCTTTGACGCTGATGGAGGCGAGATTCAAGGCGTGGAAAGAACTGACGCCACTCCAGAGCGAAAGAGCGGCGGGCAGAACGAGATAACAGTTTGGAACGAGGAGGGTCAACAACATGATATTGACCGAGTTCACCGAAGGTAGTGTCGAAACCCGGATAACCAGGGAGGCGACCATCGTTCAATACATCCGCCATGTGCACGTCCTGGCGAAGCGGTTACAACTTTGCGTGCCACCCTGCGTCACGTACGACGATCTGATCGGCGCCGGCACAATCGGCCTGATTCAGGCGGTGGACCGCTTCCAGTCATCCCGCGGGCTCAAATTCGGAACTTACGCCAGACACAGGATCCGGGGCGCGATGCTCGACTTCCTGCGCGAGGAAGATCCACTCTCCAGGACAGAACGGCGTCGAATCCGGGCGGCTGAGGCGACCAATGCCGCGGCCGGCGAAAAAACTGTGTCCGCGACAATCAGTCTGGAGTGGCTTCCAGCACAGGAACTGCGTAAGGTGTGCGCCCGTGCTGGATGCCCCTCGTCGCAGCTCGTGGATCGGGCTGATCTGAGACGCGCCCGGCACGCCCTTTCAGCGCGAGAGAATCGCGTGATTTCGCTGCTCTATGAACTCGACTGGAAAAACCGCGACGTTGCGCGGGAACTGGGCGTTAACGAAAGCCGCGTCTCCCAGATCAAGCACGTGGCCCTTTCCAAACTCCGCACGGGCCTCACAGGAGTGCGATAAGCGTGAGGCCGATTAAAGCAGCTTGCGACATTTCCAGCGAGACTGTGACCAGCGACTACGAATTCTGCTGAACCAGACCGGTATCTGATCGCTCACCGGTACGCAGACTCAGCTCTCGCAGCCATTCTGTCTTGTCCTTCCCGTGGACAATGCGGCCGAGGAATCCGAGTA
>VFSW01014825.1_pt1 | contig 10748 bp, 10 predicted proteins | sample 5358111 | NCBI WGS metagenome assembly VFSW01 (sample SAMN11554181, study PRJNA540505) | mine drainage metagenome | isolation source: sediment from site ElyBrook_90M | place: USA: Ely Copper Mine, Vershire, VT | collected 2017
TATATATGGAGGGTTTTATGAGATTCCTGAGAGCGAGAAAGATAATCGTTCGCCTCTGTCGTTGGGCCGGATGGCTTAATACGGCGGACCCCAAATTGGTCGATGCTTTTCTGCAACACAAGCCCTGACCAAAGCAAAAGCGGCAGTTCCTTATGGAGCTGCCGCTATTAATTTTGTTCGAACATCGTCCCACACTGCCCGTCAACACGAGAGTGTATATCTCTCGTTGCGGTGGTACGATGTAATTATGAAAAAAATAGGCGTTGCGCTTTCGGGAGGAAGCGCGCTTGGTATCGCACATATCGGGATCATGCAAACCTTCCGTGACAATGGTATTGCGGTGGATTGCATTGCGGGAACGAGCGCGGGGTCGGTGGTCGCCGCGTGTTATGCGTTTGATGTTCCTATGAAAGATGTTGCACAAGCGGCGCGGGAGACCAATTGGCTCAAACTTTCCCGGGCATCATATTCCTTAAAAGGGTTGGCGGCGAATACGGCGATCGGTGAAGTCATTGTTAAATTGATCGGTAGCGATGCGCGCATCGAAGATGCGAGTATTCCACTTGCGATTGTCGCGACGGACATTGGTACGGGGGAAAAGATCGTTTTCCGATCGGGAAGCGTGGCACGCGCCGTGATGGCAAGTACGTGCATCCCAGGACTTTTTGTGCCGATTCATTACGAGGAAAGGCTTCTTGTCGATGGAGGGCTCGTGGAAAATCTTCCGATCGCCGAACTGCCTGGAATGGGCGCAGATATCACGATCGGTATCAATCTTGAGCGGTGGCGCAGCTATCAGCAGCCGCGCCATGTAGTAGGAGTACTCGTCAATTCAATAGATATCATGGTGCAGCATCAGAGCATCCTCCATGGCGCCGATGCATCCGTGATCATCGAACCGCATCTTGAGAAATATACCTCGTCGGCATGGGATAAGGTGGATGAGCTTATTGCCGATGGAAACAAAGCTGCTGAAAAAGCATTGCCCGAAATAAGGAAGCTTGCAGGAGTGCGTTCCAAAAAAAATGGCGCAAAGACGGCGCGGCGCGCATGGTACGCACGGCCATGGCGCTGGCTTGCAAAACTATTTGGGAATAGGTAACCCATGTACTACGTCTATATTCTTCAATGCAAGGATGAGAGCCTCTATACCGGCATCGCGACGGATGTCGAGCGCAGATTTAAAGAACATCGCGACGGGATCGGGGCCCGATATACGCGCGCGCACCAACCCGAGAAAATTATTTATCGAGAAGAGGCCGCGACGAGGAGCGGTGCTTTAAAGCGCGAGGCGCAGATCAAGGCGTTGTCGCGGGAAAAGAAGCTTGATCTTATCGCGCGTTCGCTTACCGTCCCAAAAGCGTATTTACCAACTGTTCCACGCCGATCTTCTTCTCCGAAGAATAGGGGATGACGGGCAGGCCGCGCGCGAGATCGATGATCGCTTGCAGATGCTCGTCGTATTCGGAGCTTTTTATCTTGTCGATCTTGTTCGCCACGATGACGATATTTTTTTGGTGTTCCCGCAGGAGCGCCAGCATTTCGAGATCGTTTTTGGAAGGGCCGACGTTCGCGTCCATCACCAAGACAGCCTTATGCTGTTCGTGATCCGAATCAAAAAGATACCACCAATTCAACTTCTGCAGGCTCTCACGGATTCGTTCGGGAACTTTTGCGAATCCGTACCCCGGCAGGTCAAGCAGATAAAATTTGTTATTGATGGAATAGATGTTGATCTCTTGCGTGAGTCCCGGCGTATCGCTCGTGCGCGCGAGATCTTTCTGCGCGGTCAATGAATTAATAATACTTGACTTGCCGACGTTCGAGCGGCCGATGAGCGCGACCTGCGGGGTCCCGTCGGATAAAAGTTCATCGGTGCCATTGATGCCCCGCATGAATTTTGCGGAAGTGATCTGCATGTTGCTATAGGAAAAATTTTATTCCCCCGCCGCGCCATCCCTTAGTATCTTCAACATCGCGTCGATCTTGGTGTTCATCGCGGCGATCTGGCGCGTAAGATCTGCGGTGCTCTTACCCTCGTTCGCTTTGCCTTTTGATAATACCTCTCGAGGCGCCCCGAAGCAGTCTTTGCAATAAACGGGTTTTTTCCCATCCGGACGGAAGGGAACCTGGCAAGCTTTGCCGCAGTTGCTGCATACTGCGTCGAATTTTTGAAAAACATCCCGCCGCGCGCCGCCGAATTGTGGACGAGCTGCCGGACTACGGCCGAGCCGCGCCGGTGCGCCAAAGCGAGGGCGAACTACTGGACGGTCATCCCTACCTCCGCCGCGCGGCTTTTTAAATTTGTTCATCCCCGAAGGGTAGCTTTTTCTGCGATTAAAAGCAATTGATCCTCAGATGTGCTATACTGTATTGGATAGATTATTCTTAAGATGTATAGCTAATTTATGGACGTAACTGCACTCAGAAGGCAGATTCCCGATTCCGTGCTTCCGTATCCCGAGGGGATCTATAATCGTTCGAAATATGTGTTCTGGCGGGTCATTTACCCTTTCCATAATCTTGGGAGGGATATTTTGCTTTCTACGGGGATCGTCCAGCATCACGGGAGGCAAAATTTTGTTTTAGGGAAGATCGCTCCGGGGAAAACCATCGAACAGTTCATGAAATATCTTGAGACCAAAGGGTTCGCGAATCATTTTATCGCCTGGCAGGATGACGCGGAGGTGGTGAGCGTTCGCCGACTCGTTGATTTTGAATGGCAATACCATTTGCGGATATTCGCCGACGGCGAGGTTCGCGGGCATTATGAATATACGCCGGAGAGCCATCCAATATGGCATGTTAAAGAAGTCAGGCAGGTATCCCGCCGCGATGACTTTTTGCGTTTCTTAGGGGATTGGGTGATTCCCGCCGCTGTCGCTGAAGATTAGATCCCACACGAAACCCGCCGTATTCCGCGCAGGGCCTTTGAGCGGAAAATGATGAAGGTCGATGAACGGAAGGCTGTTGCATTCGATCACGCCGCATTTTTGTTCTTTCCACGATCTCGCCATATCGTCGATCATGAAGTCCACGCCGACGAGCGGATCATCGAGCGTCTTTGCGATATGCAGAAATAATTTTTCGTTGTCCGGGTGGATGTCGGTGATCTCGGTCGTTGACGCGCCGTACGCGCGGCTCACTTTGGGATGAATAACGATCATGCGGCCGTTTTCGGGGACGGAGTCGAGCGACATTTTTTGTTCCTTCAATATTTGGACCGTCTCATCGCCGAGCGGCAATTCGTGGAATATCGGGCCATGCCGGAGGGGATTATCGTTTTCATCTATGATGAGTTGACGGATCGTGCGCGTGCCGTCGCCGATCACGTGCGGCGGCTCGCGGCGCATGATCCCGGCAATCTCCTCGCCCACGAGCGTGACGCGGAACACGAACCCCGAAAGCTCTTCCTCGACGACGACGCGTGGGGAAAGTTGCTTGGCTTTTTTGAACGCATGGCGGAGTGCCTCGACATCCGTGATGTTGACGTATGTATGCCGGCTGCGGGAACCGATGGCGGGCTTTATGATAACGGCACCATTTTTATTTTTCGCGTCCTTTGCGATCTCATAAAATATTTTTTCCGCGGCTTTTATATTGTTGACGCTTGCGCCACGCGGGACAGGAATGCCCGCGTTGCGAAATTTTTTAAGGATGACGCCTTTATCGTCCATCCAATCAAGCGCCGCCTCGTGCGCGGCTCGGGGACGGGGGAGGCCGTCAAAACCACGGGTGTCCGCGTCGTACGTCGCGTAAAATATCTCGCGCGAAAGGCCGAATGGCCGAAATTCACGCATAACGATGCCCCGGCGCTCGGCCTCCTCCCATAGCACCCGCGCCCGCCAGTTGTTCTTATCGTCCGCCCGCGTGACGATCTCTCCGAGGCCGAGCGCCGCGAAGAAACGCGCCGTCGTCGGCGCGAGCCGTCCCGGCCGGGTCTTCGCGAGCAATGGTTTTATTCCGCGCCAGATCGCCGCCGCTGGCGCTTCTATCAGACCAATGAACGTTTCGGCGCGGACCGACCATCGTTCAATGATATGAGACACGCTTGCCGGGCCGCAGTCCGCACAGTAGGCGCGCTCCTGCGAATGAGTATCTGTCATACGCAGACAGTATAAATAATTATGGGAACTTTGGGAATCAAGCGGCGCTTTTTGTCGGTGCTTTTCTACCGGCGCTCGGCGGTATATTTCTCGAATCCGGTCGTCATGGTGGCGATCTTATCTTTATTTATCATATAGCCTTCATAGCCGGGGAGCTGTTCGATGAATCGTATTCCGTCCGCGCCCATCGCGAATGCGGCGGTGGCGAAGCGATCGGCGTCGTGGATGTTCGGACCGACGACCGTGAGGCTTATGATCTCGCTTACCGGTTGATTGCCCGCCCGCGGGTTATAGATGTGCGGGCCGCGAATGTAAGTGCCGGAAGTTGCGACGCCCTGTTCACTGACGTACACCACTTTTACATTTTCCATTTGGTTGAACGGGTTTCGGATGCCGACCACCCATTTTTTCCCGTCCGCGTTATGCCCATGCGGCTGGATGTCCCCGCCCGCTTCGATATAAAAGTTTTCGAAGCCTTTTTTTTCAAGCAATTTCGCGGCGTTCCAAATGGACCATCCTTTTACCAGGCCGGAGGGGTCGTATGTTCCGTTTGGCGCTTTGATATCGAAATATCCGTTCGTCTGCTGCTTTGTCTCTTCGGAAAGCGCGAAGACGAGCTGCATTTCTCCGCTCGCATCCTCCAAGCTAAGCGTGCCGTCATTGATGGCGGTTATCTCGCTCGTGCTTTTATACGTGCTGAATTTTTCGTCGATATGCTTAAAGTAATCGAACACCTCATCAAAGATGGCCTCCGTTGCCTGCGGGTCGACGATCTCGATGGTGATGGGCATGCCCATCAGGATGCGGGTCTGTTTCATGGAGGGCGGTATTTTTATAGGTAAGAGTATACCGTGCTTTCCGCCATGCAGCCAGCAGTTTTGGCGCGGACTGTTTTTGCCTTATACTATGATGACTATGGAAACAATAAGGCCTACGGACGATTTTTTTCAATTCGTGAATGGCAAGTGGATAGAAGAGAACCCGATTCCGCCGGAGGAATCTCGCTGGGGATCGTTTCATGTCTTGCGCATTAAAGTAGAAAAACAATTGAAAGAAATTTTTGAGTCGATCGCCGCTGCGGATAATGCTGGACTCGACGCGAATGCAAAGAAGGTCCGTGATTTTTACCGGACGGGTATGGATATCAAAAAGCTCGGCGCGGAGAAAGACGCCCCGCTTGCCGAGCTCGTGCGGATGATCGACGCGGTCTCCGATCGCGATGGGTTTGTCCAAGCCTTGGGATATTTACATCGCCGTGGCATCGATGTTTTGTGGAGTTGCGGTGTTGAACAGGACGTGAAGAACAGCGATGTTATGGCGCTTTATATCTACCAAGGAGGGCTTGGCCTTCCTGATAGGGATTATTATATCAACGATGACGAAAAAAGCCGTGCGATCCGCGAAAAATACCTTACCTACGCCGAGGGCATGCTCGCGCTTTCTCGTGTTTTTGGCGCCGTCGGCACGCCGGTGCCGAAAAGCTTCATTGCTATAGAGACGCGGCTTGCGCGGGTATCAATGACGCGGGTGGAGTTACGTGATATTGAAAAACAATATCATAAAATGACCCCGGTCGAACTTTCTGCGATCGCTCCGCTTGTGAATTGGGCAAACTATTTTTCGGCGGCTCGAATGCCGATGCCGGAATACGTGATCGTGTGCCAGCCGGAATTTATGAAGGAGGTAAATCGTATATTGGAAGAGACGCCTCTCGAAGATATGAAAGCTTATGTGCGATGGCATATTTTGAATGGGATGGCCAATTTTTTGGGAGAAGAATTTGACGGGCGGGTGTTTGATTTTTATGGGCGTACGTTTGGCGGCGCGACGGAGATGAAGCCGCGTTGGCGTCGGGTGCTAGGCGTAGTGAATGGCATGCTCGACGAGGCGGTTGGGCAGCTTTACATAAAAGAGTACTTCAGTAAAAGCGCAAAAGAAAAGATAACGGCGCTCGTTGAGCATCTTACCGCCGCCTATGAGGCGCGCATCGAACATCTTGACTGGATGGGCGCGGAAACCAAGCAGAAAGCGCTTGCCAAGCTTGGCGCCGTCACGAAAAAATTGGGGTATCCGGATGTATGGAAGGATTATAGTGCTCTCCAAATAGGGACAGATTCATACGTGCAGAATTATATCGCCGTGCATATGTTCGAGTTTGATCGTCAGACGAAAAAGATCGGCAAGCCGGTGGACCGCACGGAGTGGTATATGTCGCCGCAAACGGTGAATGCCTGTTATATGCCGACCATGAATGAGATCCTTTTTCCCGCAGCCTTTCTTCAGCCTCCGTTCTTTGACCCGGATGCCGATGATGCGACGAATTTCGGCGCCATCGGGATGACCATCGGCCATGAGCTCACGCATGGTTTTGACGATCAGGGCGCGCTTTTTGACGATCGTGGCAATCTGCAAAATTGGTGGACCAAAGAAGATAAAGAGCGATTCGACAAACAAGCCAATCATCTTGCTGAACAGTTCGATGCATATGAGCCATTGCCGGGGCTGCACGTGAACGGAAAATTGACGCTCGGCGAGAATATCGCCGATCTTGGCGGATTGCTGATTGCCTACGATGGCATGGTGCTCGCATTGGGCGGGGAAGCGGCGGTAACGCGGGAAAAGGCGCAAGCATTTTTTACAGGCTATGCCGTCAGCGAGCGGGCCTATGAACGGGAAGAAGCATTGCGATTGCAGATACAGATCGATCCGCACTCCCCGTCACTATATAGGGTGAACGGACCGCTCTCCAATATGGTGGAATTTTATAAGGCATTTGATGCTAAATCGGGAGATGGTTTGTATAGGGAAGAAGGAGATAGAGTGAAAATCTGGTAGCATTTTTCATTTAAGATAGTTTTAATGCGCATTGGAGTACGATCCAATGCATGACAATTAAAAAACTATCTGCGGCGTTCACCGTGCTCATCGCGGTCGCTTCCGCTTCGGTTCCTTTCGATGCCGCCGATGCGGCGTATCGTTTCTCGGATTTCCATGGTACGCCGCCGGTGCACGTGTACAGGTCGGCAGAAAAGGCGCCAACTGGTGTGACGCCGGCGGAGATAAAAAAGATCTACCACCTTCCCGCCACCGGCGGGAAGGGGACGATCGCCATCATTGATGCATATGACGATGCGACCATCGAAAGCGATCTCGCCGTCTTTGATAAGCAGTATCATTTGCCCGCGTGTACCGTCGCGAACAAGTGTTTTGAAAAGCACAAGATGGCACCCTCGATCGACGCGAATGGCGGATGGGCGATGGAGATCGCGCTTGATGTGGAATGGGCGCATGCCATCGCGCCAAAAGCAAAAATATTGCTCGTTGAGGCGAAGACGCCGAGCGGTGCGAATCTTTTGAGCGCGATCGATTACGCCGCTTCACGGAAGGACGCGGTCGCGATCTCAATGAGCTGGGGCGGCGCGGAATTTTCTGACGAGCTTTCGTATGACGGGCATTTCATAGACAAGGCAAGCCCGAGCGTCGCGTTCTTTGCCTCGTCCGGTGACAATGGCGCCGGCGCAAGCTGGCCCGCGTCCTCACCGAACGTGATCGGGGTCGGCGGTACGTCACTCAAACTTTCTTCGAAAGGCACGTTCATTTCCGAAAGCGCGTGGTCCGGGAGCGGCGGCGGCGTGAGCGCGTACGAGAAAGAGCCGGCATACCAGGCCGCGTACAAAATATCGCAGGCCAGCGGCATGCGCGCGATCCCCGATGTTTCATATGACGCCGATCCGGCGTCGGGATATTCTATTTATGTCACGACGGGCACGGGGACCAAGGCAAAGGGCGCGTGGGATACGGTTGGCGGTACGAGCGCCGGCGCTCCGCAATGGGCCGCCATCAAAGCGCTTGGCGCTTCCGCCGCTCTCGCAAAGTTCTACGCCGACAAAGCTTCCACGAACACGCTCAAATATTTTCGCGATATCACAAGCGGTTCCAATGGCAATTGCAAATACTATTGTTCTGCTCGCAAGCGATACGATTATGTGACCGGACTGGGGAGCCCGCAGACAACCAGGTTCTGATGTGTTTTGTGGCTTGGATTTCTTCTTAAAAACGTGCTAAAATATCTGTATTGCCGCAGGGGCATTTTTTAACGAAAAATCCAATAAAAATGGCTGAAAAAGAACCGAAAGACGTAGCGAAAAAGACGGCAAAAAGCGACCCTAAAAAAGATAGTAATAAAGGTAGCGCAACGTACGGCGCAAAGGATATCTTCGTCCTCGAAGGGCTTGAGCCGGTCCGAAAGCGGCCGGGCATGTACATCGGTTCCACGGGCGTCGTTGGGTTGCACCACTTGATTTGGGAGGTCGTGGACAACGGCATCGACGAGGCCATGGCGGGATATGCAAAGAACATTACCGTGGAGCTTTTGCCGGGAAATAAAGTGAGCATCACAGACGACGGTCGCGGCATCCCGGTGGAGATCCATCCGCACACGAAAAAATCCACGTTGGAAACGGTGTTGACCACGCTCCATGCCGGAGGAAAGTTCGGCGGCGAGGGGTATAAGGTCTCCGGAGGATTGCACGGCGTCGGCGTGTCCGTCGTAAACGCGTTATCCGACTGGATGCAGGTGGAGGTTGAGCGTGATGGGGGATTGTACGTGCAGGAATACCAGCGTGGCATCCCGAAATATAAAGTAAAGAAATCCGGAGCATCAAAGCGGCACGGTACGAAGGTCACATTCTCTCCCGACCCGCAGATATTTTCCGAGATCGAGTTCAGCGATAAACTTGTCCTTGAACGGTTGCGCCAGCAGGCGTATTTAACAAAAGGCATCCGCATCAATTTTTATGACCGTCGTCAGCCCGTGCCGTACTTTTACGGATTTTATTTCGAGGGAGGCGTGTTGTCGTACGTAAAGTTTTTGTCACAGAAAAAAAATCGCCTCAATGAGGATATTTTTTATGTGGAGAAAGAAGCCGAGAAACTCGATATTGAGGCGGCGTTTCTTTACGTGGACGACACGCGCGTGACGGAGATGAGCTTCGCGAACAATATTTTTACGCCGGAAGGCGGCATGCACCTTACCGGTTTTAGTTCCGCGCTTACCAGTACGCTCAATAACTTCGCGCGCACGGAAGGATATTTGAAAGAAAAAGAAGAGAATCTGACGGCTGATGATGTCCGCGAAGGACTGATCGCCGTGTTGTCGGTAAAGCTCCGCGACCCGCAATTCGAGGGTCAAACAAAAGCCAAGCTTGGTAATCCGGAAGCGCGCACTGCTACGGAGTCGGTCGTGAACGAGGCATTGAAAGAGTTTCTGGAGAAGCATCCGCAGGAAGGGAAAGCGATCATTCAGAAGGTTATTTTGACCGCGAAGGCGCGCCTTGCGGCAAAAGCGGCGCGTGAGACGGTATTACGAAAGGGCGCGTTCGAAGGGCTCACGCTTCCGGGTAAACTTGCGGATTGTACATCCAAGATCGCGGCCGAGTCGGAGCTATTTATAGTGGAGGGAGATTCCGCAGGCGGCACGGCCAAGCAGGGTCGCAATCGGCACACGCAGGCAATCCTTCCGTTGCGCGGCAAGCCGCTGAACGTGGAGCGCGCGCGCTTGGATAAGATGCTTGCGAACGCGGAGGTCCGCTCTCTCGTCATCGCGATCGGCACTGCCATCGGCGAGGAATTTAGTATGGAGAAATTGCGCTATCACAAGATTATCATCATGACGGATGCTGACGTCGACGGTGCGCACATCCGCACGCTGCTCCTTACGTTGTTCTATCGTTATTTCCGCGAAGTGGTGGACGGCGGATATGTGTATATCGCCCAGCCGCCGCTGTATCGCGTCCAGCTCGGGAAGACGGTGAAATATGCGTTTTCGGATGAGGAAAAAGATAAAGTGATCGCGGAGATGCAGAAGACGGCGCCGGCCACCGGCAAGGCGGCGAAGATGGGCACGGCGAAGAAGAAAACAGAGGATGCCACCGCTACGGGCGAAGGCGAAGAAGGCGCGGAAGAGTCTCCGGAAGGCGTCACGGAAGGCCAGGGCGACGGCAAGCGCCAGCCGAACATCCAGCGATACAAAGGTCTCGGCGAGATGAACGCCGAACAGCTGTGGGAGACCACGATGAATCCGGAGGTTCGCTTGATGAAGCAGGTCATGGTGGAGGATGCCGAGAAGGCAGATAAGCTTTTCGATACTCTCATGGGAGATGCCGTGGAGCCGCGCAAGAATTTCATCCAGTCGCATGCCGCGACGGTGCAGAATCTGGACATCTAAGATCACGGGCAGAAGGTTTTGGAGAGACAGAATAAAATCGCCCAGCGGCGATTTTTTCTTGGCGCTCGTCCCGCTCGTCAAAAACAAACATAAGTTTTTGAACCATGTAGAACGGGACTCCGCGATCCTCTTCAAGACCTTCTGCCTGTGATCTTAGACATTGTTTGAATCCCCTCGCCAAAACGAAATTTAATATGCTATTCATTATTCTCGGAGTGGGAACATTTTTGTTTGCGGTCGGCATCGGTCTTAATATTTAACGAGAGGTAATAATAATTTTTTTCGAACTTCGTTCTGCACTATTCGCCGAGTTTCATTAAAAAATCATTAAAAAGTTTTTGACTTTTCTTTTGTGAGGGTTAAGATAATAGGCGAGACGATGTCTTGCCGAGATGGCGGACCCAATCTTGTTTGTT
>VFSW01014826.1_pt1 | contig 10748 bp, 11 predicted proteins | sample 5358111 | NCBI WGS metagenome assembly VFSW01 (sample SAMN11554181, study PRJNA540505) | mine drainage metagenome | isolation source: sediment from site ElyBrook_90M | place: USA: Ely Copper Mine, Vershire, VT | collected 2017
GCTGTCTATTTGCCCCCGCGCCAGCGCCTCATGGATGCGCCGCGCGTGGGGGGGGGCGGCGGCGGCCCGCTCCAGGTGGGGGGCGGCCGCGGCCGCGCTGCCGCGCCCGAGCAGGTCGAGTCCTCGCTGGTAGAGCGCGTACGTGTCCTCTCCCCCTGACCCCGGCCCCTGGTCCGGGCCCGGTCTGCCAGGCTTTTCGCCGGAACGGGAATCGTTGCCGCCCGATGTTCCTTCTGACATACGTGCAGATCCTTCCGTCCCACCGGTCGCCAGCGGCACCCGACCCCACCGGGGCAGGCCTGGAGCTGGCGCCCTTTCGCGGCGTCCGTTACGCGGCAGACCGGGTGAGCGGCCTGGCCGAGGTCACCTCTCCACCGTACGACGTGATTTTCAGAGATAAAGAGGACCAGTTGATGGCGGCCGACCCGCACAATGTGGTCCGGCTGATCCTGCCCCGGCCAACCGACGACAGGCCCGGCGAGGAATACCATGAGGCCGCGCTCTCGCTCAGCCAGTGGCTGGCGGAAGGAATCCTGGTCCCGGACCCCGAGCCGGCGCTCTACCTGTACGAGCAGGCCATCGCGCCGGAAGACCAGCCCCCGCGGCCAGTACAGCGAGGGCTGATTGGCGCCGTGCGCCTGGAGCCGCCCGAGGCGGGGATCGTGCTTCCGCACGAGAACGTCTCGCCCGGCCCGGTCCGGGGACGGCTGGCGCTGATGGAGGCGCCCCCGGCCAACCTGGAGCCGATCTTCCTGCTCGACGCCGGCGAGGCCGCCGGGGTGACGCGGCGGGTCATCGCAGACACGGCGGACCGGGAGCCGCTGCTTCAGGCGCTGCCCGGCGACGGCCTGCGGCACCGGCTCTGGGCGATCACCGACCCGGCGGATCTGGCCGCGATCGCGGCGGACCTGACGCCCAGGCAGGCTCTGATCGCCGACGGGCATCACCGTTACGCCGCCTATCGCGCCCTGCGGGAGCGCCGGCGTCAGGCCGGTCACGGCGCCGGGCCGTGGGACTTCGGGCTCGCGCTGCTGGTGGACTCGGCGGCGTATCCGCCCGAGATCGGGGCGATCCACCGGGTGATTCCCGGCCTGGACGCGGCCGACGCCGCGAAACTGGCCGGGAGCGCGTTCGCGGTCGCCCAGTTGCCCGGCGGGATGGCCGACGTGGCCGGAGCGGTCGCGGCGCTGGCTCGGGCCAGTACCTCCGGTCCGGCGTTCGTCGTGGCAGGCGGGGAACGGGCGTACCTGCTGACCGACCCGGACCCGGCGCAGGCCGCGGCTGCTATGCCCGCCGGGGTGTCGCCGGAGTGGCAGAAGCTGCCCGCGTCGGTGATGCAGCGGCTGCTGATCATGAGGGTGTGGGGCCTGACCGACGACGATTCGACGGTCCGGGTGGTGCACCACGACGCCGGCGCCGCGTTCCGCGCCGCCGGGGCCGCGGGCGGGACCGCCGTGCTGTGCAGCCCGATGACGCCGGCCGAGGTCCACGCGGTCGCCGCGCGGGGTGAGAAGGTGCCGCGCAAGTCAACGTCGTTCGCGCCCAAGCCGCGGACCGGCCTGGTTTTCCGCACGTTCGGCTAGGCCGCGGGTCAGGATCGGGAGCGGGCGGCACGGCCGTCGCGACTCCCGGCACCGGCTCGCCGGCGCGACTGCCGGGCTGGGACGATGGACACCATGAGCGAGTCCGCTACCAGCCAGGCCGGCTCCGACGCCATCACCCCGCTGGGCAACGAAGTGTTCCAGATTGACACGAAGATGGCCGGCTACAGCGGGATCACCGCCAGCTACCTGATCCGGTCCGAGTTCCCCTGCCTGGTGGAGACCGGTACCGCGCCGTCCGCGCCGGTGGTCCGCGACGCGATGGCCGGGCTCGGCGTCGGCCCGCGGGACCTGGCGACGATCGTGGTCACGCACATTCACCTGGACCACGCGGGCGGGACCGGCGACCTCGCCGCGATATTCCCGCAGGCGCAGGTGGTGGTCCACGAACTCGGCGCCCGGCACCTCGCCGACCCGTCCCGGCTTATGGCCAGCGCCCGGATGGTCTACGGCGACGAGCTTGACGAGCTCTTCGGCGAGCTGGCGCCGACCCCGGCCGAGCGGATCCGGACGGTGGAGCGGAGCGGCGTTGTCGACCTTGGCGGCGGGCGGCGGCTGGACAGCCACTACTCTCCCGGGCACGCCCGGCACCATGTCGGCTTGATCGACTCGGCTAGCGGCGACCTCTACGTGGGCGACGCGGCCGGGATGTACGTCCCGGAGACCGGGGATCAGCGGCCGGCCACCCCGCCGCCGGATTTCGATCTCGTGGTGGCTCTGGAGTCCCTGCGGCTATTCGCGGACCTGCAGCCGACCCGGCTGCTGTTCAGCCATTTCGGGCCGGCCCAGGACGTGCAGCGTGCCCTGGCCCGATCGGCCGAGGAGATCACGGTCTGGGTGGAGGAGACGCGGCACGCCCGCGACGCTGGCCTGGACCTGGATCACGCGGTGGCGATGGTCGCGGAGCGGACTAGGCACCGATACCCGGCGCTCGCCGCGGACCCCGAGCTTGAGGCGAAATACGACCGGCTGGCCGGCCAGGCCGCGAACGTAAGCGGCATCATGCACTGGCTGGATAGGTCCGGCTGAGCGGCTGGGACGCTGGACCCCAAGTTGGATGCGGCGCTGCACCGGGGCGATCAGCGAGGCGGCCGGGGCCTGCCCAGCCAGAGCAGCGGGCGGAAGGCGGGGCTGGCCAGGCGCCGAGCCGGCCGAAGCCGCCTGGCGGTTTCCCTGGCTGGCGCCGGCCGGCATTATGGAGCGATGCGCCGATTCGAACGTTCCGCGATGGCCGCCCCAGGGCCGATATCCCTGCTCCTGCGCATCGCCGACACCGGGGGCGGGCATCGCACCACCGCAGAGGCGGTCGGCCAGGTTCTCGACCAGCTGTACCCAGGGTGGTTCGACCCGGTGCTGCGCGACGCGCGGAACGGCTTGGGCTCGGCGAACCTGCCGAGGTGGATCAACCGCCGGTCCGGCCCGGCGGCCCGTTCGTACTGGCGGGACCTCCGGTGACCCGGGGCTTCTGGGACGGCCCGCCGTCGCCGCTCGGGCTGGCGATGCTCCGCCGCTCGCCCGGCCTCGGCTCTGACCGGTTCGTAGTGCCGCTGACCTCGCGGCTGCCGGGCCAGAAGCTCGCTGGCCTGATCCAGGCTGGCCCCTTGGCCGGCGCAGCGGGACCGGGCCCAGCGCCGCTGCCGGCGGCTTCGCGAACCAGGGGGGCCTGATGCGGCCCGCACTTACGGAGCTGCGGCTGCGCAGGTCCGCTTGCCCGCTGACCGACCGCTGGCGGCATTCGCCGGTCGAGCCACGCGGCGGGACCGGGCTCGGGATCAGCTTCCGCCCGCTGCAGGCGGAGGCGCTCGGCCTGGACCCGCAGGAGGCATTGCGGGCGCTGCTCCGCTACCCGTTCCAGATGATCAGGCTCGCCGCGTACTGGAGCCGGATGGAACCCGAGCCTGGCGATTTCCGGCCCGATGAACTCGACCGCCAGGTCGACGCGGCCGAGCGGGCGGGCAAGAAGGTGATCGTCTGCGTCGGCCCGGTCAAGGCGTTCGGCTATCCGGAGTTCTTCGTGCCGCCGCATTACCTGCACCGGCCGCTGCGCGAGGGCTCCCTGGTCCGGCCCGGCGATTACCGGCCGATGCTGGAGGCTGGTACCGCCTTCGCTGCCAGGGTCGTGGAACGGTACCGGGACCGTGAGTGCGTGATCGCCTGGCAGGTGGAGCATGAGGCGGTTGACCCGCTCGGCATGGAGCACTCCTGGCGCCTGTCCGAGGCCTTCGTCCGCCGCGAGGTGGACGTTGTCCGGGCCGCGGACCCGGGCCGGCCGATCATGATGAACGGCTTCCTGCCTACTTCGGCCCCGGTGCGGCTCCAGCAGTGGTGGCGGACCCGGGATCAGGGAGATTCCCTGCTGGTCGCGCACCGGATGGCCGACATCGTGGGCATCGACTTCTACCCGCGGCACGCGCTGGCCAGCGCCGGGCCAGTAACCGCGTACCTGGATGGCGGCCAGGGCCGCTGGCAGCGCCGGTGGCAGGAGCGGCTGGCCGGGTGGGCCGCCGGGGACGGCAAGCGGCTGATGATCGCCGAGGGCCAGGCCGAGCCGTGGGAATCTGTAACGAACCCGCCAAGCCCGGCCGGGCGTGCGATGCGAAGCTGCCGTCCGGAAGACCTGATCGGCAACTACAGCCAGTGCCTGAGCTGGAGCAAGCGTGGCGGGTTCCCGCTTGAGGGGTACCTGTTCTGGGGCGCTGAATACTGGCTGCGGCGCGAGCGGCAGGGCGACTCCAGTTACCTGAACGCGTTCGCCAGGGTGCTCGAGTCCGCCTGATCAGCGGATCCGCTCCCGGTAGCCAAACAGGGCCACTCCCGCGGCGAGCAAGATGACGAACAGCGCTCCGGCCACCGTGGCGTCGAGCAGCGGACTCCCGGTGACGACCAGCGGGTAACCAGGCGTCCCCGAGTAGAACGCCGCGCGGGTCAGCTCGACCACGTAACGCATCGGCATCGCGTGCGCTAGCACATCCAGGTAGGCCGGAACGCCGGTCAGCGGCACCAGGACGCCGCCTAGCACATACTGCGGGATGATCAGGAACTGGAAGATCTGCATCGCTGAGCGCTGATTGGGCAGGGCCGCGATCGTCGCGAGGCCGAACGCGCCGCCGAGCAGGCAGCAGGCGAGCGCGGGGCCGATCAGCGCCGCGAGCTGACCGGCTGAGATACGGACCCCGAACAGCACCGCGAAGACCACGATGAAGCCCCCCTGGCAGAACGCGACTAGGGTCTCCCCTGCCACCTTCCCGGCCAGCAGCGTCAGCCGGGAGACCGGCGTCACGAACAGCTCCCTGGAGAAATCGGTCTCGCGGTCCTCGACGATCGAGATCATGCCGGCGGCGGTGGACTGGAACAGGCTGGCCGCGAGGACGCCAGTGAACGCCAGCGTGACCGAGTTAAGGCCGGTGACCCGCCCCACCGTCGGCTCAAGGATGGCGCCGAGTCCGCCGATCAGCAGCACCGGGAACGCCAGGTTCACCGCGAGCCTGGGCCGGTCACGAAGCAGCTTGGTCACGTCGCGCTGCGCTATCACGGCGAGCCCGGATAGCTCGCGCGCCAGGCCGTGCGGCGCGCTCACGGGCCGGCCCGTTCCAGCAGCAGCAGGTAAGCGTCTTCCAGGGTCGGCTCGATGATCTGGAAGCGGGTCAGCTCGGCGCCCAGCGCGGCCACGATCTCCTGCGCGCTGCGGCCGTCCGGGGTCAGGGGCACCCGGAGCGGGCCGCCTAGCTCGCCACCGGTGACCTGGAGGCCGAGCCCCGCTAGCTCGCGGCCGAGCGCCAGGGTGTCCCTGGCGTCCAGCACCAGTTCCGGACCGAGCTGGCGGGCCTTGACCTCGGCCGGGCTGCCGCGCTCAATGATCTGGCCATTGGCCAGCACGCAGACAGCGTCAGCGGTCTCCGCCTCCTCCAGGTAATGCGTTGTCAGGAACACTGTGGTACCGAGGCTGGCCCTAGCCTGCCGCAAGTACGCCCACAGGCTGTGCCTGCTCTCCGGGTCAAGCCCGGTCGTGGGCTCGTCGAGGAAGAGCACGCCGGGGCGGTGCAGCCGCGCGCGGACGATCTCGAGCCTGCGCCGCAGGCCACCGGAGAGAACGCCGACCCTGCGACCCATGATGCCGGAGATGCCCAGCACATCGGCGACGTCCTGGACCTGGCTACGGTAAGCGGCCGGCATCAGCCGGTAGCTGGGCCGCCATGGATAGAGCCCGTAGAGCACGGCATGCAACCGGACGTTCTCCTCGGCGGTGAGGTTGAGATCGAGCGAGGGCTGCTGGAAGACGATCCCGACCTCTGCGCGAACTCTGGACGGCTCGCGCGCCAGATCCCAGCCAGCGATCCGGACCTGCCCCGAGGTGGGGGACAGCGTGGTGGTGAGGATTGAGACGGTGGTCGTCTTGCCGGCGCCGTTCGGCCCGAGCAGGCAGAAGAGCTGGCCTGCGCCGACCTCGAAGCTGATGTCGTGCACCGCGTCCCGCTCCGCGGACCGGTACCGCTTGACCAGATGATCGACCTCAATGACCGGCATCGCGAACCGACTCCGGCTGGTGGCGCATGGTCACAAGCCGGCCGGCGCCCCGGCGGGACGGCTCAGCCGCTGGTAGCGAGCTCCGGCCCCGCGCCGTCGGGCCAGCCAGGCGAGCGGCCGGATGACCGTGCGGGCCAGCGCCGCCGGTACATACGGCGCCCGCACCTCCCGCTCGAACTCACGCATGAACAGCATCAGCTCGAACAGGCCTGGCCGGGTCCGGCCGGTCGCGTGCTGCGCCCGGGCCATGGCGGCGGCGGTCTCAAGCAGTTCCTGCATTCTCAGGGCCGGCCTGGTCCGCACCTCGACCCTGACCGGCTCACTGGAGGTGTTAGCGAAGTGATGGACGGTCCCGGGCGGGACCCGGACGACGTCGCCCGGGCGCGCGATCACGTGCCTGCCGCGGACCCTGAAGTCCATCCGGCCCTCCCGAACCGTGAAGTATTCCTCCTGCTCAGGGTGGACGTGGCTGCTTGGCACCCGACCACCGGGCGCGAGCACCAGTTCCCATTCAAGCAAGCTGCCGCCGGTTTCGGCAGCCGTCGTGCGGATCGTGATCCGCTCGCCGCTCAGCGGATTGAGGATGACTTGCCCGACGGGCACCATGGCGACCCTCCCTTGCTATCTGGTGTTAGGTCGTACCGTAATACGACCAGCCCGCCGGATGTCGTGAGCCGCCAGGCCGGGATCTGGTGTCAGGGATGGACATGGCCAGATTTCACCCCGCCTGAGCCAGGCCAGCCGGCTCTCATGGCAGCGGCGGACGGCCGGGCTACCGGTCGCGCAGCCGTCGCCACGGCCAGGTAGGGGATCCGAAGCGGCCGCGTCATGGCACCGGGACCATCGCGCCGTAACGCCGATCGCCTACGTGGTGCTCGCGCTGAGCGGACTGTCGCTGACCGCCCGACGGCGGTTTCCGGCCAGCGTTCTCGCGTTCACACTGGTCACCGCCTCGTGGGCGGGCCGGACGGGCAACTCGGGGCTAATCTGGATCGCGCTCCTCGCGGTCTCCTGCAACGCCGTGCCGGCCGGAAGGCAGGCGGCCGCGATCGCCTGCCTCGTGATCGGCTATCTGGCATCGATCTGGCCGCCCTGGCTGATCGGCAAGCACGGGCACGCATCGGCCACGTTGGCACTCTGCCTGGCGGCTTTCCTGCTAATGCCGCTGAGTGCTGCCGAGGTAATCCGGAGCCGGCGCCAGCGTAGAGCGGCACTGGAGCTGGGCCGGGAAGCGGAACTTCGACGGCGAGCCTGGGAGGAAAGGATGCGGATCGACGGCGCCGCCGGAGTCCCGGGATCTCCGCCAGTCGGGACCGACCTCACGGACCGCTGTTCCGGCAACGGACTGCAGGCGGTGAGCGTCGCCGCTAGTTGCGCGCCGGACGTGCTGCTCATGGATATCCGGATGCCCGGCCTTGATGGACCTGCGCGGCGTCCACGTGGTCATTCTGACCACCTTCGAACTAGACGAGTACGTCTTCGAGGGCCTGCGGGCGGCGCTGCCGGGTTTCTGCTAAGGGACACGAACGCCCGAGAGCTGATCCGGGCCGTCCGGGTGAGAGCGGGAGGTGACGCCCTGATCGCCTCGGGACTATCCAACGACGAGATCTCCCGGACGATCTACGTCAGCCTGTCAACAGTGACGACTCACGCCGCGCGCGCGATGTCCAAGCTGGAGGCCGGGGACCGGGCGCAGTCGCGCGCGGCGCACTCCGCTGCAAGGGCGAGTACGGCCATGTCGTACCCTCTGTTTGTTATTCGGGTGATCTTCTTGGTATTCGGCTGATCTTCACGTTACGGGGGCCGCATGGACAGAGTGGGTGAGGTGCCAGACCGGTATCTCTCGGACGAGCAACGGCTCATGCGCGAGACGTGCCGGCAGTATGTGGACGGCGTCGTGCGGCCGTTCATCGAGGCGGACCGGGAGCGGGAGTGGCTCTTCGACCCAGCGCGGCGGCTACCGCCGGAGATCCTTGAGCAGGCCGACCGGACCGGGCTGCGCGGTCTCGGCGTTCCCGAGGAGTACGGCGGCATCGGGCTAGATCCGGCGACCGAGGCGCAGACTTTCTCGATCATCGCCACCGAGGTCGCGCGGGGCGACTCTGGCCTGGCCGACAAACTGGTGCAGAACTGGAAGATCTCGGTCCTGCTCCGCGCACTGGCTCCGAAGCCCCTGCAGGACGAGTGGTTCCCGCGCTACCTGGCAGATCCGCAGTTCCTGCTGGCGCACTGCCTGACCGAGCCGCGCGGGGCGTCCGATCGCTGGCTGCCCTATAACGCGGTAGAGGCGAACATGGACACCAGGGCCGACTACGCCGACGGTCACTGGACGATCAACGGCCGCAAGCAGTTCATCAGCAACGGCTATGACGCCAGCCTCTACGTGGTTTACGCGAACACCGACCGCGCCGTCGGCATGCTTCAGGGAACGAGCAGCTTCCTGGTACCACGGGACACCCCAGGGGTGGAAGTAGCGCGGTGCAACGAGACCATCGGCGGCCGTTACATGAACAACGGCGAGATTGTCTTCGACAACTGCCGGGTTCCCGAGGATCACCTGCTCGCCCAGGGCAACGCCCTCGGCCGGGCGGGCGTCTACTTCCGGCCTGGCAAGATCATCCAGGCCGCCAAGAACCTCGGCATCGGGATCGCCGCGTTCGACGACACCGCCGCGTTCGTCCAGGAGCGGGTCCAGGGCGGCCGGGTGCTGATCAAGCACAAGGCCGTCGCGGTCCGGCTCGCCGAGATGGCGACCAAACTGGAAGCGGTGAGCGCGCTGCTGCGGCGGGCAGCGATGGCCGTCGACGAGAACAGCCCGGACGCGACAGTGCTCTGCGACATGGTCAAGGTCTTCGCGTCCCAGGAGATCCTGGCCGTCTGCCAGCACGCCGTGGAACTGCACGGCGGCTACGGCGCGATGCTCGAGGTCGGCGTGGAGAAATACTTCCGGGATGCCGCCGTCTACCTGCACATGGACGCGACCGTTGACGTATCGAATTTCAAGATCGTCCGGTCGCTGTTCCCGGAAACGGCCGGCGCCTATGCCGGACCGGAGTGAGGCGGGCCGGGCGGGCCGGCGTCAACGGGCAGGCGGGAGCGGTTTCTCCATGAAGACGACCCGGTAGCCCTGGTCGGTACGCCGCGCCGTCTCCCGGTAGCCAAACCTGGCGTAGATCGCCTGGTTCTCGGTCATTAGCTCGTTGGTATACAGCTTGAGTCGGCTGAGGCCAGCCGCTCTGGCATGTTCCTCGGCGAACTCCAGCAGCAGCCGGCCCAGTCCGGTGCCCTGTGCCGCTGGGTCGACGGCCACATTCTCGATCAGCATGGCGTCATCGACCGGGATCAGCACGATCAGGCCGATTATCGGCGCGCCGGTAACCCAAACATGAGCCGCCGTGATCGCCGGCCCGTGATCGGTCAGAGCGGGCCGGGGTGTCCGGTCCATCCGGTCCTGGTATCTGGCGTAGGCCGCCACTGTCAGTTCGTGGACCCGCGGCAGGTCCGCCTGCTCGGCCAGCCGGATCCGGTCCGCCCGCGCCGCGGCGACCTCGCTCGCGCCCGGCATCAGCTAAGTCGACAGGCCGGGGTCCGCCTGGCCGTCGTGGTCCACGGGATCCTGGCCCGGACGGCGCGCTTCCACCCGGTCCTCATCACCTAGGTCCTCATCACCTAGGTCCTCATCGTCTAGGTCTTCGAAGCTGACCAGGTCGAGATCGGCCACGCGCTCCGCGGCGTCCGTTTCACCATCGATATCGGCGGCCGCCGCCCGACCGAACCAGTAGCGGGCCTCGTCAGCCCGCTCGGTCTCGCGCAGGGCGTCGGCGTAGGCGTAATAGAGCCGCGCCAAATCGGGGTGGATGCGGCCGTCATTGAGTTCTGGCACCCTCAGGGCCACTAGCGCCGCGTCGGGGAAACCCTGGTCCCGGCGGATTCCAGACTCAACGATCCGTAGTTCGATCTGGGTCGCGCGGCCGATCGTGCCGGAGCTGAGCGCGGATGCCTCGCTGACCAGGTCAAGCGCCCGGTCCAGGCGACCCAGGGCGCGTTCGCAGTCCGCCATCATCGGCAGGTAACTGCTCTGCCCGGTCAGCCTGCGGGCGGCCCGGAGCTCAGCCAGGGCCTCCGCCCAATGGCCGGCCTGATAAGCGGCGATGCCGGCGGTCTCCCGGACGACGCCGACCCGCGCCGCCAGTTCCCTGGCCTGGAGCGCGTATTGGTATGCGCGGTCTGGGTCGTCGGCCAGGGCCACGGCGACTAGCAGCCGGGCCACCGCTTCGGCCAGGTCTCCTGGTAGCGTCCGCAGTTCGGCGCGAGCCTGATTGTCGAGCTGATCCGCCGTGATCTCATCAGGGACCCGCAACTGACCCGCGCGAGCGGCGCGCGGCCGATCGGCCCGGGAGCCTTCGGGCGGACTGCGGCGGGCGGAGCGGTCGCCGCCGCCCGGCCGGCCGCGGGCGCCTGCCTGGCCGGCCGACCGCCCCGACTGACGGCTGCCGCCGTCACCCTCCCGTGACCACTTTCTCGGTCCGCCCGAGGCTGGACGCGGCGCGGTCGCCCGGCCGGTAGCTGCCGAACGGCTCGGAGTCGAGCGCCCGGTGCAGCCAAGCCGGCCGGCCCCTGTGC
>VFSW01014827.1_pt1 | contig 10748 bp, 8 predicted proteins | sample 5358111 | NCBI WGS metagenome assembly VFSW01 (sample SAMN11554181, study PRJNA540505) | mine drainage metagenome | isolation source: sediment from site ElyBrook_90M | place: USA: Ely Copper Mine, Vershire, VT | collected 2017
GGCCGCGACCCTCTGCGGCGCACGCGCATGACCACGCGTCCGATCGACAACGCTCGCTCCGCGGTCTCCCATTACGAAGTCGTGCGCCGCCTCGTCACCCGCTTCGGCAAATTCACTATGGTCCGCGTTCGCATCGAGTCCGGCCGCACCCACCAGATCCGCGTCCACATGGCATCCATCGGCCACCCCGTTGTCGGTGACTCTCTCTACGGGGCCGCTAGTCAGCTTACCGACCAGGTCGCCTCTCAGGCCGCCACATCCAAGGCCGCGCGCCGCAAAGCCGAGCCCGAACGGCTGCGCCTCGGCCGCAACTTCCTCCATGCGGCTGAATTGGAATTCACTCACCCCACCACCAAAAAAGCCATTGCCCTCAAGTCTCCGCTTCCCGAGCCCCTCGAAGAATTCCTGCGGCGTATGGAAAGCCCCTCCGCGTGACCGCCGGCCTCCAGCGGCGTCCAACACCAGGCGACCCCTTAGAACTCCTTGAAGCCGTCCCGCCGCCCTGCCGCATATTGATAGAATGAGGAAGTCATGACAACAAGTCTTTTCCCGCCGGCGACAACCACGCGCCGCCGGCTACAGGTATCCGCAGGCCTTGCGCTTGCGGCCCTTTTCCCCGCGATCATGGTTGCCCAGCAACCTGCCGCTCCGCCGGCTCAGCCCGCGCCGCAGCAGCAGGCGCCGCTGCCCGCCACCAATCAGGCCGCTCCTGACCAGTCTCCCGACGCCGGCAGCGCTCCCACCCTCAAACTGGGCGTCAACGAAGTGAATTTGATCTTCACGGTTACCGACAAGCACGGCCACTACATCCCCAACCTCAAGCAGAGCGACTTCGCCCTGCTCGACGATCAGAAAGCGCCAGCGCGCGTCAACGACTTCCGCCAGCAGATCAATCTGCCGCTCCGCGTTGGTATCGTCATCGACGCCAGCACTTCCATCCGCACCCGCTTTCAGTTTGAGCAGCAGTCGGCCACCGAATTTCTGCTCGATATCGTTAAGGCGCGCGCCGATCGCGCCTTTGTCATGGGGTTCGATGTAACTCCTACCGTCACTGCCGACTGGTCCAACAACCTCGACGCCCTTGAGACCGGCATCAACCGCCTTCGCCCCGGCGGCGGCACCGCCCTGTTCGATGCGGTGTACACAGCCTGCCGTGACAAGCTTCTCGATGCCTCGCGCGGCCAGGAGCCGGTGCGCCGCGCCATGGTGCTCATCTCCGACGGCGACGACAACCAGAGCCGTGTCCGCCCCGACGAAGCCATCAAGATGTGCGAGCGCGCCGAGACCATCATCTACGCCATCAGCACCAACTGGACGCCCAGTCGCGGCAAAGGCGACCAGGTGCTCGCCCAGATGGCCGAAGCCACCGGCGGCCAGGTCTTTTTTCCCCCGTCGGTCGAAGAGATGTCCGGCAGCTTCCACCAGATCGAAGCCGAGCTGCGCAGCCAGTATTCGCGCACCTACACGCCGGCCGACTTCAAGGCCGACGGTGCGTTCCGACCCATCTACCTATACTGCAACGACCGCCGCTATCAGGTCCGCGCCAGGAAGGGCTACTTCGCGCCCACGCAATAACCGCGCATCCCAAGGGAGGGCCTGCATGCCCAGGCCCACTCTTGTACCCAGCCTTGTTTCCAACCTTCGCGTTCCGTTTCAGGAAGCTGCGCCACGCCCCCATTCCAAATCCGCACCGCTCGCCGTTATTTCTTTCATTCACTCGCTGTAGTTGCGCCATCGGCGATGAAATGGAAGAGGACGCAGCCCGATACACCGAGACTCGCGCTGGCATGATCCTGCCCGGCCTCCGTTCCGCACGCTGGCCACCGGGAATATCGTTCCAGCATTCACATCGGGCATCCGGGATTGCGCCAGCCCCACGCGAAGCCCGCGCGGGCAGGGAGCGATGCGGTGATCAGGCAGGCAATTACTTGCGACATTTGCGGGACAGAAAAGAAGCAGGCGAAACACTGGTTCGTGGCCTACACCCAAGCCGGTGAACTGCGCGTCAGCGCCTGGCAGGCTCAAATCAAACTCCGCGCCGGCTCCAAACACCTGTGTGGACAAACCTGCCTGCACAAACTGGTTGACGAGTTCATGGCCGGCACTCTCGTCGCGCGTCCGCAGCCTTCCGCAGATGCCGCCGCGTCTTCCGCTGCCCTGACCGACGCAAGCCTGACATCCCTCTCGGCCTCGCCCGTCCCTGCACTATCGTTTCCGCTTGAGGAAGATCTCGATCCGCTGCCGGTGCGAACCTCCGTCGCCATCCAGCCGGGACTGGTCCCTGTCTCGACCAGACGTGTCACCGACAGCCTTCCGCTGACCGTCGCCGCACCCCCTCTGGATGCCGCTCCCGATTACGCCCCGCGCCGCTGGCGCGCCGAGGCCTGGCAGCGCGAGCGCGAACGCGAAGTTCGCCCTCCCGAACGCCGCACCGGCCTCGTCGCCCACTTCCGCAAAAGTTCTTGAACTCGACAGTGTCGAATGCAGACCTGTTCTAAGCGTCTGTAAGTGACTTTGCCTGAGAAATGAGGCTTAAGAAATCGCTTTCGCCAAGAATTCTTATGGACTGGCCTTTTTGGATCAGCAACTCAGCCTTCAGATGCTTAGAACTCTTATCGTGGCCGGCGAGCGATCGAAGGTCTTGATCACCTACAACCAACACGGTTGTATGTTTAGTAACCCCGTTATCAACACGGCATCCCGCCAGTGATGCGATATCTGCAGCTCTTGAGCGTGAGATGGAAAGTGAGCCGGTGAAGACGATGATTTCTCCGAAAAGCGCGCCCTCCGGATTGGCACTCCTCTTGACAGGCGCGGGATAACGATAGCTGTGGTGGGTAGAGTAATTGCCTTCATATATAGTTTTCGGGGAGAGTCGATCTACCCACTTCTCGACACTAGTTCCCGTCTCAGAAATGGCGCGAATGAGAAGTAATCCTGCGCATCTCGCATCTTCAAATGCATCGTGCGCTCGATATTTAATTCCGAAGTGAGCAGCGAGATTCGAAAGCCCGTATCCTGCTCTTGAGAATTCCGGCCAAGCCACCCTAGCTACCCTTGATGAGTCAAGCCAATCGCATCCGCAGGTTGGAAGTCCGCTTTGGATGCACGCTCGTCCCAAGGCATGCCGATCAAATGGAGTGTGACAAACCGCGATGTGTCCGTTTAATCGGGATGCAATGTGGGGAAGTACTTCCGTCCAACCCGGCGCGTGTTGAACGTCCCGCTCCCTTATCCCGTGAATGGAAACATTGATCGAACTGAACTCGTCGTTAGGATTCACTAAGGATTTCCAGGAATCGGCAAGTTGTCCGTCTCTAAAAGAGGCAACTCCTACCTGACAGATACTTGCCAAATCCGCATTTGCGGTTTCGACGTCAATTGCTACAAAGTCCACGTTCGTGCACCTTCTTGGAAAGCAGTCAATTGACCTCAGGGAATTGGCTTGAGTATACCGCCTTTTCTAGGTTTGATCTGGAGCAGATTCTAACTTCTCGAGCAGCCCTGCTTCATCCAACACCGTAATCTTTAGATCATGTGCCTTGTCCAGTTTGGCGCCCGCGTCCTCTCCCGCGACAACGTAGTTTGTTTTTTTGCTAACTGAGCCGGTTACCTTCCCGCCAGCTGATTCGATTTTTTCCTTTGCTTACTCCCGCGAAAGTGTCGGGAAAGTTCCCGTCAGGACGAATGTGAGACCGGCCAATTGCGTTGAGCGGACCTTTTTCTCCGCCGTCATCTTCACGCCCGCAGCCTTCAAACGCACTATCAGGTCGCGGTTCGCAGAGCGCGCAAAAAAATCGATGATTGAGTTCGAGATTCTCGATCCCACATCTTCAACATGCTCCAATTCTTGTGCACTTGCCGCCATTAAGGCCTCAATGGACCCGAATTCGTGAGCCAACGCTTCAGCCGTTCGTTCTCCAACGTATCTTATGCTTAGTCCCATTAAGACTCTAGCTAGTCCTGCATGTTTTGAACGATCTATTTCCTTCAGCAGGTCTTGAACGTCCTTTGATCCAAGCAATCGTTCTATTTTGGTCTCGCGCCTACCGTTTTTTTTCGTTCTCGTAACCTTTTTTTGAAGCATGGCGAGCGATTCCTGATTCAGGGCATATAAGTCGGCGACGCTTTTCACGAGGTTTTTTTCAAGGAGCTGAACGACCGCAACCTCGCCCAGCCCTTCGATATTCATCACGCTGCGGCTGGCCCAGTGCTCGACCGTCCCGTGCAGCAGGGCAGGGCAGTCCACGTTGACACAGCGATAATCGGCCTCGCCCTCTTCACGCACCGCCGGGTTGCCGCACACCGGGCAAACCGTCGGATAGACGAACGCTTCTTTGCCTCGCGGATGTTCCGGGTCAGAGACAATCTCCGCCACCTTTGGAATCACATCGCCGCCTCGCTCCACCTTCACCCAGTCGCCGATGCGCAGTCCCATGCGCTCGATCCAGTCGGCATTGTGCAAGGTGGCCGCCTTGATATTGGCGCCGCCCACAAATACCGACTTGAGCATCGCCGTCGGCGTCAGCTTCCCGCTTCGTCCCACGCTGATCATGATGTCGTACATCTGCGTGATCGCCTGTTCCGCCGTGAACTTATAAGCCAGCGCCCAGCGCGGCGCCCGCCCCGTATAACCGAGCCGCAGCCGCGTGGCCTGTGCGTCCACCTTCAGCACCACCCCGTCGATGTTGTATCCCAGCGTGGCCCGTCTCTCGCCGGCCGCATGGATGAACTTCAGCATCTCCTCGACGGTATGGACCTTGCCGCGATGCGGGTTCACGCGAAATCCCAGCGCCGTCAGCGCATCGAGGGTCGCTTCCTGCCCGATCGCCAGGTACTCGCCGCCGCTCAGCAGAAAGTAAGCGTAAAGGTCCAGCCTTCGCTGCGCCACGATGCTTGGCTCAACCGTCCGCAGCGTACCAGCCGCCGCATTGCGCGGATTGACCGCCGCCGTCAGCCCCTGCTTCTCCCGCTCCTCATTCATCTTCAGGAAAGCGGCCTCCGGCATCACCACTTCGCCCCGCACTTCAAAGGTCGGGGGCACGCCTGCCTTCTTTAACTGCAGTGCCGAGATGCTCAACGGCACGCTGCGGATGGTACGGATGTTCGAGGTCACATCCTCGCCAATCTGCCCGTCCCCGCGCGTCAGGCCATAAACCAGCCGTGCCCCGCCATCCTCCGTAGCCTCGTATTGCATCGCGATGATCAACCCATCCAGCTTCAGTTCGGCGGTGTACTCGACCGGCAGATTGCCCGCCAGCCCGTGCACCCGCCGGTCCCAGTCCCGCAGCTCGTCTTCCGAGTAGGCGTTGTCCAGACTCAGCATGGGCCGTGAATGGCGCACCTTCTGAAACCCGTCGGCGGGCTTGCCCCCTACGCGTTGGGTCGGCGAATCCGGCGTCACCAGGTCGGGATATTGGGCCTCGATTCGCTTCAACTCGTTCATCAGCGCGTCAAATTCCTGGTCGGAGATCGCCGGCGCGTCCATCACGTAATACAAGTGCTCGTGATGCCGCAACTGCGTGCGCAATTCCTCCGCGCGCTTCACCGCATCTGCATGGGATAAGGTCGGTTCGCTCATCGGCTCCGATTATAGGATGCGCCCCGCCGGTTACTATGGTGGGCAGTACGCATGGAACCCTTTACTCACTTCTTTACCGGAGCCTGCATCGGCCGCGCAGGACTCAACCGCAAAACGGCCTACGCCACCCTGGCGGCGACACTCGCCGCCGAGGCCGCCGATCTCGACGTCTTCTGGGGCTTTCGCGGCCCCGTCGAGGAACTCAAGCACCATCGCGGCATCACCCATACGTTCGTAGCCATTCCCTTTGTAGCCGGGCTCATCGTCGGCACAGTCTGGCTGCTCCATCGATGGAACGAGCGCCGCCGAGTCCGCAAACTGGCGGCTGCCCAACTGGAGCCCGGTGCGCCCATCCCCCACCGTCTCGAGCCGCGCCCCGTGCACTGGGGATGGCTCTATCTCACCGCCTTCCTTGCCGCCTCTACTCACATCCTCCTCGACTGGACCAATAACTACGGCGTGCGCCCCTTCTTTCCCTTCAATCCGCGCTGGTATGAAGGCAGCTTTATGTTCATCGCTGAGCCGGTGCTGTGGGCCGTGTTCCTCGTTGCTCTCGTTCTTCCCGCTTTTTTGGGCCTGACCGACCGCGAAATCGGAGTCCGAAGCACCAGCTTTCGAGGACGCGGCTGGGCCATCTTCGCGCTCCTTGCCATGGTGTCCCTCTGGATCTTTCGCTGGGCAGAGCACGCCCAGGGCGAAGCGCTCCTCAATAACACCCAGATCACCTCCGCCCCCACCACCCGCATCGCGCTCGAGCCCTATCCCATTAATCCGTTTCAATGGCACGCAATTCTTGAAACTCCCGGCTTCTTTCAAACTGCGGAAGTGAATACGCAAACCGGCGCCATTGACAGCGATACCCAGACCGACCTGATCTACAAGCCCGCCGACACTCCTGCCGTCGAAGCCGCCATGCGCACCGAACTTGGTCAGGTTTATCTCGACTGGGGGCGCTGGGCCATCGTTCGCGATCTTGGTCAGGCCCCCATCCTCGGCGTTGACCCGCCGAACCTGCCTCCCAATCGCACGTGGACGACCGTCGAGTTCAGCGACCTTCGCTTCGCCTACTCGTTTCGCCGTGCCGCCAGCGCGTCGCCTCCTTCCGGACTGGCCGGTTGGGTCTACATCGTAGACGGGCGTGACGATGCCGGTGAAGGCATGCGCGGCCGGGCACAAAAATAACTCGCTTTCCCTGAACTCGGTCTCACAGGAAAAATACTTCACCGCGTCAATAGCGCGGTTGACCACATGACCCCCAACCCGCAGAATGGAATGAGTCGTTCCTTCCAGACTGTCAACAACAAGAGCCTTGGATTCCGACTTGAGGTATGAATGGCCGCCTATCTGCTGTTGATCTTCGCTGTACTCACCCGTCTCGTGCCGCACCCCAACTGGATCAATTTCACTGCCGTCGGTGGAATGCTCCTGTACTTCGGCGCGCGCCGGTCGTTCCGCGAGATGCTTGCTCCCCTGGCCGCCCTCATGGCCACCGACTACATCCTCACCGTCTTCACTTACCACTACGCCTTTCAGTGGCAGGCTTATGTCACCACCTGGGCCTGGTACCTGGCCGTCATGATGTTCGGCCGTGCCCTGCTTAGCTCCCGCACCACTGTCCTGCGCGTAGCCGCCGGCGTCATTCTCGGGCCGACCCTCTTCTTTATCGTGTCAAACTATGCGGTCTGGGTTGGCGGCACCATGTATCCGCATACCGCTCTCGGTCTGCGCGCCTGCTACATCGCGGCCATCCCGTTTTACCGCAGTGACGTGCAGTCCACCGCTATCGTCGCGGCTCTCGCTTTCGGCCTTCCCGTCCTAGTCCGCCGTTTCAACCGTTCCGAGACAGCGAACACCGTCCCCGGTTCGGTTCGCTAGTCTCTCGCTCCCGGTAGACCCTCCGCAACGAGTGAAATAGCTCCGCCAGTGCACCCTCTCAGGAGGGTGCCTGCGCAGGTTTGCCAACTTCCGCCGGTTTAGGAACCAGCTGCGGCTGCGGTGTCGGGGCCTCGGGTGCCGCGTCGATGGTCTTGCGATCGGCGGCAGCCGAGCCCATCTGTCCTGCCGGGTCGGTCTCCACCACCACTCGCACATTCATGGTATTGCGTGGAACGCGCAGGGTGAGTGCCAGTTCCGTCCCCGTCGTTTCCCGTTTGGCGGGGTCTTGCGTCTGTGTGCGTATCGCGACTTTCTCCAGGCGCGAAGCCAGAATCGCCTGATTGTAGCCAAGGCTCGCAGCCCCCACCAGCAGTCTTGCCGTGCTGTGTCCGTCTGCGCCCGTTACCCAGTCGAGATTCTTTCCGCTCACCCGTACAGTCAAAGACGCTGTGCGCGCGTCAGGGTGCCGCACGATCCGTTCTATCTTTACGCCCACCCCGGTGAAGGGTATTGTCGACTCTGCCGCTTCCACGATGTCCACCATTGCCTTCTGGCGCGGATCGGTGGATTGACCCTTCTCCGGAGCAAAGTATCCGGCCTTGGTCAGCGCATGCAGGTTCGGATCACGCAAAGTCACCCGAATCCGGCGAAACTTGCCGTCCGTCACTCCACCCTGCGGCTGATACGTGAGGGTGTAGTAATTGGAACCAAGTTGTATCGATCGCGTCATCAACGCGTCCAAGTCGTTGCGGTTATAAAAGAGTTTCCCCCCGGTTTCGTCTACAAGGACCCCGAAAGTGATGTCACCCGCAAAAGGATCGGTCTCCCCAATATCCGCGTCGGCATCCTCGGCACTCAGGGAAATACTCGCCTCGTTCACCTCCAGTCCCGGATAAATCACGAAAAGACTCACCCGGGAATCCACCAGCATGTTGGCCGTGGCGTGCACATATTTCTTCAGCATGTCGACGTCCTGCCAGGTCAGGACCCCCACTTCCAGGTTGATGCTCGGTCCGCCATGGCCAACCCAGACAATGTTCTTTCGCCCCGGGAAACCCTTGTTTTGCAGGGCGATTTGTTGCAGCGCATCAATTGACTGGCCAAATCGCTCCCACATGAAGGCGCCGTTCATTCTCTTGTAGGGCAGCACCGGCGGAAGATGCTTCAGCGCGTAGAGCAGGTCCGCCCGGCTGCGCGTGTAGCCTTGCAGCATCTCCAGCGACTCGTTCCCCACCACCATCAATTCTGTGGGGGCATTCAGTTGCTCCGGCTGCGCCATCAGAAACTTGCGCACCGTATATCGGATGTATGCGAAGTCTGAGAATTCGGAGTTCAACATATCCAGCACAATGACGGTGAGCGGTCCGTTCCCCTCAGGATTCGCAGACCGCGCGCCGGCCGTGTGCGTCTCCGGCGCCTCAAACGAAAAAATGCGCTGAGGCTTCTTTTCCTCGGTAATGGTGAAATCTTCCTTCTTGAGCCCCGTGACTACCGGATGCCCTTTCTTGTCGAGTACCGTCACGTCAAGAAAGACCAGGCTGGAGTTGATCTGAAATGTGGGTTGGTCTTGCGGTGCCTGCTGCCCCTGCGCATTCAAATGCTGCGTCGGAATCACTGCACAAACTAGAAATAAAGCGAACGCCGTCGCCGAAAATTGCCTGGTCATGACCCTGCCCTCAAAAGCGTGCTCCCGCATTCCGAGATGCGCCCGGCGAACTCCCCAATCCGGCTTCGACCCTTGCAAGAGAGCAATCGAATCGACCCGGACTGTTGACGAACTCGCCTCTATTAGCCTTGACGGTTCGAAAACACCTTTAGATACCAATATTTATGAATTTGTACCTGTGACTTCAAAAGTCCGCCGCTGCCCAATTCCGGCCCCAAACGTCTCCCTGCCGCAAATCCTAATGCCCAAGATCCGGTTCCCTTACAGATCTCCGTTAACCAGGCTCCGCCTCTTGCGCGACCACCACCACCCAAATCCAATGAGCGCCAGGCCTCCCACCACGGCCAGCAGCGTCAGGGCATGGTGCTCTACGATTCCAACCGCGCCCGGCCCCAGTTTCATCACCAGCAGGGAGAGCACCATCCAGCGAACAAGCCGCCCGCAGAACACCGCCAGCATGAACGGCACCACACGCATCTCGAATACGCCCGCGGCAAACACAAAAGCCTTCCACGGGGTCGGAGGCGGCAGCATCGACGGAATCGCCATGGCCAGGAATTCCTGCTTCTCAAACCGGGTCCGCATCCGCTCGTACCGCTCCCGGTTAACCCTTTTCAAAAGAAAGATCTCCCCTCCGGCCCGGCCCAGCGCATAGGGCAACAGGCCGCCAATGGCCGATCCCACCGCCGCCATAAAGCTATAAAGCCAGAAGTTTCCCGGGTCTCTCCAGATGTAAACCGCCAGAATGGCGTCCATCGGGACCGGAAGCGTGGACGAATCGAGTAGGGCGACGGCGCCTGCACCCCAGAATCCCAGCTTGAGAATCGCCGGGAGGATCAAAACCTTCCATTTGCTTAGAACTTGCGCGAAAAACTGCTTCAAGCAGGGTCCCCTTCCACCCGGTCTAGCGTCCATTCAGAAGAACCATTGTACGGCGCGGCTGCTTTCGCCGGGTCCTTGCGGCAGTTCGGTTACCCTGCCTAGTTTTGGTATCGCCTTTGGTCCCTGCGTGCCTGGCTCGGCTTGCACCTTTCCACAGGGATGAGAGAATAAAAGGAAAGGACTCGAAACGGGGCCCAAAGGGTGCGTGTGCCCCTTCACGGTTCCTGCCGGACGAATGCCGACCAGCGTAGTGCCAACCAGAGAGCCCAACGACCCCACGGGCCACGAGCCTGATCAGGACGCGCAACTCGCCGTAGATCCGCCCGACAGCGCCGCTTCCGACGACGGTGCCTCACGGCCCCCCGTAGTGCGCGGCTCCCGCTGGGTCGCCTACGACACCCACGAGCGTCTGGAGATGATCAGCGAGCTCGAAGACGAGCGTCGCTGGGCTCGGCTTCGCGAGGGAGTCCTCTGGGCTCTCCTCTTTCACATCCTGCTCATTTCTGCCGCTACCTGGATCCCCAAGTACGTCTTTCGCGTCCCTCCGGTCATTGACCCATTCGACGCCATCAACAAGCGCAAAGATTTGAACTATCTCGACTTGCCACCCGATGCCTTGCGCAACATTCAGCCGAAGGTAACGGTCAAGCCGGTGCCGTCCAAGCCGCCCCGTGTCGACAAAAAGACGCTCGAAGCCCTGAACAACGCCAATCCACCCGTCCGCCCGCCTACTCCAGCGCCCAA
>VFSW01014828.1_pt1 | contig 10748 bp, 3 predicted proteins | sample 5358111 | NCBI WGS metagenome assembly VFSW01 (sample SAMN11554181, study PRJNA540505) | mine drainage metagenome | isolation source: sediment from site ElyBrook_90M | place: USA: Ely Copper Mine, Vershire, VT | collected 2017
GCATGGAACCCGGCTCGACCGCCCGGTCCGGTTTCCAGGCTATCAATCCGACGTGCTCTGCGCGCGGGCGGGCGCCTGGCTGAGGGACCGGCCGCAGGGAAGACCCGCCTTCTGTTTCCTCAGCCTGGAAGCGCCGCATCCGCCCTACGACGCTCCCGCATCCGGAGTACCGCCCCGCGATCCGGCCGGTGTCTCCCTGGCCGCCAATGTGCCGCGGGGCGGGCCGGCCGAAGCGCGGGCGCGGCGCGAACTCGCAGGCTATCACGCCCATCTCGAGGCGACCGACCGGGCGATCGGACGGCTGCTCGAAATGGCGGAGTCCGGCCCGCCGGTTGCGGTCGTCGTCACGTCGGTCCATGGCGACATGCACGGGGCGCATGGCCTGTTCCGCAAGGGCTGGCCGCACGAGGAAAGTGTGCGGGTGCCCCTTCTGGTGCGGGCGCCGGCGGGCGCCGGCGGCGCCGGCGAGCGCTGCGCCGCGCCCGTTTCTCTGGGCGAGCTTCCCGGCTGGGCGCTGGCCTGGGCCGGCCCGCCCGGTGCCCGGCCGTTTTCCGCGCGCTCCCTTCTCGGACCGGGACCGGAGGGCCGCGCGATATCGATGCCGAGCATCGTGCGGCTCCCGGACCAGTGCGATCGCCTCTGGCGGGGAATTCGCACGGCCCGGCGCAAGCTCGTCCTCAACGCGGATGGGACCCCCTGGCTATTCTTCGACCTGGAGCGCGATCCGCTCGAGCGCCACAACCTGGCCGGCGATCCGGCGCGGGCCGGGGAGATGGCCGCACTGGCAGGGTCAGGCTCCCATCGCCTGGTCGGCCTTCGCCTTTGAGGCGAACTGCCGCCGGATCACGGCGGCGATCTCGTGAAGCTTGACGGGCTTGGAAATGTAGTCGTCCATGCCGGCCGCCAGGCAGATGTCGCGGTCGCCCTGCATCGCATTGGCGGTGAGGGCGACGATCTTGGGCTGGCGGTCGCGGGGCATGCGCTGGCGGATCTGGCGGGTGGCCTCGAGCCCGTCCATCTCCGGCATCTGCAGATCCATCAGCACAAGCTCGTAACGCTTGCCCTTGAGGGCCTCGACGACCTCGAGGCCATTGCCGACCGCGTCGGCCCGGTAGCCCATCCGCTCGAGGAAGCGCAGCGCGACTTTCTGGTTCACATGGTTGTCCTCCGCCAGCAGCACGGTGAGCGGGATTTCCTGGGCGAGAACCGGCTCGCGATACGAGGCGGTCGGCGCCGCCGACCCCTCCGCGGCGGCGGGGCCGAAGAGCCCGATCACCGCTTGCATGACCGAGGCGTTCTTGAGCGGCTTGAGGACGCTGCCGCACGGTCCGGCGTCCGCGAGCGGCGCTGGCGCCGGCTGGCCGAAAGGCATCATGACCAGCCGGGGGCAGCGCAATTCGGGCAGGGTGTCGCCGGGAGCGGGCTCGTCCTTGCGGGTTCCGTTCACAATCAGGAGCGACGGGCCTCCCGGCAGGCCGGCCGCAAGCCGCCGGGCCGACGCCGCGTCGGGCGCGGCCAGGCACTTCGCACCCCAGGCCTCGATCAGGGTCTGCACCCGGGCCCGGGTCACCGGATGGCTCTCGACGCACAGCACGGCCCGCTCGCGGAGCTGGGCGGGCAGCGGCAGGAAGAACTCGATGTCGGTCCGGGTCGGCGCCGCCGCCGTGCTGATGGAGAAGATGAAGGCCGAGCCCTCGCCCGCCTTGCTTTCGACCCGAATGTTTCCTCCCATGAGCTGGGAGAGACGCTGGGAGATCGCAAGGCCGAGGCCGGTGCCGCCGTACTTGCGCGTCGTGGACGAGTCCACCTGGCTGAAAGCCTTGAAGAGGCGGTTCATGCCCTCGGGCGGGATGCCGATCCCGGTGTCCCGCACGGCAAATTCCAGGGCGAGCCGGCCGGGCTGGTCGTGGTCGGCGCCGGCCGGCACCGGGATCGACCTCACCTCGACCGAAATGCTTCCCTTGGCGGTGAACTTGACCGCGTTGTTGACCAGGTTGACCACGACCTGGCGCAGCCGGGTGATGTCGCCCATGATCCAGGTCGGAACGTCGGCCGCGACGTGATAGCCGATTTCCAGGCCCTTGGTCGAGGCGGGCACGACGAAGAGGTCGAGCGCCTCCTCCAGGCAGAGCGTGAGGTCGAAGGGGGCATGCTCGACGTCCATCTTGCCCGACTCGATCTTCGAGAAGTCGAGGATGTCGTTGATGATGGTCAGGAGCGCCTCGCCGGAGGAGCGGATCGTGTTTGCGAAGTCGCGCTGCTCCGAGGTCAGGGAGGTCTCCATCAGCAGGCTCGACATGCCGATCACGCCGTTCATCGGCGTGCGGATCTCGTGGGACATGGAGGCGAGGAAGTCGCTTTTTGCCTGGGAGGCGGCGTCGGCCTCGGCCTTGGCCCGGCGCAAATGGTGCTCGGTCTCGACCCGGGCGGTGACGTCCTGCACCGTGCCGATGATGCGGGTCGGCCGCCCGGTCGAATCGGCGTCGACGGCCTTGGAGCGGACGTGCACCCAGCGCGATTCGCCGTGATGCGCGCGGACGCGGTATTCGAGGTCGGTGATGGCGGTGCTGCCGCTGACCTGGGACTCGAAGGACTCCCGGTAGGCGGGCAGGTCGTCGGCATGGATCAGCCCCTGCCAGGCCGCCAGAGTCGCCGGCATCCGGTCGGGATCGTAGCCCAGGATCGCCCAGAGCCCTGCGCCGTAGTAGACCTTTCCGGTCGGCACGTTCCACTCGAAGACGCCGATCTGCGTCGAATCCAGGGCGAGCCGCAGGCGCTCGTCCGATATCTTCAGCATCGTCTCGACGCGGCGCCGCTCCTCGTTCTCGGCCCGAAGGCGCTGGTTGGAAAGCTCGGCGGCGCGCTGGCCTGCGCTGGCCCGGCGGGCGTTGTGCAGGCTCAGCCCAAGCATGCCGCTGATGGCGAATCCGGCGAAGAGCGCGAACTCCGGCAGCGACCGGCGGTCCTGCGTCACGATCGCGTCGGAAGGGGTGAAGGCGACCTCGACCCGGCGGCCGAAGAGATCGTAGTTCTTGCGGACCAGATAGGTGCGGTTGCGGGCGGTGGCGACGGTGATTCTCCGGTCGATCGGCTGGTCGTCGATCGCCACCGTGGCGTCGTAGGCGCCGTTGGCCTTGAAGACCGCGTTCAGGGCGCTGTCGACCAGCGGCGGATAGACGAACTCGGCGGCGATGAAGCCGGTCGAGCCGTTGGCCCGCACGATCGGTGTGTAGACGACGAAGCCGGTGAGCGGCGAGCCCGGGATCGCGGTCGTCGCGGACTCGACCGGGCCGTGCCGGTCCGCGGTCGCCAGGATCGCCTCCCGCCGGACTTCGGCCGCGCGGCGAATGAGAGGCAGGGGCGAGGCGAGGTCGGCCTTGAGGTCGTCGCGGTAGGTTCCGTCGGGATAGATCTCCTGGACCTTCAGGTTGGAATCGACGTAGGAAATGGAAACGCAGCCAAGGGGCCGGGAGCGCTCGATCTGGTTGTGGGCGTCGACTTCCCATCCGTCGGTCGGGCCCGGATCCCGGGACCAGGTGATCGCCATGTCCTTGAAGGCGTCGACCTGGCTCGACACCTCCGCCTGGACCGCGGTGGCGAACTGATCCATCACGCTTTGGGTCTTGGTGTTGAGGTAGCTCACTTCCCGCTCCTGCAGGCCCAGCCAGAGAATCGAGGTCAGGGTCAGGCAGGCGATGACCAGCGGCACCGGCGCCCAGGCCGGCGGACCGCGCTCGAGCTTGACGTTCACCCGCCAGGCCAGGAGCAGCAGCGCCAGGCCCAGGAGAAACAGTCCCAGGGCCGTGAGGGGCGAAGTCGCCGTGCTCGAGCCCCAGTTGTAGACCTCGGGCAGGTTGGTCAGGTAGCCGATGACGGTGGAGGCCCCGACTGCGGTGAGGGCCGAGCCGCCGACGGCCTCGACGAAGACCCGGGCGGACTTGTTCCAGCCGCCGGAATACCACACCAGCACGGCCGCCCCGACCGCGAGGCATCCGGCGGCCATGGCGGCGACCCGGCTCGAGGGTCCGGCGGGATCGAACAGCACTCCGTGGCTGAACCAGCCCTCGAGATGCAGGTCACGGCCGAAGATCGAGCCGCCGAGGATCAGGACGGCGAGGCCCGCGGGCAGGAGCGCTAGCCAGCCCGACTTTCGCCAGCCCAACTCGCGCAGCAGGAGGACCAGGCCGAGGAGAAGGAAGCACAGCGCTTCTTCCGCCCGGATCGGGGCCAGACCGGCCCAAGGCTGATCCAGCTCATTTATATCCAGCCACAATCCCGTCAGGCCGGCGGCGCCGATCAGCGTCAGGGCCCCGGCGAGCGTGCAGGAAACCCGCTCGAGCCAGCTTCGGCGCGGCAATGTGGGCAACCGGGGCATCAGGAAGTGCTTCTAGGGTCTATACCGTATAACAACCGGTCGGCCGCTCCAGGGCAACGCGTTTTACCCCGGGTAGTCTTACGTATCCACGGGGCTGTCGCCAGAAGGGCCCCAAACCGCCGATTTGCTATAGGTCTATACGCGACAACGCCATCCGGTCAGCCGGCCGGCGCCGGATGCGAAGCGCTGCCGGCGGGCTTAACCGCCCCCGGGTTGGGCGCGAAAAGGCTGCGGAGAATATTGGTCGGACCGACGACGAAGGCCCAACTCGGCTTGTCCAGGCTGCCGGTGAGCCTCACCGCGCCCAGCTCCGACATAGGCGTGGTGGCCAGGTCGAAGATTTTCGGGAGCAGGAATTTTCCTTCCCGGAATGGGTAGATGTTGACGTTGAAGTCCAGCGCGTGGCGGTCGACATTGTAGGTGCCGTGACCGACGATCGCGGAGTTGGCCCCGGTGACCTTGACGGACGGGAAGGTCACCTCCGGACCGTCGAGGGTGAAGGCGGCGCGGGCGGTGGTGAACCGCAGCGAAGTGAAGTTCAGCAATTGCGAGAGCAGGCCGAGCAGCTTCACCTGGAGCAGATCGGATCCGCGCACGGTGGCCTGTCCGGTTCCGCGCAGGCCGAGCGGATCGTCGTAAGGGCCGCCGGCCGCGGCCGAAAGGTCTATGCGGGCATCGGTCCGGCCGGGAAGAAAGGCCGACAGCTGCGGCGCGCCGGCGGGGCGGCGACGGGCGGAGAACTCCTCGACCGCGGTGACGGCGCGGGCGAGGCTGGCATGGGCGAGGCTGCAATCGAAGCTGAGGCGGCGGCCCGCGCCGCGGCCCGAAACCTTCGCCCGGCCGGTGATCCGGCCCCCGGCGAAAAGGGCCGTCAGCGGGTCGACGTCGATCTTGTCGTCGTGCACGGCGGCGGTGAAGGCCACCCCCTCGAAGGGGAAGTCGTGGAAGCGGAAGGGGCCGTCCGAGCTTGCCTCGATCCGAAGGTCCTCGTGCGGCCCGCCGGGGGCGGCCGGACCGTCGATGCGGCCCTGCAGACGGACATGGGGCGGGCGGCCGAAGTCGAACGGACTCAGGATCGCGGCGGCCCGCCGCCCGACCACCTGCCGGGCCAGCCGGAGATCGATGGTGGAGGTGAGGTCGATGTCGAGCCGGCGCAGGATGCTGGAGCCCGGCTCGGTCCGCCGGGTGAAGGTCCCGGAGGCGGTGCCGGCGCCGCGGGTGGCGGAAAAATCCAGGATGTCGTCGAACTGGGGGCGGACGAAAATCCGGCCCCGGATCCTGTCGAAGGCCGCATCGCGGATGACCGGACCGGCGCTGTCGAAGGAGAGGAAGGCGGCCGTCTCGAGGCCGTCGCCCCATTCGCCCCGCAGGTCGATGTCCGCGGCCGGGGGAGCGGAGGGAAATCGGAAATTGCCGAAGAAATCGGGCCACCACTCCTTGGCGAACCAAGGCGTGATTTCCAGCGGCCGCAGCCGGCCGGTGAGCAGGAAGCGGTAGCGGCGGGTGGCAAGGTCTCCGGCGTAGCTGCCCCGGGCGACGCTTTCGCCGACCCGGACATAGGCCTCGGGCGCGTCGAGCCTGCGGCCGTCGAATCGGATCAGGCCGCGGGCCTCGTCGAGCAGGACGCCGTGCGCGCGGACGTCCCGCGCGTCGACCCGGGCCGACACGGTCCGAAACGTCCAGCCCGCTCCGAAATCCGCCCGGCCGGAGACCCGGACGGGACGCTCCAGCGCCACGAACGGACGGAGGTCGCGGCCAGACTTGGCGCCTGCCCAGCCGACGAGCCCGGGTGAGATCTCACCGGCGAACCTCACGGTCGCCGCCTTGGTCAGGAGGTTGCCGTCGATCCGGGCGGCCAGCGGGGAGGAGAAAAGCAGCCCCCTGACTCGGACCTGAAGGCGGGGCAGGGCGCCGAGGTCGGCGGTGACCATGGGAGCCTCGACGGCAAGTCCGTCGGCGGCGGCCCCGGCCGCCGCCAGTTCGACGGACCGCACCTCGGGCAGAAGCTGTCCGGGTGCCAGCCGGCCGAAGAGGACGGCGTGGACGCCGCGGGCCGTTGCGGAGGGTTGCGTCAGCTGGGCGGTATCGGCGTCGACGGAGACCTCGACGCCGACCGGCCTCCTCGGCAGGAGGGGGAAGGCGGCGTCGAGGCGCAATTGGGAGACCCGGAGCCCTCCCGCGGCGGCCAGGTGGAAATTGCGGGCCAGGAGCCTGGCGTGCACGACGGCCCCCTCGGTCTCCGAGGGGACCAACTCGGCCCGCAGGACCGGCTGGTCGAGATCAGCCAGACGCGCCGCCACGCCGGCGAACTCACGGCTGAATGCGCCGTAGTTATGGGCCAGGAACTCGGCCAGGGGCAGGCCCGGGCCCTGCCCGGCCTGAAAGCTGCCCAGGTGCAGCGTGCCGGTCGCGGTCGCCGCCAGATTGCCGAGCCGGAAACTGAGGCTGGCGAGGTCGAGTTCGTCCCCGCGGGGCCGCAGCACCGCGTCGAGATCGCGGATGCCCTCGTCCGCGCTTCCGGAGGGGGCGAACATCGCGGGGATCCGCAGGCTCACTCCGGTGGCGCGCAGCTCGAGGGGCTCGAACCGGTTGACCAGCAGCGCCCAGGGATCGATCAGGACGTAGACGGCCCGGGCGGTGATGACAGGATCGGGAAAGCCCGGCAGCCGCAGGCTGACGTCCTCGATCAGAACCCGGCCGGACGGATCGAACTGGGTGCGGCCGAAGCTCGCCCGAACGCCGGAGGCCTCCAGTCGCCGCTCCAAGTCCCGCCGCACGAATCCGGGCAGCTCGAGTTCGTTGGTTGAGGCGACGTAGATCTGGACGCCGAGCAATGCGACCAGGCCGAGCCAGAGGCTCCAGAGCGCGAAGGTGCCCAAGGCGAGGGCGCACCAGCGTCCGGCGATCCAGATGGGGCGGAGCGGCTTCACGGCGCCGCTATTGGGCCGGGTTCGCCGCCGGCGGGGCCGGCGGCCCGGGATCGCGCGAGCCGTAGGTCTGCGTCCAAAGGGCGTCGAGGAGTTGCTGATCGATCGCGAATTCGGCGTTGAATTCCCGCGAGCCCGCGATCTGGAGGTCGCCCGCAAGCCTTTCGGTCAGCCAGAGCGTGCTCGTGCTCCTTTCCTCGCCTCCGGCCCCGGCCGGCAGCGAGATGGCGGCGTCCAGGCGGTAGCGCCACGGCCGGTCCTCGCCGGAGGGATCCTCGGCCCGGTCGCCGAAGTGGTCGAGGGTGAAGCGCCCCGCCCGCAGGGTGCTCAGCGCCTCGAGCAGCCCGCGCAGCGCCGCCGGCGGCGTCTTTCCGGGGGCGCGCCGCCACTCAAGGATCGCTGCGCCGCGAGCCAGGTCGGTGAGGGTCACGCCGGTGATCGCTCCGGCCGGCAGCGTGCGCAGCAGCCGCTCCCGCCAGTCCAGGGGCGAAACCGGCGTTGCCGACAGGATGCCGCGATCGACCGCGTAGACCGACTGGGCGGTGGCGAGCTTGGCGTAGGCGAATCTTTCCGGCTCCGCCGGGAGCCCGATCTGCAGGACGACCGGGGCGATGGGCCCGGAGCCTCCCCCGGCCGCCGCGGGCGCGAAGGCGAGGGTGATCTCGCGCTCGGGCCGGTTGAATCCCCAATTCTCCAGATCGGCCGCCTGCGGGGCGTCGCTCTGGAACCTTGCGGCGGAAAGTAGGGCCAGCTTCTGGAGCAGTTGGCCGACCTCGGCGCGGTCGGCCCGCAGGGTTTGGGGGCCCTTGGCGCCGGCCGTGAGCAGGATTTGCCAGCCGGCCTCGGCGCCTCCGGCGGGCGCCTCGAGACGCTGGAGGACCAGCTCGGGCCGGTTCGGCGCCGCCAGCGTGATCGTGGTCACAGCGCCCGGGTCGAAATCCAGGATGCGGCGTTCGCGCAGATCCTCCCGCGCGCGGCGCAGCGTGTTCATGAGCGGGTTCGGTATGGCGACCACGAAGACGGCGGGCCGGACGGATTCTCCCTCCTCGAACTGGGCGTAGTAGTCGGTCGCGCCTGCGGTCCGGGCCTGGGCCGGGGCGGGCCTTCCGACCAGCAGGGTCTCGGTCCGGTTATTGCCCTCGATCGTGGCGCGCAGGGCCGGGTCGGCCGAGGGCAGGGCGGCCGGATCGGGCGCGACGAAGGACTTCACCCTCAGGGCGTCGAGGTCGTTGATCGCGAGCTCGGTGGCGTTCTTGTTCGCCCGGGCCGGGATCGGCGTCTCGAAGATCCACCGGCCTCCGTCGCCGTCGCGCCGGAGGCGCACCCGCACCCCGGCGGTCTGGAGCGTGAACGACCGGGCCTCGAAGATCGGGATCGTCAGGATGGTGTCGGACCGCAGCTGCGCGATCGGCGCGGAGAGGTCGTCGGCCAGCTCGCGCCCCACGACGTGGATCCGCGTTCCGTCCGGGGAGAGGAGGTAGAGGCTCTGCCCCCCCCGGGTCTCGTCCCCTATCTTCAGGGTCGTCTCGACCGGGGCTCCGCCGGTCGTGTCCCGGCCGCCGGAGGTGAACGAGACCGTGAGCCGGGGGTGCTCAAGGCCGTAGTAGGAGAGTGACAGGCCGTTCTTCTCCACGTCCCGGACGGTGAAGCTCGTCACGTGCTCCAGCAGCTGAAGATCGGTGAGGAGGCGGTTGACCGCGACGGGATTGGCCGGCCATTCGATAGGCCGGGTGAGAAACCAGGTTTCGCCCCGGCGCTCGAGCCGGAACCGGACCCTCCCCGCGGCCGAGACCTCGAGGGTGCGGATGTCGGCCGCCTCGCTGCCGAGGACGCGGCGCCTCACCTCGAGCGCCGCCCGCTCGGTGCGCCAATTCCGTTCAAAGCGGAAGATGAAGAGGAAGAGCGCGGCGTTGAGGAAAAGCAGGATGAAGGTGACTTTGGTGCGCATGGAACGGTGGGGACAGGCCGGGGGGCCTTGGAGTATGTCAGTGGCGCCGGGTCCAATAGACAACCAGGCCGAGCAGGAGAGCTGCGCCGGGCAGGGCGAAAATGAGGGAGAAGCGCAGGTTGCGCAGCTCGGCCTCGCTGAGCGCGAGCTGAAAGCGCTCGATGGGCCGCGGCGGGACGTTGAGCTGGGCGTCGCGGTCGACCGTCCAGTTGACCGCGCCAAGGAAAATGTCGAGGGCGCCGGGCTCGCCTATCCGGATGTTGTCGATCAGGTCGCCCGTCCCGAACACGACCAGCCGCCCCCGCTGCACGCTGAAGGGAAGGTGGTCGCGCGCGGCCACCGGCTCGGCGGCCACCGCGAGGCTCAGGCGTCCGGGGGGGATGTCGATGCGGGGATTGAAGGCGGACGAACTGCGGCCCGCGGGGTTGACCTCCCCCCAGGCGGTGGGCGAGGTGAAGGCGAGCGAAACTACGTCGAGGCCGTTGCTGTCGGCGCGGCCGGGGTCGGGCCGGACCGTCCGGGCCGGTCCGAGACGCAGATCGGTGGTTCCCGCCAGAACCGCGGTGACCGGATGGGGGCCGAAATCCCGGATGATGAGGTCTCCGTCCTCGGCGAGATTCCTCGCGCCGGTGTCGTAGACCAGATCGTTGTCGACCACCACTCCCCAGTCGAGAAGCAGGTCCTCCAGGCCCGTCGGATACAGCCCCGGCGCCAGGAACAGGATCAGGCGGCCGGCGTTCGCCCTCAGGTATTGGCGCAGGAGCTCCTGCTCGAAGGGGGTGAAGGCGCTGCGCGGCGCGACCGCGATCAGCAGGGAGGCGTCCGGAGGAATCCGCTGCGCAGCCGACAGGTCGAGGCTGGCCACGTGAAAATTCCGCAATTGCAGCTGGTCCCGGATCGTGGAGAGCCCGGTGGCCTCGAGGGAGTCGAGGGGCAGCTCGCCCTGGCCGGCGAGGAAATAGATCCGCTTCTGGACGGGGTTGGAGACGTCGAGGATGGCGGAGGTGAGCGCCTGCTCCCCCTGGAATACCCGGACGCCGCCCTCGGTCCTGTAGAGATCGCCGATCCCGAGCAGGCGGCGGTTTTCCCCGCTGAGCAGCAACAGGACGCCGGACTGGTCCAGGCCCAGGCCCTCCGCCTCGCGCCGCCGCAGATCGATGTCGAGATACTCGACAGAGATCCGGCCGGCGGAATTGGCCTCGGTGGCGTAGGCATACTCCCGCAGCAGGCCGCTCAATTCCGGGCTGGCGGCACTCTCGTCGAGGGTCACCACGATGCGCACCGGAGCGGGCAGGTCCTTGAGGTAGGCCAGGGTCTCGGGCGAGAGGGAATAGCGGCTGGCGCGGGTGAGGTCGAAGCGCCAGGAATGGTCGATCGCCAGGTAATTGAGGCCGGCGAAGAGCGCGAGCACGAGCACCGCCTGCAGCACCAGGTTGGCGAGGCGGATCCAGCGCCGCGTGCGGAAGTTCTCGAGCAGGGGCATGGGGCGCGATGGGGG
>VFSW01014829.1_pt1 | contig 10747 bp, 11 predicted proteins | sample 5358111 | NCBI WGS metagenome assembly VFSW01 (sample SAMN11554181, study PRJNA540505) | mine drainage metagenome | isolation source: sediment from site ElyBrook_90M | place: USA: Ely Copper Mine, Vershire, VT | collected 2017
GGGACCCGCCCCACTTCGCGAATTCTTCTATCAACTTGCAACTCTGGACACTAACGAATTACTGGCTAAGCGGAGACTCTAATGGATATTAGTCTTTCACCGGCGACGGATTTGGCGGCGAGCTCCTGGACCCTCCCGCAGTCCCCCAATAGCGCGGCGATTCCCGCGAACGAATCGTTTCATCAGGCTTTCCAGTCTGCGTCCGATAAAACCGATACACCCGAAAAAATCTCCGGCGTCGCCAAGCAATTCGAGGCCTTGATGATCGGCCAGATGCTGAAATCGGCGCGCGAAGCCTCCGGCGGCGGATGGCTAGGGAACGAAGACGACCAAGACGACCAAACCGGTTCCATGGTGATGGAACTGGGCGAACAAGGTTTGTCGCAGGCCATCGCCGCTCACGGCGGATTGGGGATTGCGAAGATGGTGACCGCCAATCTGGAGCGCCACCAGGCTAAAACTGCCAGCTCCGATTCTGAGGCTCCGCCGGCGCCGGCGCCGTTGAAGAGTACGCAGAACAATACGGCTTTGAAGCGCCTGTAACCTCCGCCGCCGCCGATTGGGCCGAACCTGACGCATCTTTGTCAGCCCCACCGCCGTCAGCCCCAGCGCCCAAAGCATCCAGATTGCGCATCGCGCCGGTCCAACCTTCCAGCAGCGTCTGGACCAATTGCAAAACCTCCTGCAGCATGCTTTCCGACTTCTCCGCGTGCGCCTGAATCAGCCGGTTCTGTAGATAGCCATATAGGCCGCTCAACGTGTCGCAATATTGCGGAGCCACGTCGCGGCGGAGCGAGAACCGCAATTCCCCCAGGATCTGCACGGCCTTGGTGACTGCGTTGCCACGGGCGAGAATGTCGCCGCCTCGATGCGCAGTCAGAGCTTCCTCCACCGCCTGGATGGCGCCTTCGTACAGCATCCGGGTCAGTTCCACCGGCGTCGCCGCCGCCACTCGGCTGGCAAGGTACTCCTGGTGAGGATTGGTAGGTGTCATGGAATTTCCGGCGCGCTACTCTATCGACCCGGCTTAGGAGTTTTTCAAACATTTTTTTACCCACATTTGCGGGTAGCAGTCCTACCCACATAAGAAATGATGCAGTTCGTCTGAAGTCTTACGGTCGAAACTCCGATCTTGTAAACACAAGGCTAGGTCAGAGTGAAGATACCTTATTCGCGCCGGGAGCGTTTAGTGTGAACACCGTACTTTGGATTGACGAAAGCGCTACAGGCAGCCAACACGTGTATTTGAAAGACGGCCCTGAAAGACTTCAGGTTTTATTCGCCGCCAGTTTCCCCGCTGCTTTTGAGTTACTCAAAATGCATCCCATCGGCGCGGTCCTGGTTCATCTGCCCATGGACGGCTGTTCAGCCACGGACGCGCTCCGCCAGATCCACAGCGAAGGATGCCGGGTTCCAATCGTGCTTTACGAACCTGGCGGCGTGGTCAGCAAGGCGCGTGAGCTAACGCAGGGCGGCGCGTTTCAGTACGTGTCCCACCTGGTGAAGCCCGAGGAGCTTTGCGAGCTTCTCTCGGTCGCCATCCGTCATCACGGCGCGCAACGTGAAAACACCAAGGCCGGCGCTTCCTCCGAACGCGCAGGCTCTTGCAATTTCCTGATTGGCTCCAGCGCTCCCATGCGTGAGGTAGTCGAAATCGTCGAGCTGGTCGCGAACCGCCGTTCCACGGTTCTGATCACCGGCGAAACCGGCACCGGCAAGGAAGTCGCCGCCCGCGCGCTGCATTCTTCGAGCAGCCGATCTGCGTCCAGGATGGTTGCGGTCAACTGCGCCGCGCTTCCCGATCATCTCCTCGAAGCCGAACTCTTCGGCCACACCAAGGGAGCCTTCACGGGAGCCATCAACGCGCGCGTTGGGCTGTTCGAACAAGCGCACCGGGGCACCATTTTTCTGGATGAAATCGGCGAGATGCCGCTGCCGCTACAGGCCAAGCTGCTGCGCGTTCTGCAGGAGCGCGAGATTCAGCGCGTGGGCAGCTCGGAACCGCTTTCCATCGACGTGCGGGTGATTGCCGCTTCCAACGCCAATCTTCTTGAGGCTGTTGCGGCCCGGCGCTTCCGCGAGGATCTTTACTACCGGCTGAATGTAGTCGCACTTCGCATGCCGGCTTTGCGGGATCGCCCTTCCGATATCCCCGAACTGGCTGAGCATTTTCTGCACAAGCTCTCCGAACATGAGCCGGCTTGGAGAAAGCAGCTTGCCCCGCAGGCCGTGGATCTGTTTTTGAAATATTCCTGGCCCGGCAACGTGCGCCAGCTCGAACATGCCCTGGAGTCGGCCTGCGCACTAAGCGGCGCCCGCTCCGTTCTCTATCCTGGCGATTTCGATCTTCCGGCCGAGGTCCAGTCGTCCGAATTCGGTTCGCTGTCCTCGCTCGACGTGCCCGAAGGTGGCGTCAACTTTGAAGAGTTGATGACGGGCATTGAGCGCAGGCTACTGGAACGCGCGCTCGCGAAATCGGGCGGCAACAAGGCCCGCGCCGCAAGCATGCTGCACATGAAGCGCACCACTCTGCTCTCCAAATTCAAGTCGCTGGAAGTGTGCGCCTAGCAGTCCATGGCTCAAGCGCGTGCCATCGGTAGTCCGGCGCCGGCCCCCAATCCCTTAAAGGCGGCTGGCCTTTCCAATGTTGGCGAACTCGCGGTACCCATCGCGGTATTGCTGATCGTCATCGCGCTCATTACACCGCTGCCCAGCTTCATGCTGGACGTGCTGATCGTCCTGGATCTGATGATGTCCGTCATCGTGATGATGGTGGCCATGTATATCGGGCGTCCGGTGGAGTTCAGCGTCTTTCCGACCGTACTCCTGTTGCTGACGCTTTTTCGTCTGGCGCTCAACGTGTCGTCGTCGCGGCTGATTCTGCTCAACGGAAATAGCGGCACGTCCGCGGCCGGCCACGTTATTGAAGCTTTCGGCAGCTTCATGGTGGGCGGCAACTATATCATCGGCGCCGTCATCTTCTGCGTTCTGATCGCCATTCAATACGTCGTCATCAACCACGGTTCGGTGCGCATTTCCGAAGTCACCGCGCGCTTCACCTTAGATGCCCTGCCCGGCAAGCAGATGTCGATCGACGCGGACTTGAACGGCGGCCTGATCGATGAAACCGAAGCGCGCCGCCGACGCCGGGAGTTGAGCAGCGAAGCCGAGTTCTACGGAGCCATGGACGGCGCTTCCCGCTTCACGCAGCGCGACGCCATCGCGAGCATCATCATCACCGGGGTAAATATCGGCGCTGGCTTTCTGATCGGGGTCTTCCAACACGGCATGGACCTCGGTCACGCCATTCAAACCTACACCGTGCTCACCATCGGCGACGGTCTGGTGACAGTGATACCGGCGCTTATGATTTCGATCTCCGGCGGCTTGATCGTCACCCGCGCCAGTTCGGACTCCAAGATCGGCTCGCTATTCCAAAAGCAGATGTTTGACAAATCCGAGCCGCTGCTGCTCGCCAGCGGCATGCTGGTGGCAATATCGCTGTTGCCCGGATTGCCCACCATTCCATTTCTAGCGCTGGGCAGCGGGCTGGGCGCCATCGCCTGGGCCAAGCGTCGGAAAAACGACGCCGAAGTCAAAACCTCGACGGAGAGCGCCGAGAAACCGGCTAAGGAAAACCTCGAAGCGCTGCTGCAGGTGGATCCGCTGACGGTGGAAGTCGGCCTCGGCCTGGTGAAGCTGGTGGAGGGCGGCGCCAACTCGCGGCTCTTACAAAGAATCGCCGGCATTCGCAAGAACCTCGCATCCCAACTGGGTTACTATCTGCCTCCCGTTAAAGTGAACGACAATCTCTCGTTGCGCTCGCGCGAGTACACCGTGCTGATCAAGGGCGTGGAAATGGGACGCTTCGAAATGCCCGCGGGTCAGGAGTTGGCGATTCCCAGCGCCGGCGTGGATGGAAGCGTGGAGGGCAAGCCCACCAAGGATCCGGCGTTCCAATTGGCGGCTCTTTGGATTCCCTCCGAACGCGCCGCGCTGGCGCGTAGCAAGGGCTACACCGTGGTCGACGACGTCAGCGTCATGGGAACTCATCTCTCCGAAGTGGTCCGCCGCCACGCTCACGAACTCTTTAGCCGGCAGGACACCAAGGCCTTCTGCGACCGGGTGGCGCAAGGCAATCCGAAAGTCGTCGAGGATTTGGTTCCAAAAATGCTCTCACTTTCGGTGATCCAACGAGTGCTTCAGAATCTTCTGCGGGAGCGGGTCCCTATCCGCGACTCCGTCACGATCCTGGAGGCTCTCAGCGAAGGAGCGCAGATGACCAAGAACCCGGTGTTGCTTACCGAATACGTGCGGCAGTCTATTCGCCGGGCCATCGTCAGCTCGCACGTGACGCAGCAAGGTGAATTGACGGCTTATATGGTAGAGCCTTCCGCCGAGCACGCCGTGGAGGCGGCGGTGGAACACACCGAGCACAACAGCGTGCTGGGCCTGGCGCCGCAATCGGCCCGCGATCTGGTCGGCCGTATCACGCGCAAGCTCGAAAGGCCGGATTCTTCGGCCGTGGTGCTGGTGAACCCCTCCATTCGCTACTTCGTCAAGCAGCTACTAGAGACCGCCTTCCCCGATGTCACGGTTCTTTCGCACAGCGAAGTGCCGCCGGAGATCAAGATCAAATCGCTCGGGTGGGTCGGATAAACGAGATGGGTCGGATAAACGAGATGGGTGGGATGAACGAGAGTAATACGGTTCGGATGAAAAAGTGATGGAACAACCAACCTCTTCCATGAAGATCAAGTCCTATTTCGCCGCTTCGGTGGAGCAGGCCATCCAAGAAGCGCGGCAGGAGCTGGGCACCGAGGCCATGCTGATCACTTCGCGGCGATCGTCGCCGGAAACCCGCAGCCTGGGGGCCTACGAAGTCGTCTTCGGATTGCAGGCGCCCAGCGCGCGGAAACGCCCCATCGTGCCCGCCGCCGATTTATCCGGCGAGTTGCAAAACCTGCGCGCGCAACTTCAGGAAATCAAGAGCACGTTGCAAGGCGCACGGCCGGCGGAGTCCCCGTCGCCGGAAGGTGAAGAGCTGTTCCAGGAGTTAGTTTCAAACGATCTGGCCCGCAACATCGCGCAGGAAATAGTGGCGACGGCGCTTCGTTTGCGCGATCAATTGTCGCGCGATCAGCCGGCGCCCTCCACCCCTCTGCGAGCCTATGCCGCGGAGCTGATCTCCAAGAGGCTTCGATTTGCGGGGCCGTTCCACCAGCCTTCCCCCGATGCAGCCCAAGTTGTGGTCTTCGCCGGGCCGCCCGGCGCGGGCAAGACTACCACGCTGATCAAGATCGCGATTCGCGAGTGCCTGGCCCAGCGGCAATCGGTCCGCATCCTCTCGGTGGACCCTTGCCGCGTCGCCGCGCATGAAAAACTGCGCAGCTTCGCCGCCATCATCGGCGTCGGATTCACCGCCATCAATTCAGTCCAGGAGTTCCTGGCGGCGGTGGAGGACTCCCGCGGCAAAGGCATTGTGCTGGTGGACACGCCCGGTTACAGTCCAGCGGAAATGGACGGCGCCGAAGAAATCGCGGGTTGCCTCAAACGCGTCACTAATAAGCAGACCCATCTGGTGTTGCCCGCTTCCATGAAGCGCGCCGACTTGACGCGCAGTATTCACGACTATGCGGCATTCCAGCCGGATTATCTGCTGTTCACCAAGTTGGACGAAACGGGATCGCAGGGCGCCATTCTCTCCGCGGCGCTCGAATCCGGCCAGCCGCTGTCGTTTTTTGCCAATGGCCAGAACATTCCCGAGGATATCGAGCCGGCCCATGCGCGCGCGTTGCTTTCATCGGTGCTCCGTCCGGAAATAGCGGAGGCCGTCACGGCGGCATAGATGGCTTCGAATTTGTTGGCGAACGCGGCGTTTTACGACCCCGCTCCGGCGATCGACAGCGGGGAACGAGACCGCCTGATCCTCGAGAATTTGCCGCAAGTGCGCTGGGTCGCGATGCGCATTCACGAAAAGATCGGCAGCGCGGTCAGCTTGGAAGATCTAGTCTCCTCCGGCGTCATTGGACTCATCAACGCCGTCGACAGCTACGATCCCAAGTTCAACGTCAAGCTTAAGACGTATGCCGAACATCGCATTCGGGGCGCCATTCTGGACAGTATTCGCGGCTTGGACGGCATTCCGGTCCACAAGCGGAAACGTTTAAAGGACGTGGAAGCGGCCATCGCCAGCGCCGAACAGCGCCTGCAGCGAATCCCGGGTGAAGAAGAAATCGCGGGCGAGATGAACATCCCCCTGGCTGAATACCAGGAGCTTCTGGCCGAACTGCGCGGCGTCAGCCTGGGCAGCCTGGATGAAATCGCCGACGGATTCTCGGAAAGTAAACTGCTCCGCTATGTGGCCTACGACGAAGAGAATCTCCCCACGCGGATCCTGGAGCGCGCTGAATTGGAGAAACTGCTGGCCGAGGCGGTGAACAAGATGCCGCGCGTGGAGAAAACCATCCTGACGCTGTACTTCAAGGAAGAACAGAACCTGCACGAGATCGCCGAGATCCTGGGCATCCATACCACGCGCGTCTGCCAGCTCAAGTCGCAGGCCATATTGCGCCTGCGCGCTTACGTCGTCAAGAAATGGCCGTCCACCCGAGGAATTCTCTAAGCGCGAGGATTTTTTAGAAATGCCCGACCAGGAACCAACCACCCAAATCCCGGCCAGCTCCATCGAAGAGCAAGCGGACGCCGCCGCGGCGCGCCCGGCCCCCGGGCCCTCGCAAGCAGCGCCCCTGCTGATGGGCGTCAAGTTACCCATCCGCGTTCTGTTGGGCCGCACTCAGCTCTGCCTCCGCGATATCGCCCAACTCGGAAACGGCGCCGTGGTTGAATTGGACTGCTCGCCGGACGACCCGGTGGAGATCATCGTCAACGATCGAGTGATCGCGCATGGCGAAGTTGTGGTGGTATCCGGCAATTATGGCGTGCGCATCACGAAGATCGGCGCGCGCCAAGCCGACCAGCAGACCGAGAACGAGGCTTCGGATCTGTTCAGCCTCTCCCAAAAGCTAAGGTGATGAAAATGTTTTTGACTCTACTCCCCTATTTGACCGTGGCCGCCAATCTGGCGTTGGTGCTGGGAGTCCTGCTGGGCTTGAACCAGCGCGTTCGCCAGTTGCGTGCCCGCGGCGGGAAGCAGGAAAAGACGCTCGAAACGGAAACCGCGCGCTTGTCCGGCGAAATTGCCGAGCTGCAAGTGAGAATCGTGGAACTGGAGCAAACCGGCATTTCAGTTGCTTCCGGCCCCGCAGCCGCCGGTTCGGCCACAGCAACCGGACATAGCGTCAACAATACGCTCCGCAGCAAAGTACTGAAAATGCATCGCCTGGGCCAATCCGCCGACCGTATCGCGGGAAGCTTGCGAGTCCCCAAGGGTGAAGTGGACCTGTTGGTAAAGGTTCACAAAATCGTCATGCGCCCCTATGAGGAGGTGGTCTTGGCGCCGTTGGGGGGAGAGGTTGCCGAAAAACCTTAAATGTGGCTCGAAAACGTGCGATACAAGAATGCCGCGTTGCCAAATTGAGGCCGACGGAATGAGGAAGCGATGATCATCAACAACAACGAAACCTCCGGCGTTTCTAACCTGAATCTCGACAAGACCTCCGGGTCGTCGCCCGCCGCGGGCGCCGGAGCATCCAAGTTCTCCACCACGGACAGCACACCAGGGAGCGACTCGGTCTCGCTCTCCAACTCTCCGAATCTGGTTCAACAGGCGCTCAACTCGTCCTCAACGGCGCGCTCGGCCCGCGTAGAGGAGCTCAAGGCGCTGGTGCAAAGCAATCGATACCAGCCCGACGCCCAGGAAGTCGCCGGCGCGTTGATCGGCGCGCACCTGACAGGAGCTTAGAGCCCCGCACCCCTATGCCAAGCCCCGGTATGGAGAATGCCACGCACTACGGCGACGCCCGGGAATGCCTGCAGGCCGCCCGCTTCAGCATGCGCCAGGTGAAGCAATTACTCTCCCGGCCGTCGGCTGAAGCCGCCGATGAATCCGCCGCGCTCCTGCGGGACGTCGAGGTTCAACTTGGTTGCGTGGCCGCCATCCTGCGCCAGAACGGCGCCAAGCCGGATGCCGAAATTCGCAGCGGCGTCGAAGAGCTGCAAAACGAAGTCGCCGTGCTCGCGACCTTTTTTGCCGGAGCGGACAAGCTGCTTTCCGGCTGGTTGGATGCCGTTCGATCGCGCCGCGGCGGATACACCGTGTGCGGACAGGCGGCGCCCTTGACGCTCGTGAGAAAACTGAGCGTGGAAGGCTGATCGTGAATAAGCTACAGAGCCGCGACCAAAGGAAGTGGAAACCGACCTGCGACCGTACGGGAGCCGGAAACCGACCCGGAAGCGGAAACCGAGCCGGAAGCGGAAACCGAGCCGCGACCAGAGGAAGCGGTCAAAAGGTGATGCGCCATGGGTAGTCTCTTCTCGGCATTGAATTCGGCCAGCCAGTCTCTTGAGGCGTTTCAACGCGCCATCGACGTGACGCAGAACAACGTCACGAACGCCAACAGCCCCGGGTACGCCGATCAGGTGCCCCAGTTGATCTCGCAGGCTTATCAGTCCAACACGGGGGTCTCGAGCGGCGGAGTTCAGGAGCTGACTCAAAACACCCGCAGCTCTTACGCCGACACCGCGGTTCAGCAACAATTATCGCTGCAAGGCATGTATCAGCAGATGCAGACCACCTTGGCGCCCCTGCAGAACGTCTTCGATGTCTCCTCCAGCAGCGCGATCCCATCGGCGCTGAATCAGTTGTTCCAAAGCTTTTCGGCCTGGAGCTCAAATCCAACCAACACGAACTACCAATCGGCAGTGATTGACGCAGCCCAGCAGACCGCCAGCGCGTTCCAACAAGCCGCGGTCCAACTCGGCCAAATCCAGACCACCACCACCAACGATATTCAGTCCACTGTCAGCCAGATCAATCAGGATGCGGCCGCCATCCAGTCTTACAACCAGCAGATCGCTAAGAATTCCCAACCCGACGCCGGTTTGAGCGCGCAGTTGGAAAACACTCTCGAAAATCTTTCCGGCCTGGCGAACATACAGGTGCTGAATGGCGTTGGAGGCACGGTCACGGTACTGCTGGGGGGCCAGACGCCGCTGGTGGAGGGCACGCAGGTCAACACCATTCAAGCCGTCAACAATACAGCTTCCAACAGCGGAAATCCAGGGGCGGCCCCGTCGATAAGCATCCAAGACAGCAACGGCAACGATATCACCAGCCAGATCACCTCGGGCGGCCTGGCGGGACTGCTGAGCGTTCGGAACAACTTGCTCCCCTCCCTGATTGGCGGGGGACAGCAGGTGGGCGGTTTGAATACCCTGGCGAAGGGCCTCGCAGACAGCGTCAACAATGTGCTGGCCCAAGGTTCCACCACAACCACGCCTCCGTATCAATCGGGCAGCCCGCTGTTCACCTACAACGCCAGTTCTCCCGCAGGCATGGCGCAATCCCTGGCCGTTAGCTCCACCATTACGCCCAGCCAACTCGCGGCCGCCTCTCCTGGGCCGCCCTTCGTTGCCAACGGCGCCGCACTCACGCTGGCCGGCTTGGATTCCAGCACCCCCGGACCCATTAGCGGTCAGGGCTTCACGCAGTATTTCGCGTCGCTGACCGCCACCGTCGGCAACGCTGTAAACAACGCCAACACGGCGGCCACCGCGCAATCGCAGTTGGTGGCGCAAGCCAAGAGTCTGCAGCAGCAGGTTTCGGGAGTGTCTCTGGACCAGGAGGCCGTCCGGTTGGTGGAGTTGCAGAGCTCCTTCCAGGCGGCGAGCAAGGTGGTGACTGTGATCGACAACCTCACGCAATCGCTCATGGCCATGGTTCATTAGTGAGGGATTGCACCATGCATAGGACCGAGGAGACCTTATGATCAGCGGCTTAAGTCCCAGCAACGATCAGTTTGTGGCGTCGTTGAATATTCTTCAGACCAACCTGAGCCAGGCCGAAGAACAGCTTTCCAGCGGCCTCAGGGTCAACCAAGCTTCGGATGCTCCGCAGTCCGTTCAGGATATTTTCGAAAGCCGCGCCGCACTCGGCCAGGCGAATCAAAGCACCCAAAACCTGACCACCATACAAGGCCAAGTCCGGGCCGCCGACTCCGCGGTCCAGAGCGCCATCCAGTTGCTCAATGCCGCTGTGTCGCTTGGCGTCCAAGGCGCCAGCACGGCCACTTCGCTGCCTACACAGCAGAGTCTGGCGTCGCAGGTGCAAGCGATCCAGGCGCAATTAGTCGCCGTCAGCCGCACCGAAGTGGGCGGGGTTTACGTCTTCAGCGGCGACGCCAGCGGTTCGCCGCCCTATCAGGTGGACACCTCAAGCCCCACCGGCGTCTCTCAATTGATCACACCGCAACAGTCCACGCTGCAGGTGGCGGGGCCCTCGGGCGTCACGTTCCAGGTTTCCATGACCGCGCAAGACCTTTTCGGCCAACAGGACTCCAGCGGCAACCCCACCGCCAACAATGCCTTCGTGGCCCTCAACAATTTGGTGCAGGCCCTGCAGAGCGGCAATACCAGTAACATTACGCAGGCCATCAGCGCGCTTCAAACCGCGAGCAGTTACGTCAACGATCAGACCGGCTTTTATGGCGCCGCCGAGAACAACATTTCCTCGGCTCTCAATTTGGCGCAGAAATTTCAGACCCAGGATCAGACCCAGTTGAGCGGCCTGGAAGACGCCAACGTGGCCACCGTCGCGGTCCAGGTGACGCAAGCCTCCACGGCCCTG
>VFSW01014830.1_pt1 | contig 10746 bp, 17 predicted proteins | sample 5358111 | NCBI WGS metagenome assembly VFSW01 (sample SAMN11554181, study PRJNA540505) | mine drainage metagenome | isolation source: sediment from site ElyBrook_90M | place: USA: Ely Copper Mine, Vershire, VT | collected 2017
AAAAGTGCCTCCGGTAGGAATCGAACCTACATAGCCGGCTTAGAAGTCCGGTGTTCTATCCATTGAACTACGGAGGCATAATAACTGACCGCGCGCCGCCATTGTGGCACGCCTACAAAGACGGGTCAATAACAGGAGAATTAGTTGAACCGCCGGCCGCGAGCGCAGCGAGCGCCGCCGCTTTGGCGCCGTAGGCTTGAGCGGTTGTGGTAAGAACATTTTCATCGATAATCGGCGTGGGTGTTTGACTAGGAGCAGTTGTTGCTACCAACTGGCCCGTTTGTTGCTGATACGAAATAAAAACATCGAGCGCAACAACAACAATGAAAAAAATGACAAACCCAGTACACAGCAAAAACCAGATTTTATACGGATCACGAATAACATCAATCCGATGGCTACGAAAACGTAGATGTGTGAACGTATTGGTAATTGATGGTGGAATTTTCATGTTCTAATTTTGTAAATCTCCCGGCGAAACAATCTTAAGTGCTGAAAGAGACAGCGAGCCCGACCAAAAAGATTGAATGGGTGTATTGGTATGGCCGGTAGTGGGCGCCGTATAGACTGCTTGCGTCAATGAAATTTTATCAAGTCGCACTTTGTACGGCAACGTTTCCAACATATCCAAGAATGTATGTATGTCTGCCCACGATCCTTGGACTGAAAGCGACAAGCTAAGCGCGTCAAAATTTTTAGTTGAAGCGCTTGGGGCTACCGTCGTCGCGGACGCGATGCCGACATTTTGTACTTTAAGACCAATGCTTGCTTCCTTGGCTAAACCTTCAACCATGCTAATAAAAGGCACCGAGCCGGATGCGGGTACAACACTCTCTAAAAGAGTCGTCGCTGTGCGGCTGCTCGTCGCCAAAAATGCCGCCAGTGATTGATCTTGTTTTTGAGCAAGTTGCGCTTCTTGTCGCTTAATCGTGATTTTGTTGGCCGCTACGGCATTAGCAATAATTTGATTATAAAGAAAATACCAACCAAAAACACCCGCTACTGCGATACAAAGAAAAATAAAAAAAGTGGTTCGGATGCGCATAATAGTTATGAGGCAGTGATGGTGATGTTAAACGGCACGTCTGTATCAGCGGCGTAATCGGAAATAGGAATATTGACGTTAGTAATCCTAGATTCTCCCTTCAAGGTGGCTACAAAATTGGCTAGATCGTTACGAGTTGCTGCAGTGCCTTGCAACACAAGAGTGATTGTGGTTGTTTTTCCGGGCGCGGTGTTAATGGTGTAATTAATACCCGTGATTCTATCGGCGTTTGTTTTATCGCCACTTACGATAGACATAATCTTTGTAAATGAAATTGTCGATAGCGACGCATCATTAAGAGCTTTCAGTGTAGCAGAGAGTGTTGCCGTCTGAGCGACAAGTCCATCGTGTAAATTACTAGCCTGACTTGTATGCTCTACTTGCGTAGCAGTTGTCGTTGCCTCGGCGTGAGAATATAAATAAACAGGCACAAGCAAAGTCATGCCAATCACGATGAGTGCGTCAATAAAAACCATTATCACAATCGCCACGCGCCAGCGATATTCAGTACTGAAGCGAAGTTTATATTGTTCGGGTAAAAGATTAATCATAACTTAAAAAGCAAGAGCTAAGCCGAGAGCCGGCGCGTAATCGAGTGATTCGCGATAGGTCATCGCCGGCACAATCGTTTCTAATGATTGAATATTTTGCCAAACATTAGCGATACGCACTGGTAAATCAAATGAACGAGCCAAGTAATCATTGAGGCCGAGAAGCGCGTCACTACCCGTTAAAGTAATGTCGGCAATCGTCGGACTTGTCGGATCACCATGACTTTCCCAATACGTGAGAAATCGGCCAACCTCATCCCGAATAACCGACGCGGCATTGATAAGCGAAAAGAAGAGTTCGTCACGTTCGCGGCTCTCTTTACCCTTACGAATATTTTCTGCTTCAGTTGAATCTACTGAAAAACTTTTCTCTATTGACGCCCCGATTGCCTGGCCACCAATAGCCAAGGTTGAAGAAAATCTAATAGTGTTGGAGGCAACGATAGCGAATACTGTTTTTGTGTCGCGTACTGCCACGACAATATGAGCTTTTGATTCCGGCAAACGCTCGGGCACACACACCGCTACTCGAGCGACCGCTTGCGATTCAACCTGCAAAGATAGCGGGATAAGCCCAGCCTCGGTAGCCACGTCCATATAGCTCTGCACTACCTTAGTGTGGGTAACCGCCACACCAAGCTTGACCGGCTCACCAGCGACAGGCGCGCTAGTGTAATAAAAATCAAACACGGCGTCAGCGAGTTTGACTGGTACATTTTCCTCAATTTTAAAATTGAGCGCGCTGCGAATTTCTTTAGGATCCATCGCCGGCAACTCAATACTAAATAAGTAGGCTTTCTCCTCGGGCAGTGACACGTTTACATAGCGAAGATTGTACTTCTTACGAAGCGCCGTAAGTGTTTTAACAACTATGTCTTTATTTTTAATAAACCCTTCTTCAATACCCCCAGCCGCGAGCGGCTCGGCACCAAAAGCACCAAGCTCCAAACCGTGTCGACCAGCATTCAGACTGGCAAAACGCACTATCTTATCTGAAATATCCAAACCAACAGTAGGCAGCGCCAAAAACTTCGGCGGCGGGAATAGTCGAAAGAACAAATTATTATGCCCGGTACGAGCGCGTAACATACTATACAGTATAGCAAATCAGCGATTAAGATAACTCTGAAGAATCAGAGCGGCGGCGGAAGCGTCGATAAGCGGGTGGTCACCTTGGATACGTTCAGCCTGACGAGTCGTAAAAAATTCCGGCTCAAAAACTATGAGGATCGTCTCACCAAGCAATGCGGCGAGCACTGAAACAAACACTCGCGCTTTTTTCATAACCAGATTATCTATGCCGGAAAAATCTTTTGACTCGCCGACAACCACCGTACCTATCTTTTCAGTCCGAACGATAGTGGCTACTATTTCAGCAATCGACTTCGGAGATTTCCCCGCAACGTCGAGTACTGTAAGCGGCGTTGCTAGCGTACTGCCTTCGCGAGCAACAGCAAGGCCAATCCGTTTAGTTCCATAATCAATCCCTAAAAAGTTCATAATCAATGATTTTTCTATTATAAACAAAAGAGCAACGAGCGCAAAATACACTCGAGACTATTCCGTGTTATTATACGGAACACTTAAATTTTATGTTTGATTGCCATACCCTCATTATTTCCGACATTCACCTCGGTGCGCGGGTGTGCCGTGTTGATAAAGTACTCAAACTCCTCCAAGAAGCAACTTTTGCGCACCTCATTATTAATGGCGATCTTTTTGACAGCAATAGTCGCCATCGCTTGAATCAAAAACACCAACAAGTCGTAGCTCTTTTGGAGAATATCGCCAAAAAGAAAAAAGTTACTTTAGTAAGAGGTAATCACGGGAGAAAATTAGATCTTGAGATTGGCAAAACTGGCATTGAAATTCGTGACGATCTCATCTTTACTATTGGTAATAATCGTTTTCTTTGTATACACGGAGATCAATTTGATTTTTTTACCACTCACCTTCCTCGCACATCAAAAATAGCTGGTGACCTCTATCACCTTTTGCAAAAATTTAGTGGGTCTCAACAACGATTCTCTATGCTCACCAAGCGGCTTAGTAAATATATTCTCCGCGTACCCTCTCGTCAGCAAAAGCTCGCTTTGCGACACGCCACTAAGCACGACATTTCTGTCATTATTTGCTCACACACTCACTTACCACACCAAGACACGTCTAATGATATCCACTTCATCAACACCGGCTCATTTTGCGAAACGCCATGCCATTTTGTGACCATTGACGCACAAGGAAAACCACAGCTTCAGTCGATATAAAATATGGTTTTTTCTGTGTGTTTTTGATATACCTTTAACAGCTTTGTTCCTAAAGAAGTAGCGAAGCCCGTTTGTACCGGAAAAAACCTTGTTACTGAAATTGCGGATTGGGTGAGATTCGAACTCACGAGGCCCTTTCGAGCCTGCCGGTTTTCAAGACCGGTGCCTTAGACCGCTCAGCCACCCATCCAATATCGGCTAGCCTAACAGAAAAACGTCAACAAGAACAGCTGATATAGTATACTAATACGCATGGAACACGATGTCATTGAATGGGACGCGCCTGAATATTATCACGAACCGAGGAGTGCTGATTGGTTCTGGTCATATGGCATCATTGTCGCCTCTATTGCTATTCTCTCAGTGCTTTTCAGTAACATTCTTTTCGCTATATTCATCATCCTTGCCGGTATTCTGGCTGGTTATTACGCAGCTCGAGAGCCCGATATAATTCATTGTGAGCTTCAGCCGCTTGGTATTTTAGCCGGAAAAATATTTTACGATTACACTGATATAAAATCCTTTTGGGTAGACGACAATCACCCTCACACTAAACTAGTACTTATTTCCCACAAAGCGCTCTCGCCCCATATTGTAATTCCCGTCGACGACATTACCCACCCCATCGACATCACTGATTACTTGATCCACTACATTCCGCAAGTTAAAGGTGAAGAAACATTCTTTCATAAGCTCATGGAGCAAGTTGGTTTATAGACAAGAATTCTTTTTTCTTGTATCTTTGAGACTGTTTACAACTTCGTCCCCGTAGTTCAATGGATAGAATGCGAGATTGCGGATCTTGCGATGCAGGTCCGATTCCTGCCGGGGGCACACTTCAAAAAAAACCTTTGTTTTTGGCTTTATTTAAGGCTACAAATAGTAATTTGTTTCAGCAATCTGCATAAAAACTTTATTAATGGAATCAGTAAGGTGCTATAATTACTAGCACTGCCCACGAAAATAACTCCAGAAACTGAAAGGAGGTGACCTATGAAAAGGACTGTGGAGCAGATACCATCACATCCCGTAGTTAGTGCAGTTGCTGTCGAGTTGTTACAAGAAGAAGTTCGGGCATTCTTACGTTTTGACGCTACTATCGAACAGCGGTTGCGAAACGAGTCTCACGTTCCTTATAAAGGCGTGATTCACTGGCCAGAACATCTTCGTCATTGGCGACGAAAACGGCAAAGAGAACTGATTGCGTTTGCTAGAAAATACGGCTTATGTCGCAAAGACATAAAAGATGCCGTACTCAGCATAAAATCAGAACTCGATGCACAGCGAGGACGGAAAAGTCTGTGACACGCAATGTGTGGCACAGACTTTTTTATAAGAATCCAAGTGGCTAAATTAAAACACTCGTAGCCTATTCTATTGTGTGGTGGTTGAAGCGGAAGCGCTAGCACCAAGACTTCTGTCACTGGCAATCAAAAGCTTAATTATAGATTGCACATCTTTGCGGGCAGCCAGAAGGTCGGCAGTAGCGGTCTTAATATTTAACCGAGCTGCTTTAAGAGTAGCGGTGTTAGTTTGCATAACGGTCTGATTACCCTGGTCTGGGACAAGAGAAACGATTTGATTTTGAGCCGTCGAAGCTTGGCTTGTGGCATCAGAAAGTTTTGCTGTGATATCGGACATATCAGCTGCTATAGTGGCGTTACCCGAAAGAGTCGCGTCAGCTGACAAACGTGTTTGAATCTTTGTCTGAATGGCTTGAAAAATACTAACTACTGTATTAACACGATCCACGGCAGAAAGCATTGAGATTTGCGGCACTATAAGCATATAGATGCGATAATCTGGCGCGATGGCCCGTAAATCAGCGCGTAGCGTGGTGGTTGAAGCGTCTGATTGAATTTGAGTCTCCAAACTCGTCATGGCCGTGATGGATGTTTGAATGGTAGCCGTAAGCGAGCTTTTTTCGCTACTGGAGAGATTCCTCATGGACTGGATACGCGACAAAAGTTTGTTAAGAATATCGATGCGATTCTGAATCTGTGTGCCACCCCGGTTCTGGCCTTTTTGAATACGCTGAGCTAGAGTCGTCGCTTTAACTGAAGCAGTGAAAGAAGTTTTTACACCGACTTGCGCGAAGGCTGGCGTCGCAACAGCCATAACCGTCAGAGCAACAATCGAAGAAATAAAATATGATTTCATGATAAAAATTTAATACTATTAATAGTGTCTATTGCGCAGTCGGAGTTGGCGAGCTCGAGAGACCTTGATTAGCGGTTGCTGAATCAGTATTGATGGCATTTATTTGAGCGTTGGCGGCATTTAAATCCTGCTGCAATGCCGCATTAGATGTGTCAGTCGGTGAGCTAGTGCCGACAGCAGCTGAAGAAGTGATTGCGCTTTATGAAGCTCCTGTTTGGCTAGTATTTTGTGTTGACGAAGTTGTACTCGGAACGCTCGACGACGAATTAGCCGCCCATATCCAAATAATAACAACCACAATAACCACAATGATTACTGTCCAAATCTTCGCTGTTTTTGACATATACGTGATAAGTTATAAACCTTAATTAATAAAATTGACCCAACTACTCTAGTCTATCATACCGAACAACCACTCGAGTATCTTCCGCACAGGTAGCCAATATCTCTTCAAGATCGTTCAGAGAGAGCGCAATCCAGCCATCAGTCGGCAAATAACTTTCTCGAGCGACGTGCATAAAAATCGCACTGCCTTTTCCAGAAATAGTTGGCGCGTCGTTATAGCCCAGAATTACAATAATGTCATAGCAATGATCTTCCCGCCACAAACGCTCATGACTGCCGTTCTTAGGTAACGTGATGTGTCGATTATAATCCGGCTTTTTAATGTCATCACTCCAACCATCTCGCTCAGAGAGCTTAATCGTTTCAAAAACAGAAATTGGTTTCTCCACGCGATCGGCCCGATAGAACACTTTCCTAATAGAAAAAGAACCAGCCGGCGTGGCACCATCGCCTTCATGCTTATCCGCGGAAATACCACTCCTTCCGATTGCACAACGATATGTTTTACCCTGCCAGCGCAAACTATTTAGGCCAACATTTATCTTATTAGCTTCGCCTTCAAAAAGATCCTGTTCCTTTGCTGATTTTTCCATGTGCTACAAAGTAATTTTTATATTTCCATCTCTCCTTTTAACGCGATGAGAATAAGACAAATGAGTATGAAAATTATTGAAACCCCAAACATAATACAAGAACATGAACGCGCGGGGACTTTTAATCATTCTACCATGTTTTACAGGCTCCACCCGCTCTCGACTAGGTAGCTCACAAAAAATTGACAATGTATTTTAAAATGTTATTATATTTTTCAGAAACTGATTATGCGAACATAATCTTAGGCCTTTTATCAGGAGACATACTATGGAGGATCAAAGAATAGCTGATCAAGTGAGCGCCGAATATCAACGGCTTAAGCTCGCCAATAAAGAAATCGTTTTAACAGTTATTGTTCGACGAATTATTCGACGATATTATAGAAACCTGTCGTCACAAGAATTCACCCAGAAAATACAAACAATAATGACAATACTCCGCGAACGAGGCATAACAGTTAAAGCTTCTAAAGCACAACAACGTAGGTTACCATGGCGATAACTTCAACCCATGAACAACAACCATTGTTCAGGGGTTTTTAAATTAAAACAATTATCTAAAAGTGATACTGGACTAGCGCGCCTTCTTGATGAGTTTTGTTAAACGCGACTTCTTGCGAGCGGCGGTATTCTTTTTAATAAGATCGTTCTTCGCGGCTTTATCGATTGCTTTGTATGCTTCACCAAGAAGTTTGACCGCTTCGGCGGTTTTTTTGTCGGTAACAAACTTCTTGACACGTTTTACGATATCAACCATCGTCTCTTTGCGGCGGCCATTGATAATGCGGCGGCGTTCTGAGACACGGTGAGCTTTTTTTGCTGATGATGTTATTGCCATAATGCTCATAATATAGAACAATCCTGGCAAAAAAGCAATTGACGGCGTATGATAATTGCAATGATATCGATGATTACTGGCAATGTGGTCGACGGCGATGCCCGATCGCTCACGGTGGATGTCGGCGGCGTTGGCTATAAAATCTTCACCACGGCTGGCATGCTTGAGGCCCGACGCGGCCAGAGAGCGACATTTTGGACTTACTTGGCCGTCCGCGACGACGCTCTGAATCTCTATGGTTTTGGCGATAAAATAGAACGGGAGATGTTTGAATTATTGCTCGGCGTTTCTGGTATCGGTCCAAAAACAGCTTTAGCAATTTTAAACGCTGCTAATCCGGCGACAATCAAAAAGGCCGTGACCAGTGATGACCCGAGTTATCTCCATAAAGTTTCCGGTGTCAGTCGCAAGCACGCCGAGAAAATCGTTCTTGATTTGAAAAATAAATTTATCGGAAATGATGACGTCGAGTCGTCGGAGCCGCTCGACACATCGGATGCTCTCGAAGCCCTCACCGCGCTCGGCTATGCTGAACGCGATGCTCGCGATGCTCTAAGGAAAGTGCCGGCCGATGTCACTGACGTGGCCGAACGCATCCGCCAGGCACTCAAACTTCTTGGCGGCGGCACGCGAGCAAAAAAATAACGAGTGCCCATATGGAAACTATGTTACGAATCCTAAAAAAGATAATTCCTCGGCGGCTTTATGCGAGCCTAGCTCCTCTCTATCACTACTTGCTTGCATTTGCCGGCGCCGTCATCTATCGCTTCCCTTCTCGCCATCTCATCGTCGTCGCCATAACCGGCACGAAAGGCAAGTCAAGCACCGTGGAAATTTTGAACGCGCTACTGGAAGCAGCTGGAAAGAAAACCGCGGTTGCTGGCACGATCCGCTTTAAAATCGGCGACGTCGCGCGACCCAATCTCTATAAGATGACGATGCCCGGCCGATTTTTTGTTCAAAAATTTCTGCGTCAAGCCGTGAACGCCCACTGTGAATACGTTATTCTCGAGATGACCTCCGAAGCGGCACGACAATTTCGACACTGTTTTATCGCATTCGACGCGCTGCTTTTTCTCAATATTTCTCCCGAACATATCGAGTCACATGGCAGTTATGAAAATTATTTACGAGCAAAACTTTCACTAGCAAAAGCTCTTGAACACTCACCAAAAAAACAAAAGCTCCTTATCGTCAACGCCGACGATAAAGAAAGCGGAAAATTTGAAGATGCCGCGCCAAGTGCTCTGGTTGCTCGATTTACTCTTGCCGATGCTGAACCCTACTCACTCGACCATTTTGGTCTCTATTTCACCTATGCCGGCCGTAACATACGCTCACATCTCCAAGGCACTTTTAATATCCAAAATATTCTGGCGGCTTTAGCTTACGCAAAAACCCAAAATATCACCGCCGCGCAGGTAGAACAGGGCTTGGCAGCACTTTCTGGCATTGCCGGCCGCGTACAAAAAATAGAGCTACCAGCTAATAACGCCTATGCTAAAAGGCAAAATTTCACGGTAGTTGTTGACTACGCTCACACCGCTGATTCACTAAAAAAAGTCTATGACGTGTTTAAAGATAGTCGAAAAATTTGCGTCCTTGGCAATACCGGCGGCGGCCGAGATCGGTGGAAACGGCCGGAAATGGGAAAGGTCGCCAACGACAATTGCTGGCGCATCATTCTCACCAATGAAGATCCTTACGACGAAAATCCACGCGCTATTATTGAAGAAATGCTCCCCGGTATAACCTCAACGCCTCACGAAGTGATTATGGATCGCCGCGAAGCAATCCGTAAAGCCATTTTACTTGCCCAACCCAACGATACCGTTGTCATCACCGGCAAAGGCACCGACCCATATATTATGGGTCCCAACGGTCAAAAAACTCCCTGGAGCGATGCTACGGTGGCGCGCGAAGAGCTTGCCTTCGTCCTTAGTAAATAAATGCCAGAACTACCTGAAGTTCAAACGACTGTCGACGGTCTTAATAACGAGGTCAAAAGCTTGCACATTACCGACATTTGGACGGATTATCGGAGTCATTTCCACGCCGGTAAAGAAAATATAAAAAATCCGCGCTATTTTGAACAATTCAAAAAGGAAATACTGGGCGCGAAAATTACCGACATCAAACGCCAAGGTAAAAACATTCTCATTCATCTTAGCAACAGTAAAATAATTCTCGTTCATATGAAAATGACCGGTCATTTTATTGTCGGCCGATACGTATTTGATACAAAACCAAAAACATGGCGTCCAGAGACAGCACACGGCCCGCTTCTTGACCCGCTCAACAAATTTATCCACCTAGTTTTCAGCTTGTCAGACAAACGTCAACTTGTTTTTTCCGATCTGCGTAAGTTCGCAAAAATTTTTCTTTTTGAATCTAAAAATAGCCACACGATTGAAGATTTGGCGCGTCTCGGTCCCGACCCGCTCAATAAAAAATTCACGTTTAAAAAAATGCGGGAGCGATTAGCTCTGAAACCTCACGGCAAAATCAAGCAGGCGCTAATGGACCAAAATATTATTTCCGGCATCGGTAACATCTACTCCGATGAAATGCTCTGGAGCGCTGGCATTCACCCTTTGTCAATCATCGAAAAAATTCCAGCGCAAACTCTCAAAAAACTCTACCTTGCAATGAGAACCGTCCTACACGCCGGCATCGATTTTGGCGGCGATTCCGATTCCGATTACCGCAATATCCACGGTGAACGCGGTAATTTCCAAAATAAACACAATGCCTATCGGCGCACTGGCAAGCTCTGCTTACGCCGCGGCTGTAGCGGTATTATTCATCGCCTAAAAATCGGCGGCCGAAGCGCGCACTTTTGTGACACCCACCAGCGGCACTACTAATACTCTAAATACAAAACATTTTAGATATTGAGTATCCTAAACAAAGCGACACCAAGCGCGACGGAAACATTAAGTGATTG
>VFSW01014831.1_pt1 | contig 10745 bp, 7 predicted proteins | sample 5358111 | NCBI WGS metagenome assembly VFSW01 (sample SAMN11554181, study PRJNA540505) | mine drainage metagenome | isolation source: sediment from site ElyBrook_90M | place: USA: Ely Copper Mine, Vershire, VT | collected 2017
TACTATAAAAAAGCAAACCAACGTTACAGAAGGAGGTCGCCATGCAAAAGTACATCGAGTGGATATTGCGTCATCGTATACCAGTGATTGCCGCTGTTTTGATAATCACCGCCATTGCTGTCAGTCAAGCAAGACACCTAAGAATCATCATTGATCCCAACACGATGCTACCCCAGTCACATCCCTATGTGATGACGAATACCAAAGTCGAGCAGATTTTCGGTTCGAAATATGTCGTAGTCATCGGCATTACCCCGAAGAAGGGTGATATCTATCAGACGGCGGTATTGGAAAAGGTTCAGCACATCACGGCCGCCTTGCTACAGACTCCGGGCGTTGTGAAGGAGAATCTGCTTAGTCTGTCAGCACGCAGAGCCAAAAACATTGCAGGCTCTGCCGATGGCCTGGAAGTAAAACCGCTCATGGAGACGGTGCCCCATTCGCCAACACAGATGGCCGGATTAAAGCAGGCGATCAACAGCAATCCCGTATATTTGAACGCCATTGTGTCAAATGATGGGCATACCACGGCCGTTATAGCTGAATTCAAAGATTCGCCAGGCGGGTTTCGCTCGATGATTGACAAGGTCACGCCCATTGTCGAGCGTGAACGCGATGCCGACGTGGAAATCAATATTGGCGGGATGCCCAGTTTTCTGTCCAGGCTTGAAATCTATTCAGAGCGCATGGCTTTTCTGCTTCCGATATCGCTCACAGTGGTTGGCTTGGTGCTGTATGGGGCATTTCGTTCCAAACAGGGGCTGATTCTACCGCTGACGACGGCCGGCCTGGCGGTTGCCTGGGGCGTGGGTGTCATGGGCGCGGCGGGCATTCCTATGGATGTCTTCAATGCATCCACGCCGATTCTGATTCTGGCAGTCGCGTCGGGGCACGCAGTGCAGCTGCTCAAACGATTTTACGAAGAGTATTACCGTCTGCGAAAAACGACCGGCCTGACAGCGAAAGATGCCAATCACCAGGCAGTGATCGATTCACTCGTCCATGTTGGTCCTGTCATGATCACTGCAGGTCTAATTGCCTCCTTGGGATTCTTCTCGCTGATTGTTTTTGAGATCAGCACAGTTAAAACATTCGGCATCTTCACGGGGATTGGCATTTTATCCGCATTGATTCTGGAAATGAGCTTCACTCCTGCAGTTCGCTCGTTGTTAACTCCCCCAAATGACATTGAGTTCAGGCCCCAACATAAGGCGAATATTGCGGAAAGAATAACCAACACCATAGCGGATTGGATTACGGGTCCAAAACGGAAGAAGGTGTACGCGGGCGTAATCGCATTCATCGTCCTTGCTGCCGTAGGGATGGATAGAGTAGTAGTGGACAATTCCACCAAGAGTTTCTTCTCCCGTGACCTGCCATTTCAACAGGATGACAGAGTCCTCAATGAGCGTCTGGGTGGTACCAACACGCTATATTTCCTGGTTGAGGGCAAGGATGATGATGCCATCAAAGATCCGAAAACCTTGCAGGCGATGGATGATATGCAGCGTTTTCTGGAAAGCCAACCCTACGTCGGCAAGACGATTTCAATGACCGATTTCATCAAGCGCATGAATCAGTCAATGCACAACGACGATCCCCAATACTTCAGGATTCCCGAAAGCCGCGATCTGGTTTCGCAATACCTGTTGCTGTATTCGATGTCGGGCGAACCAGGTGATTTCGATTCTTATGTCGATTATGGCTACCGTTCGGCCAATATCACAGCCTATTTAAAAACGGATAGCAGTGCCTATATCGAATCCCTGATTGCAAAGTTGAACGACTATGCAGCAACAAGATTTGATAAAAGCGTGCATTTCAGCATTGGCGGGAATGTGCCGCAGACCGCAGCGCTCAACGAAGCTATGGTTCATGGCAAGATACTTAACATCCTGCAGATCGGCGCGGTAGTGTTCGTCATTTCCGCTCTGGTATTCCGCTCCTTCGTCGCGGGGTTCCTGGTCCTTGTGCCGCTGCTGATCGCCGTGATCGCCAATTTCGGTGTAATAGGCTGGAGCGGCATCCTGCTTAACATTCCCACCTCACTTACATCGGCCATGGCCGTCGGTATCGGCGCGGATTATGCGATCTATCTGATCTTCCGGTTGCGTGAGGAATTGGCCAACGGCAACGATGAAATCACAGCCACTCGGCGTGTGCTGACTTCTGCGGGGACAGCGACATTCTTCGTTGCCACGGCAGTTGCTGCCGGTTACGGCGTGCTGTTGCTGTCTTTCGGATTCTACATACACATGTGGATGGCTATTCTGATTGCAGTCGCCATGATGGTCAGTGCTTTTGCCGCCTTGTTGCTGATTCCATCGCTCATTCTTAGCTTCCGTCCCAATTTCATTTTCAGGAGAAATGTCATGAAACTCAATCCGGTTCCTGTCGGAATTTTCGTACTGACGATCACCTCTGCACTTGCCTTGTATGCAGGAAAAACATGGGCCGTCGAGCCTGCCGTCATTGAAATCATGCAAAAGAACTTTGTCGTGAGCAAGGTTGCTGATTCGGTTTCGGATGCGACTTTCATCCTGATCAACAAATCCGGACAGGAACGTGTCAGACAGACTTTTGGCACTACCAAGTTGCAAGCCAATGGTATCGACAATATGCGCATGACGCGCTTTTTGTCGCCAGCCGACATCAAGGACACCGTGTCTTTGCTGATTGAACACGCCGACAAAGATGACGACATCTGGATCTACCTCCCAGCCTTGAAGAAGGTGCGGCGCATGGTAGCCAGCAACAAGAAGGATAGCTTCGTCGGCACCGACTTTTCCTACGGGGATGTGATTGGGCACAAGGTCGGCGAGTGGAATCACCAATTGTTGGGTGAAGAAGTCGTTGACGGCAAACCTTGCTATGTCATTAAGTCTCTGCCGAAGAACGAGGACATCACGTCCGGGAGCGGCTATTCAAAGCGCAAGAGCTGGGTACGCAAAGACAACTTCATGAGCGTCAAGGGCGAATTCTGGGATGAATCCGGACAACTCCTCAAAACGAGCACCTTTACCGATATCCGGCAGGTCGATCCGGGGCGCGACAAGTGGCAAGCAATGCGACTGGAGACCGACAACGTCCAAACCGGACATCGCACCGTTATCCAATATGGCGACTTCAAGGTGAACCAGAAGGTGAAGGATGACTTCTTCACCACGCGGTACATGGAGAAAGAGCAATGAAATATATTCGCCTGCCCATGCTCGTTCTGGGTGGCGTCTTGTTGAATTGCCACACGGGGTGGGCCGACGAAAATCGGCCCGATCGACAGGAGTTGATCCAGAGATTGGGCGTCAGCGGTTCGGTACGCGGGAGTTACTGGTCTTCATCCATGAATCTCGACGGCAGGAACGATCTGCCCTCAGATGCCCTCTGGCTCAAGGCCGAGCCGAAGCTGGGCAACAATGCGGGCCTGGTGCTGGAGGGATGGGTGATGAACGAAGACGCTACTCGCGGCGATGGTCACCAACGCAAATTGCGGGAGGGCTATGTGAACATGACTGACGATAACGCAGACTTACGCATCGGCAAGCAGATCATCGTTTGGGGAAGGGCGGACAAAATCAATCCCACCGACAATCTCAGCCCACGCGACTTTACGCTGCTAGTGCCGGAAGACGATGATCAGCGAACAGGTGCCTACGCGGCCAAAGCCACTTACCATTTCAATGACTGGTCGCTAACAGGCGTCTGGCTGCCGGAATTCAGGCCAAATGTGTTGCCATTGCCTCATACCCCGGGTTTGAATTTCAGCGAGCGCATACCGCAAGGCCAAGGAGGTGCCATCAAGGCCGAACAATCAGGTAAAGCCATCGACTGGTCGGTGTCTTATTACAATGGCCTGGATCTCAACCCCGACCTCAGCCTTGGATCAGTTAGCAACAGCGGGCTTAGTCTGCGCCTGGATCATCATCGCATTGACGTCTTTGGTGCGGATGCCGCCACCGTAATCGGGCGCTATGCCCTGCGTACGGAAGTGGCGTACACACGAACCGAGGATAACAACGGGCAAGATCCATTCGTAAAGAATCCGTTCTATTACCTGGTTGCCGGTGGGGATCGCACTTTCTTTGAATATCTCAACGTCAATTTGCAGTATTACGCGCGCTATGTCTCGAATTATCAGGATCCGTCAACGCTAAACAATTTCGCACTAAGGACAATTGCGATCCAGGAGGCCGTGATCAGCAATCAGTTCGACCGTTTTCAGCACGGCATGACCTGGCGCGTCAGCGACAAATGGCTAAACGAAACTTTGGAAGGCGAGATCGCCGGCATCGCTTCATTTACCAGACGGGATTTCGCCTTGAAGCCAAAACTGGTTTATTCGATCGATGACCACTGGAAAGGCTCATTCGGAGCGAACCTGTTTCGCGGTGAAAACAATTCATTCTATGGACGGTTGAAGGATGAATCGAACGTATTTATGGAACTCAAATATAGCTTCTAATTTTATCGGGAGAGATATATGGACACCTCGACTCATGCAAGAGAAAGTGCACTCATCACAGGAGCATCGCGCGGTATCGGGCGTGAACTGGCAAAGCAGTTCGCACGCCATGGGTTCAATCTGGTGCTCGTCGCCAGGGACGGCAAACGGCTCGGCGAAGTAGCCAGGGAACTGAAGGCGAACTTCCAGATTGAAATCAGCACGATCGTCGCCGATCTCTCCACTCCAGAAGCGCCACAGGCTATATTCAAACAAATCGAGAATGAGCAGCTTCACATCGATATTCTGGTGAACAACGCGGGCATAGTCAGCTATGGGAAATTCGCCGATACGGATATGGATCATGAACTGCAGATGATGCAGGTCAACATGGCAGGCCTTACCCATCTCACCAAGCTTTTCCTGCAGCCCATGCTGGCACGGAAACGTGGCAGCATCGTCAATGTTTCGTCGCTCGGAGGTTATCAGCCTGGCGGTCCTCTGTGGGCCGTTTACACGGCCACCAAGTCTTTCGTACAGTCGTTTTCAAAAGCGCTGCGTGTCGAACTGCGAGGCACCGGTGTTAGTGTAACTATTGTTTGCCCGGGAGCTACCGACACTAGCTTCAAGGATACCAACCAATTGGAGAGGGCCAAGCTCTACCGCTTTTTCGACATGAGTCCCGCCCGGGTTGCCAGCTCGGCTTATCGAGGAATCATGCGGAAACAATCAGTCGTCATTCCGGGACTGGCGAATAAGATTCTCGCGATCGCAGGTGAGTTCCCACCGCGCCGCATTGCGCTGGAAGTGAATGGTTGGCTGATGAAGTAGAACTCGAATTATCAACTAATAACTTAAGGGGAATCACATGAAACTGTATTACATCCCAGGTGCTTGCTCACTAGCTTCGCACATAGCTCTCTACGAAGTAGGCTTGCCGTTTGAAATCGACAAATATATTTCCTCAACAGGAAAAACTGCTAGCGGTGAAGATTTCATGCATTTAAATCCAAAAGGTTACGTGCCAACTATCAGGCTGGATGATGGGAGCATATTGACCGAAAACGGAGCAGTTCTGCAATACATTGCTGACCAGAATCCTGCGTCAGGTTTGGCCCCCAGCGCCGGCACAATGGAACGCTATTACCTTCAGGAGTGGCTGACTTTTATTGGGACCGAAATTCATAAATCTTTTAGCCCACTTTTTAGCAGAGCTGTGTCACTTGAATTAAAAAACAAGATGCATGAGTTGCTCACTAAACGTCTTGGCCATGTGGAAGCACAATTGGCCAACATGCCTTATTTGATAGGTGATCACTTCACTGTGGCTGATGCTTATATGTTCGTGGTAGTCAGCTGGAGCGACCACATCGGTTTTGATCTTTCACACTTTCCAAGATTAAAAAAATATGTGACTAAAATTTCCGTGCGCCCGAGCGTGCTGGCAGGAATGTGGGCGGAAGGATTGATTCAGTAGCCTTTGTGCTGTGCTAAGGCTCGCAACACGAATGTAATTCACCAAGAAGGTCAACGACTTTGTCAATACTCTATAAGGAGGTCTTATGCGCTCCAAATTTCCCCGATTTCTAATAGTCACCTTGTATTGTGTGACACTTATTGGCCTTTCATACTGGCCTTTTAGTTCTGCTGCGCTGGCAAACGTTGCGAACGACCACCAGCGACCAGAGCTTGCATACCTGAAGCAGGTTAACTCTTGGCGCGTGCCATCCGACCCTCAACTGGTATTCCTATTGATGGAGCAATTTGCCAACTCTGGGCGGAATGTTGAAGGAATCGAGTTTTTCAGTGAATTGCGCAAGCGCTTCGGTGACAAGATTGATGGCGAACCACGTGTATGGTATTTGATGGCAGAGGCTGCTTTGCGCGCCGGACATGCTAACGATGTCAACCTTCTACAACGAATCGGTTACGTGCGCGACACTGTAAATATGTTGGATGAAGCCAAGCGTCTAGCTGGCAGCGACTCGTTCATGCCTAGGTGGATGTCCGGTGTCATCCGTGCGCAGCTACCAGGTCTTTTGGGTGAGGGTGACACAGCGCTTGCGGATCTAAAGTGGTGTGAGGCAAACATCGCAAAAGCGCCACATCTTGGCTGGATGCGCGAGGTGTATTTCAATCTTGCGCATTTGTATCGCAACCGCGGGGAGACAGAGGCTGCTGACAGATATATGGCAAAGAGCGGTCTTTCTGCGGACACCAAGGCCATTACATTCACACACCAATTTTCTGAGGAAATCCTTTCAGGGCATTCGTTTACGTCGCGATCCATTCGAGAAATCATCCCCAAAACCGTCTACCTCGTATCGGGTTTCGATTTTACGGAATGTTATTTTGTGGTGTCGGAGGACCGGCGCGAACTCATTGCAATTGATACCGGTACACGAGCCGACTCGGCGCGCGCCGGACTTGAAGCCCTGCGGGCCAGCGTTCCTTCGCTGCCCCCCGTGACTACCGTGTTTATAACGCATGCTCACTTCGACCACGTTGGCGGTCAGAGATATTACCGCAGCCTCAATCCAATGCCAAAGTTTTATGGCCGTGCCAACTATAAGGAGGAGCTGGCACACGATGCCATGTCCAATCCCGCAACCTTGCAATTGTTCTTCGGGAAGAACTTCAAAATGAACGATGTAATGAGTTATCAACCAGACGTCGCCATCGATCACCCGACGGATTTGATTGTCGGTGGCACGCATTTTCAGTTGTTGCCTACACGCGGAGGTGAAACTAATGACGCCCTATTGATCAACATGCCGGGCCAGCAATTGGCTTTCGTGGGCGACATTATGATGCCTTATCTTGGCGCGCCGTTTCTCAACGAGGGAAGCGTCGAAGGTATGTTGGCCGCCATTGAACAGATCCACGCACTTCGGCCGCGTCTGTTGATGCATGGTCACGAGCCGCTGACCCGGGTTTTTTCGTCTCCGGCCATCCTGGATGATATTCACAATCATTTGGTTTGGCTTCGCGACGCGGTTCTGCACGAAATTCAGGCTGGTACGGAGCGCGGTGCAATCCACGCCTTAAACCTGATACCGCCGGACCTGAAAAAGAGCAATTCGGCCGTGCATCTTGCTTACTTGGTGCTAAGGGAGAATTTCATCGATCGCGTCTTCCAGCAAAACACCGGCTATTGGCAAAATGGCCTGCAGGGCCTGGACACGTTGACCAGTGCTGATCGCGGCGAAGTACTGGTGGACTACCTAGGCGTGTCGGAACGGCAACTCGCATCCGCGGTGGAGCGTATGGTTGCTGACGGCAAGCATGAACTAGCAGCTGAAACATTGCGTTGGGCCGAGGCGCGCTTTCCTGGCAGCGAACGACTCTCGCGGGTGCACAAATTGGCATATCTGAAGCTCATGGAAAAATACCAGGAATTCGATCCGTTCCGATTCATCTTTTACTCGGGTGAAAGCGCCGAGTCGATTCCACGAATTAGCAATTGATCGGACGCTAGTCCTCAATTCAATGGGCCAAGTAGAAATCAGGGGCAGATTATTTACAGGAAAATTTGAATGAAGAGCTTAATAAATCAACAAAATCCTTGGCATGTCTTTGGTTTAACCACCATTGCTGTTTTCCTTTTCTCCATCGACTCGACGATACTCTTCGCGGCATTTAAAGCGATCTGCGAGAGTTTTCCCAGCACCTCATCTGAAGACCTATCGTGGGTACTCAACGCATACACCATCGTTTACGCTTCAATCTTGGTGCCAGCTGGGAGACTAGGTGATCTATATGGCCAAAAGAAAATCTTTTTGATTGGTTTGGCTGTTTTCGTTTTGGCCTCCGCCCTCTGCGGCCTGTCCCCTTCACCCTCGTTCCTCATTTCATCGCGCGTGCTTCAAGCTGTAGGCGCGGCATTGCTCACTCCCTCCTCGCTGTCACTAGTATTGCTCGCCTTCCCAGTTGCAAAGCGACCTATTGTGGTCGCTCTCTGGGGTGCAGTCGGAGGACTCGCAGCGGCAATCGGGCCCGGCGTTGGTTCGTTCATTGTTGATCATTTTGGCTGGCAGAGTGCGTTTTATGTGAATGTGCCGATCGGGTTGATTGCATTGTATCGAGGCGTTCATGCTTTGCAGGAATCGAAACCACTTAACGCTGCGACATTCCCTGACATTTTTGGGGCAGTGTTCTTGGCGATCTCGATCGGGCTTCTCGCCTTGGGAGCTGTGAAATTGAACGCGTGGGGTATCTGGTCAGTGCCAACTATTGTGGCTATCTTGACGGGGATATTCGGCCTCATCCTGTTTGTCAATCGATCTGCCCACGTCGCTGCTCCCACGGTGGATCTCACACTCTTTCGAAACTCGACCTATCGAACGGCCAACCTCGCAACCTTTATCTTTGGCATTGTATTTACCATGATGTTCTTCGGTTTCTTTTTCTTCGTCACCTCCATTTGGGGTTATTCATTGACGCGGGCGGGGCTGTCCATCACACCAGGCCCGATGATGGTGGTGCCAACGGCGATCATATCCGGTCGAATTGCTGCGCGAACAGGCCACCGCTTGTTACTTGTTGGCGGTGGTCTGCTTTTCGCGCTGGGTGGCCTCTGGTTTCTGCTCGTTCCTGGTCAGGAATCGAACTATCTGACGACTTGGCTGCCTGGTACGATTATCACCGGGATCAGTGTAGGTCTTTTGATTCCCTCGCTAACGGGAGCGGCTGTCTTTGGTCTTCCCACCGAGCGATTCGGGGTTGGTATCGCGATCAACAGCGCAATTCGGCAGCTTGCATCGGTATTCGGCGTCGTGTTTACCATCTTGCTCGTTGGTTCCGCTCAGCCACAACTCCACCAGTTTCACATTCTTTATTTGTGTCTAGTTTTCGGAGGTATTTTAATATCTCTGACGTGCGCAAAAGTAAACACATTTCCCCGGATGGCGCCAACTCCTCGGGTGATTAATAGTCTGCCATCCGAGAACGGCTAAGATTCGAGAATGCTAACCATGGGTCGGAACGCTCTGACTGATTTGTTAACGCCTTTAATGAAAAAATAAATATCAGCAGCGCCCCAACGTCTTTACCAGAGTGTGTAAAAATGCGTAATCACTGAGCCGCAATCCCGCTCCGGGAATTACGCCGCTCAGATTCTCAGCTGCATCGGTACAAATGATTGACGTAGAATGAAAAGCGATCAAGCGTTCATGGCATCCATCAATCTCGAGTTCCTAATATTCGCGCAATTCGCTTCAAGTAATACGCCGGCACATGCAAACTCATTTTGATACTGACTCGCTCTATCGTTCTGGTCAGGAAATGGGTTGATCCCATCCGGAGCTTGAGCGTTTCGAGCGGATACTCGACAGTCTGATGCCGGATTCGCATGATGTCAGAGGAATGATCCAGACACTTGCATTGCATTAAGGATGGACATTAACGTCCTGCGCAAAGTGATACAGAACTCAATGTCGTTTATCCATACAAATTTAAATAAATAAACAGATGTCCGCATCTTTTGCTTCGGCTAAATAGCTCGTGGCGCCAATCCATTCCGAAATTTCCGGGATGAACTCTTCCTTGCGGTAATTGAACAGGTCGACCGTCATTTGGCAGGCGACCAGTTTGACGCCTGACTCGACGCAGATATCGCGCAACTCCAGGATGCTTGGAACGCCTTTGGTCTTCGTGGTCTGTTCCATCATGGCAGTGGCGAAATTCTCGAACCCGGGCATATTGCCGGCGACGAAGTTTGGTATCTTCATATTGATGTGCTGCAGCCATTCCGGGCCGAACGGCATCTTCATCGGCATTGCCGGGTTGCCCAGCGGCGATACCTTGATCTGCAGATCCTTCTTCAAGAGTTCCAGGCCGTAGAAGGTGAAGAACACGGACGAATCCCATCCTAGTGCAGCAGCAGTTGAAGCGAGGATGAAGGGCGGGTAGGCCATGTCCATGGTGCCCTTCGTTGCAATGATGGCGAGAGATGGGGTTTTCGCCGCCTTGCGTTGGGCAAGTTTCTCGTCCAGCTTTTTGTCCAGCCATGCGTCGAGACTGGCAAGGTCAGTCGGGATGCCCTGCGTTTGGTGCTGTTCGGTGATTTTCATGATGACCTCCCCTCAAGCTTTTCGGATCACAAATTCGTAGTCTTTCCCCTGCTGTTGCGATGAGAGCAACTCATTGCCTGTCTGCGAACAGAAGGAACTTATGTCCTTGAGTGAGCCAGGGTCGGTAGAGATGACTTTCAGGATTTCGCCGGATTGCAATCCGATCAGAGATTTCTTGGTACGCAAAATGGGGAGAGGGCAATTGAGGCCGCGTGCATCGAGGGTTTGTTTCGCTT
>VFSW01014832.1_pt1 | contig 10745 bp, 10 predicted proteins | sample 5358111 | NCBI WGS metagenome assembly VFSW01 (sample SAMN11554181, study PRJNA540505) | mine drainage metagenome | isolation source: sediment from site ElyBrook_90M | place: USA: Ely Copper Mine, Vershire, VT | collected 2017
ACCACGGCCCGCCTATTGGCAGGAACCCGTCTGTAGCAAGGAATTTTTCAGTTTTTAGGAATGGCTGCTGAGGCCGGTAGTGAGTTCGCCGTCGTAAGGCGAACGACCGCTGCGAAGCGGCAGCTGGGGCAGGTGCAGCCTAATGCCTGCTCAAGGGTCGCGCCAGGAATACCGGTTGCCCGACACCCCCCGCACAGATCCGTGCGTGGGGAATTGCCGCATCAAATGTGGTCGACCACATTTCGCATCCGGCTCCCATTCCACGCTCCTAGGATTGTGCACCGCACCTTGACATGCGTGGCCAAGAGGGGCAAGCTCATTTCTATGGTCCTACCATAGCCCCTTTAAACTATCCATCACATTCATGCCGCCCGCCTCGACTAGCGTCGAACCAAGAAATCAGCCGAGAAATTCGTCGCTCGATCGAGTGAGGGTACGCCGCACGTTTGAAGTAATCGTAGAAATGCTCAAGGATCGCATCTTCGCGGGCGAATACGGTCCCGGAGATCGGCTTCCCGCCGAGCGCGAGGCAGCCGAAATGCTGGGTGTGGGACGTCCGGCGGTACGCGAGGCGTACCGAGCGCTGGAGCTAATCGGAATCGTCAAGATCCGAAAGGGCAAGCAGGGCGGCGCGTTCATCATCGAGCGCGACCGGCAGACGGTAACCGAAACGTTGAGCGACCTGATCCGGTTACGCCAGGTGGATATGTCGCACCTTACGCAGGCGCGCCTGGTTCTCGAAACGGATGTCGCCGAACTGGCGATACGCCGGGTCGGTGCGGCGGAAATCGCACGCCTCAAAACTTGCGTCGAGGCCGCGATCGACCGGTCGAAGCGCGGCATTACCGCATCCGTCGAAAACGTGCAATTCCACATGTTGCTGGGCGAAATGTCCGGCAACCCGATCCTGTCGATGATGCTTTCGTCAACGCTGGATCTACTGCAGATGGTAATAGGCGCAGTTGCGCCGGGCCCAGAGGTGTCGCTGGCCAATGCCGAAGATCACTACGCCATCATCAACGCACTACAGTCGGGTGACTTTGAGCGCCTACGGCCGGTCCTGGAGGACCACATCCACCGCTCGAACGGCGAACTCATGAGGCTCGCAAAGCGATCACCCCTGCTCGCGGCTCCGCCTGCACGCGAGATCAAGAACGCGAAGCATCGACCGCTTGCACGACAAGCCGCAGCAAGAACCGCCCTATCCAAGGGGAAAACGCATGGGAAAGAATGACCAGGAACCGATCAGGCTCAAGACCGATGTATTAATCATTGGCGGTGGCCTGGCGGGAACGAATGCCGCGATGGGAGCAGCTGAAGCAGGCGCCAGCGTCGTAGTAATGGACAAAGGCAAGATCGAGCGAAGCGGCGACATCGGCGGCGGCGTCGATCACTTCATGGCCTACCTTTCCACGGGTCCCGAATGGGACACGCGGGACGCGTTTCTCGGCTATGTGGAAAAAGTCGGCCGCGGCACGAACCACATCTCACATATCGAATCGCTGTTCTGCGACGAATTGCCCGACGCGATCGAACGCATGGCGCGAATCGGCAACCCGCTCACCCAGCCCGACGGGTCTTACTACCGCACCAAGTCGATGGGGCAGCCCGGACCATACTGGATCAATTTCAACGGCAAGTTGCTAAAACCGCGGCTGGCGCGGGCTGTGCGCAATTTGCGCTGCAAGATGCTGTCGCGCGTGATGACGGTGGATTTGCTGCTTGACTCTGGCCACGTCGCCGGCGCCATCGGTTTCCACATCCGTTCCGGCCGCTTTTACGTCATCGAAGCCAATGCCACTGTGATCGCCACCGGCAACACCAACCGCATCTACGAAAACCCGCGCGGCAACCCGTTCAATACCTGGCTGTGCCCGTACAACACGGGCGACGGCCAAGTGATGGCGCTCGCTGCCGGGGCCGCTCTCACCAATATGGAGTACATGCGCCTGACCATGCTACCGAAGGGCTTTGCAGCGCCGGGATTCAACGCGCTCACCGGCATGGGCGGGCGATTCATGAACAGTCTGGGCGAATACTACATGGAGAAAACCCATCCGCTCGGCAACCGTGCGCCCCGTTACTCGTGCGTGCTGAATAGCCTCGAGGAAGTGCGCGCCGGCCGCGGGCCGATCTTCATCGATTGCAGGGGGCTGACCGACAAAGATCTGGATCACCTTGAAACGACGCTCGGGTACGACAAGGACACGCTGCCCGACTACCTCGCGCAGCGCGGTGAAGACCTGCGCAAGCAACCGGTCGAGATCATGGTCTCCGAAGGCATGCAGGCCGGCCCGACCGAATGCAATGGCAGTGGAATCAAGATCGACGGTAACGCCGCGACGACACTGCCCGGGTTGTTCGCCGCCGGTGACTCGGCAGATCACAACCGCTGCGTCCACGGCGCGGTCACCGGAGGTTACCGGGCGGGCAAGTCGGCGGCGCGCTACGCCAAGTCGCTGAACGGGACGCCACGCGAACCAGCGACGATCACGCGCGAGAGGATGGAGCGCTTCATGGCGCCGCTTCAGCGCGAATCCGGCTATCCCTACTGGCAGATCGAAGACACGATCCGCAAGATTATGTCCGAGCATGTGGGCATGACGCGCACCGATCTCGGACTTCGCACCGGTCTCGAGAAGCTGGAACGGCTTGAATCGCATCTTGACGAGATCAAGGTGGGCGATATGCACGAGCTGATGCGCTCGCGTGAGACGAGATCAATCCTCGCCGTCGGCAAGATGATGGCGAGCGCGGCCCGCTTCCGTACCGAGAGCCGCAATAAGCCCTATCACAACCGCCTGGACTTCCCCGACACGGACGATACTAACTGGAGCGGGCTGGTGGTGGTCCAGAAGAAAGGCAGCGGATTCGCGTGCTCGTTCGAGCATATTGTCTACCGTTCGAACTAGAGGGAGCGCAGATATGGCTGTGGCATTCGACCTCGATTTATGCGACGGCTGCGGTGTATGCAATTCCGTTTGTCCTGGGGACGTGATTTACATGCGTGGCAAGCCGGGCGAAAAGCTCCCGTTCAACCGTTATCCCAACGAGTGCTGGCATTGCGGTTCGTGCCGTCAGGACTGTCCGCAGAAAGCGATCAGCATTGTATTTCCGCCCGACATGCTGTGTATTTGAATCAATGGGGGCGGTTGCTGGCAGAAATTTTGACTAATGATACAAAATGAGGAGGATGATTATGAATAGATCACTGCGGATGTTGGCCACGCTTGCGCTAACGGTTACCTGCGCTGTTTCAAGCGGCGGCGCCGCGGCGCAGGCAGCCTATCCGAACAAGCCGATCCATCTGGTCGTGCCCTTTCCGCCGGGCGGGCTTACGGATGTGCTCGCGCGCGCGATTGGTCAGCGTCTCGCCGCCGCACTCAAGCAGCCGGTGGTGGTCGACAACCGGCCGGGGGCCGGCACGCTGATAGGCGCAGAGGAAGTGGCGAAGTCGCCCGCCGACGGCTATACGTTGCTCATGGCCACCAGCACCACCCTCGGCATCAGTCCCGCGCTGTACCGCAAGTCGCTGATCGATCCGGTGAAGGACTTTGCGCCGGTGTCGCGGGTTGGTTCGGTTACGTTCTTTCTCATCGAGAACCCCTCTTTTCCGGCGAAGAACGTGAAGGAGATGATCGCCGCGATCAAGGCAAACCCGGGCAAATACAATTACGCGTCGGTAGGCAACGGCAGCATCCATCAGCTGCTAATGGAAATGCTGAAGAAGGAATTCGGCCTGAGCATTCAGCATATTCCGTACAAGGGCACACTCGCGGCCTTGCCTGACCTGTTATCGGACAAGGTCCAGGTCATGTTCTGCGACGCCGCAGTGGCCATTCCCTATATCCAGTCGGGCAAGGTGGTCGCGCTGGGCACCTCGAGTGCCAAGCAAACGACGCTTGTCGCCGGCGTACCCCCGATCGCCGACAGCGTGCCGGGTTTCGACTGGCAGGCGTGGCAGGGCATAGTGGCGCCGGCGGGCACGCCGGCCGCGATCGTGGCGAAGCTGAACGCTGCGTTGCAGCGCATCCAGAGCGCGCCAGAGTTCCGCGCGTTTCTGAGCAAGATCGCCATGGATCCTTCCCCACCCAATACGCCCGCCGAATTCGCCGCGTTCGTGAAAAGCGACGTATCGCGCTGGGCCAAAGTCGTGGCCGCCTCCGGTGAACGGATCGACTAACTGCTCCTACGCTGCCAATCAAACGCAAAAAAGGAAAACCGCATGAGTCCGGTCATCGATGTTCACACGCATATGCTCAACAACGCCTGGTTCGATCTGCTGAAAAAGCACGGCAAGCCGCGCTACACGGTAAAGGCAGTGACAGGCGGGCTGCAGGCGATACACCTGGACGGCGCGCCGTTCATGACGCCGGTGCCGCAAATGTTCGATTACGAAATGCGCATCCGCGACATGAACAAGGCGAAGATAGACATATCCATCGTGTCGCTGACCTGCCCCAACGTCTACTGGGGCGGCGCCGAGGTGAGCCTGAAAGCCGCGAAAATCATGAACGACGACATGGCCAAGGCGCAACGCGCCTATCCCGATCGCATCCGCTGGTTTGCTTCGCTGCCCTGGCAGTACCCGGAGCTGGCAGTGAAGGAATTGACGCGCGCAACCAAGGCGGGCGCTGTCGGCGTCATGGTGCTTGCCAATATCAACGGTGAGCATCTCACCAACCCACGCTTCGCGCCAATCTGGAAGGCGATCGACAAGCTCGCGCTGCCAGTGCTGATTCATCCGACAGCCCCGCCCGGCGTCGCGCAAATGCAGATGAACGAATTCCAGCTGACCGCCTCGCTCGGGTTCACTTTCGATACCTCGCTCGCGGTGGCGCGCATGGTCTATAGCGGCTTTTTCGATCGCCACCTCGATCTAAAGATCATCGCCAGCCATGGCGGCGGCACGCTGCCTTTCCTCGCCGGGCGGCTGGACCAATGCTACGACCATATTCCGGCCTGCCGCGTCAATATCGCCGAGCGTCCGAGCCAGCATCTGCGCAACGTCTATTGCGACTCGGTGGTATTCCGCCAGGACGCACTTAACATGGCGGTTTCGTGTTTCGGCACCGACAATGTGCTGTACGGCTCCGACTATCCGCACACCATCGGCGACCCGATCGGATGCCTGGCCCTGGTCGATGCACTTCCAGATGGAGTACGCGACAAAGTGCGCAGCGGCAACGCGCAGCGGATCTTTGAACTGTAAGGAGCTGCTTCAGACTTGCTGAAACGGCCGTTCTCCGAAAATAGTTGCGCCGAGGCAGTCTCGGCGCGTGATGCGACTATCAGGGTAGCGTGTGTCGTGTTGAGCGCATGGATGCGTCAACCAGGGTCACTGTCCAATTCCTCGCGGACGATGCTTGGTTCGCCATCGCCGTATTCCGACCGACGCGGTGGATCCAAGTCGAGAATTCGCTTCGTCGCCGACAATTGGCACGATCGTGAATATTCGTTAGCGCCGGACATCGGGAGCAAGACATGGAACTGACAGGCGGCCAGGCGCTGGTGTCGGCTCTGATTCAGAATGGCGTCGAGGACGTCTTCTTCATTCCGGGCATCCAGCTCGACTGGGCCGTGGAAGCCCTGCGGCAAAACTCCGGGGCGATCCGGCAATTCGTGCCGCGGCACGAGCAAAGCACCACTTACATGGCCGACGGCTACTACCGCACATCGGGCAAACCCGGCGTGGCGATGGTCGTACCCGGGCCGGGCGTACTCAACGCGGGCGCCGGCCTGGCGACCGCCTACGGCTCCAATTCAAAGGTACTGTTCCTGGCGGGCCAGATACATTCCGGCGCCATCGGGCAGGGTTATGGTCAATTGCACGAGATCAAGGATCAGACTGGCGTCATCGCCGGTCTGACCAAATGGAATGCCCGGGTACGGGCGCGCAGCGAGATCGGCCCGACATTGCAGTCCGCTTTCGCCGCCATGCACGAAGGGCGTCCGCGTCCGGTCGGCGTCGAAATTCCCTACGACCTGTTGATCCAGAAGCAGGAAGAGCCCGCACTCGCGGTTGCATCCGCCCACCCGCTTGTGCAGCAACCGCATTCGGCGGACATCGATAAGGCAGCGGCGCTGCTGAACGCCGCACGTTTTCCCGTGCTCTATGTCGGTGGCGGCGTGCTGGCCGCCGGTGCCGCCGTGCAGCTGCAACATCTGGCCGAAAAAATGGGCGCGCCCGTGGTCATGAGCGACAACGGCCTGGGGGCCCTGTCCGAGCGGCATGGACTGGCGATGAATACGCTGGCCGGGCGGCCGCTGTTCGAAGCCGCAGACGTGGTTGTGGTGATCGGCAGCCGCTTCATGGACGCGATGACTCCGTCGCCTTCTTGGCCAGCCACGCGTATCCAGTACATCTACATCAACTTGGACCCGGGCGACATGTCGCCTCCGCGCCAGGCTACAGTCGCCATTCAGGCCGATGCGGCTGCGGCGATCGACGCACTCACTCAGGCGGTTGACCGGCGCGCGGTGCTCAGCGCGCAGGAGGCGCTAACAGTCAAGGCCTGGGCGCAGATGCAGATCGATGCGGTGTCACCACAGGCGCGCTTCGTCCGGGCGATGCGCGCGGCACTGCCTGAGGACGGCATCTTCGTCAACGAATTGACCCAGGTGGGTTACCTCGCGCGAGTCGCATTTCCAATCTTCCAGCCGCGCACTTACATCGGGCCGGGCTACCAGGGCACTCTGGGCTACAGCTTCCCCACATCACTCGGCGCCGCGGTGGGGGCCCGCGGCAAGCGCGTGCTTGCCATCACCGGTGACGGCGGCTTCGGATGGAGTTATCAGGAGCTCGCGACTGCGCGCAAGTACAAGCTGCCGGTAACGCTGGTAGTCTTCAACGATGGACATTTCGGCAACGTGCGAGCAATCCAGCGCCGCGTGTTCGGCGCCGAAGTGGCGGTGGATCTCGAGAACCCCAACTTTGCTCTGCTGGCCCAGGCTTTTGGCGTGCCATCGGATTGTGTCACGACGCCCGAAGCCTTGGGTGCAGCGATCCGGGCCTCGTTGTTCGAGCGTGGCCCTGTGCTGATCGAAGTGCCAGTAAGCGAGATGCCGAGCCCCTGGCATCTGCTGCGTTTGCAGCCAATGGCTGGCCTGAAATTGCCAGATGCACCAGCGCATCCGCTCCCTGCGAGGATGCGCGCATGAATCAATTCGACAACTACTTCGTCAACAATCTCTGGGGATACGTCGTGAAACAGGCTGTGATCACCATCAGGAATGAGCACCGCAGCGTGGCGGTAATACTGCATGCGATGCATCACTTGGTGCAGCGCATCCGGAGCGGGAGCGGCCACCCCAATTTCGGCGCGTTCCGCGCGATGCTCTACTATCTCGATACCTTCTGCGAACGCTCGCATCACCCCAAGGAAGACGAATTCCTGTTCCAGCCGCTGCGCGAGCGCACGGGTGAAGCCGACGCGGTGATTGTCGATCTGGAAAACGAGCATGCAGACGGTGCGGCCGCGATTCGCACCTTGGAGCAGGCCTTGCTGCGCTACGAGGCCGGCGGCGAATTTGGTGCTCAGGCGATTTCCCTCGGTGGAGCCGCGCATTGCACCCGCAAGTCCTCTCGCCCGCCCGCACTTGCGGTGTTCTTTCATGTGTCGAACGCCCCTTGGAGATTCGCACCGCAAGGCGCGTTCACATAAGCGCGGCTAACCACCATTTCCGGTTGATGGTCACATATCGTCAGCATGAGTGCGGCCCGAACCATCATCGCGTGACCCTGCAGAGAAACCTTCCTATGCGCGCCAGCGCACTGAATCGGCCGGGAGGATCGCGTAGTCTCATTGGCAATCGTAACGCGCCGACAGGATGCACGCCCGGGGTTATGCGTGCAGGTCGGCTGTGGATGCGGTGTTGCAGTAGCGATGGCCTGATCTGCCGACGCTGATCATTGTCGCCAGAAACTGATCAAATCTGGGTGACTGCTCACAATAACGTGCGTAGTTCTTGGTAGCCAAATGAAGGAAATCATCATGAAATATTCGAAACTGTTTATCGCAGGAGCGGTGGCGCTTGCTCTGGGTGGATGTATTACGCTTCCTACAGGTCCGGCCGGACCGGCGGGCGCAACCGGAGCTACCGGCGCAACCGGATATACCGGCGCGAGCGGAGATACCGGCGCAACCGGACGCACTGGTGCGAGCGGCGGGACTGGCGCAACCGGAGATACCGGAGCAACCGGATACACGGGCGCAACCGGTAGTACAGGTGCAACCGGCGATACCGGCGCAACCGGAAATACCGGCAAAACCGGGTATACGGGCGCAACCGGCCGCCCTGGTGCAAAAGGTGCTACAACCGGCGCCGTCGTGATCGTGCCGGCTAGGTAAGGACTGCCAAGGTCGGGCATCGAGTCGAGTCTGCAACGACAGCGGATCGATTGCTCGGCCCTCTTTATGCGCGCCGGCGAACAGATCGCTTCGCGAGAAGCGGAATCAATGGCCGTTGCCGACGAAGGCGCGTGAAAATTGGTTCCGGCGCTGGACATCGAATCCGCACGGAGACGATGTTGGAACGAAGTATCCGGGTATGGGATCTGTCTTGGCGCCCCTTCGCTGACTTTGTCGGGCGCCCTCTTAACCGCCAGGACGGTATAGCCGGCGCAATTGGAATGCAGTCTCGAACAGGCTCTGGTTCCGGGGCTCGTTCGCGCCCGCGGCAATGACCCTGTACAGCCAAGGCGAAGTGTCGTGCCCGGGCCACTTGCGCGCGAGGTCGTGGCGCATCCCGGCCACACCCTTCGCCAATTCCAGCCAATGGTTCGGTGTCGCCTGTTTCAGGTAGAGCACTGAGGCGATGTCCGCCAGCGCTTCACGCCATGTTCGCAGCGTGGGGCTTTTCACTGCCCCCATGTAGCCCTGAACCGTCATGCTGTCGCTCCTGAATCCGGGCGGCAATATCTTGTCGAAGCGCTTGCGCACATAGGCTTCGCGATACTCGATGCAATGCGCCACCTCGTGCACTGCCATCGCGGTCAACAGCACGGGCAGGTCGTTTGGGGCAATCGTTTCGAAATACTGGGTCAGCCCGTCTTCCGGCTTCGTGTTGTAGAAAATCTGGCAGGTGTCGGTCGCAACATTCAGTCTCGCAGCAAGCAGGGGTTGCGTCATGCCGACCTTTTGCGCGTCGAATATTTCCACATCGAGGTCTTCCGCTTTCGCCAGCTTCGCGGCGTTTTCGATCGCCGTGCGCAGCTGGCTTTCCGTCGGATATGCCGCAGGATGCTCAGGCTTGTCCGTCGGCAGCACCTGGGAAAAGCAAATGCGGCAAACCAGCAACAGCAATGCCGCGATGCACGTTTTCATGGCTTCCCTCCATGGATCCGTAGGCTCCCGCATTGCGCCAACGGGATGCCACTGCAACGCAAGTATGTCTCCTCGTCCCGCCAAGCACAATAAGCAGGTCTAGTCTGTGTGCTAGCGCACATATGGGGAAACGGTTTTCGGCGATTCCTTGGCGGCCAGCGCGAATCTCGGAGATCGCCCGAGCCCACAAACGCAAAGCGGTGCGCCGCTGACTATTCTTAGACGCGGCGGGCGTCCAGGGCAGGCGCGAAAAATTGATAGCGTCGATTCAATGGCGGCTTTCGGGCGCGCGGGCCGAACGAACGTCCGGTAGGAGCGGCGTCAGCGACCGGGGTTGGCCGTGACGCGCCAACCGGCGATCACGCTCGAAGGGCAGGTATCGCTGCACCGCTGCCGCCGGAGCAGCAGGCCGCGAAGGACCGGATTTTTGAACTAGAAATCAAGTGGCCTTTACTGCCATTACTGGGCAGGAAACCGTAAGCAGAATGTCCTGAGCGACGCTGCCCAGAAGTAGCTTTCCTACCGGTGAGCGTTTGCGCAAACCGATGATAACCAAAGAGACCGGCAGCAAGTCGACCATGTCCTGGATTTCTTCGATCGCACTCTTTCCTCGAACAAACTGCTTGAACGTTGCGTTGATCCCAGATCCGGCCAGCAACTTTTCGACGCGCTCAACGTCTTGAACATCCGCCATCGATGGTTCGTTCTTGGTGCCACCCGGAGTGGCGTTGACCACCATCAGATCTTCCTGATTCCGGGTCGCAATTTCTATGCCCTTGTCCAAGGCGGCTTGCCCTTCCGGGCGGGGCACATAAGCTACAAGTATGGTCACAGCGATTCTCCCAAGTCATGACAAGCGGAAACGGCACAACAACTGCAAGTGAAGCGGCCATCAGTTTAGCCACAATCGCCTGGTGCAGAAAGGGTCACACGAATTCCTAGAGCGGCGACCGGCGTTTGCAATAGGCGAAAAAACCTACTCTCGCCGAAAGCCACATTTAACCACTATTGATGTAGGGTTTTCCAGTGCGGTTGGTTTTGCGTAAGCATTGCCGATCCATGACGTGCATCTTCGCGTAGGTAACGGTGGAAAGGCCGAACCCACCGTATTCCTCCGAGATGGCGCAGTCGAAAAGACCGAGCTCCTTCCTCGTCGCGACGATCTCCGTCGGGTAACCAGTTCGCGATCATGTTCGCTCAACGCTTCACCCACGGCGGACAAACAGCCTATCGGAGAGCAGACGTTCGACGCGCGGATGCAGTGGGGCGCCCCGCGCGCGACCGATCGGAGTCCGGAGAGCACGGTTGGTTTCACTTGATGCCGGCTCATGCATGATCTAGCATAAACCTGCTGTCGAGATTCTCGCGCGTCCGCCCAGAAGAGGAGTGCCGTGATGAGATGGTTGGTCTTGCTCGTCT
>VFSW01014833.1_pt1 | contig 10744 bp, 11 predicted proteins | sample 5358111 | NCBI WGS metagenome assembly VFSW01 (sample SAMN11554181, study PRJNA540505) | mine drainage metagenome | isolation source: sediment from site ElyBrook_90M | place: USA: Ely Copper Mine, Vershire, VT | collected 2017
AATCTGTGGTTGTGAGTGCAACAGCCATTCCTAAAGATCTGATGCCGTTCCTTCGACTCCAAACCTTCTATAACCACGCCCACATTCGAGCGCGTCATGGTTATGATAGGGTTCACAATTAGACTGCCTCAGCAATCAACAATAATGTCGCGTACGACTGACCAGCTGATTTTGAGATGAACCTGCGCTTTTAATCAAAAAACCATTCATTTCAGATTTTGCATTCTCATCTCATCATTGATACGAATAGTTCTGTCACGCTAATTCTGCGCCAGCGAGTTTTTCTCAACAACAAAAAAACTGAATCTGTTTTTCCCCGACAGTTTTGCTTGATACATAGCCTGATCGGCTTGGCGTAGCAACTCATCAGCTTCAATCTCTTCCCGCTGCGGGTATATTGTGCCACCGATACTTCCAGATACTTGAATTTCTAAATTACCAACCTGAACTGGTTGAGATGTGACTGCCAGTAACCTTTCAACTAATGGAATGCCGGCATCACAATGGGATAAGTCACTTAATACCGCCACAAACTCATCACCGCCAATGCGAGCAATTGTGTCTCCTTCTCTTATGGATTGCATCATTCGCCCAGCAACTGCAATCAGTAACTGGTCCCCGATTTGGTGCCCATGGTTGTCGTTAATCGCCTTAAAACCATCTAAATCGATATAAAGAACCACCATTGTTTGTTCGCGTCGCTTAGCTTGGATCATTGCCTGATGAAGCCGATCCGTAAGCAAAACCCGGTTTGGAAGCCCTGTCAGGCTATCATAATGGGCAATATGCTCCAGTTTGCGTTGATGTTCCTTTTGTGGCGTGATATCTGAAAATATCGTGACATAATGCAGCGCGATTCCTCTGTTGTCCCGAACTTCACTGACGATCAGCTTTGCAGCATAAACTTCACCGTTTTTACGTTCATTCCAGACTTCTCCATACCAGTGTCCATTGTTGGCCAGAAGACCGGATATTTCCTCTTGAAATCCAGATTCGTGTCGATTTGCGCATATTAGTGTTTGCGGCTTGCCGATGACTTCGCTTCTGGAAAATCCAGTGATCTGGGAATAGGCCTCATTAACATCAATCACCACATGGTTTGTGTCTGTGATCATGATACCTTCCTGCGCACTCGTGAAAACGCTTGCTGCCAGCCTGAGTTTTTGCTCTTCCAGTTTTCTGTCAGTAATGTCACGGCCTGAGCTCAAAACGCCAATAACTTTCCCAGAACTATCTCGAAGATGATTCGTATACCAGGAAAATAGACGCTGCTGCCCATTCTTTAACAGGACTTTTCGTTCAGTATTCCTATCAACCCTAAATTCGTCCTGCAAAAATTTAATGAAGTCTGGGTACGCCTGCGCCATTCCTTCCGGCTGCGGCACACAAAAGGCATACCAATTTTTTCCTATAAGCTCATCCTGTGTATACCCCAGAATGCTGCATCCAAAAGGGTTGATCATGGTTATATTGCCTTGAGTATCCAAAGCCAGCAGCATGTTCTGCATCGTATCAAGATAGTTTTGAATTTTTGTTCCAGCCTCCTCAAGTTGCGCCGTCTTATTGATAATGAGCGCATCTCGTGATTTGAGGCTTTGCTGCATCTGCTGTATGGAAGCCAATATGCTCTGGGTATCACCGGGTTGAGTTGCCACTATCGTGGTGAAATCTCCCGAGGCAATGTTTTTTGCCACAGCCATCACATGCTCTGGTTCGCCGCCGATCTGGCCCGTGATTGATAGGGTCACCATTGTGGCGGTGCCAACACCTACCACTAGCACCGAACAAGACAGGACAATGATCAGGACTCGCGTTTGCTTATAATTCTCTGCCGCGTCATTAGTAAGTTCTTCTACCTTCTTTCCCTGAAATTCGACCAGTTTCTTAATTGCAGTGAAATATTCAGTCTGTCTTTCGTAGCCATCTCCATAAAGTACGCGAATCGCTGCGACATCCTTATTTGCCAAACCCAGGCGAATGACTTCATCGGAATATTCACGGTAGGCAGCGCTGGTTTCATGCATTTTCTCAAGCAATGCTTTACCTGATTCGGTTCTGATAGAGAGGTCTAATTGCTTAAAGTCTTCATTATTCTTGGTCAGATTTTCATCATATTTTCTCTTGTTATCCGCCATGGCCTTTTCATCAGTCAACAAGATGATGTTTCTGATAATGCGCGCATTGTCCATTGCCCTGAATGCGATTTGATTAGCTGCTACTACTTTTGGATAACGCTCATGCGACATTTCTTGCATGTCGAAACTTAGTTTCTCCAGATTCAAGATTGCAAAAATTGACAATATTGCAAGTAACAACATGACAATACCAAAACCCAAGAGCAGGCGAGTACTGACCTTCATTCTGTTCAGCATGTTCCGCTCCTCATGATTAGCGGGATTCCAGAATATCAAGCGTGATTATGCGATCCTGAAAAGATGACAGTAGTGATAGCGCCATTGTACGCATCATCATTGCCATGGCGAAAAGCAGTCAGCATGCAATTGCCAAGTGGATGGAATCGGCGATGCGCAGCCCCCAAGGGTTGTAGTGAAGCCTGTCTTAATACAAAACACATGTATTACCGAGCGAATCAAAACACGCGCCTGACGCCGGCGGTGACGAGATTGAAAACCGTATTGGTGTATCCATAGGCCATGCCTCCGTTCAACCACGTTCCGTGTGTGGCCATGTAGAGATCAGTCTTCGCCGAAAGCCTGTAGTTTGCCATCGCGCTGAAGTCCCCTTGTCGGCCTGCAGACTGGGAATTGATGCCGGTTTGGTATGCGGCATATTGCTGGTTGTAGGCCGCACCCACCAGGCTGAGGTGTCCCGTGGCAAACCACGTCACGGCTCCATACCAAACCGAAGTTTGCTGACCTGCATACTTGCTGTTGGCGCCGCACACGTATTCCACTGTCGGCATGCACAGCTGGTTGCTGCCAGTGCCCAGGCCAACCCTTTCATAGCCTCCCTGCAATAGCGTTCTGCCTAATCGATAGTTAACTGCCAGCAAGACAGTCTGAGTATTTGTGTCATAAACGGTGTTGGTAACGGGCGATGAGGGCGCCCAGATTTGTGAATCTGTCCTGTGTTGCCACGCACCCTGAAATCCAAAAGGGCCGGCTTCATATCCAGCGTTAAAGCCAACAAATGAGCCAGCGGAAAAATTTTCTGTCACGCCTCCAAACCCATATTCTGCTCCCAGGTTGAACGGGCCAATGTGCTTCGTGTATTTGACGCTGTTATCGATGCGCACGTCGCGTGTATTGCCTCCCCCCTGTTGGGATCTGCCCAGTCCATCCAGGGAGTTAGAGGCGCCGAATGGATCGTAAATGCGAATGATGTCGTAGGTGAACGCATATTGACGGCCAACACCTAGCGTACCAAAGTCACCTTGCAGCCCAACCCATGCCTGACGGCAAAACAGTTGCCCCTGGCAAGAGCTGTCGCCTGTCTGGATAACTCCGGCTTTATAACCAGTTGTGGCTGCGCCAGAGCCCAGAGTGCCGTTGTTGGCGTTGATGTGGGATTCAAGCACGAAGATGGCCACTGTTCCACTTCCCAAATCTTCGCTTCCCCGAAAGCCAAGGCGGGATGTTTGCAGGTTTCCAGAGACAAGACCGGTCACACGCTGGGTCGCATACTTGTTAGTCATGGGAACAGTTCCCAATGCGGGATCGAAAGGTTCAGAGTGATTGAGCGTGGTGACCCCAAGGTCAATCAATCCGTATGCTTCAAGACTGTCGGGTGTGGAATCTGCTTTGACTGAAAACCCCGTTGCAACCATGAAAATGCCAAACAAAATGACGATGGCATGCCTCAATCCCATGAATGACTCGCTCAGAAACCATGATTCGGTCCACAAGACTATCGGAGCAGCGATAGCACATAAAGGAATAACGAGGAATTACCAAAGAACGGATTATTATTAATTGCGAATATGCGAATATTGACGAACGACAGCTTCTTAATATTGCAGACGTCGCATCAGGGCACGGTGCTGTCCATCGCTCACGATAAACCAGTCACTCAGAATACAATCCGGACTAATGGCGGCAAACTTCTTCATCATGCCTGTCCGTTCTCTCAAGGATCCGGGTCTCTTCAAAATCAGTTCATGGCGCATTTGCCAGACTAATTACTGAACCCAGTTTTCGACTTGTAGCGCGGGCACCCGCGAAAATTCGCCCAGATTGTTGCTGACCAAGATTAGGCCCTCGCTTCTGGCATGTGCGGCAATGTGCAGGTCATTTACCCCGATAGGTTGACCCAATCGCTCGAGTGTGGCGCGAATGGCGCCATAATGATGAGCGGCCTTCGCGGTGTAGGGCAAAATCTCTAAACGGCTGCAAAAATCTTCCACTACAGCGAAATTGGTTTCGGGTTGACTGCTTTTTTCCACGCCATGCATCAGCTCGGCCAACGTGATGGCTGAAATTGCCATGCGGGAAGCATTGGCGTTAAATGTACCAAGGATCTCGACGGGGCGTCGATTGATGACGTAGATCACGATGTTGGTATCGAGCAGGTACTTCAGCATTAAAAGCTTTCCCGGTCTTGCTGATGTTGCGATGCCCGCGTTTTCATGAAGTCTTCTGAAACTCTGGTTCCTCCGATGAAGAAGCTGTTCCAGGTTTCGGACAGCGGCGAAATGATCCGTTCATTTCCGACCGCGCGGACCGTGACCAGCTTAATGCCTTCTGGAAGCCGCATCTCCGCAGGAAGCCTGACGGCTTGGGTGCGGTTATTGGTGAACACGGTACTGGTTGTCATAGAGCCCCCTTGTGCAATGTATATAGCGCAAGTATATAGCAATCGTTTTCGTGCCTCAAGCGAGGTCTTACAGCACTTGATTCCAGATAGCCTATAATCTGGTCACCATGTTGGGCATACAATCGAAGCAGTAGTCAGGCGGCAAATCCCATGAAAACGCCAGTCCCAAAATAATTACAATTTAAGTGATAAAAATCGGCTCTAATTGGAGATATACTCAATTGTATGCGCAGTATAACAGACTGTTTTACGTATATAAATAGCGATTTACGCCGTTGTAAATCAGTTTAAGACATAGAACGGAAGTGCCTTCGGGACGGTCGGAGGTTCGAATCCTCTCACCCCGACCATAAATTTCATGAGCAATCCAATTCGTTTGACCCAATACAGTCACGGCGCAGGTTGTGGCTGTAAAATTTCTCCACGGATGCTGGATGTGATCCTCGCTGGCGCCGGGACGCAGCCGTCTGATCCCAAACTCTGGGTCGGCAACGCCTCGCGCGATGACGCTGCGGTGTATGCCATCGACGGCGAACGTGGCCTCGTCTCCACCACGGATTTCTTTATGCCCATCGTCGATGACCCCTTCGACTTTGGTCGCATCTCCGCCACCAACGCCATCAGCGACATCTATGCCATGGGTGCCGACCCCCTGATGGCCGTAGCCATCCTCGGCTGGCCCATCAACGTACTGCCCCCGGAAGTAGCCCGGGAAGTGGTTCGCGGCGGGCACGCCGCCTGCCACGCTGCTGGCATCCCGCTGGCTGGAGGGCATTCCATCGATGCCCCCGAACCCATTTTCGGGCTGGCAGTCACGGGCATCGTCGAGAAGCGTTATCTCAAGCGCAATGACACGGCCACCGTGGGCTGCAAACTCTATCTCACCAAACCCCTGGGGACAGGCATCCTCACCACTGCCGAAAAAAAGGGGCTGCTGCGTGCCGATGACGTGGATGTGGCCCGCGACTGGATGTGCACCTTGAACAAACCGGGCAGTCACTTTGGCAGGCTGGAAGGTGTGCGTGCCATGACTGACGTCACCGGCTTCGGGCTGCTGGGCCACCTGGTGGAAATGGCCGAGGGTAGTGGGGTGACTGCCCGACTGGATTACGATGCCGTTCCCCGACTCAACCACCTGGAGGACTACCTGGAGCAGGGCGCTGCTCCGGGAGGGACCCTGCGTAATTTTGACAGCTACGGTGCGCGCGTTTCACCCCTGACCTCTACCCAAAAGCTGCTGCTGTGTGATCCGCAAACCAGTGGCGGATTGCTGGTGGCCGTGGATGCCGCAGGGGAGGCCGGTTTCCTTGCCGTGGCTGCAGGACTGGGCCTGAATCTGGCACCCATCGGCGAATTGATGCCCCGACAGCATTACACCATTGAGGTGTGTTGATGCGTGAGGACAGTGCCGACTACCGCGCGCTTTTTCTCGACAACCTGCCCCTGATGGATGTCCGTGCGCCGGTGGAATTCAACAAGGGGGCCTTCCCCGGTGCCATCAACCTGCCCTTGATGAATGACGTGGAGCGGCAGAAGGTGGGAACCTGCTACCAGCAAAGCGGCCAGGAGGCCGCTTTGGCATTGGGCCATGAGCTTGTTTCCGGCAAGATCAGGGCAGATCGCATCGAGGCCTGGGCCACCTTCGCCCGTGCCAACCCACAGGGTTACCTGTACTGTTTTCGTGGAGGGTTGCGTTCGCAGATTGCTCAGGCATGGCTTCATGAAGCGGGGGTCGCTTTTCCCAGGGTCGTGGGGGGCTACAAGGCCATGCGGACCTTCCTCATGGACACCACCAGTGCGGCCATGGCTCAGTGCGACTTCGTGCTGCTGGGCGGGCTGACCGGCACCGGAAAGACGGAGGTGCTGGCCGGACTGGGCCACGCCCTGGATCTGGAGCGTCACGCCAATCATCGGGGCTCCAGTTTTGGCAAACAGGTCTCGCCTCAGCCGTCGCAAATCGATTTTGAAAACGCCCTGGCGATTGACCTGCTCCGGCAGCGCGCTGCCGGAACGGAACATTTCGTCATCGAAGACGAAGGCCCCATGATCGGCAGTTGTTCAGTGCCGCTCACTCTCTACCAACTGATGCAGCAATGTCCGCTGGTCTGGCTGGAAGACAGTTTTGAAAATCGCGTCGCGCGCATCCTCAGTGATTACGTAATTGATCTCAGACGCCAGTTTGTGGGCCACTTTGGGGAAGAGCAAGGTGTTGTGGCCCATGCACAGCGTCTTCGCCAAAGCCTGGACAGCATTGCCAGGCGCCTGGGAGGCGAACGCAGCCAGCGTCTGTCCGGCATCATGGATGCCGCACTGGAAGCCCAGGCCAGAAGCGGCGCGGTGGATTTACACCGGGGTTGGATTGAGGGGCTGTTGCGTGAGTATTATGATCCCATGTACGCCTTTCAGCGGCAGCGCAAGGAAGCCAGGATCGTCTTTAGCGGCAACCAGCTCGAGGTGCTGGAACACCTGCAACACCAGCGTTTCAAGGCAACTCGCTGAGCACTTCCTGCACTTTTTGTGCGATGTTGTGGAAGTTGTCGTCAAAAAAACCGAAATGTTCAAGTGCAATGCGTCCGCCTGAAACCCAGTCGGCGCCCCTCTCGAATTCGGGATTGTATTGGACGGCCCGCTCGGCTAGCAGACCAAGGGCAATCAAATCCCGTGTTTCCTTCAGGTGCGGCTTTTCTGCAGCATCCTGGCCATGTTGCCGGGTGATTTCCTCGTAGTCATGGTGGTGCCAGATCGCCTCGGTGATGGCGTCGCCCAATCCCCACTCCTTGGCCATCAGTGAACCGATGTAGGCGTGCGAAATGCCCAGATGGTCGATTTCGGTATGGGTCATGATTCTGTCTGGCGTTCTCTTGGCCAGTTCCAGGACCTTTTTGTAACCGGGGCGGCGCGCAATCAGCAAGAGGATGCCGCAATTCTGGAATAGCCCGAAGGTGAAGGCGTGGTCGCTGTTGATGGTTCCCAACATCCTGGCGATGTAGGCGGTCACCAGGGCTCTTTCTGCCGAAGCTTCCAGAAACGCCTCTACTTCGACAAGGTTTGCACCTGCGGCAATGTTGCGCAGCGCCATGCCCGTCACGACGCGCGTGACGGAAGACATGCCCAGCAGGTTGATGGCCTGGTGCACGGAAGAGGCTTTGGTCCGCAGTCCATACAGGGGGGAATTGATGGTTTTGATGAGGGCAGCAGAAATTCCCACGTCGGCGCTGATCAGCTTCTCGATTTTCCGGTAATCGGGGTCTTCCTTTCGGGCTTCCGCATCAAGGTGCGTCAAAATGTCCGGCCTGGGCGGAATCCCGATTTCCATCAAGGCGCGTTGCAGTTCCTGATCGGCGTCCATTGGACCTCCCCGTTATCCTCTGATGCTGCGGCACTGTCTATTTTAGTGAAATTGATTCAAATGATCTGTAGGGAAAAGGATTACCGGACTAGTCAGCCCCAACCCGACGGATGGCCTGATTTTTGGGGGGTCAGGGGAGAAATTTGCGCCACAATCGTGTCATGATGGGCGCCATGCCGCCCTCCGCCTGGTTTTTGTACCTGATTGAATGCATTGATGGATCCCTCTATGCCGGAATCACCACGGATGTTGCGCGCCGGTATCAAACCCACTGTAAAGGCCTTGGAGCGCGATATACCCGTTCCCATCCGCCGGTTTGCTTGGTAGGATCACGGTTGTTCGGCTCAAAATCAGAAGCCCTGAAAGCCGAACTGGCAATCAAACGCCTGTCCAAGGACAAAAAGATCATCGCGCTTCATGCGCCAGACTTTCCAGGGAAGGCAGCGCCGACCACCAACGTCACTATCACGAGGAGATATTGCATGAACAAATCCGAACTCATCGAAGCCATTGCCAAGGAAGCTGACCTCTCAAAGGCCGCTGCCGAACGGGCCTTGTCTGCTGCCATCGACACCGTAGTCAAGGCAGTCAGCAAAGGCGATTCCGTCACCTTGGTGGGATTCGGGACTTTCAAGTCTTCAAAGCGCGCTGCCCGTACCGGTCGCAATCCTCAAACCGGCAAGGAAATCAAGATTGCCGCGACGACCGTGCCGCGCTTTACCGCTGGCGCCACCTTCAAGTCTGCCGTCGCTGGCAAGAAGGCCAAGAAGAAGTAATGTTGCACGGGGGGGTGGCTGTGTCAGGCCAGCCCCCTGGCTGCCACCGCCTAGAACGGCTGGATGGCGCCGTTGATGACCCGCACCCGGTCGCCTACCCGGAATGCCGGGTTGGCCCTCTGCGCGATGACATGGGAGCGCCCATCGTCCATGCGAACCGTGACTTCATGAATCTGGGTGCTTTTGGCCCGCTTCTCAATTTCGTTCCCTGCATAACCGCCCCCTACTGCGCCGGCAATGGTGGCAAGTTCCTTGCCTGAACCGCTACCCACTTCGTGTCCCAGGAGCCCGCCAACCAAGCCCCCCGCGACCACGCCCAGCGCACTGCCTTCCCCCTGTTTTTCCACAAGCCTGATGGCAGTGATCACGCCGCAATCCGCACAAACCGAGGGTTGAATGGGTCCGGGCGGTATTTGCGCACCAGGGCGGGGTGCTGGTTGTGGCAGGGGCCCCAGCAGTTCCTGGGGAGGCCGGGCCATGCGCGGCCCTTCGGCCGGCGGCGGGGTTTCGCTGGTGCTGCTGACGCTGTTGCTGTCATGCTTGGGCAGATAGCCAGTCAACTCGGCAATGCCAACCAGGCTAAAGAGCGTCACCGCGATGGAGGCGGCAATGACGAAGGGGTTGGTTTTTTTGTGGGGGTCTGTCACGGGAACTCTCCTGGCGTTACATGTGATGATTTCCCATTATATACAGGATGCAGCTTCCTTTATTTTAATCACGAACCGTCAGCCGCGATAAAAGGGTTGATGGCCGACAGGAACAGTTCGGGATCCTGCAACTGCGGGACATGGGCGCAGCCGGGCAGAACCTGCAGTTGGGCCTGGGGCAGCCCTGCGGCCAACTCCCGGGACATGACTGGCGGGGTGGCCTCGTCGTGTTCTCCCACCAGTACCAGTACGGGCACCGCAACGGCCCCAAGCTGCGCGCGCAGATCGAGGCTGGACAGTGCGGCGCAGGCGTTGTGGAAGGTTTGTGGATCGACCGCCAGAAACCGTTGTCGCCGTGCTTCGATCAATGCCGGATGGGCGGACTGGAACTCGGGCGAGAACAGGCGCCGCATGGCGACGTCGGCAATTGCTGCCAGCCCCTTTTCCTTTGCGGTGGCCGACATGCCCCGAAAGGCGGCCCGTCCCGACTCAGAAAAGACGGCGCCACAGTCAGCCAGAATCAGGCGCTGTACCACTTCCGGATGCCGGATGGCCACGAGCAACGCCACGAAGCCGCCATAGCCATTGCCCAGCAAGAGCGGGGGTTGTTTCAGTTCAAGCGCCTGGATGGCATCGGCCACCCGGTCGGCCACGGCTTCCAGCCCGCCTTCCACCCGTTCCGAGCCTGCAAAGCCCGGAAGGGCGAGCAGAATCACCTGGTGGCTGCGCGCCAGGGGCAGGGCGATGGGGTCGAAGCTTGAATCGTCGGCTAGCAGCGAGTGCAGCAGGACCATGGGTGGGCCTTCGCCGCCCATGCGAACCTGAATTCGGTGGGGACCCACCGCGATGTCCAGCGGGGTGAATGCGGGTTGTGCCGGATGCATGGGTGGGTCCTTTTAGTTGAGGCGGGGCTGGCTGGCCGTGTCTTTGTACCAGTCGAAAGGCGAGTCTTCCATGCGCAGCATGATGCTCTTGGTTTCAAAATGCTGGTCGAAGGATTCAGTGCCGCACTCGCGTCCAATGCCAGAATCCTTGACGCCGCCCCAGGGTGAGGCAGGATCCAGGCGGTGGTGATCATTGATCCAGACGATGCCGCATTTGAGACGGGCCGCCACCCGGTGGGCCCGGGTCAGATTATTGGTGCGTATGGCGCCGGCCAGTCCAAACTGCGAGTGGTTGGCCAGTGCGAGGCCCTCTTC
>VFSW01014834.1_pt1 | contig 10744 bp, 6 predicted proteins | sample 5358111 | NCBI WGS metagenome assembly VFSW01 (sample SAMN11554181, study PRJNA540505) | mine drainage metagenome | isolation source: sediment from site ElyBrook_90M | place: USA: Ely Copper Mine, Vershire, VT | collected 2017
CCGACCGCTTCGAGGCTGGCGACATGACCATGCCGGGCGACCAGGGTCACCACCCCGGCAGTCTTGCCGGCCGAAACGAACTCTTGCATGCGGATGGGGATTCGGGCCAGGCGCGCGGGACTCATGCCGGCTGCCTCCGGATCGATTCTACCGGTCGTGAAGGGATCTGCCGCCAGTGCGGCCAGGGCGCAGCCAAGAACGAGAGAGATCGTCGTCTTCAATTTTTCACCGCCTAGATTAGATCCTATTCCGGCAGGACCTCGCTTCGTGCGACGGTGATCTTCCACCGGACCTGCAAGCCGGGCTATCCGATATCGGCATCGCTGTTGATCCCGGATCGCCGATCGGATCCCCCTTTGGGAAGGTCGGATCTTATCACGAAGCAACGTATGGCCGCTGGCGCCAGACAGCCTGGGGAAGGACCGGCTCCGGAAATAGCGAACGAGTCACGCGCTTCGGAATTGACCGTTTCGAAGTCAACTTGCCGCGAAACGACTCTGCCGTGTGACTGCGGCGCAGCGCCGGTCGTTTTCAATCGGTGGGTTGGCAACTAGACGTCAACATGGATTCGCAAACCCTACGGCGTCGCAGCGGACGTATTTCAAACTCACGCCGATAGGGCCGCGCGGTGTTCACGGCCCGGCGCCGCCATCGGAGCCGAAATCGCAGCGTCTCTATTGAGACAGAGATTTGCGATTTTCGGCGGGATCGCGACTGTGCAGCCTGCTCGGCCCCGCTGAGGAAACCCCGTGGCCCAACTCGACGTCGTGCATTCGGATCTGAGACTGAATTATGAGACTCTGAAAGGGCTGATTTTATTGGACTCGCCGAGCGTTGCAAAACCTACCCTTTCCGAAAATAATGGCCTTTATTTCCCTCAACCGGGCTTTCTGACAATTAGACCGACCTGTTCGCGACCGTCGTGGGGGCGCAACATGTCACACGACAATAAACCCCGGCCCGCTTCGATTTGCCATAAAATGGTTCGATCTTGCAACTCGTCCAGACGAATGACGCCAAATTACTAGGGCAGGTGTACCGCTTGCGAGTACTTGCGTGGCAAGCTGATGGCGTCCTTCCGCCGTCTTTGGTCGCCGGGGCCGACTCTTGGTCGGATGAGCACGATGAACACGCACTTCACTGGGTTACCTTGCGGGCAGGCGTTGTTGTCGCTGCGGCTCGACTCTGCCTTCACAAAGCTCTTGAGGAGGTTCCAGACGCGCAGCTCTTCCTAAGTGCGGGCCTTTTGGTGTCGCCTCCCATCGCCGTTTTAACAGGCTCTTTGTGGCACCCTCGGAGCGCGGCGGCGGCCTTTCTGGCGAGTTCGATAGGGCCCGCGTTTCCGAGGCTATCCGTTTAGGGTGCAGGTGCGGCATTGCGTGGACTCACAATTCCAAGCGTGTGAAGCCTCTGCGGGACTTGGGTTTTCGAATGATATACGAAACGAGGCACCCCACGGCATATCATCTTCCCCCCGTTTCAGTATTCCTGCGTCGATTCTCTACTTCAGCGTGAGGAGAATGCATTACGAGCGTCTCAGAGAGGACCCATTTAGAGACGACAATGACGAGCACTCTTGCCCAAAACATAATCGATGAACTCTCTAGCGTTACGTTCACTAAGGCCTTTTGGGGATCGGTGCGCCTTCCGTTTTCGCGGGTCCACTTAACAGGGGATCATTCCTGAGCATCCACCAATCGGCTTGGGCGGGAACCGCCCAATGCTCGTGCTCCATATGAATTCCGAGCGCGCCGGGTTGAACGCTTTCGTTTATCGATGGAACAACATAAGACGTGAGATGACCGGTCTTCGAGCGCGGTAACCTATATAGATCGCGAACCTGTTCAGGTGAGTATCCATACGCGACTAGCTGCTGCTGGACCGCTAGCCAGTCCAGCGCATCTTCGATGCTCTGCGGAGGCGTTGAATTAGGCCATGGGAATTGTGTCTGCCTAACTCTGAAGCTTGCCGCACGCACCTCGGTGCCACCCAGCATGGCGGCCAAATAGGTAGCCGAAAAGATGGTCAACATTATCCCTAACGGCCTTGCGGTGTGAGGCGGCAAAGACAGGCGATTAGTTCCCTTCTGTTCCTCCGATCCACGCTCGTTAGCTGCCGACGTGGCTGTGTGGGCCCAATTCTTGATGGCCCCGATAGCGACGACCACCAGCCCAAAGACGCTGGGGATGGCAGCTCCTACAACGGGCGAATTTGACGCCCCCACCATGTAACCGAGGACGGTGCCTATCGCAAGAACCCCTATGTACAGCCAGAGGTATGACGGCCGATCGTAGTGTTGTGACATTTCGCTGCCTCCTTCGAATTAATGTACCTCCGGCACGATGGTCCGGGCGGGGGCATCACCCCCGGTGGCGGCAAGAAAACTTTGAAAGTGGCCTCTCTCAGGATCGCCGCGATTTACGGGGCTGCTGGGCGTTGCTCACGTAATGCTGCTGCTCTGTCTTTTCTTGCCGAGCGACGTTGCAGAAAGGACCCTTTGTGAGAAGGAAACGCGAGCGTCGCAATCGGGGCCAGTCTGCTCATCACGGGCACATGGACGGCGCGTCGACCGCTTTAGACTGCCCGCATTGGGAACTGGCTCGTGGGTAGCCCACGTGCAGTCGGGAAGGGCTTACTGGCCAAAACGGCCTCCGGTCGTCGGCAACAAGTGGCAGGCCGCAGTCAAGTTGACGGTAAACGCCCTATGATTCCTTGTGGTAGCTTGGCTCGGCGTTGGCCCGACTTGATCCGCGGAATGCCGCCTAGAACGAAGCCGGTGGCGCGGCGGACGCTACGCCCGAGCACCGGGGAACGGTTCGGCTGGCGAGAAGAGTGGCTTGGTACCCGGTAGCCCGGTTCGTTCGGCCAGCGCTCCGGCGCCATGCCGATGTGCCTCGAGAGACGTGACGCTCATTCCCGCCCCAAGGCCACCTTGCTTTTAACAGCAGCCATTGCCTTCCGGACCGTCCGTTCCACGTACTCAGTCTGGCGTTTCGCAGTGCCCTTGTGCGAAAGGTCTCGGGTCCGGATGGCGGCCTCGACGCTCGCGGCCGGCGCTCCGTGGGCAAGCGCGTAGATCGCGTACGCAAGGTCAATTCTCGTGCCGTCGCCGGCGTATGCGGGATTTGCTCGGAAACGCTCAATGCTTTTCAGCGGCGCTCCGGAGCTGGTCACAATACTCCTGGGACCAGCACGACCTGCCTCACGTTGCACCGCTTCGGCTTCGATGCGTGCGATGAACTGTTCCGCTTCGGGGTACGGCACTCCCGTCGCCTCCACGAGCCGCACGAACGGAAACAGCCCGTCCTGAGTCTGATATTTCGGTTTGCGGTTGGTGAACCCGGCGAGTCGGCCGAAGTGCCGCCAGTCTGCGGCGCCTAGATCGCCACCGAACTCCTTCGCTAGCCCACGCGCCGCCGCCGTGCTCACCTCCCTCTGCAGGGACTTCTGGTGCTTCAGCCACGCCTGAAAGTTCCCCGGCGAGGTCTCGACGATGGCCGCCGAGCAGAACCCGCTCGCCTTCATCCGTTGGACTGCCTCGGCCGTGAGATCATCGACCAGGCTCAGATTGTGCTCGCCCTTGGGCCGAACGTAGATATTCCGTCCGTGAGCATTCTGAAACCGGAGCCAGGGTATCGACCGCACCAGGGCTTCGACGTCCCAGGTGCGTGGAATCATGCTGGCCTCGCCGCCTCCGGTTGCGTCGGTCTTGTAGAGCCCCACCTCAAAGACCGGAACGCCCATCGCGGCGATTTGTCGCCGCACTGCCTCCGTCGTTCTGTCCATACGCCGCCTCCACATCCAGGACGCCGCCCGCGCGCTTCTAAACCGGTACGGCTCGAGCGCGGTCCCCTGTGACAGACGCCTGATGACATAGGCTAAGGAAAGAACTGAAACACTTTGGAAAGCTCCTGAAATTTCGGCACCATTCCCGGTCCACAAGTTGTTGAAAATGAAACTTCCTGGCTACTTCCGAAGAATTTTTTGAAAGTCTCTGTCACGGGCTTGCCGCGCCGTGGCCTACAGGGTAGTGGCACCACTGACGCGACTTCTTTCAGCGACCTTCTGCATCGCCTCTCTTGGCCCCCTCATGCCTAACGCCGTGGGGCAGACGCCCGCCGAGTGCCTTAAACAAGCCGACCGCTTGGCCGATCAGGGCGACTGGTCGGGCGCTGCACCCCTCTACGCCAAGGCCGAGGCCGGATACCATCAAGCCGGCGACACACGAAACGAGTTGTACGCGAAGTTCGGCCGCCTCCAGCACGCCGCGGAATCGGGTGCATATCGAGCCGCCCGGGACGAGACGCAACGGGACCTGGCCGATCCCGCCGTTGCCACCGATACCGAGTTGAAAATCCGTGCGCTGTCCTTACTGGGCTATATCGACTTGAACCTCAATACCGACGCTGCGATCGATGATTGGAAAAAGGTTCTCGTCATTGCGACCCAGGCCGGTGACGAGAAGTGGAAGAACCGCGCAAAGGGAGAGCTTGGAGCCCTGGCCGGTATCAATGGCGACACCGGCGCGGCAGCCGTGGCGCTGTTGTCTGCGATTTCGAAAGCGACGGCGCTTGGCGATGTGGCTGGGCACATCTACTTCGCAACGCTGCTAGGCAACGGTCTGACGGTAAACGGCATGGCGGACCGCGCCGTGCCCGTGCTCGACGGAGCGATTGCGGTAGCTCATAAGAGCGGCTTCGAGGAAGTTCCGCTGCGACTCGGCATCGCGAAAGTGCGCGCTCTGGTGGCGCTTCCCGAACCGGGAAGGACGAAAGGCCGGGACGAAGCCCAGAAGCTGCTGAATGCAACGCTCGCTACGGCGAACAAAGGCGGCGTAGCAGGCGCCCGGGCCGATTTGCTGATTCTTAAAGGCACGCTCGCCATGGATGATGGCGATCGAGCCGCTGCCGAGCAGGTGTTCACCACATCGGGCGAGATCGCGAACGCGGCCGGCCTCCCGCGCGTGGAGGCGGAAGCCATGCTTCATCTGGCGAAAGCTTTCATGGCTGCCAAGGAACCGCGAAAGGCCGCCGTCGCCATCGATCGTGGCATTGCGCGCCTGCAGCAGGCCGAGGAAGGATACGATCTCCCCCTCTTTCTTGCCGAGAAGGCCGAGATCGAAGCTGCGCTCGGGGCAACGGGATCCGCCGACCTCCTCTACGACCGTGCCACGCATCTGGTGGAAGGATTGCTCGTCAATGCACCGAGTTCGATGGTAAAGAGCTCGATGATCGGCTCGATGAGCGAAATCTACGTCGGCCATTTCCGGCTTGCCTGGACGCAGCTCCACGATGTGCCGAAGGCCTTCCGAATTATCGAGAGTGCACGTGGAAGGGCATTGCTCGATTCGATCCGGTACTCGCGCACCAGCGGATCGGCGCCGAAGGAGGCGGCCGCCGAACGCGACATCACCCAATTTCAGCGGAGGCTTCTCCATGAACGTCTCTCCGCCTTTCAGACCAAGCGCATTCTGGCTGAATTGGATGACGCCTATGACCGGCTGAGTCCGGTCGAGTACGCCCGGAATCGCGCGGAATTGTCGATTCTCCGCGGTGAGCCCGTAACGCTCTTCCAACTCCAGCGAAGGCTCGCCTACGACGAAACGCTTGTGGAATTCGTGTTGGACGCCAAGTCATCCTATTCGATCGAAGTCACCCGCGCCACCTCGACTATCCACCAACTCCCACCTCGCGCTGTCATTGCCCGCTCTGCGAAGGCCTTCGTTTCCGACGTGAAGAGCCGCAAAGATGCGGCAGCAAGCGGCCAGGCCTTGTACTCTCAGATCCTGCAGCCAGTTCTGAATGGCCGCTCTTCTTCCGTGATCGTTGTTCCAGACGGGTTTTTGAACCTGGTTCCACTCGGCGCCCTGACCGACCCGCAAGGTAAGGTCCTGTCTCAGGACGCGAGTCTTAGCGTCACCCCCTCCGCAACCATCTACGCCACGCTCAAAGCTGAGTCGGCCTCACTCGCCCGCCGCACTTTCCTCGGCGTCGCGTTCAGTCCCGCGGGGGACTCCCAAGCCACTGCGCAACGAACTCGGGGCGCATTCGATCTGCGGAGCGTTGACCTGCAACCCCTGCCGTTCGGCCGTGAGGAAGTCACCGAAGCCGCGCGATCGCTCGGCAATGGCAGCCTCGCGTTAGAGGGCGACACGGCGTCAGAAGCGGCTCTCAAGAGCGAACCTCTGGGTGACTTCAAGATCCTTCACTTCGCCGCTCACGGTGTCGGGAACGAAACGGAGCCCGACCGCGCCGCACTGGTATTCTCCCCTGGCGCCTCCACTGAGGACGGCCTCTGGCAGGCGCGGGAGATTCGCCAGACGCGCTTGAATGCCGACCTCGTTGTGCTGTCGGCGTGCGAAACAGGAGTCGGACGTCTGCAAGGGCAGGAGGGAATCATGAACCTCGCGCGAGCGTTCCTGTCGGCGGGCGCGCGAAGCGTAGTCGCAAGCCTGTGGAACGTCGACGACCGTGCGACGGCAACGCTCATGGAGTCGTTCTATCAACACCTGGCCGCCGGAATGGCAGTCAGCGACGCGCTTCGGATGGCGCAACTGGATTTCATTAAAGATTATGGGAGCAAGGCCCAGCCGTACTACTGGGCCGCGTTCGAGGTCATTGGAGATGGCACGAGAAAACTCAAACTCGACGCCGGCAAGGCCGACACAAGAGCAGCGCGCGCGGATCTTCGATAAAGCCGTTAAGAAGGTCACCACCGATTACTTCGATCCGGCTTTCAATGGCGCGGATTGGCCGAGGCTCGCGCACGAACGGCGAGACGCCATCGTCGCGCTCGAAGACCCCGAAGAGTTCGAAGCCCGCATGCATGACCTGGTGCGCAGCCTCGGTACGAGCCATACGGGATTCTTCCACCTGTCGGCTCGTCGCGTTCCGGCCCGTATCGCGATCGGAGCAACGTTCGGAAAGCTCCAGACGAGCGACGGTCCTCGATGGGCCGCCCAGGACGTCCACGAGGGCGGTCCAGCACAGAAGGCAGGCTTGGCTCGCATGGACTTCCTGGAATCGATCGACGGACATCCGATCGCGCCGCCGGGCCCCGTGACGTTTGGGATGGAGACCGTGCCGCAACTCGTCGTGAAGCGCGGCGCTGCGGAGGTCAAGTTGCGTGTAACCATCCCACAGCCCCGCTCCCGCACGCGACCCGTGTCCGAATTGAAGTCTGTGGTCGGCGCCCGGCTCGAGAATGGCATGGGCTATGTGAAGGTCAGTGTGCTCCCTGGACTCCTGGGCCTCGATGTAGCCCGGCAGATCGACGCGGCGTTTCGTGAACTCGATTCCTGCGACCGTCTGATCCTCGATCTCCGCGGTCACGTCGGCGGTGGCCTCGGCGTTCTTCGGTTGATGAGCCACCTCACGCCGGATGCGCTCCCGATCGGTTACACCGTAACCCGGAAACGTGTTGAGGGAGGTTACGACAAAGCAAGCCTCCCGAAGCTTGGAAAGCTACCGACTCATTTGCCCAACGCACTCGCTATCGCTTCGATGGCGATCCGATTCGGGCGGCGCGACCCTTCTGTACTTCTCGTGTCTGAGGGCCTCGGCCCGAAACGCTGGCACGGCCGCGTGGCAATCGTCATCAACGAGCACACCATAGGCGCCGGTGAGATGATTGCTGCCTTCGCGAAGGAGAACGGCCTCGCCACTATCGTCGGCGCCGAGACAGCCGGCCGCCTGACGCCGGGCTCAAGCTACAAACTCGGCCACGGCTACATCCTCGTAGTGCCCAAGGCCCAGTACATCACCTGGCAAGGCCAACGGTTCGAGGGTGCGGGAATCAAGCCCGATCTTGAAGCGATCTGGTCGCCGAAGGCGCTCGGAGGCGTCGCCGATTCTCAGCTTGATGCCGCAGTGGGTGTGCTGAGCACTGCGTGATGGGATGCGCGCCGGCGCGCCGGAACTTGTCGTGCTAAAAGCCTCGACCACGTCCACCACTTCACCGGGAACCACACGAGGCTTCACGTTCTCCCGACGATTCGAAGCTTTCAATCGGCGCTCGGCGCCGATCGGGCAGCCATCCCGTTCAGCTTCGAAGTTCCTTACCTACAAGGAGCAGTTACTGCTCAAGCATCCCATGGCGGAGGCGGTCGGCTACGCCCTCGCCCACTGTCCAGCGTCAACTACTTTTTCCGGTTTTCGTTTGGTTTTTCTTGGCCTGTTCCATTCGGTAGCTGGTGATGTTCAGCTCCAGGATGACGCTGTGGTGAACGAGACGATCGATGGCGGCGGTGGTGGTCATGGGGTCCTTGTGCGCTTGCCCCCTGGGCTGACACAAACAGTCTCCAGAAACTTAACCCGTAACTTCTGACGCGGGAACGAGTTGCAGATTCAGCGAAGCGGCTTGCTTTGAGAGCCATTTCATTTGTTGCTGACGGTATGTTGATTCGTATTCCGCCATTCCTTTGTCGACGTATTCGGTGCCGAACTTCATCATTCTATAAATCAGTCTCGCCAACTTGTGTGCCATCGCTGTGATCGCCTTGGATGCACCGAGCCTGGATCGTAATCTGCGGAAGTTTGCCCCCAAGGCGCTTTGGCTTCGGATGAGACTCCATGCGGCAAGCCGCAGGGCCGTGGCGGCGCGATTGACAACTTGACGCGTTCCGCTCTTCAGAATTTTGCCCCCACTGATCCGGTTGTCTGGACACAGCCTCAGCCATGAGGCAAACTGCTTTCCCGTATTCCAACGGCTCATGTCCACACCGACTCCGGAAATGATGGAAGCAACTCTACACGGACCCCGCGGCGGCGCAGGATGAGTTGGAGGAGAAGCGCGCGGAGGCGGCGCGGAAGCACGCAGAGGAGTTGCAGCGTCAACTCGACTCGATCCAGAAGACCTCCTCGGGCCTGATCCACACGCTGTTCACCAAGCCCCAGGACTTCCCCAAGCAACTCGGCAGCACGGTCCACGAGGCGATCCTCAAGCCGGTGACCGAGGGACTGGGCGGCATGGTCGCGGGCGCGCTCCATCCGTTCATCTACGGGTCGGATGGGCAGGGCGGTCTCTCCGGCGCACTCAAGGGCATTTTCGGCGGCGGCAAGCAGGACCCGATGAAGACGGCGACGGACCAGAACACCGTGGCCACGGCGCAGAACCCCGCGCACGTGTGGGCGCTCACGGCGACGCTGGCGGCATTCATGGGGATGTCCGCACCGGCAGTCGCCAGCCCGAGTATCCCCGGCCTGGCGGGTGCCTCCATGCCCGCGATCACCATGTCGATGCCGGGCATCGGCAGTGGTGCATCCATGGCGAGTCTCCCGGCCCTCGCCGTGTCGTTGGGCACGGCGGCGTACTCGCCCGCTCCGTGGGCTGGCGGCGGCGGGTACTCTCCGCTCGGCGGGTACTCACCTGCTGGCGGCGCCTCTCCGCTCGGGCACGGCGGCCTCGCGGGTCTGGCTGCTCCCGGTGGAAAGGGCGGATTCTCCCTCTCGAATCTGAAGGGATCGCTCGGCAACCTGGAGAACTTCGTCATCAATCCGAAGATTTGGGACGCGACCGGCACGAGCTTCGGCGCTTATGCTAGCTCCGTCCTCACGTCTCCGGCCGCGATGATGGCCGGGATGATGATGGGCACCAGTGGCCTCATGGGGTCGCATCGCGGCACCTGGGGCGGCGTGGCCATGGGCACGGCGGGCGGCGCGCTCGTCGGTGCGGGCATCGGCGCGCAGTTCGGTGGCCCGATGGGCGCCGCGCTCGGTGCTGGCATCGGCGCGGTCGCGGGCTTTGGTATCGGCCTCGGCGAGAAGTTGTTCGGTGTCGAGACGCCGGAGAACCAGGCCAAGCGACTCGCGAAGCAACTGTACTCGATCAGCATCGACAACTCGATGGCGAAGCAGATCGTGAACATCGCGCAGCAGAAGTACGCCGGTGAGGTCAGTGTCGCCGTCCGCGATCCCGACGTGCGCAAGATGCTGATGCTGTACTCGCAGGCGACCGGCCAGAAGATGCCTCTCTCCGCGACCACGCCGCAGTCGGCGGTGCTAGCGGAATCGGGTGGGCGCCTCTACCAGCAGGCCACTTACGTGAACGGCACGCCCTACACGTTCCAGTCGAACCTCCCGGTGATGGGCGGTTACCCGACCGGAACCTACCCGACGCCGGGCGGCCCCATGTCGCTCCAGTTGAACGTCTCCGGCCAGGGCGCAGCGCAGTTCGTCGCGGGCCAAGTGGTGACGCCGGAGTTTGTGCAGGCGCAGTGGTCTAGCGCGGGTGCGTCCAGCAACGGGCGCCTCCAGAACTCGGCCATGATGCAGCAGCCGGGCTTGGTGGTTTCGTAGGCCGGGCGCCCACCCTTTCAGTCATTTCTCCCGTCGCGCCCTATCTCAATGTTATGGGTGTTCAGGCGTGGTACGTTCCAGCGATTCCGTAAGGTAGGGGCGGGGTCGGCGTCAGCCCCTTTGTTGGCTGGGCCTTCCGCGCCGGCTTCCGCTTGACGGCATTCTTGCAAATCTTCGCGGGTGCTTGACTTTGTCCGTTTCTGACACTACTATAAGTGTTAGATGAAACCGCCCTCCGATCCCGACCTGGAGCTGCGCGGCAAAATCGTCCGCGGCCTCGGCGCTCTCCGCGAAGTGCTGCCCGGCTCCTTCGTCGAACGGAAACGCGCCTGCGGCCGGCCCAACTGTCATTGCGCCGGCGGCAAGGCCCTTCACTCCCAATATCAGATCTCCGTGCTGATCGACGGCAAACCGGAAGCGGTGCATATTCCGGCCGCGCTCGCCGCAAA
>VFSW01014835.1_pt1 | contig 10744 bp, 21 predicted proteins | sample 5358111 | NCBI WGS metagenome assembly VFSW01 (sample SAMN11554181, study PRJNA540505) | mine drainage metagenome | isolation source: sediment from site ElyBrook_90M | place: USA: Ely Copper Mine, Vershire, VT | collected 2017
GGACCGGCTCGTGAGCCCCGTGGTCGGCGGCATGCCATGGCCCGCCCGTTGTCGCTGGTGTGATCTCGTCACGGAAGACCCGGACGCCTATTTCTGGCCGCCCGGCGGTGACGAGGAGGTGCTGCCTGAGCAGTACCGCTGCGACGCGGCGCCCGTGGGCCTCCATGAACCAGCGGAGGACGAACAGTGATGCCGGAACAGCTCGCCTTGACGGAGCGCCTGCGCGATGCGCTGGACCGCGTGGACGCCTATCACGCTGACTGGGCTCCCCGGATGCGCGATGAGGTTGACCGGAAGTGGCTCCGGGACCACGAGGTAGCCATCGTCGTTGCTGCCGTCTATGAGTACCAGCGCGAGCAGATCGCCGCGCTGGAATATCAGTTGGCCGAGTACGAGGCCGCTATCCACTCCGTTCTGCGGGGCAAGCCCGTCTGGCCTGACGTTGATACCGCCGCCCTCCTCTCTGAGTCCGCGTCGTGAACCTTGCTATTTCTGGCGCCGCACGAGGTGCGGCCTCGAACTGCGCCCCACGTGGGCCGGCCTCGGTCATATCGGCCGGAGCCCGTTCCGGCACTACCCGCGACCTCAGACCGCCAGATCGGAGGCCGAGCGCTTGGACTCCTCTTCCTCTCCGAGCGTTCGACCGCGGATCCGGCGGCCGGATGTTCCAGTAGGTCCGGCCGCCGGCTAAGCGCCGGGAATGGCCGTCGGCGTCCAGCGTGGCGTCGGCGGCGAGGAGGAGCACTTGACCGTCCGCAGCTCCACGACGATCCGACTCCGGGCAGACGTCCGATGGGTCGCGGGTCGCGATCGAACGGCACACGCCCAGCGCCGCGGCGAGATCCGGACGGCCTGCGGGCTGCCGGCCATCGACGAGCGGTGGGCCTGGCCGACGGGGCAGCGCTGCGGTGAATGCGTTGTGGCGCTCGGGATGCTCGTGTGAGAGGGGGTGCCGAAGCGACGACGCGCCGTTGACCGAAGGACCACATGACCACAAGAAGGAACCGACCGCAATGACGAACGACGACATCACGATCACCGCCGGAGCTCCGCAGATGGACATCGGACCAGGGACCTACGAGGCGATCCTCACCGCGATCAGCGAACCCCGGACGATCTTCCCGCAGTCGGGGCCGAACGCCGGCAAGGAGGTCCAGCTCCGCGACTGGACCTTCGCCCTCGAGGACGGCACCGAGATCAACGGATCCGCTTCCGTCGCTTCGGGCCCGAAGAGCAAGACCTACGCCTGGCTCACCGCGCTGCTGGGTGGCACGCCGCCCGCCATGGGCCAGTCCTACCCCCGCTCGCAGCTCATCGGCCGCGAGGCCCTCATCACCATCGCGATCGACGAGGGCGGCTGGCCGAAGATCACGAACCTGTCGGCAAGGCCGAAGGCGAGGCCGGCTACCGCGGCACCTGTGGCCCCGGTCGCCCCGCCTCGCGCTGGCCCGCAGCCCGTTGCCGTGGCTCCCGTCGACAATCTCCCGTTCTGATCAGGGTCCGCTATGCCGGACCCGCGACCGACGTCCGATGACCGCATCCGTGCGGCCCTCTGGTTCGCCGACCGCGGGTTCGGCGTGTTCTCCGTCTGGAGCACGGACGACGACGGCACCTGCCGATGTCCCGCGAAGGGCGCCTGCGAGCAGGCCGGCAAGCATCCAGTTCCGCCCACCGGGTTCAAGGCCGCCACGACGGATCCTCAACTGATCCGAGCGATGCTCTCCGCCGGCTCCGAACCCAACTGGGGGATGCTGCCGCCCGACGGGGTGTTCGCGCTCGACGTCGACGGCGACGGGGTTGGGCGCCTGGCGGAACTCGAGGCCCAACTCGGAGCACTCCCGCCGACCCTGCGGACGAACACCGCACACGGGCAGCACGTGTTCCTACGCTGGCCTGCCAGCCTGCCCCGGCCCATCGGGCAGATGTTCGGCTACGTCACGCGCTGGGGCTCGGGCGCCGCAGCCGGCTACGTGATAGGGCCCCGGAGCGTTCACGCCTCGGGCGCCGTCTACACCCCCGCCGGCCCGGAGCTCGAGATCGCCGAACTGCCCGAAGCGTGGGCGGCCGCCGTGGTCGCCCCGCCGACATCCGCTGGCGTCATCCATGTCGACGCCGGCGGGTACGAGCTGCCCGAGCCGGGCTATGCCGGCGACCGCTACCCCGAGATCCTCCGCTACGTCGCCAGCCGCTACATGCGCGGCATGACGAAGGACTAGGTCCTCGCCGGCGTGCTGTCGGTCCTCGCTCCGCGGTTCGCGCAGCCGCTCACCGAGCCCGAGCTCCGCGCTCGGTTCGAGCGGGCATGGAAGGGAACGCCCGAGAAGCTGGGACCGCCCACGACCGCCCAGGAGCCACGGAGAGCGCCGCGCGTCGTGGGCCCGGGCATCGACGCCGCCGATCTGCTGGCACTCGACCTACCGCCCCTGCGATGGCTGGTTCCGGAGCTCATCCCCGAGGGCACGACGATCCTCGCGGCGAGGCCGAAGGTCGGGAAGTCGTGCCTCGTCTACCAGATCGCGGTCGAGGCGTCGATCGGTGGCGAGTTGCTCGGGCGTCGCGTTGCCCCTGGCAGCGTCCTGTACCTCGCCCTCGAGGACGGCAAGCGGCGCGGACAGGACCGGCTCCTTGCCGCCCTAGCCGGACGCACGATGCCCCACGGCCGCCTCGAGGTCCGCTGGGACGCGAACAAGATCGGCGAGGGGCTCGAGGACGACCTGGAAGCCTGGCTGGACAGTCATCCCGACGCGGTGATGGTGGCGATCGACACGCTTGGCAAGGTCCGGCCCCACACCACCGGGCGGCAGGGAGCCTATGAGGTCGACGTCGCACACCTCGCGCGGCTCCAGGACCTCTTCCGCGACCGGACCGTGGCGCTCGTCATCGTCCATCACGCCCGCAAGGAGACGGCCGACGACTTCCTCGCGAGCGTGTCCGGCACCTATGGGATCACGGGGTCAGCCGACACGATCGTCGTGATCCGGCGAAAGCCGATGGAGCGGGTGGGGACGATCCACGCGACCGGGCGCGACATCGCCGACGCGCAGGTATCGGCCGAGTTTGACGACCTGACCTGGCGAAGCGCGCCCGACTCCCTGTCGGAGGCGACGTTCGACCGGAGCGAGGTCTACCAGGTCATCGAAGAGGCGGGACCCATCTTCCCCCAGGCGATCGCGGATCGGATCGGCAAGAGCCGGACGAACGTCCAAAACATGGTCACTCGACTCGTCGACGATGGCGCAGTCGCGCGGACCGGACACGGGTACGTGGTTGCCAAGGTCGTGCTTGACGGGGGCAGTCACTCCCGGAATGTCCCTAATACCCCCCATGACTCTAATGACTCTCAGAGTAATGAGAGTCATCAGGGGTACATGCGCGGGCGCGCGCGCGAGGCCGAGTGGGTCAATCCGTGCCGCCAGTACACCGATCACCAGGGTCAGTTCCGGTATACGCCGGCGGGCTGGACCTGTGACGCCTGTCACCCCGAGGAGACCGCATGACCGCTGCCCGCAACCCCGTCACCACCGTCGGTGTCCAGCGCACCCCGCGGCACCTGTACTACTTCAACGGTGCCGGTCCGTGGCCGGGGGTCACCACGGTCACCGATGTGCTCGACAAGCCGGCCCTGACGAAGTGGCATCGCACCCAGGTCGCCGAGGCCGCCATCCGCCATGCCGAGCGCCTGATCGTCGACCGCGACGCCGGGGACGTCGACGCGGCGGTGGCGTACTTGCTCAACCTCCGCAACGAGGGGACCGAGGGACGCGACCGGGGAACGCGGATCCATGCGGCCCTCGAGTCGGTCCTCCGGCGAGAGCCTTACGCGCTCGATCCGCGCGACGAGCCGGCGGTCGCCGGAGCTCGCGCCTGGCTCAACACCCGCGGTGTCCGGCCGATCGAGGTCGAGGCGTTCCTCATCAACGAGACGGCGGGCTACGGGGGGACCTGCGACCTCATCGCCGAGATCGACGGCGAGACCTGGTTGCTCGATTGGAAGACCTCCAAGACCGTCGCCTGGCCGTCCGGCCAGGTGTACGACGAGATGCGTCTCCAGCTCGCCGCCTATGCCCACGCTGAGTTCAGCGCGAAGGTCGGCGACCCGGAGCGCTATCCGATCCCTGCGATCACCCGCTTCGGGATCGTCCCCGTCACCGACGGCGGGACGAAGCTCTACGAAGCGGCCGTCACCGACGAGGACTGGACGACGTTCCGGGCCTGCCTGTGGATCCATGGCTGGCGCAGCAAGCATCTTGCTCGCGCTCCTCGCCGGTGCGCGATGACCGCCGACTTCCTCCTCCCGCCGCTGGTCGACCGCTCGGACGTCGCTGCCCAAGCCAAGCGGACGGGGGTAGCGTCGTGACCGCAGCCACGCTCCCGCCCATCACCGAAGCCGCGTTCCAGAAGCAAGTCATGGACCTCGCCAAGCTCCTCGGCTGGGACTTCATTTTTCATCCCTTCCTCTCCAAGTGGTCCGAGCGCGGTTGGCCGGATCTGGCGTTGGCACGTCGCAGGGATGGCAGGTTCCTCCTCGCCGAACTCAAGGCCGAGAAGGGCAAGCTCAGCGACCGCCAGGCCGAGGTGATCGACCTGCTCGTGGCCTGTGGGGTTCCCGTTTATGTCTGGCGACCAAGCCAGCTGTCTGAGATAGCGGCGGTCCTCAGATGACGTGGCGCCAGGTCTTGCCGTTGCGCACAGCCCCGATTACGGGCCAGCTGACCTCAAACCGCCGCGCTAATGCGGCGGTTGACTCCGAGCTAGCCCGGATCTCCCTTACCGCGTTGTCATTGAGCTTCGCCCGGGGTTGGGCCTCGCCGCGGAGGAACCCGTGACGGTCGCGCGATTGCCATTTCCGCCGCTGACTTTGTCCGTTCCGGCACGTCCTGCACCGTCGAGCACCGGAGCACGTGTCGATGATCAGGTTGTCCTCATACGGATGTCCGTTGCGGCACGCCGTCTTCAGTGCAAAGGCACGTCGGACGTTCTCCGTATGGGTCACCGGCTCGAGATGGGCTGGGTTCACGCAGGCTCGGTTGCGGCACAGGTGATCCAGTTCGAGGCCGGAGGGAACAGGCCCGACGGTCAGCTCATAGGCCGTGACGTGCGCCTTGGTCTGGCGCCCTTGGAATCGGAGCTGCCCATAGCCCGTTCGGTGAATGTACCCGCGCCAGTTCCAGCAGCCGACCGAGGGTCGGTCAGCGAGACGCCAGAAAGACTCGGCTGTGTGGCGGGGCGGCATCCTGGCCATTATCGCACAGTCTGGCGGCCGAGCGATCTCGAGCAGATAGCCGAGGTACTTCGATGAGCCGCCGCGCGTGGGCCTCCGGCCTCGTCCTCGCCGCCATCCTGTGGCTGCTCGTGGCTGCGGGCTTCATCGCCGGTCGCGCCACCGCCATCGCGCCGTCGTCGTGGCGCCCGCTGCCACCGTCCGCGTTCACGCCCGTCGCGACTCCGCGGCCCGCGCCGCTCGCAACCCCTGCCGTCGAGCCATCCCCGATGAGCAGGACACGAGCGACGCGGACCGGGGCGCCGCTAGATCCTCCCGCAAGGGGGCAGGTCCACCACGCCGCGGCACCGGCGCTAAGCGGCGCCCCACTCACCGGCATCGCCTCATGGTTCGACAACGGTCCCGGCCTGTACGCCGCAGTGCCCGGCTGGCGCTGGGGCGACACCCCGTACCGCGTGCGGGTCTGCGCTAATCCGACGCCGATTAGCCGTGGATTAGCACTCGCCTGCGTCGTCGTCACGGTTTCCGATTGTCTTTGCGGTCGGTCGGACCGCCTGATCGACCTGAGCGCGATGGCTTTCTCCCGGCTGGCGCCGCTGTCGGCCGGCCTGCTCAGAGGCCTCATCCGCGTCACCGTTCGGAGGCTGCCATGACCACGAAACCATGGCGGATCATCGGCGTACTCGGCTGCATTGCCGGCGGAACTCTGCTGGCGATGGCGGTCCTGACCGAACCGACCTTCACATGGCCGGTGCGTTTCTTCATTCTCGGAGTGACGGTCGTCATGCTAGGCGGCGCGCTGGTGACGCTGCCATGACCGCTGTCCAGCTCATCCGCCAGTGGCGGGCGCGCGATGATCGCTACGACCTCCGGCGTTGGCAGGGCATCCGCGCGCCGGTCACCCGCGAGGAGCAGGCCGCCATCGCCGCATGGCGCGGAGCAGAGATCAGACACCTCCCGCCGGCCGAGCGCGCCAGAGCCTGGGCCGCGCTCGCGACGTGGACGGCATGAGACTTCTCGATCTGTTCTGCGGCGCCGGAGGCGCGGCGATGGGCTACCACCGCGCGGGGTTCGAGGTGGTCGGCGTGGACATCGCCAAGCAGCCACATTACCCGTTCGAGTTCCGCCAGGCGGACGCACTGACGTATCCGCTGGACGGCTTCGATGCGATCCACGCGAGCCCGCCGTGCCAGCGGTTCTCTCGTGCTCGGCTAATCCACGGCGTCGGGAGCCATGAGGACCTGCTGACGCCCACTCGTGATCGGCTGCAGCGAACAGGCACGTCCTGGGTTATCGAGAACGTTCCGGGTTCACCCATGCGGCGGGACCTCGTGCTCTGCGGCTCAATGTTCGGGTACCCACGCCTTCAACGGCATCGCTGGTTCGAGTTCGGCCAACCGATGCCCTTCACGCTCCTCCATCCCTGCGCCCATGCCGATGAGATCGTGTCGGTCTTTGGCCATGGCGGTCACGTCTACCACGGCGTGGCGGACTGGCGCAAAGTCATGGGCATCGATTGGATGACTCGCGCCGAGCTCGCCCAGGCTATCCCGCCCGCCTACACTGAATGGGTCGGGCTGCGACTACTTGAGGGGCTCGCCGCTGGCGGAACGTCGCCCCGGCCGTCCGAGACTCACGGCGCGGTATCGCTCGACTTCGCGGGCGGTGACGACCCACGTCTTGCCGACGAGGCGCGCCCGCAGGCGGCCGTTGGCGATCTGGCGGCGCAGCGTGGAAGCCGCCACCCCGAGTCGGATGGCGGCTTCGGCGAGGGTGAGCACCTAGCGGCTGAGTTCGGCCCGCGCCATGCGCTCGGCCTCGACACTGTATGGCCGCGAGGCGTGGACGGTCCCGCCGGGGATACCGATGCAGTTCTTGCCGCGTCCGGCGTCGCAGGTCGGGCACCGCAGGTCCTTGCGTCCAGCCGACTGAGCGAGCGCCTCGATGGTGTCCTGTCCGATCATCGCGTTCTCCTTCGTGGTGGTCATGCGCCTAATCTACGCGATGCCGCGCAGGATGTCAAGGGGTCAATATGAGCGGACCCGATGCCGTGACCGCCCTGGAGCTCGAAGTCCTCGCCGCGTATCTCCAGGAGGGCTCGGTGAGGCTGGCGGGCCGCGCGCTCGGGCGTTCACAGGGCACCGTGGCGAACCACCTCGCCGTGATCCGCCAGAAGCTCGGCGTCCCCAAGACCGCGCAGGCCGCGTTCCTCCTCGCGGAGCGCCTGCGCCGCTAGTATGATGGACCGGATGGAGGTGCCTAGGGTATGAACGGCAATGCGGCGGCTCATTTCATCGGTCTGTCTTTGGTGATGACCGAAAAGGAGGCCGCGCTCCTGCAGGGTCAACTCTTGGCGAGTTGGCTGCTCTACGGCCAAGTCCATCTGACGAATGCGAATGGAGTGTCGTTGCTCGATCCGAGGGGCATCGTCTATCGCGACTATCCCTCAATCGTAAGTCGTGACGCCGTTCTCGACGAGATCCGCCTCCGCGCGCGCAACGCGGCGTTGGAGGAGGTGCTGACGCGGCCGTCAATGATCCGCACGACGAGTACGGCTGGTATCCCCAAGCCGAAGCCCTCCTCGCCGAGTCATCGACATGAGCGACGAACGGCGCTGGATCAGGGTTGACGTCCCTGTGGTCGACTCTCTCGATGCCGCATGGGCCGAGGTCGAGGCCGAGCTGCCGGAAGGGCGGGCTCTGCATCTCCATCGACGGGATCGCTCACAGGCTCTCGCAAGCGACCCGACCGATCGCATCTCGGACGTGAAGGCTGACGCCTACGGCGATACTCCCGCCGCCGCTCTGCGCGCCCTCGCGGCGAAGCTCCGGGACCTGCGCCACTAGTCGTTTTCGCACTACCCAACGGCGTGCCATAGGCGCACGCTGGCGGCACGGTGACCCCCAGCATCGTCCGGTTCTGCACGCGCGTTGCGTTCGTCGGCCTCGTGGCGGCGTTCGTCTTCCTCCTCGGCCGTCGCCATGAGACCGAGCCGGCTTTCTACCTCGAGGATGACGACGGCATAGCGCCGGACCCGTACCCGACGACGCTCATCCCCTACACCGATGTATGGCGATCCAACGCGACCATGACCGCGCCGTCGCCGGCCTACATCGTCATCGGCACGACGCAGCGGCAGACGCACTAGGTGAGTGAGGACGTGGCCGCCGCGAGTTTCTCCGTCAAGGAGATCGTGCTCGACGTGCAGAGCGACGTGAAGACGCTGTCGGGCAAGTTCGACGCCTACCTCGCGCTCCACGACAACCGGCACATGATGGAGCTCCAGACGATCGCCACGGCCAACGCCGACGCCTCAGCGACCGCGTCCGGCCGGAGCCTGCTCTCGGACATCAACGAGCTGGGCGCCAGTGGCCGGGAGACGCGCCGCATCGTCGACCGCCACGACGTGCTCATCCAGCGGCTGATCGGGGCTGCCGGGCTGATCAGCTTCCTGCTCGCCGTCCTCGGCGTCGTGGTCGGCATCCACGCGCAGATCCATCCGTGAAGACTCGCCGCGAGATGAGTGACCGCCACGCATGAGTTCGCTGTGATGCCGGCTTCCGACATCGACCGCCTCCTTGTCGCCATCGACGGAACGCGGTCGGCGCTCGCGGCCGAGATCGCCCGCCTCCGCGGCGAGACGGCCACCTCGTTCGACCGGCTGGACGGCCGCATCGGCAGCATCGCCAACCGCGTCCCCAACCTCGAAACAGACGAGGAAGTCCACAAGGCGCTCGACGCCTCTCGCAACAGCCGGCGCAACAACGCCGAGCTCGCCAAGCGCTGGGCGGTCGGCATCGTCGCCGCGCTCGTGGCGGGCTCCATCGGCGCGGTCGTCGAGGTCATCCGCCTCGTGACGGGCCACTGATGAACGACGAGCACGCGCTCAAGCAGACCGACACGGTTAGCACCTGGTATCCACCTCATGCTCCGCGGGTCTCGACGGACGTGTACGTCAAGAGCCACGTCCTCCTGACCTTCACCGAGAACCGCCCGTGCTGGGCGTGCGGCATCACCCACGCCGACATCGTGGGCAAGACGACGCCGAACATCGCGCCCGGGCTGGCGATGGAGACGCACCACTTCTGGTGCGAAGACGCGTTCACGGGCGAGGGTCAGGGGCTCGGCGGCATCTACTGGCCGCGGATCATGTCGGACCACCCGACGTTCGACTGGAAGGGCTCGGGTTTCGAGCTCGCCGACCCGGCGACGTGGAAGTACTTCGTCGACTCGCCGTACAACCTCCAGGTGCTCTGCTCGGCCTGCCACCGCGCCTCGCGGACGGTGCCGCACTGGCTGGCGGGCATGCCGGACCCGAACCGCGGCGGGCTCATCTGGCCGTCAGACGCGGGCTCGATCGGCATCCACCACGCGAGCTACCCGGAGTACCGCGACCAACGCCACGCGCGACCGGACGAACCACCGTTCCGAACGGCGCTCATGACGCCGCCTCCGGTTCCGGCTGCGAGTCCGAACGGCGGACCGGCATGAGAACGATGAGGCCCACTCAGCCGTGCTCGATCTGCGGGGGAGAAAAGCCGCGTGGTCGCGGCATCGTGTATTGCGATCCGTGCCGTGCCACCCGTCGGGAGCACTCGCAGCTGAAGCAACGTCCCACGACCAAACGGTGGGAACGCCTTCATCGAGATCGCCGGAACTATCTTGCGAGGAAGAGATACGCAGCTGATCCGGAACGCTTCAAGATCAGGAATGCCGCCTGGCAAGCTGCAAATCCTGAAAAGACGGCCGCGATTTACCGCCGCAATCTGCTGAAGGAATACGGGCTGGTAGCCGAGGAATATGACGCCCTGCTGGCCCAGCAGGGCGGTGTGTGCGCGATCTGCGGCCGCGTCAATCCCGACGGCCGGCCCCTCTACATCGATCACGATCACGCGACTGGTCGGGTCCGTGGCCTCCTCTGCCGGAAGTGCAACACAGCCCTTGGTCTCCTCTCGGATGACGCAGCGACCGTCCGCGTAGCCCTCGCATATCTCGACGGCAGCATCGCCCGCGGCCTCGGTCGCGTCCGCGTCGAGCGGGCGATCCTGGTGGCGGCATGACCGCCGTCATCAACCTCGTCGATCGCGGGCCGAAGCCGCGCTGCACGGTCTGCGGCAACATCCGCCCCGACCTCATCGAGGGCGACGGGCCGGCGGTCTGCCGTCGCTGCGTCTGGGATGCCGGCCAGATGGCCGAAGGCGACTGGGTGCTCAAGCGCCTGTTCGGGAGGCCGGAATGACACTCACCAGCTCAGACGGCGTTCACTCGCACACCGTCACGACCGACCCGACCGTGCTCAGCCGCCTGACGGCGCTGGAGACGGCGGTCGCGGCGCTGCAGGTCGTGGTTCCACCGCCGGTCATCGTGCCGACGGTCGTGCCGTTCCTCGGCTACCCGAAGTCGGCGCCGGTCAACTTCGTCGGCCTGACCAACGTCATCGTCTCCAACAAGAGCTTCCAGGCACCCGGCGGGACGAACGCGCCGGTCCGCATCGAGGGCTGCACGAACGTCTGGATCCACGAC
>VFSW01014836.1_pt1 | contig 10744 bp, 9 predicted proteins | sample 5358111 | NCBI WGS metagenome assembly VFSW01 (sample SAMN11554181, study PRJNA540505) | mine drainage metagenome | isolation source: sediment from site ElyBrook_90M | place: USA: Ely Copper Mine, Vershire, VT | collected 2017
CGATTCCACACGCGGCGGCCGACGATGGCTTGATCTTCGGCGCGCACGGCCTTCCCCGCCGATTTTTCTCGTACATGCGCCGCGGTTTGCGCTACTATCATTTCCGCCGGTTTGGGCACGGTAGACATGTGCCTCGAACGAGGCGTCGCTGCGTGGACCGGCAAAAGGAGAGTCATGTTCAAGCCGAAGAAATGCGCGAATGCCGCCTGCACCTGCCCCGCTCCGGAAAAAGGGAAATATTGCAGCAGCCACTGCGAGGGCATCGGCAACAGAACCGAGATCGCCTGCCTGTGCGGCCACCCCGATTGCGGCGGAAAACCGGCCTGAGTTGAGGCGCGGCTTCGATTTGGGATGGATGCGAAGGCTCGGACAGCCGCCGGGCTGAGCCGGACGGAACCAGTGTGGGCTGGAAGACTGCGCGGCGGCTTGCGCCTTCAACTCTGGCTGCAGTGGCGGAGCGCCTGGCTCGACAACATCTACTTCTCAGACTCGCTTGGTGACGAGTTCCAGCGTGGTCACCCTCATAGTCCAGCAGAAGCGCTTCAGTCATCGCGTGTATTCGAGGGTGCGGGTCTGTTCGATCCGCGCCCTCTGGATTTCCCCAAAAACATACTTTCCACAATGACGCCGCGCACCCCCGCCCCCATCTGCGAAAATAAGAGCTGACATGAACACTGACAACCTCCTCTCTCTGAAAGACGATATGGTGGCCTTTATCGAGGGCCATGGACTGCAACGCCTTCCCGGTTACGTCACCGAGGACATCCCCTCCATTGTGTGGGAGGGTGCTGGCAACCCCGACGCATGGAAAGATTTTGTGGAGATGGCCAAGCACGTCGGCGCTCCCTTCGTGACCTTCAGCGAGATGACGCTGGAGAGCGAGGAACTGGACGCGCTGATCGAAGAGGCCGGGGAGATGAACTTCCCCGACGAAGAAGGCACCGAACTTGTGGAGGCGCAATGGCTGCGCAAGTACGCCGGCAATCTGGGCTACATCCAGTTGGGCTTCGTCTACCAGGGGCTGGTCTTTTTGCACGAGACCACCACCGAGTGGTATGAGCGCTTCCAGACGCTTCTCGAAGACATCGAGACCTTTCAGGACATCGTCATCGACGAGCACGATCACGACGACGACGAGGACGGCGAGTAACCGCGGTGAGCGCCGCGGACAACCGGGCAAGTCCGGCGCAGCTCCCGCGGCAGCGCTGGATTTGCGATCCGCCGCATCCGGCCGAGGCCGAGGCGCTGGCCCAGGCCGCCCGTTTGCCGCAGGTGCTGGCTGAGCTGCTGGTGGCCCGCGGCGTTCGTCAGGCGGCAGAAGCCTTTGCCTTCCTCAATCCTGAGATCAATCATCTGTGCGATCCACTGCTGATGCTGGGCATGAACGCTGCCGTGGCCCGGCTGGAGCAGGCGATTGCCGCCCGCCAGCCGGTGCTGCTTTACGGGGATTACGACGTGGACGGCACGACGGCCGTCGTTCTGCTCAAAACAGCGATTGAAATGCTGGGCGGCGTGGTCCGCTTTCACGTGCCCCACCGGCTGCGCGAGGGCTACGGGTTGCAATCAAGCGTGCTGGAAGCCGCATATGCCGAAGGCGTGCGGCTGGTGATCACCGTGGATACCGGCATGAGGGCCTTCGCCGAGGCAGAGACCGCCCGCCGCCTGGGTCTGGACCTGATCATCACCGACCATCATTTGCTGGAGGCGGGCGATACGGTTCCTCCGGCGCTGGCCATTCTGAATCCCAACCAGCCGGCCTGCGCTTACCCGGAAAAATTTCTCTGCGGCGCGGCCATTGCGCTGAAATTGGCGCAGGCCGTGCTGGAGCGACGCGACGCGGTCCGCACCCGCGAAAAGACGCTGCCCAGTTTTTTGAAGATGGCGGCAATCGCCACCATCGCCGACGCGGTGCCGCTGAAGGGCGAGAATCGGGTGATCGCCGCGCTCGGACTGCGGGAGCTGCGCCGCCCCGCCGGAGCCGGCCTGCGCGCCCTGTTCGCCGCCGCCGCCCTTGATCCAACCGCCCGCGCCATCAGCGGCTTCGACGTGGCCTTTCGGCTGGCTCCGCGCATCAACGCCGCCGGGCGCATGGACGTGGCCTCGGAGGTGATCGAGCTGTTCACCACCCGCGATGCAGCCCGCGCCGCTGAGCTGGCCGCCAAGCTGGAACGGCTCAACCGCGAACGCCGGGATACGGAAGCCGCCGCGCTCACGGCCATCGAAACCCGGCTGGCCACGGACCCGGAGCTGGCTGCTGACCGGCTGTTGGTGATAGATGGCGAAGGCTGGCACCGCGGCGTCATCGGCATCCTGGCTGCGCGCGTCGTGGAGCGCACGGCGAAACCGGCCCTCGTGGTCAGCGTGGAAGACGGCGTTGCCCACGGCTCCGGTCGGTCGGTCGATGGCTTTCAGTTGCTCAACGCAATCGAGAGCTGCGCCGATCTCTTCACCCGCTTCGGCGGCCACGCCTTCGCCGTGGGCTTTGCGATGCCCGCCGATGCGCTGCCGGAGCTGAGGCGGCGGCTGCGCCTCTACGCCGATGAGCACCTGGCTGCGCGCGAGCCCGAACACCTGCTCCGCATCCACGCCGAGCTGCCGCTGGAGCGCATCAGCTCGGTTCTGGTGGGCTGGTTGCGCAAGCTGGAGCCCTTCGGCCACGGCAATCCCGAGCCGGTCTTCGCGGCCCGCAAAGTGCGTCTGCTGACCGCTCCGCGGCTGATGAAGGAGCGCCACATCCGGTTGGAACTGGCTTCGGATTCCGTGCTGCCCTTGCCGCGCCCTGGCGCCAGCGGCGCCCTGCGCGCCGTAGGCTGGAACCTGGCCGCCCGCGCCGCCGAGCTGGACCTCGTGCAGGGAAGTCTGATCGATCTGGCCTATCGCATTCGCGAAAACGAGCACCCCGAGTTTGGCGGTCTGGAAGTGGAGATCGCTGGAATCGAAGCCGGTTGAAAACCACCGGCGGCGGGGCCAGCCGCTCGCTGTTCGCCCGCATAACAGGTCCTAATTTGATTGACATTCAACATCTTGCTTCTGGGTGATGCAATTCGAGATTTTCTCCAACACATCCACATTCGCGTGCAGACTCAGCGCCACAATTTTTTCCTTTGGAACCTCGATGATCTGCGTTTGCCCTTCTCCGCTCTGAATCCAGAGAAGAAAGATCGATGCATCCGTCTGGCCGAGCAGGGGAAATTCTCCGCTCCTCAGGGTTGCCTTGCCGTCTACGGTGTCTGTTGAGGGCTGTATATAGGTAATGCTGGAATCGGGAAAGAGCGTCGAATCGATGACCTTGCCATAAGAAAATGGAAGCAGGACGGCGGCGATTGCGAGAGAAGCGATCACCAGGGCGCGCAAGACGAAAAGCAAATCGCTGGAATACCTTTCGATCAAACCTTGATGCGGCTGTTGCGGAGCTGCGTCGGGAGCCGGGCAGGTTCCGCTTGTGCGAGACTTTGCTCCCCGCACTTGTTGAGATAGAACGATGTACATGAACGCGAGGAGGCACGCGGCCGCTACGCCCGCATACGCGCTCTGCAGCGAATTGCGCGCCGCGGCCTTCTTGTTGAATGCAAATCCAATGGTGTTGAGTTGTGTGCCGACATCATCGGACGAGGCTTCGAGAAGAAGCATTCCTGGATTGTCGGTGTGACCGGAGAAGTAATAATTTTCAAGGGTGACTGCTCCGGGGGATGCCGCAGTAGTGGAGATTGCCGTCTGGACATACTTTCTGGAATATCCGGGAGCTTTCGCAGCTTTTGGATGCAGTTGCCGAATAGCCGTGCTGAGAGGCGACTCACCGCTGGGCGCCAGTATCCAGCCGTGCAATGGAATGATCGGCGCCTCAAAGCGCACGATGGAAAGCAAGAGCCAGACCAGGATCGGCGCCGCCAGCAGGCACTCCGCCGCAGGCGCGAAATATGCCGGGGTCTTCCGGTGGCGCAGAAAGAAGACTGCAACGCTGGCCAGCACCAGGCCCGGACACAGCACCCACCAACCACTGGCGGCAAGGTTCAAAATCAGGAAGAATGTGTCGGCCGCGAACTTACCCGCAAGTATCGTCAGGCTCTGGATACTCCAGTCTCTCAGGTTAATGCCCAGAAACTGCTCGCGGGCGAATGCGGCGATAAAGCCGGTCGCGGCAAAAACCGCAGTTGCGGAGATGCTTCCGACAAGGGTCCGCAGGGCCGATTTCATCGAACCTTCCATCATTGTGAGAGTTCCTCCTCCACCATTCCGGTGATGGGAAAGCATGGTCCGTTGAGGCCCGACAGCGCGTTTCGGCAGCTTGATACTTCAATGGGGAGCAACGGCCGCAGTTCCAGGCCGGCTGAACGTGGGAATTGACTTGACTCTCTGCCGTGGCGAACCGGGGGCGAGGATGGCTCTCGCTTTTGTAATCTCAGCTTGGGTGAAAGTCAGCCGGGGAAAAATGGTTGATGGGATTGTGCAGAAAGCCGGAAATCTTTGTCAATTGGTTTTTTAGCGGTCAGTGTGAGTTGGACTGACCGGAACCGGGAAATCCGTCCGTTGTTTTGCCGCGGGCGAGGAGAACAGGGGAGGACGCCAAACAGCATTGAAATACCGGCCATTGCGGAAGATTTCATTTCAAGTCGGGGAAATACGCGCTATTATTCTGAGTCATCGGGTTCTGGATCGAAAAACGAGTCCTGAACGAAAGAGAGGTCAGTAATGGCAAAGTCCCCCAGCAAAAAATCTTCGCCGGCGCGGACACCGCGGTTTGCCGAACAGGCGCGGCTGGTTCTCCCTGGGAGCGAAAAGTCTCCCGCTGCCAACGCAGTTCACGTCAAGGCCACGCCGGCGCAATCCATGGTCACCGTGTCGGTGATTGTGAAGCGCAAGGAAGAGTTGAAAATCAATCGGCGGGGCGGGCGGGCAAGCGGCCCGGTGCGGGTGAGCCGAGCCGAGTTTCAGAGGCGTCACGGCGGCGATCCGGAGGCGATCAAGCAGGTCAGGGCCTTTGCCCGCGAGTTAAACCTGAAAGTGGAGGCTGATCCGACCTCGGCGTTGCGGCGCACGCTGCAATTGACCGGCGCGACCGCCGATATACAGAAAGCCTTCGGGGTGACGCTGGAGCAGAAGACGATTGAAGGGACGCAATACCGTGTGCGCGAGGGCGGAATTCACCTGCCGGCGTCGCTGGCCGGCGTGGTGGAGGCTGTGCTGGGGCTGGATAACCGGCCGCAGGCACAGCCGCACTTTCGCGTCCATGCGGCCAGCACCCCAGGCGCAGCTCCCAAGAGCTACACCCCGCCCCAGGTCGCCCAGGCGTACAACTTCCCCGCCCAGGCCAGCGGAGCCGGCCAGACCATCGGCATCATCGAGCTCGGCGGCGGTTATCGGCAAGCCGATCTCACCGCCTACTTCAAGACGCTCGGCCTGCCCGCGCCGGCCATCACCGCGGTCAGCGTGAACAGAGGAAAGAACAAGCCGACCAATGCCAACGGTGCGGATGGCGAGGTGATGCTGGACATTGAAGTGGCCGCTTCCGTTGCGCCAGGGGCCAAGGTTGCGGTGTACTTTACGCCGAATACAGATAAGGGGTTTCTGGACGCGATCACCACCGCGGTGCACGACGCGACCCACAAGCCGAGCGTGATTTCGATCAGTTGGGGCGGGCCGGAATCGAGCTGGACCGCGCAGTCGATGGTCGCCATGGATGCCGCCTGCCGGAGCGCCGCCGCGCTGGGCGTCAGCATCACGGTTGCCGCCGGCGACAATGGCTCGACGGACGGCGGAACGGGCAATAATGTCGACTTTCCGGCATCGAGCCCGCACGTGCTGGCCTGCGGGGGAACCAGGATGGACGCCACCGGAGCAACGATTGTCTCCGAGGTGGTGTGGAACGAACTGGCCAACAACGAAGGCGCAACCGGCGGCGGCGTGAGCAACGTCTTCGCGCTGCCCGCGTGGCAGGCGAACGCGCACGTGCCGGCGGCGGCGGCCAAAACGGGCGGGCGCGGCGTGCCGGACGTGAGCGGCGACGCCGACCCGGCCACTGGCTACACGATTCGCGTGGACGGCCAGACGACGGTGATCGGCGGAACCAGCGCGGTGGCGCCTCTGTGGGCGGGGCTGATCGCGGTGGCCAACCAGCAACTGGGCAAGCAGGTCGGATTCATTCAGCCGGCGATCTACGCGGCCAAGGCAGCTTCGGCCTTCAACGACATCACTCAGGGCAACAACGGCGCCTTCTCGGCCGGGCCGGGTTGGGACGCTTGCAGCGGGCTTGGGTCGCCCATCGCCGGCAAGCTGATTCCGCTGCTTGCGCCGGCCGGCGCGACTGCCAAAGGCCCCGCGAAACCGCCCGTCAAGCCGGCGAAAAAGTCTGTAAAGAAGCCCGTAACCGCAAAAATGAAGCCCGTCAAAAAAGCCGCGAAATAAACCTTCAGTCTGGCCGCCGCTCTTTGCCCGCCGGCGTCAATCGGCGGGCAAGGCTTTGAGTCCACTCCACTCGGGGAGGATGGCCTGATCGGCAACTATGAAACGGCTGACGGAACGGTGTACCCTTGAAGTTACCGATGGCCGCTTCTTCCCCGAATCCCGCTCCGGTACTTTCTTCTTCGGACGCAGGTCTGTCCGCGGGAGCTCCGGCTGCAATGCCCGCCGCGCGGCTGACCGACAGCCATGGCCGCGTGATCCACGATCTGCGCGTCTCCATCACCGACCGCTGCAACTACAAATGTATCTACTGTCGCACCGGGGAACTGGGAGCGCAGTATCCTGAGCTTTCCATCGACGAATACCTGCGCCTGATTCTCGTCTTTGTCAGCCTGGGGATCACCAAGGTCCGGCTCACCGGCGGCGAGCCGCTCTTGCGCCGGGGGCTGTTGGAGCTGGTTCAGGAGCTGGCGCGGATGCGCACGCTCGACGGCGGCCCTCTGGAGCTGGCGCTGACCACGAATGGCCATCTGCTGGACGGGCTGGCCGCTCCGCTCAAGGCCGCTGGGCTGGATCGGGTCACGGTGAGCATGGACGCCGTGGACGCGCCCACATTCGAGCGCATTACGCGCGTTCCGGGCAGCTATGAGACGGTGCTCGGCGGCATCCGCGCGGCGCGCGCCGCCGGCCTGAATCCGCTCAAGGTCAACTGCGTTCTGCTGCGCGGTTTCAACGACGATCAGATCGAGGGCTTTGCCGAATTCGCGCGCCGCGAGAGCGTGGTGGTGCGCTTCATCGAGTTCATGCCGCTGGAGGAGGGCCGCCTGTGGACGCCGGAGATCGTGGTTCCGCTGGCTGAAATCGTCGCCCGCATCGGCCGGGTGCTGCCGCTGGTGGCGCTTGCGCCGCGCGAGGCCAGCGAGACAGCCCGGCGCTACACCTTTGCCGATGGGGTGGGCGAGATCGGCATCATCGCGCCGGTCACGCAGGCCTTTTGCGGAGCCTGCAGCCGGGTGCGGCTGACCTCGGACGGCAAGATTCGCACCTGCCTGTTTTCGCAAGTGGAGCACGACCTGTACGGACGCCTGCGGGCCGGGGCCAGGGATGCGGAACTGGCCGACTACATTCTTCGTACAGTACAGGGCAAGGAGGCGCGCCATCACATCGGCGAGCCGGGATTCCTGAAACCCTCGCGCTCCATGGTGCATATCGGCGGATGAATGGCGCGGTGTGCAAGAATTGCGAAGTGATTCCTCACACCGGGCCCCGCATGACAAAAAGAACAGAAAACCGCATTCCTCTTGACGATCTTCTAGTCTTCCACCAGGTGGCGCGCTCGCTTACCTCGAGCTTTGACCTGAACACGATTCTGCGCACCATCATCGAGCACATGGAGCGGTTCATCGAGGCGGAGATGTGGACCCTGCTGATGCTGGACGAGGCGCATCAGGAGCTGTACTACGCGATTGCGGCGGGCGGCGAAGAGTCCGCGCTGCGCGGCCTGCGGGTTAAGGTGGGCGAGGGCGTGGCCGGCTGGGTGGTGGAGCACGGCGAGACGCTGCTGGTGCCCGAGGCCGAAAACGACCCGAGGGTGCAGGCCGAGGCCCTGCCGCATCCCGGCAAGCCCAGCTCGGTGCGCTCGGTGATCGCGCTGCCCCTGCGCGGACGCAAGGGAACGCACGGCGCCATCGAGATTTTCAACCCCCGCGCCGACCAGCTCAACGACTACACCATCGCCTTTCTGCATATTCTGGCCGATCATGCGGCCATCGCCATCGAGAATGCCCGCGACGTGGCCCGCATTCAGCAGTTGACCATCAGCGACGACACCACCGGCCTCTACAACGTGCGCCATCTCTACGAAGTGCTGAGCCGAGAGCTGGAGCGGTCAAGCCAACGAGGGCTGCCGGTGGGCCTGGCCTTCCTGGACCTGGACTACTTCAAGCTGGTCAACGACGCGCACGGCCACCTGATCGGCAGCGAGCTGCTGGCGCGCGTGGGCCAGCGGTTGCAGGAGCTGAGCCGCAAGCAGGACTGGTGCTTTCGCTACGGCGGCGACGAGTTCGTGATTCTGATGCCGGAGACCGACGCCGAGGCAGCGCTGGCGCTGGCGGCCGCGCTGAACCGCGCGCTGATGGAGGCCGAATTTCGCATGAAGAGCGGGCTGGAGCTGCGGGTGAGCGCCAGCGTCGGCGTGGCCACGGCGCCCACGGACGGAACCACTGTTCACACCGTGATCGGCGCCGCCGACGCGCGCATGTACGCGGTCAAGACAAGCGGGCGGGGCGCGGTGCGGGGGGCGTAGAAGCCTTCTTCGCCCTACTCGGCGTGGAAGACGATATCGAAGAGCAGCAAGCTGGTGGTGGTGAAGATGATGTCGTAGCCCAGCAGCATCTTGATCCACAGGGTGGGGTCGCTTTCGCCGGTGAGGATGGCGGTGGTGGCCTGGACCATGGCCAGCAACGCGGGAATGAAGATGGGAAAAAGAATCAGCGAGAGCAGCAGTTCGCGGTTGCGGGTGCGGATGGAGAGCGCCGCGAAGAAGATGCCGTTGCCCACCAGCGCCCAGGTTCCCAGCGGCAGAACCAGCGCCAGCAGCCAGGCCTGCCCGGCAATGTGCAGGTTATAAAAGATGAAGAAGAACGGCGCCAGCGCGATCTGGACCAGGGTGACAAAGAAGAAATTGGCCAGCACCTTGGCCAGGTAAAGCTCCGCGCCGGGGGCCGGGGCCATGCGCTGGGCGTCGATCACCTGATGGCGGATTTCGCGGGCCCAGGCCTGGTTGAGGGCGCTGACCGAGGCGAACATGGTGGCCACGCAGAGCACGCCGCCGGCAATCTGCTGGGAGAAATATCCGCGCGGGTCGAAGGCGATGGAAAACAGCACCACCACCAGGCCGGAGAAGAAGAGCATGGAGATAAGAGCGTCCAGCGAGCGCCACTCGATGCGTAGATCCTTGACCAGATGAGTCCAGAGGGCGCGGGTCATTTTTCCCGTCCCTTCGGGGCTGCGGCTTTGGCAAGGTCGGCGGTCATGGCTTCGGTGGCCTTCAGATAATCGTCCGGCGTCAGGATCAGTTGCGTTCCGCGCGCACCGGCTGAGACGCTGATGCGGTCGAAGAGGATCGCGGTCTCGTCGACGAAGACGGGGTACGCTTTTTTTGCGCCGAAGACGGTAACGCCGCCGCGGATGTAGCCGGTGAGGGGCAGCACGTCCTTGAGCGAAACCATCTCTGCCTTGCGCAGCCCGGCCACATGGGCCAGCTTTTTGAAGTCCAGTTCCGCATCGCCGGGGATGACGGCGAAGGCGTAGGAGCCTGGGCCGCCGGTCACCAAGAGGGTTTTGAAGACCTGCTCGGCGGGCAATCCGATTTTTTTGGCAACGGTGATGGCCGACAAGTCTTCAGGATCGACTTCGTACTCGCGAAGTTCGAAGCGGATGCCGAGGGATTCGAGGATGCGCGCGCCGTTGGTCTTCATAGCGAAGGTCTTCCCGGTTCAAACGACGCCACGCGACCGGCGTGCAGCGTGAGCACCCAGTCGGCGATGGGCACGGCCAGCTCGCGCTGATGGGTGGTCAGCACAATCGTCCGGTTGCCCTGGCGGAAGCCGGCCAGCAGCTCGACCATCTGGCGGGCGCTCTCCACATCCATGTTGGAGAAAGGTTCGTCGAGCAATAGCAGTTCCGGGGTGGGCAGCAGTACGCGGGCCAGTGAGGTGCGCTGGCGCATGCCCTGCGAATAGTGGCCCAGGGGCCGGTTCAGCGCCGGGTCCAGGCCAACTTGGCGCAGCGCCTCATCGGGAGCCAGGCAGGCGCGGCCAGGGTAGAGGCTGGCGAAGTAGCGCAGGTTTTCCTGGGCGGTCAGCTCGTCGTACAGCATGGGCGCGTGGCTCATGTAGCCGATGCGTTCGCGAGCCTCATGCGGCTCGACGCCCGCCGAGTCTGGCGAGCCAGCCGAGCCAAAGACGCGGACCTTGCCGAAGCTGGGTCGCAAGAGGCCGGCCAGAATGCGCAGCAGGGTGGACTTGCCCGCGCCGTTTTCACCCAGCAGGACGTAGCAGCGGCCCGGCTCGAACTCCACCGAGACCTGGCGCAGGGCAGCAAAGGAGCCGAAGAGCTTGGAGACCTGGTCGAATTGGGCGCATAGCGGCTGGGCACGGAGCGGGCGGGCGCAATCGGCCGGGCCAGTGGAACGAGTCGAATCGGTCGCGGAGCTGGGAGCCGTCATTTGCGTCAGTAGGCCGCGGCTGGGGCCGGGGCAGCCGGATTTGCGGGAGCGGCGGCGGCGGCGCGGGGAGTTCCGCTGGGCGTGGCGGCTGGCATGGAGCCGGGTTGGGTTCCGGGC
>VFSW01014837.1_pt1 | contig 10743 bp, 4 predicted proteins | sample 5358111 | NCBI WGS metagenome assembly VFSW01 (sample SAMN11554181, study PRJNA540505) | mine drainage metagenome | isolation source: sediment from site ElyBrook_90M | place: USA: Ely Copper Mine, Vershire, VT | collected 2017
TACCTGTCCCGGATGCGGGGCTACCTTCATCCGCCGGCAACCGGGGAATATACCTTTTGGATTGCCAGCGATAATTCTTCCGAACTTTGGTTGAGCCGGAGTGACAATCCGGCTAAGTGCAAGAAGATCGCATTTATTCCGCATTATGGTTGGACCAATCCGCGTGAATGGTCCAAGCTGCCTTCCCAACGATCCGAATCCATCTGGCTGGAATCGGGCGCCACTTATTACATCGAGGCGATTCAAGAGCAAACAACCGTCAAGGATAACCTAGCTGTGGCATGGAAAGGTCCTGGTTTGCCGCGCGCCGTGATTGAGGGATGTTACCTGACACCGTGGATGGACAAGAACGGCGGAAGTTCTCCAGTTCCAACCAACGGAATACTGCGGGAGTATTGGACCAACTACTCCGCCGGCGACCTAAGCATGGTCAGCAGTTCCAGGGCTTATGAATCGGCGGTCAGTGTCAAACATGCAAAGGTCCAGATACTCGGCCAGACCAACTTGCCCAAGGCCGAAGCAATTACTTTTGGGCAGCCGATCAGTTTGAACAAGAACTTTCGGTGGGCCAGCGCCGAAGGGGCCGTTACTTTTCTGGGACTCAATGGCGAGGGCGCTTGCTTGGAATTATCCGACGGTAACGCGCAATTGCTCGTGCGTTTGGCCCATTGCAGCGCCGAGTTTGCGAACAGCCTGCGACATTCGCCGCTGCGCGTGGAAGGGGTTTGTGAAGGCGGATACAACCAGCCGGAGCAGTTTATTCCGAGCGTGCTCTGGGTTCCGTCGGAAAAAGCCATCTCGCGAATTGAAGTTGCGAATACGAATCTAATTGCCACTCCGGCCTCGGTGTCGTTGAAACCGGTCTCAACCAATGCCGATTCGGCGATGGAAGGATTCTATGGCGCATCGGGTGTCGTGACATTTAACGACCGCGTCTTGGGCAAAGACTGCTTGTTTGTCCAAGGAGACCGGGCAGCCGTCGCCGTTTCTCTCAAGGAGCGCCACTATCAAAATCATTTGGTGGTTGGGCAGTCTGTCGGCATGGGCGGGACGCTATTACAAGGAAAGTATATTCCCACCCTGAATCCTATGTCGCTGGCAGAGTCAGGGCTGCGCCCGTTGCCGGAACCGATTCTTCAGCCGGTGCAGTTTCCCGTCCCTGGAAGCCGGGAGGGAAGGTGGGTGGAGATAGAAGGCGTGGTGCATTCGGTTAATACCAACGGCACGCTTTCCATTTGTGGCAAGGACGGCATGATTTACTTGTGGATTGGGCAGACTCCACTGAATAGCCTGCGGGATTACGTGGACGCAAAATTGCGCGTGCGTGGTGTCTTGTCACTCACCATGCTCGATTGGCCTTTGTTATTGATTCCTTCTCGGAATTTCGTGGACGTGCAGGATGCAGCGCCAGGCGATCCGTTTGCCGTATCGGTCTCGGCCATCGGCGAGTTGCCGCCGGATTCCGGAGACTACTCGAACTTCCGGCGGACCAGAGTTTGCGGAGAAATCACTTACTCCGGCAAGCAAACCATTTTTATTCAAGATGCTTCGGGCGGCATCCGCGTGCGGACGTTGAACGAAAATACTGCCGCCAAGGTTGGGGATTCCGTCGAAGCCGTTGGTTTTCCCGGCAAGAATGGCGCGGTTCGTATTTTGACTGAAACTCTGCTGCATGTCACCGGCAACGGCCAACGCATCCGGCCTAAGAAATTAGACCTGACCGAAACGGTGTCGGCCCAGCAAAATGCCACCTTGATCCAAATTACGGCGACTTTGCTGAACCAAAAAGTTGTTGGCAGAGATCAGTTGCTCGAATTGGAAGAACACCAGCGCATATTCACCGCCACACTGACTGACAGCTCCGTCCATTTGCCGCCGATCGTTCCGGGCAGCCGCTTGCACGTAACGGGGGTGGTCGAGGATGGTGAGGCAACTTCGGCGGCGGTCGGATACGGTGAAAAGGCCGCCGCTGGCTCGCTCAATATCTTGTTGCGCAGTCCGAACGATTTGGTTGTCTTAAGCGGACCGCCTTGGTGGACTCTCAAACGAACGGTCAGTTTGGTTGGCACGTTGCTGACCGTTCTGGTGGTGACTTTACTTTGGGTCTATTTGCTGCGCCGCCGGCTGGAACGCCAACAAGCCGCCCGCCTGGCCTTCTCGCGCCAGGTTCTCCAGGGCCAGGAAAGCGAGCGGCAGCGGATTGCCGCCAATCTGCATGATGGTTTGGGGCAAAATCTTCTCGTCATCAAAAATCAAGCTCGCCTGGCCCTGCAACCCGTCGCCGATGAATCCGTTCGCCGGGATCGTTTGAATAAAATCTCGGAAATTACCTCGCAAGCGATTGAAGAAATCCGTCAAATCACTCATGGACTTCGGCCCTACCAATTGGACCGGCTAGGTTTGACGCAGGCAATTCGCGCCATCGTGAACCGCGCATCAGAGAATAGTCCGGTCTTGATCGCCAGTTCCTTGGATGACATAGACGGTATCTTTGACCAGGAATCGGAAATCCACGTCTATCGCATCGTTCAGGAAGCGCTCAACAACATTCTCAAACATTCCGCCGCCACCGAAGCCGCCGTGGTAATCAAGAATCAGTCCGCGGCGATCTCGCTTTCCATCCGCGACAACGGGCGCGGCTTTGACACCAACACGACCGATTTTACCTCCACCCGCGACCCGGGATACGGAATCAGCGGCATCCAGGAACGGATCCGTATTTTGGGCGGCGCCCTGACGATTGACTCACGTCCGGCACAGGGAACCAATATCAGCATTGAAATTCCCAAACCTGCCGCCAAACGATGAAACGTGACGTGACGATTTTAATTGTGGACGACCATCCGGTTTTTCGCCGGGGCTTGCGCGAGGTCATTGAGGAACACCCGCGCTTCCAAGTCGTGGGCGAAGCCGCGGATGGCGAAGCGGCGCTCAACTTGGTCACCGAGTTGAAACCCAGGATTGCCGTGGTGGATATTGACATGCCCCGGCTAAACGGTTTGGAGATGGTCCGTTCGCTTCGGAAGTTGGAATGGCCCGTGACGGCCATTTTTTTGACGATGTATAAGGAAGAAGACATGTTCAATGCGGCGATGGACTTGGGAGTAAAAGCCTACGTTTTGAAGGAAAATGCCGCCGATGATATCCTTGCGGCCTTGGAGAAAGTAGTCCAAGGCGAAACGTTTGTCAGCCCGTCCATGTCCGACATCAAGCAACGCCGCAGCAGCCGCGTGCAACAGTTGCTTTTGAACAAACCACAGATTGACGACCTGACTTCGGCGGAACGGCGCATTCTAAAACTCGTGGCCGAGGACCGGACCAGCAAGGAAATTGCCGATCTTCTGCAAATCAGCTTCAAGACGGTTGAAAACCATCGCCTGAACATTTGCCATAAGTTAAATCTCCACGGAAGCCACAGCTTGTTGAAGTTCGCGTTTGACAACAAATCCCATCTGTAAATTCCGCCAATTGCCAATACTTGCCGGCGCCAATTTGCTAAAGACCTGGCTGACAAAAAACTTCTATCACCCGAGACGGGCGCACTCCGGAACCGCAATTTTCAGACAGGCTCTAACCTGGATATTTCACACTTCTCACGAAACGCCGACAAACCGGAGCGCCGGTTTGCAACCGCTTTGGGCGAACGGGCACGCAAAGCCGGCTACAAGCCGGCGCTCCGTGCCATTGAGCGTGAAATATCCGGGCAAGGCACGAAACCTAAACTCTATCCTTGAAAAACGAATTGTTAATGCTTTTTGTATAAACCCATTAGTTACATTGGGCCGCACGCCAAACTCGTGGCCCGCCGGTAGGTGTTTCCACCTATTCCAAAACGTCGGCGCAATCTGGCATAGTGGCGTCGTTCCCTTAAACAGCAACTCGTTTGCTGATTAAAACGACTCTTTTAGCCGCTTGCCAAAGAGCAAAACATTTTAACCGCGACCGCAACCGGCGGATTCGGAATGCTAAACAATACGAGAGACATGACCAATGTGGCGGATGTCGGCGAATTTTGTTCGCGAGGCGAACAATCTGGCTGGCAGGTAGCCAGCACAGCGATTCTGGAACTGGAGGTGGCGGAAGACGAATCGCGACACCCTGCCCGAACTGAGGCCGATTTGGGAAGTTTTGTCGCCGGCCTGTCGTGTCAAAGTCCCAAGCAACGCGCGGCGGCGGCCCGGATTGAGAAGGCTATTTCCTACATGTCCCACAATCTGAATGGGACGTTGCGCATCTCCAGCCTTGGCAAATTAGTGGGCACCTCGACTTCCAATTTCTATCACTTGTTCAAACTTGCCACCGGTTCCACACCCAACGGATTTTTTATTCGTGCTCGCATGCGCCGCGCCGGACGGCTGCTGGTAGAAACCACCTTGAGCGTAAAGGAAATTGCCGCGGAACTCGGTTACAATGACCAATTCTATTTCTCGCGCCTTTTCAAATCCGTCAACGGCGTTTGCCCGCGCGGCTATCGCGAAGCGTGGCAATCGAATCTGGCGCGCGCCCGCCGGCCCTTGACGAAAATCGTTACTTCTCTTGCCGTGTCGAGCGGCGCCGCACGAACACCATTTCAATCCCGATAAAGAATCATCTGTTACACACAAACAAACCCGCAACACCCATGAAAACACGACACGCTAAAACGGCACTCGTCACCCATCGGAGAACCGAAACCTGGAAACGTATGAAACCACGACTTGCACTCCGCGCTCTGATTCTGTCCTGCGCCTTCGCTACGCCGGCTGTTTTTGGCCAGGCGACGTTTACTTGGACCAATACAGCCGGCGGAGACCTCGCCACCGCGGCTAATTGGAATCCCAACGGCAAGCCCAGCGGCGCCACACAAGACACGGGCCAGTGGGACGGCGTGACGCTTACCGGCCCCGTAACCTACAGCACCATTGACTTGGGCAACACGGGTTACGGCTCGTCAGGCATCTACTTTATCCTCACACCAAATCAAATTGGTCCGGTGACAATTATCCCCACGGCCAAAGCAGCCCAGCAAATCGGCATGTTCGCGGTCCAGAATAACAGCGCCACCGCAGCTCTGCAGTTAGGGAATACTTACGACGCCACTACGAATAATAATGCGTTGAAACTTACCGCCCGGCCGGCGGGCGCCAATCATGTTTGGGTCAACAATTCAACCGCGCCGGTCGTCCTCGGTTCCAGCCTCTACTGGCAAGCCGGCGGCGGCAGCGATTATTCCATGGAATTTAGCGGAACGGGAGATTGGCTCGTCAACACTCCTTTGATTACGGACAATTCCGCCAATGTGGCGGTCACAGTTGATGGTCCCGGCACAGTAAGTTGGACCAAGCCGGCGGCGATTCCGTATAATCCCAACCGCGGCATTAACGCCGTTGCCATCAACGGTGGCCAACTGATCCTTAATAGCGCAGGCCTTCTCGTTCTCCCTCCATTTGGTGCAAACCCAGGCATCACCATCGGCCAAGGCAACCCGGCGGCTCTGGTCTGGAATGCCGCCGCGCAATCCGACACTACTGGCCGGCCTATTACCGGCACCGGCTATCTGATTGTGTCCAACGGCAATCTCACGCTGTCGGGCGCGAACACTTACACCGGCACGAACATTCTTGTCGGCGGCGAGTTGATCGCCGGAGGCGTCGAATCCGCCACCCCATCCGGCCCGTTCGGGGAACCTACCACCCCCGGCACAATTTCCTTCCAAGGCGGTGTGCTCGGATACAGTGCCTTCAACGGCTACGATTACTCTCCCCGTTTTGCCACGACGCCCGGGCAGCAATATAGAATTGATACCGCATCGCAAAACGTGACCTATACGAACGGACTGACCAGCAGCGGCGGCACCTTCACCAAACTCGGAGCCGGCTCGCTGACGCTGGCTGGAGCGGATACTTACAACGGCCTGACCACGGTCAGTGGCGGTAAACTCGTGCTCGCGGGCACAGCCAGTTCCGGCAACATCACGGTGGACGACAACGCGGCCCTCGGTGTGGTTGAAAACGGCACACCGTTCACGCCGAACACACTTACTTTGGGAACCGTCTCTGGCGCAACCTTCGAAGCCAACAACGTCACCAACAAGCTCGCCGCGCCGATGCAACCGGCCAATCTGGCTTTCGGCGGCACAACCACCATCAATGTCAACAGCGGCAAGTTTCGGTTGATTGGCGATACTTTTCCTTTGCTCACCTGGGGCAGCGGCACAGCGCCGGCGACCAGTCTCGGATTTGTGGCCGGCGCGGGCGCCCACTTGGTGACCAACCTCAGCGGGCTTGAAATTGATGTGGTCATTGACCAGCCTCCCTACCTTTGGAGCGGCGCGAACACGGCCAGTTGGGATACCAGCACGCCGAACAACTGGGTATTCAACGGCAGTCCGGCGACTTGGGCCAATGGCAATTACGCCTTATTTGACGACACGCTCACGGCGAACCCCAGCGTAACCATCAGTGGCGTGGTTTCAGGAAAGACGATTACGTTTGCCAATATCATCACGAATTACACTCTTGTTTCCGTTGACTCCCTCAACAACCTCGCTGGCAGCAGCAGCGTGACCATGGCCGGCAGCGGAATGACTACGCTGTCCGGTGGTGCGAATACTTACACCGGCAACACGACCATCAGCGGCGGCGGCACTTTGAGCGTAGGAACGCTGGCCAACAGCGGTTCCGCCAGCGATATCGGCGCCGCGACCGCTGCGGCAACCAATCTGGTGCTTAGCGGCGGCACGCTACGCTACACCGGCGGCGGGGCGACGATTGACCGCCTGTTCACGCTCGGCACGGCCAGCGGCACCATTGACAACGAAGGCACCGGCGTGCTGGCTTTGACCAACACGGGCTCCATCTCCTTGTTGAACAGCGGCCCGCGCAATCTTACTTTGGCCGGCGTCTCTTTCGGCGATATGCTCGCCGCCGTGGTGGGTGACGGTGGCGGCCCAACTGAGTTGACGAAACAAGGCGCCGGCGCATGGATTTTGACAGGGACCAATACCTACTCCGGCGGAACCACGATCTCTGCCGGGGAACTGATCGTCGGCACCGGCGGTTCGGGTGGCACTCTCGGCATCGCCGGGGTCCTCAACAACGGCTCGATTGACATCAATCGCAGCGGAACGCTGACGATCGGCACGATCACCGGCAGCGGTCCGCTCACCAACGACGGTCCCGGAACGGTCATACTACCCAATAACAATAATTTTTCCGGCGGCCTCACGATTAACTCTGGCACGGTGCAGGTCGGCACGGGCGGCGGCACCGGCCAGTTGAACGCCAACAGCGCCATCGTTGACAACAGCCTGCTTGTCTTCAACAGCTCGGGCAATTTTACTCTGAGTGGCGTCATTTCCGGGACCGGAAATTTGTCCAAGCAAGGTTCTGGCCTGCTCCAGCTTAATGGAGCCAATACTTACACCGGCTGGACGGCGGTTGGCCCCGGTGCCAACCTGCAAGTCTGCAATGGCAATGCTGGTTCCTTGGTTAGCCCGGTCATCACTAATGCAGGCACGGTCTTCATGGATCGCCAGGACTTTGCCGTATTCATTTACGCTGGCAACATCGTCAACCAGCAGAGTGGAACAGCCATAACCTCCGGCCAAGTTATTAAAGACATCCACAATCCAAATGCCGGCGATGTAACGCTGACCGGCACGAACCTCTATAGCGGCGGCACAATAATCAAAGGCGGAGCGATCATCGTGGGCGATAATGGTGTTACTCCCTTTGGTGGCACCGTCGGCGTCTCGCAATTTAACTCGACCAACTTCCCGGCCAGTTGGAACACAACCAATCTATCGGGCAATGTGACCTTTACGAACAGCAGTGGCAATGACGAAGGTAACGGCACGGGGCCGAACGGGTTTGGGAGTTCCGAGCGGACGCTTTTTTTAAATCGTGCCGAGGATATTATTTTCAGCGGCAACATTCTGGGAAAAACATTAGTAACGGGTAATCCAAACCAAGGAAATTTGGGCCAAGTGACAGTGGAAGGTTCCGGCAAAGTAACCCTGACCGGCAACAATACTTACGTCGGCGGCACTACCGTTAGCGGCGGTTCACTGGCAATCGGCGTCGGCACGACCGGTTCCATCGGCACCGGCCCTCTCAACTTCACCGCCGGCAATAACAGCCAGCCATTCGTCATCAATATCTCCGGAACCCTCAATATCCCGGGTCAAATCACGGATAACGGAACTCCGGTCAATCTCGTGAGCATTGGCTCCGGCACAGTATTGCTTAACAACTCAAACAACATATATGTCGGCACCACTACGGTGAGCAACGGCCTGTTCTTCATCAACGGCACCAATGTTGCCGCTTCAACGTATGTCACCAACGCGACGTTGGGCGGCCAAGGCACGCTCTCTGGACCAGTCATGCTGGATCCGGGATGCACGCTCGAACCTCGGCCCTCACCGACGTTTCCGTTTGCGCCGGCTCCGGTGGGATCCCTCACCATCAGCAACAACTTGACCATTCACAGCGGGAACTTCGTCTTCGGCGTGAACAAAGCGCAAGCGCCGCAGTCCAACGACATGGTCGTGGTCACGGGCACTCTGATTTCCGACGCGGCCGCGGGAACCCTTACGATGCACAACTTCGGCCCGGCGCTCCAGGCGGGCGACAAATTCACACTGTTCAGCCAACCCGTGCCGAACGGCGCATCCATCACCGTGACGGGAGCGCGCGCGACTTGGGTCAACAATCTGGCGGTGGACGGCAGCGTTTCCGTGGCTACGGTATTCCCGCCGCCCGTGTTGAACTTCACAAACCAATTCACCGGCACCAAGACCAACAACCTGAAGTTCTCTTGGACCGATCCCAACGGCACCGACGCTCTCATGGCACAGACTAACACGCTCGGCGTGGGTCTTGGCACCAACTGGGCGCTGTATCCGAACGGCGGCACCAGCCCGGTCACCGTGCCGGTTATCACGACGTTCACAAACGCGTCGGCAGTGTTCTTCAAACTCGTCGAGCATCCGTAATCATCGCCTCGAAAACAAAGCGAATGAACGAAGTCTAAGTTAATACGAAGTAGGAAACACAATTGAGTGGGTGGTGTAGGAACACCACCCACTTATGTTTGCAACCAAACCATCGGATTCATCCAAGTCGCAGCGCCACGCGGGAGGATGGCTTTTACGAAAACAGCCAAAGACGGCACCGAACCGGCATGGGTCCGCCCTCTCAAGATAACCAAATGCAATTAAAATAATTGTTTGAACTTATGAAAACGATTGGATTCGGGCGTTGTTTCCGGAGGCGGCTTGCTTGGCAACGCGGTTTCACCTTGATCGAATTGCTGGTCGTCATCGCCATCATCGCTATTTTGGCCGCGATGTTGCTTCCCGCTCTGGCTCAAGCCAAATTTCGCGCCAAAGTAATCAACTGCACTTCCAATTTCAAACAATGGGGCATCATGGCGAATATCTATGCCGGTGAGTTCAAGGACGTGCTGCCGGGCGCAGCCTTTTTTCCTACCGGCGCTGGCGGGAACCCGTGGGACATCGGCACGGGATTTTCCACGAATGTAGCTTCTTTCGGGCTGACGGTGCCGATGTGGTTTTGCCCGGTTCGCACGGAAGAAACGGCGGCACAATATGCGGCGGCCAAAACCATCCTCGGACACGACATGGTTAGCATCAGCGACCTGAACATCTATCTGGCGAATTTCTTCGGTGGAGGTTTTGTCATTTTAAATCACAATTTATGGGTGCAGCGCAGGCCGGCTGCCGGCTTCTATGGAACGGGACTGCCGGACTCAGCAGTCCCGCCAACCACCGCAAACACGGACCCGGCCATTTATGGCTGGCCAGTAAAGACCACCGATCGGGCAAGTGCGCATGTTCCGTTCATTAGCGATGCGTGTTACTCGGGATACGGCACGCCGGGCGGTCTCAATACGGATAACATCAACGTCAATACTCCCAACAACGCCGCTACCCTTACCACCGCAAAGAAATCGTCGGGCCACGTCTCCGGCCGGTCGGTCGGAACGATCAGCGTCAACCTGACTTTTGTTGATGGGCACGTTGCTTCCCATAAAAAACAACAGATGATCGGCGTATATACCGGCGACAGCAGCAGTGGCTGGTTTTATTAACTCGCGAACGACGAAGATTGTTCAGCAAACGTGACATGCTGCGAATTCAAGACGTTCACTCATTGAACTCTTGGCTGTTATCTCCATCATCGCCCGTCTCGCTGGCAGGTTGATGCCGGTGCTTGCTGCGGCCGAGGACCATGTCAGGTCATCAACTGCGCGAATTCAAATCTCCAGTGTTGTTTATGGTGAAATCGTCCAAGCACGGAAGCGCCACCTTGCCTTGGAGAATTCTCCATGAAATTCGTGAATTTTTCCGTTTCACCCCGGTTACAAATGCGTTTTAGTGGTGGCAGTAGCGCCGCGTTTCTGGCACGCAAATAGGTTTGCGAAAAGTGGAAACAATGTGTGCCGCGAACCGCAGAATTAATTGCGAGAGTAAAATTGAAACTGAACCAACGAATCACATGAAAACTGTCAAACTCCTTGTCGGTCGGCTGACCTTGCTTTTTCTCGTCGCTTTTGCCGGTGGGTTGCTGGCCGGATGCCAGTCTGCCACGGAGAAAACTTCCGCCCAGTCCGCTCCTGCACCCGCCGCAGCGCCAGCCGCCGCGACCCCGGCAGTTTCGCCAGCAAATAACCTGCCGCAACCCATTCGCATCAAAGCCGGCGGCGAAGCCTTCACCGACAGTCAAGGAAATCATTGGG
>VFSW01014838.1_pt1 | contig 10741 bp, 12 predicted proteins | sample 5358111 | NCBI WGS metagenome assembly VFSW01 (sample SAMN11554181, study PRJNA540505) | mine drainage metagenome | isolation source: sediment from site ElyBrook_90M | place: USA: Ely Copper Mine, Vershire, VT | collected 2017
AAGGGCGACATTCCGCCCAAGATCACCGACGCCTACAACGGCGATTTCAACGAGATCAAGAACAACCTGAACGTGTGCATCGACGCCATCAGCCGGGTGGTGGCGGACGGCATGGCGCTGACGCAGGCGGCGCAGGAAGGCAAGCTGGCGGTGCGCGCCGACGCGGCCAGGCATCAGGGCGACTTCAGGAAGGTCATCGAGGGCTTCAACCTGACCCTGGACAACGTGATCAAGCCGCTGAACGTCTCCGCCGAGTACGTGGATCGCATCAGCAAGGGCGACATTCCGCCCAAGATCACCGACGCCTACAACGGCGATTTCAACGAGATCAAGAACAACCTCAACAACTGCATCGACAACATCACCGCGCTGGTCACCGAGACCAACATGCTGATCAAGGCGTCGGCGGAAGGCCAACTGGCCACTCGCGGCGACGCAGCGAAGCACCAGGGCGATTACCGCAAGATCGTCGCCGGGGTCAACGAGATGCTGGACGCCATCCTGCTGCCCATCGGGGAGGGCAACCGCGTGCTGGCCCAGGTCTCCAACGGCAAGATCGATGAACTGATCGCGCAGACCTACAAGGGCGACCACGAGAAGATGAAGCTGGCCGTCAACAACGTCGCCACCGTGGTGCAAGCCTTGCAGAAGGAACTGGCGCGCCTGACCCAGGCTTCCCACGAAGGCCTGCTGGCCGAGCGCGGCAAGCCCGACCAGTTCCAGGGCGCCTACGCCGGCATCGTCAAAGGAGTCAACGACATGCTGGACGCCATCCTGCTGCCCATCGGCGAGGGCAACCGGGTGCTGCGGCTGATCCGCGGAGGCAACCTGCGAGAGAGAGTCGAGATCGCCTGCAAGGGCGACCACGAAAAGATGAAGAACGCCATTAACGGCGTGCATACGTGGCTCACCGAGCTGGTTACCTACGTCACCAAGATCGCCAACGGAGACATGGCCGCCACCGTGGACAAGGCGTCCAGCGACGATCAGATCCACGAATGGCTGGTACTCCTGAAGCAGAACATCAACAGCCTGGTGGACGACGTCAACACCCTGGCCCAGGCATCCGTGAACGGACGGCTGGGGGTACGGGCCGACGCCGCCAAACACCGCGGGGATTACCGCAAGATCGTGGAAGGCTTTAACCATACCCTGGACACGGTGGTGGATCCCCTGAAAATAGCCGCCAACCAGGCTTCCGCGCTGGCGTCCTCGGCCGAGGAGCTCACGGCCGTCAGCAACCAGATGGCTTCCAACGCCGAAGAGACCGCCACGCAGGCGAACGTGGTCTCGGCGGCCAGCGAGGAAGTCTCCAAGAACGTCACGGTGGTGGCCACCGGCAGCGAGCAGATGCAGGTCTCCATCCGGGAGATTGCCAAGAGCGCCAACGAGTCGGCCAAGGTGGCCAAGGCCGCCGTCGCGGTGACCGAGTCCACCAACGCCACCATCTCCAAGCTGGGGGAATCCAGCGTGGAGATCGGCAAGGTGATCAAGGTCATCACCTCCATCGCGCAGCAGACCAACCTGCTGGCGTTGAACGCCACCATTGAAGCGGCGCGCGCCGGCGAGGCGGGCAAGGGCTTCGCGGTGGTGGCCAACGAAGTGAAGGAACTGGCCAAGGAAACGGCCAAAGCCACCGAGGAGATCGGCCAGAAAATCGACGCCATCCAGACCGATACCAAGGGGGCCGTGCAGGCCATCGGGGAGATCAGCGCGATCATCAACCAGATCAACGACATCTCCAACAACATCGCTTCCGCGGTCGAGGAACAGACCGTCACCACCAACGAGATCGCCCGCAACGTGAGTGAGGCCGCCAAAGGCACCGGGGAGATCGCCAAGAACATCGGCGGCGTCGCGGTGGCCGCGCAGAATACCACGCGCGGCGCCAGCGACATGCAGAAGGCCGCCCAAGCGCTCAGCGGGATGGCCGCCCAGCTCCAGGGGCTGGTCTCGAAGTTCACTTTCTGAGGTCGCCGCGTAAAACGGAGCGCGGCCTTTGCGCTTCCGCAACAAAAGGGGGCGACGTCCGGCCCGCAGTCCCGGCGCACGCCCCCGCCCGCTCCGTCCCGGTTGTTCCTTCCTGCCCAGCCCCGCCGTCCAAGGCGGGGCTGCTTTTTCGTCGGACGCTAATGTCCGGCCCGCCCCCACCCGATACATAACGTGAGGACTTTTATGTCGCAGGCAATGGTCGTGGACGACTCCAGGGCGGTCCGTATGGTCATCTCCAGAGACCTCGCCGAACTGGGCTACGAGGTTTGCGCCGCGGCCGACGGCGCCGAAGCGCTGGCGCTGCTGCGGGACGGGATTTCGCTGGTCCTGGTGGATTGGAACATGCCGCGCATGAACGGGCTGGAATTCGTCGAGCGGCTGCGCGCCGATCCGCGCTACGCGTCCGTGAAGGTGATGATGGTGACCACCGAGACGGAGGTGGAACAGATGTTGAAAGCCCTGGCGGCGGGCGCCGACGAATACGTCATGAAGCCCTTCACCAAAGAGATCCTGGTGGACAAGCTGCGCATGCTGGGCTTGGTTGGGTAGAGGTTGGGATGCTGGCAAATATTTCCCGGAAAACGCGCCTGACCGGCCCCCGCATACGGGTGCTGGTAGTGGATGATTCCGTGGTGATCCGCCGCCTGGTGGCCCACGCTCTCTCCGAAGATGCCGCCGTGGAGGTGGTGGGGGTGGCTGCCGATGGCGCCATTGCGTTGGAGCGCATCGCGCAATTGAACCCGGACGTGGTCACGCTGGACATTGAAATGCCGGGCATGGACGGCCTGGAACTGCTGCGCCGGCTCAAGGATCGCGCGGCCCGCCCGCGCGTGGTGATGTTCAGCACGCTCACCGAGCGCGGCGCCGCGCTGACCCTGGAGTCCCTGGCGCTGGGCGCCGACGACTACGTGACCAAGGCGGCCAACGCGGGATCGCTGGACCGTTCCATGCTCAGCCTGCGCACGGAGCTGATTCCCAAGATCCGGCAGTTCTTTGTCCTGCCGGGCGAGACGGCCGCCGTTCCGCGGCCCGCGGCAACGCCCCAGGCCGCGCCGTTCCGCGCGCTGCCCGGCCGTATGCCGCGCCAGCCGCGCGTCGTGGCCATCGGCGTTTCCACGGGCGGACCCACCGCGCTCGGCGTCATCGTCCCCCAGTTTCCGGAGAACTTCCCGCTGCCCATCCTGGTGGTCCAGCACATGCCGCCGCTGTTCACCCGCTTCCTGGCGGAACGGCTCCAGGCGGTCACGCGGCTCAAGGTGGAGGAGGCCGTCCACGGCGCTCCCCTGCGGGGCGGCGCCATCCTGATCGCGCCGGGCGATTACCACATGAGCGTGCGCCGCGACGCGGATCGAACCGTGGTGCAACTGGATCAGTCGCCGCCCGAAAATTCCTGCCGGCCGTCGGTGGACGTGTTATTTCGGTCGGTCGGAGAGGTTTACGGCGCGGCGGCCGTATCCGCCGTGCTCACGGGCATGGGCCAGGATGGCCTGCGCGGCGCGGAAGCCCTGCGCACGCAACAAGCCTGCGTGATCGCCCAGGACGAGGCCAGCAGCGTGGTCTGGGGAATGCCGGGCGCCGTGGTCCGGGCCGGCTTGGCGAACTGCGTCCTTCCGCTGGACGCGGTGGTGCCCGAAATCCTCCGGCTGGCCGGAACGGAGGTCGCGGCATGACCACGCCGGCCCTGGATCCCGTCAACTACGGCTACTTGCGCGACTGTGTGTACCGCGAGTCGGGCATCGTGCTCGATGGGGATAAAAACTATCTGCTGGAAGCCCGCCTCATGCCCATTGTGGCGCAAATGCGGCTGGGCACGCTGAACGATCTCTGCGCCGTGCTGCGCTCCGACGCCAATGGCCCCGATCTCAAGCGGCAGGTGGTGGAGGCCATGACCACCAACGAGACGTTCTTCTTCCGCGACCCGGCCCAGTATGACGCGCTTCGTTCGGTGGTCCTCCCGGCGCTGGTCGAACAACGCCGCGACTCGCGCCGCCTGAGCTTCTGGTCGGCCGCCTCGTCCTCCGGCCAGGAAGCCTACAGCCTGGCCATGATGCTGCGCGATATGGGACTCGGCGATTGGAAAATCAAAATCCTGGGCACCGACCTTTCCCGCCGCATGCTGGAGCGCGCCCGCGCCGCCCGCTACCTGCAGATCGAAGTCAACCGCGGGTTGCCGGTGGCCTGCCTGGTGAAGTACTTCACCAAGTCCGGCCTGGAGTGGCAACTCAAAGACGAAGTGCGGCGCATGGTCGAGTTCGCCAGTTTCGACCTCCGCCAGAGCATGTCCGCGATGGGACCCTTCGACGTGGTGTTCTGCCGCAACGTGCTGATCTATTTCGATATGGAAGCCAAGAAAAAGATCCTGGAGGGGATTCACGGGGCGCTGTTCCGGGGAGGTTACCTGTTGCTCGGCGGCAGCGAAACCACCCTGAACCTGACCGCCCGCTTCCAACCCAAAGTGTTCGGCCAAACCGTGTTTTACCAGGCCCCCTGAAAGGAACGCATGACGGAGCCCTTTTCCCTGAGCGTTTACCGCGACGACCTGACGCGCGTTGTGGAGTCGGTGTTCCAGACCATGATGGATATGGAAGTGGCAGCCGCCACGGAGCCCTGGGTGCGCCTGCCGGACACCATCACCGCCGCGGTGCACTTCGCCGGGGAATGGCGGGGAGCCGTGCTGATCGAATGCGCCGCGCATCTGGCGCGCTGCTTCACCCGCCACTTCATGGGTCTTCCCATGCCCCCGGCGGTCAACGACGATGTCCGCGACGTCATGGGCGAGCTGGCCAATATGATCGCGGGCAACCTGAAATCCCTGCTGCCGAAAGGCGTGGGCCTGTCGATGCCCGTGGTCATCGAGGGCAGCGACTATGCCCTGCGGATCTGCGGAGGCAACCTGGCCGAGCGCTCTTCGTTCACCTGCGCGGCCGGCCGTTTCTGCATCACCGTGGTCGAAATGTTAGCTCCAGGCTGACATTCTTTCCGCCCGCGCCTCACCGGTAAAGCCGCACCACCCACTCCGCATAGAGCACCGGCTTGCGGCTTCCTTCCAGCTCCATGGCCGCGGCCCATACGGCTTGATATCCCGGCGATTCGGTTCCGGCGCGCTCCATGTCCTGGTGGATCATTGGTGGTCGCCAGTGGCGGCGGCGAAAGCGTCGATCCGCGCCTGGTCCGCGGCGGTCCACTCGACCACCGCCACTTCCCGGCCGGGCGAGCGAACGCAACTCCTCCGCGCTTTCAATGATACGCAAGGCAGCCCATTCTAGCGGAAGGTGCAGAGGTCTGGCTCGTGCAGGTGCGCCACGCCGTTGAAAGTGAACAGCACCGGTCCGTCGTCCCGCAGCCGCATGGTGGTGACGGCCGAGTTATACATGACGCCCGCCAGCCGCATGAGGTGTCCGTCCGATATACCCAGGGCCGCGGCCACCCAGATGGCGATGGGCGTCGCCGAGGTGAACACGGCCACCGCCTCGCCCGGCGGGTAGGCCTCCAGCGAGGCGCGGCAGCCCAGGATGCGCCGGCAAAACGCCGCCCACGATTCCGTGCGGCACGGGAATCGCGCCTCCATCCAGGCCCGCATCACCTGCGTATCGCAATCCGTCCAGGCATGGTGCAGGGGCGAATTTTCGTCCTCCAGCGTCCGCGACAATTCCTGGTAGCGTTGCTGGAAGCCCGGGTCCGCCTCGCTCAACAGCGGAGCGAATTCGCCGAACACGGCGGTCAGGTCGAACTCGTTCCACTGGGGCTCGCTCACGATATCGGGCACGGGCACGCCCGCCTCGCGATAGGCCGTCCAGACCTCCTGGGCGGTCTGGCGCTGGCGGTTCAGGCCTCCGGCCACAAACGCTTGGAAGGCGATGTTGCGCCCGGCCAGGTATTGCCCCAACAGGCGCGCCTGGCGCCGCCCCAGGGCCGACAGTTCGTCATAGTGCCCGCGCGTGCCGGCCTGGCCGTGGCGGATCAGGTAGAGCGGCCTCAACCGGCTTTCTCCGCCACCGCGGCCGCCACTTCCGCCAGGCCGCGCACGCGCTCGCCGAAGGTTTGGAAGCGTTCGTCGCGCGTCTGGCCGCGGAGGTACCGGAAATAGATTTGCTGCAGGACCACGGCGATCTTAAAAATCCCGAACACTTCATAATACGCGAGGCCGGAGACGTCGCGCCCGGTCAGGCGCTGGTAACGAGCGACGATTTGCGCGCGCGTGAACCAGCCCGGCAGGGTGGTGATGCTACTGAGCGCGTCGCGCCGCACCGCCGGGTCGCCGGCCTCCGGCCAGTAACACATCACGCAGCCCAGGTCCACCAGCGGATCGCCAACGGTGGCCATCTCCCAATCGAGCACCGCCTCCACGCGGCCCGGATCGGCCAAGTCCAGCATCAGGTTGTCGAGCTTGTAATCGTTGTGCACCAGCGTGGGCGGCGGCGATTCCGGCAGGCGGCGGGTCAGCCACGCGATGAGCTGATCCATCTGCGGCAGCGTTTCCGTTTGCGCGTGCTGCCAGCGTTCGGCCCAGCCGGCCACCTGGCGCGCCAGGAATCCGGCGGGCTTGCCCAGCATGGCCTGGCCGGCATCCACGGCGTGCAGCGCCGCCAGGCAATCCACGAAAGCCTCGCTCACGCGGCGGCCGAAGTCCGGATCGCCCGCATAGGGCGCGGGAATCTCGCGGCGCAGCACCAGCCCGCGGCGGCGCTCCATGACGAAGAACACGGCGCCAATGACCGCGGCGTCGCCGCACAGCAGGAACACCCGCGGCGCCTGCGGGAACAGCGGATGCACGGCGCCCAGCACGTGGTATTCGCGCGCCATGTCGTGCGCCCGGGGCGCCACCGGCCCCAGCGGCGGCCGCCGCAGCACGTACTCGCGGCCGCCCGCCTCCAACAGGTAGGTGAGGTTCGAGTGCCCGCCGGGGAATTGCCGCACGGTGACCCCCGACTCGGCGCCCGCGAGCTTGCCGCGCAGATACCCGGCCAGCGCCCGGACGTCGATCTGTTCTCCCTCCCGGACGGGAGCGAAATCGGCCGGCGGCGTCATGCGAGGGCCAGCGGGCGGATGGGCGATCCCGTGCCGCCGCGAATTTTGAGGGGCGCGGCCACAAACAGGAACGTGAAACAATGTTCGTCCGCCAGTTGCTCCAGGTTCAGGCATTCGATGATGTGAATGCCGCTTTCCACCAGCAGGTGCACGTGCACGGGCATGTTGGCGTCGGGGACCCTTTCGAAGGCCACCGTGTCGGAACCGGCGGCGAAGATGCCGTGGCCGCTCAGCCAGCGCGCGCCGGGCTCGCCCGGACCGGGTCCGCGCACCTGGGCGATGAAGCGCGCCGCGTCGTCCCAGAAACGCGCCCACCCGGTGCGCAGCAGCGCCACGTCGCCCGCGCGCAGCTCCACGTCCTGCGCGCGCGCGGCCGTCGCCAGGTGCTCGGGTTCGATCTCGAAATCGGCGGGCAGCGCCTCCACGCCCGCCTGCCCCGCGATATCCAGCAGCACGCCGCGCCGCAGGATGGGCTGGATGGTGTCCACGGTGTGCCGCTCCAGCCCGCTCGCATAGCTCTGCAGTCCCGCCGCATCCTCGCCGCCATGCAGCTTCCCGCCGCACGAGAAATGGCACAGCGCGTCGATGTGTGTGCCCACGTGCCCGCCCAGCGTCAATCCTTCGGAGGCCGAGCTGGCGCCATTGCGCGCCACGTAGTCGCCGTGCTTCTTGTTCAGACCGAACAGAAACGGCGGATGGTTGGGATGGTGCGGCATGCCCGGATAATAAGGCTGCGCCAGGTCGTAGACCCGCGCCGACCGGATGGCCGCCAGTAGTTGCTCCATGGCTCCAGACGATTATGCCACGAGCGCCGGGCTGCTTGCGGACACCCGCGAAAAAAAACGCGCGGCCGATGTCGATTTGCGGCGCAGGCATCCGTCGTACCAGCAGGAGAACGGCAAAATGCCAGCACTCGGCATGGAACATCAATCGTCGAACATCGGCCTGACATCCGCCGAACTGGAGAACGGCCGGCGCTACATGGAACAAACTCGCACCAGCGTGACGGACGCCACGCGAGGACTGTCGGCGGCCCAATGGAGCTTCCAGCCCGGGCCCGGCCGCTGGTCGATCGCGGAAATCGTCGAGCACGTAGTCATCGTGCAGGAACGGGTGCTCGGCCCTATTATGGAAGGGCTGGCCAACGGCGGCGCTCCGGGTTATGCCGATCCGAAAGAGGTGGACGCCATCGTGCTCGACCGGTTTCCGGAGCGGACCCTGAAGTTTCCGGCGCCGGAAGCCGTGCGGCCCGCCGGCCGGTGGACGCCCGCGGAGGCGCTGGACCGGCTGATCGCGAATTACCGGAGTCTGACCGGCCGGCTTGAATCGTCCACCGGCCTGCGGCATCATGCCATCGAGTCCCCGCCGCTCATCGCCATCACCCAGGGCGTGCACCGGCACATGGACGGATATCAGTGGTTGCTGGCGGCCGCCGCGCACACCGAACGCCACACCCGGCAGATCCTCGAAGTCAAGGCGGACCCCAACTTCCCGGCCGCGTGACCCAAGCCGGCCGGACGTGCCATCATGCAACAAGGAGAATCGCGATGCGCTACATGATGCTGATCTACAGCCAGGAGGTGGAGGGCGGGCTGGCGCCCGAAGAGAGGGAGCAACTCCGGGCGTCGCACTGGGCGGTCATCAACGCGGCGGGGCAGCGGGGGATCCTGCTGGGCGCCGAACCCCTCTCGCCCACATCCTCGGCCACCACCGTGCGGGTGAACAACGGCAAGCCGCTGATTACCGACGGGCCCTTCGCCGAAACCAAGGAACAACTGGCCGGGTACTACATTATGGAATGCGAAAACCTGGATGACGCCATCGAGTGGGCTGCGAAGATACCCACCACCTGCCGGGGCAGCCAGGGCTGCATCGAGATCCGGCCGATGCCCGGCTTGCCGCCGCGCATCGAAGCCGGGACGCCGGCAGGCCAGGCTGCCGCGCGGCATGGCTGACATCCGGGCCGCCGCGGAGGACGTCTTCCGGCGGGAATCGGGACGCATCGTCGCCAGCCTGATCCGGCTCTCGGGTTCCTTCGATCGCGCCGAGGAGGCCATGCAGGAAGCGTTTGCTTCCGCGCTGGCCTCCTGGTCCGCCAAAGGCCTTCCCGAAAATCCCGCGGCCTGGATCATGACCGCGGCGCACCGGAAACTGATCGATGCCATACGCAGAGACCGCGTCTGGCAACGGAAACAGGACGAAGTCCGTTATGATCTGGAAACGGCCGGTTCGCCCGGTCCGGAGTCGCAGGAAGACGCCATGCATTTCCCGGATGATCGCCTGAGGCTGATGTTCACCTGCTGCCACCCGGCACTGCACCAGGAAGCCCAGATCGCCCTGACGCTGCGCACCTTGGGTGGACTGAGCACGCCGGAAATCGCCAAAGCGTTCCTGGTGCCCGAGGCGACCCTGGCGCAGCGCATCGTGCGGGCCAAGCGGAAGATCCAGGAGGCGCGGATTCCCTACGAAGTGCCTCCCGCCGATCGCCTCCCGGAAAGACTGGCATCCGTGCGGGCGGTGATTTACCTGGTCTTCAACGAAGGATACACGGCGAGCTCGGGCGCCGGACTGGTGCGCGGCGATCTGTGCGCCGAGGCCATCCGGCTGGGCCGTGTGTTGCACGCACTGCTGCCGCGGGAGGCCGAGAACGCCGGGCTGCTGGCGCTGATGCTGCTGCAGCACTCGCGCCGGGATGCGCGCACGATCGACGGCAGGCTGGTCACCCTGGAGGACCAGGACCGCTCGCGGTGGGACCGCGGCGCGATCGCCGAAGGGTTGACGCTGATCGAAGGAGCGCTCGCGTCGGGCCCGCCCGGGCCTTATCGATTGCAGGCCGCTATCGCGGGTCTGCACGCGCAAGCGCTCACGGCCGAGGCCACCGCCTGGCCGGAGATCGCGATGCTGTATGGGATGCTCCTGGATCTGAATCCGTCTCCGGTGGTGGCGCTCAACCACGCGGTGGCCATCGCCATGAGCGCGGGCCTGGCGGAAGGACTGAGGCGCATCGACCAGCTCGGAGAATCCGGCGCGCTCGACGATTATTACCTGTTTCACGCCGCGCGCGCCGACCTCCTGAGGCGGCTCGGCCGGCACGCCGGCGCGGCCGGCGCTTACCAGCGGGCCATCAGCCTGGCCACCAACCCGGTGGAACTGGATTTCCTGCGGCTGCGCCTGAGCTGTCTCGCGGGGCGCTAGCGCGGCCCGGACGGCCGCCGCTCAATGCGCCGAGTACTGCTCCTGAGGGGAATTCATCTTCACCTGGATGCTTTTCTCCGTCTCGTCGACTTCATAGGTCTGGCCGAACGTCTGATACCCCTTGGCGATCACCTGGATGAGAATGGTGCCCTGCGGAATCTCCGGCACTTTGGCGAGGCCGTCCTGGTTGGTGCGCATCTCCCAACTGATGCGGATCTTCTTGCCGAGCTTGATCGCGGACCGGCCTTTCACGAACTTCACCACCACGTCGGCGTTCTCCAGCGGCTTGCCGCCCATGGTGCTTACCTGAACGTTGATCTTGGTCATGGGCGCGGCCCAAGCCGCCAGCGCGCAGCCGAGCAGGACCAGCGGGAGCCGAAGCCGAGAAGCCATTCCTCGATTATGACATGCCGGTTCAGGCGATATCGGGCAGCAGGAAGCGCATGGGCCGGCCGCTGGCGCGCGCCACGGCCTCGGCGGCCAGGTATCCGCTGCGCACCGCGCCTTCCATGGTGGCGGGCCAGCC
>VFSW01014839.1_pt1 | contig 10741 bp, 7 predicted proteins | sample 5358111 | NCBI WGS metagenome assembly VFSW01 (sample SAMN11554181, study PRJNA540505) | mine drainage metagenome | isolation source: sediment from site ElyBrook_90M | place: USA: Ely Copper Mine, Vershire, VT | collected 2017
CGATGGACGTCGCATATGGCGCCGCGCGCAATGCGCTGACAGAGAGGTCAGTGGCCAACACCATGGACTTCAGTGGCCCATAGCGCCGTGCGCAACGTGGGCCGACAACCAGAACCGGGCAATGCAGGCGGCGGATTACAGCTTCAGCAACCGATCCAAGAGCGAGCTTCCCGATTCCGCTGCGGCCATGGGAACCCATGACCACCAGGTTGATTGCCTTGTTCTCCACCAAACCGGAGATTGACTCCACGGCAGGCCCGTACAGCACGATCTCCTCATGGGCGACGGTTCGCACATCGAGGATTTTGGCAGCCTGCTTATGGAGTTCATCCTCGGCGCGAGCTATGTCAGCCTCCTGCAGAGCGGGGATAAGCATGGCAGCGTCAGGAGCGTAGACCTGCGGCAGCACAGTATGGAGAAGATAAAGCCTGCTCCGCAACTGTTTCGCCAGCCGCGCCGCAAACTTGAGCGCCAGAGTTGCCTGGTCAGAGAAGTCTGTCGCAGCTAGAATCGCCTTGATCCGGATGCGACTGGTATCGAGGTGAAGAGTAGATTTCGCCTTTATATCCTGTGCAGACATGACAGTGCTCATAACAATTCCCCCTGTACCGAGGATGAATCCGGTGCGGCGTCAATCCATTCTTCATGGAATGAGCACCACACTCAGACATTAGAAGCCCCGGCCCGGCATCACCGTGATGCCCGTCACATTTGTTTGCCCAGTTAGGTGCCGGCCGCAGACATTAATTGCTGAATTTCAGTGGGAATCGATCTCATCTATATCTCCACAATCCACAGATACAGCAAGACAAAGCGCCGGGGCGCCATAGGCGCTACTACTCCTTCACATTTCCAGGCCTGACGTTTCCGGGCCTGACGCTGGCCCGCGCTCTGACAGTGAGAAATATGCCGGGCAGCTTAGCTCATCCCGTCGCATCCCATACACTTGTGCTGATCGTGTTCCTGCCTGGCTGGACCAGCCATTGCACACATTGCCTGGGACACTCCTTATATTGCTTGCAGAGGTATTTTTATGAATATGCCCACCAAGTTACCAAACGGCCCCATCGTGGTAGGAACCGACTTCTCCCAGGAATCGAGGTCGGTTGTCGAATACGCAACTGCCCTGGCCAGGGCAGAGGCAAAGCCGCTCTATCTGGCCTATGCCATGCCGGTTCTTCCAGATAACTCCCCTGAGATATTGGAAATCCAAAAGGAGGAGCTTAGCAACCAGGTTAAAACTGCGACAGAGGCGCTGAGCAAAACAGGACTGCCAGTAGAGGGCCTATTCACGGCGGGAAGTGCGATCCACGAACTGATACAAGCCGCTGACAAGCTCAACGCTGGCTACATCGTGGTTGGCACTGAGGGATTCGCCGGATTCGACCGTTTTCTGGTGGGCTCCGTCGCGGAGGCGCTGGTACGCAAATCCAACCATCCGGTCATCGTAGTCGGCCGGGAAGCAGCCCGGCATTCTGCGCAGACAGTTCCATGGAAGCGGCTTGTGCTCGCATGCGACACTGCTCGCGGAGTGACCGAAGCTGTGCAGCTGGCTGGCAACATTGCCGCCACTCACAACGCAAGCCTGACCATCTTCAACGCCAGGGCGGACGGTGTCGAAAGCCCAACCGAGGAGCAGTTCAGGGTGCTGGAAGGGATGATGAGCCATCAGGCGTGGCTGACCGTGAAACCCCAATGCTTGACACGTCCGGGAGAGCCAGCACAGGAAATTATCCGCCTGGTGGAAGAACTCGAAGCAGATTTGCTTGTCATGAGCGCGCAGAGCGGCGGTTCATGGCTAACCCATCTGCAAGCGGGAATCATAGCAACAGTTCTGCGCTCCTCTCGCTGCCCCGTTATGATCCTGCGCCAGATGCACAAAGTTCACGAGAAGCAGCAGTAAGGCACGCAGCCGAAGCCGCAAAAAACCAATGTCGCGGAGTGTCGAAACGCTACGACCACATTCGCTGTCGCGCCACTCATGAGGCTACCGCCATTTGTCTTTGCGCGATGCACGCAAAAGCATGACCTCCCCGCAAGGACAGGGATGCAGACCGTCGGTACAGCCTGCCGCCCAAAGGATTCCAAGTTGCACGAATCATCCCAAGAACGGACGATCAGCCCCGATGGGATCCGGATGCAAATCTATAGTCGGCCTGATCTGGCCAATGCTGGCATAAGTTTTCATAGACTAACGGGGCAACCGATTTCCAGACCCTACGGAGATGGCAATGACTGAATCACGCGGGCTCACCACTGAAGAAGCGGAACAGCGCCTGCGCCAGTATGGCCCTAACCAGGTAGCCGTAGAAAAGCAGCATCGGCTGCTGGACTTGCTGAGCAAATTTTGGGCGCCAGTGCCATGGATGCTTGAGGCCACCATCCTGCTGGAAGTAGTTCTTCACAAGTCTACGGAAGCCATCGTCATCTCCGCGCTGTTGATCTTCAATGCCTTCCTGAGCTTCTTTGAGGAGGGCCGTGCGCAGAATGCGCTCGCGCTATTGCGAAAGCGATTGGCCGTTACAAGCCGGGTTCTGCGAGACGCAAAATGGCAGTCCATCCATGCAGAGGCGCTTGTGCCGGGCGACTATGTTCACTTGCAAATGGGGGATTTGGTTCCCGCCGATGTTCTGATTTCAGAAGGAGACCTTCTTCTCGACCAGTCTTCCCTCACAGGTGAAGCGCAGCCAGTCGAGATGGGCCAGGGGACAACGGCATATGCGGGGTCCATGGCGAAGCGTGGAGAGGCCAGTGGCGAAGTGACGGCTACCGGCAGCAAGACTTACTTTGGAAAGACGGCGGAGCTTGTGCGTTCTGCTAAAACCGTCAGCCACCTGCAAAGCATGATCTTCGCTGTCGTGAAGTATCTGCTCATCATGGATGCGGCCCTGGCGATAATCCTGCTGGCTTACGCTCTGCTTTCCGGGCTTCCTCTGGTCGATACGATACCATTCCTGCTGATTATTCTGGTTGCCTCTGTTCCCGTTGCACTGCCAGCCACATTCACACTTGCAACTGGTATTGGCGCGCTTGAACTGGCCCGCCAGGGAGTGCTTGTAACCCGCTTGTCGTCTATCGAAGAGGCTGCGGCGATGGACGTCCTTTGCACAGACAAGACGGGCACGATCACACAGAACCAACTTACCCTCGCAGAGGTTCGCATCTATGCGCCGTTCTCAGAGCAAGAGCTATTGCAATATGCGGCCTGCGCGAGCGATGAGGCAACAGAAGACCCGATCGATCTCGCCGTCTTCTCTTACATGAAAGCGAAAGGCTTGCAGGCCCTTAGCGGCGAACGCACGAACTATGTGCCATTTGAACCTGGGACCAAACTCGCTGAAGCCACCATAAGTAGCGATGGAAAACTACTGCACGCCCTGAAAGGAGCACCACAGGCAATTGCTGCCCGAATACAGGGCGCACCTGATATCGCCAAGGAGGTGGAACAGTTGGCTGGCGCAGGGTCTCGCGTTCTGGCAGTTGCGGCTGGCGTGGGCAATGCCCTGCGACTGGTTGGCCTGCTGGCTTTTCAGGATCCTCCTCGCTCCGAGTCAAGAACATTAGTGGAACAATTGACCAGGCTGGGGGTGCGGGTTGTGATGGTGACCGGCGACGGACTCGCCACCGCGCGCGCAGTGGCAGCACAAGTCGGCATAGATGGGCACGCCTGCACCGCGTCGGACATACACGATGAGGCGAAGACCAGTATCGACACATGCGGCGTCTTTGCGGGCGTCTTTCCTGAAGACAAGTTTCATCTGGTACGCAGGCTCCAACTCTCAGGCCACGTGGTTGGAATGACTGGAGACGGCGTCAATGATGCGCCCGCACTGAAGCAGGCAGAGGTGGGCATTGCGGTCTCAAACGCTACGGATGTGGCGAAGGCTTCAGCAAGCATCGTCCTCACTACCCCAGGCCTAACCAATGCCCTGGCGGCCGTTGAGACCAGCAGGAGAATCTACCAGCGCATGCTTACCTACACGCTCAACAAGATCATCAAGACAGTGGAGATTGCGCTGTTCCTGAGTGTGGGAGTGGTAGTGACACATGTCTTCATCATCACCCCTTTGCTGATTGTCTTTCTGCTCTTCACCAATGACTTTGTGACCATGTCCATAGCCAGCGATACGGTGTCGTTTTCACCCCTGCCGGACCGTTGGAATATAAGAACATTGATGACGGTGGGAGGAATGCTGGGCAGCCTGCTGCTCCTCCTTTCATTCAGCGTGTTTTTTTATGGACGGAATGTTCTCGGCCTGCCTCTGCCGCAACTCCAGACGCTGGTGTTTATCATGCTCGTCTTTACCGGTCAGGGTATGGTGTATCTCGTTCGCGAGCGCAGGCACTTCTGGCAGTCTGTTCCTGGTTCCTGGATGCTCATCAGTTCATTCATCGATGTAACTTTAGTATGTTGCTTTGCGGTGAGGGGAATTCTGATGGCGCCTTTGCCTGCCACTGTTGTGGGCCTCACGATTCTGATCTGCGCAATTTACCTGGCCGCACTCGACTTCATCAAGGTCCCGATCTTTAAGAAATGGATGACGACAGCATAAGTATAAGTAGATTCATTCTGATGCCAATATGACTACGCATGTCTTGCTATAGGAGCTGAAAACAATCCTGCATTCTGCGATGTTTCCCCTTTTGCGCATTTCCCTGCTGGTAGTCCTGTGGGTCCGCGCAGACGTCATCCTGTGACGCCCCTTTTACACGTGACATGGATCACAGCGCGGCATACCCGATCAGGTCTATCTATGTGCGTAGGATTATGTGCATAGGATGTAGTGGGCGGAAAGGAAGACGCGCAACTGCATTGGTTGAAAGTAAAATGCCGGGGTTCATTTGCATCTGAAGACATTTTGGGGATTCGCGCCACAAGAGCCGCTCAGTTGCTAACGGCCGGATATCGGGGAGCCAGCGGCGTCATCCAGTAGACAAGGACACGGGAGACAGGAGGTTCGACTTCTATGGCACGCATCGTAGTACTCGGAGCAGGCGTATCAGGACATACGGCCGCAGCCTTTCTTCGTAAATGGCTTGGGAAAAGCGATGAAGTGGTAGTTGTTTCTCCAAAGCCAGATTACAACTGGCTACCATCGAACATCTGGGTGGGCGTGGGGCGGATGAGTGCGGACAAGGTGCTTATTCCACTTGCTCCGATATATAACCGTCACGGCATTATATTCAAGCAGTCTCGTGCTCTCAGTATCCATCCGGAAGGCAGCGCGTCAGACCCGGCGCCGCACGTGGAGACCGAATCCACGCTGAATGCCACCATGGGGCAGAAGGAAACTCTGCATTATGACTTCCTCATCAATGCAACCGGGCCGAAGCTGAATTTCACCGCTACAGAAGGACTTGGGCCGGGCAAGCATAGTTATTCAGTCTGCACGGCAGACCATGCAGTGGAGACGGCACGCGTCTTCCTCGAAAATGTGGAACGGATGAAACGCGGCGAGCGAAAGCGCTTTGTAGTTGGCACAGGTCATGGCACATGCACTTGCGAAGGAGCCGCATTTGAATATGTCGTCAACCTGGAGTTTGAACTGCGCCGTCACGGAGTCCGCGACAAGGCCGATGTTGTCTATCTCTCAAATGAATATGAATTGGGCGACTTCGGCATGGGAGGCGCCCATATCAGGCGCAATGGTTACATCACACCAACCAACATCTTTACTGAATCTCTTTTTGCAGAGCGCGGAATTGAGTGGATCATCCGTTCTCACGTGAAAAAGCTGGAGCCCGGGCGCCTCTATTACGAGACGCTGGAAGGTGACGAGAAAGATCTCTCTTTCGACATGGCCATGCTGTTGCCTCCCTTCTCCGGCGTAGGACTAAAAGCCTATGACCTGCAAGGAGAAGATATAACTGCACGCATGTTTGCACCGAGCTGGTTCATGAAGGTGGACGCCAACTACGAGGCCAAGCCCTATGAACAATGGCGCGCCAGCGACTGGCCGCGGACGTATCAGAGCCCCCTCTATGCTAATGTGTTTGCCGCGGGCATTGCCTTCGCACCGCCCCATGCAATTTCAGAGCCCCACATCAGCAAGCGTGGAACCCCCATCTTTGCGGCTCCTCCACGCACAGGTATGCCCTCTGCCACGATCGGCAAGACGGTGGCGCACAGCATTGCCGACCTGATCCATGGCAACAAGAAGCCTCTGCACACAGCATCCATGTCCGCACTGGGTGCGGCCTGTGTGGCGTCCGCAGGCGCTGATTTCTTCCATGGCACTGCCGCAACCATGACTGTTTTTCCGATAGTTCCAGACTATGAGCGTTACCCTGAATATGGCCGCAACCTCAGCTATACGATAGGGGAGATTGGCCTCGCGGGACATTGGGTGAAGTTACTACTGCACTACCTTTTTATGTACAAAGCACGGCTGCGCCCTGGTTGGGCGTGGATACCGGAGTGATCTATGACCGAGCAGATACAGAGCGAGCAGACGCAGACAGATAGAAAGCCCCGGATGCATAGCACGTTGTCAGAGTACGCCACGAAGCCAACTGGTGTGACGCTGTTTCTGCGCACATTCATTCCCTGGCAGATCATTCGCTTCCTGATCATCAACACCAGGATTATGTGGATGACGGTGCGGAATGAAAAACTCCAATGAAGGCTGCGAAGCTATGCCATCACCCGGCTGCTAATAACTAAAGCTGACTGGACATTCTGCCGGACATTCGTGCGGCTTCATTTATTTTGAGCATTTGTCCATGCACAAACAGACTGAATGTCAGCGTCTGACAAGCGCGCATCCGGATGCAGCCAGGTGTACGGAATGCCAGGCATTTCTCTATCCGACGCCTCAATGCACACTTCTTTCAAGAGTTTCTGATGTTCCTCCGCAGAGTATTTATCCCATTCAGAAAAATTCAGCGCGTCTCTGCCCCGACTGACATCGGAAGCAATAATCCACGATATTGGAGCGACATTGCTGTACCAGGGCCACACGGTTTGATTTGAATGGCAGTCATTGCAGGAACGGCTGAGCACAGAGTCCACTTCCGGCCCGATCGTCAATTGCGCATGTATCGACCGCGCCTGGATCACTGGTGGGTTGCTGTGCGACGGCCTTACGAACTGGCTGAGGGCCGCCGACACAACGACCCCCACGATAAGCCATTTCAACCATGCCCACATATTTACACCTCGCTAATGCGTGCCACTTATGCTCTACATTTAGCAATTCCCAGACTATTTTTTCTCGAGGTTGCTGAGTGCAGCGGCGAAGGCATCACGATGCTTCGTTTCGTCCTGGCGGATTTCCTCGAAAAGCTTGGCGGCCTCATGATCTCCAGCCTGCTCCGCCTGCTGAGAGAACTCGCGATACATTGTCTCCGATTCGTAGGACTCTCCCTTGATTGCATCTTTCAGATTGTTCGCATCTGAACCTACCACTCCAGCTATTGCTGCTTCTTCGGCGAAATGCTCGAAGCGCTCAGTTTTGGCTGTTGATTCCAGCAGATCAGCAAGCTCGGTGTTTCCGTCGTGGCGAGCATGCTCCGCAAATAAAAGGTACTTGGCATAAGCAAATGCTTCGCCGTGCATCGCGGTTGATAGGTTATTTGCAGTCTTCTCACTTAGCTTCTTTTCACTCTGGGCGGTGACGTGTCCAATCGTGAAAGAAACAATGACAAGCAACAATCCGGTAAGTGCGATTCGTGTTTTCATGTTCCCTCCCGAACAGATGCGGCCCACTGGTTAGATTCCAGGCAAGCCAGAATTTGCTGTTTTCAGCCTAGCTTAAGATCACCTTGGAGGCTGTGACGATTGTCACTGATGCTCGCCCATTGGCATATCGAGCAGATCATGTGCGCGAACCACGAACGGTTTAGTGTCTTATTCGGAATATTTGAACAAGTCGACGAACGTGAGACTGACTCAGTCCACGGCTGGAGAGTAAGAACCGGCAAGCTCTGTGAGAGCCCTTCGCTGCCCCTGGCACGCATGCGGAAGAGTGCGGCCCCAGCGCATTTTGACTGGACCACACATCGTCATAACAGCAGCTAGCCGCATGGCGCCACTGGACACTTGACAGCGTGAAGTTGAATGCTTTGCCAGTCTGTCAGAGTTTCAATTGCTGCGCTGGTGTGCCCGGATCGGCAACGCAAGAAGCGCGGCAACGAACATCCACTTCTCATCCGCCATATCACTTGAGCCGGACACGCTGCCCCGCAACATCCATCGCCCATCCATGGATGGTGTGGGAACTTACATCCTCTGAGTCGCGTTAGTTGCGCAAAATCAAATACACGCTAGTGGCTGCCGATAACAGCCACTAGCGTGTAGAGACATTAGCGCGATGACTCTGGACTAATGGAGTCCGGCAGGGCCCATGCGAACAATACTGAGCCACTCCCGGTCAAGACATACTGGCGTCCGTCCAATTGGTAAGTGATAGGCGAACTCTGCATGGGTGAACCTGAGCCAGCATGCCAGAGAGTTTTTCCGTCGGCTGTGTCCAGCGCCAGAATATTTCCCAGTGAATCGCCGGTGAACGCAATGCCGGAGTCAGTCGTCAGCACGCCCGCTCCTGAGCCACGAGGGCCAACTTCATGGCTCCAGCGAATCTTACCCGTCTTATAGTCAATTGCTTCAATGACACCCTTGCCCCACAGGCTGTAATCCGCACCAGCCCAGCCGTAGTTTCCGTCCGCTGGCTTTGCGAAATAGATGCTGTAGCTAGGATGAGCATCAACAATAAACAGCCCTGTCTTCGTGTCAAAACTGGGGGAGCGATAGTTAGTGAGACCAGCTTCGTCCGGTGCAATCAAGCGGCCGTCTGGCGCCGGCTCCTTGTCTGGATTGGAAATTGGGCGGCCCTGCTTGTCTATGCCCAAGGTCCAATTGACCGGCCCATAGGGAACCGTCAAGAGGCTCTTGCCATTGGTACGATCCAGCACGAAGAAATATCCGTTGCGTGAAGTCTGCATAAGCATCTTGCGCGGCTGGCCGTTGAAGTCTCCGTCCACCAGCACAGGAGTTTCGACTGCATCCCAGTCATGGGTGTCGTGCGGCGAAACCTGAAAGCCCCACGCAAGCTTCCCTGTATCCGGATTGAGCGCAACGATGCTGCAGGTATAAGGGTTGTCACCTGGACGAGTTGAGCCATTCAGTACAGGGGTTGGGTTGCCTGTACCCCAGTACAGGAGGTTTAAATCTGGATCATAGGTTCCCGTCATCCATGTCATGCCACCAGTGGAAGTGTTTGGCGTCCCAGCAGGCGGTGTGCTGTCCCACTCCCATTGCGTCTTGCCTGTCTCCGGATTGATTGACCTGAGGTAGCCGCGCAGATTATCGAAATCACCTGAGACGCCTACGATGACATTGTTGCCGATAACCAGCGGAGCCATCGTCGTCCAGTAACCTTTGTTGACATCGGCTATCACGATATTCCAGCGCACCTTGCCATCTTTTGCGTTGAGAGAAAGCAGGTGCCCATCCGGAGTCATGAAGTACAGCCAACTCTTGTACATTCCTACGCCACGCTGGCCTATATGGTCCCCTTTGCTGGGGGGATTGGTGTAGTGCCATATCATGTGGCCAGATCGCGCATCCACAGCCCAGACGTTATCCGGCACGGTAAAGTACAGCACGCCGTCCACCAGCAGGGGCGAAGACTTTATAGTCGCTGTCTGGCCGGTCTGGAAGGCCCATGCCAGGCCGAGGTCGGCCACATTCTGTCGCGTGATCTGCGTCAAACGGCTATGCCGCCTGCCGGAATAGTCGCCGTGATATCCGGGCCAGCTATCCGCAGGTGGGTTCTTAAGCATTGCGGCATCGGTCCCCTGGGCTACAAGGAAAGAAGAAGAAGAAGAAGACAGAAATGATACGATCACTGCGCCTAAAACAACAGGCAGACTACCCTTAAGAAACTTCATACCAATACGTAACCTTTCAGCATAGCGTCGTTGGGGATTTACATGTCTACCGCAGCGTTTGTAAGTAAGCCATCAGGTTATGAATGTCGGCATCTGTATATTTGCCAAACATGGACACATGGGCATCAACGGGCGAGTCAACTGAATACTTGACGTCACTGACCCGCCAGGAATGATACGTACCGGCAGCATCGCGCATGCCCACAGTAAACTCGTCCAGATATGCAAGATCCCCCGTCATTGTTTGACCAGAAGAAAGCGTCACGGCAACTCTGCTCTTCACATCTCTCGGGTACAGCATGCGCTCTTCCAGTTGCAATCCCTGGTAGCGCGACGCGATGCCGGCAAGGTCGCCCGTAGCCGAGTGGCATGAGGCACAGGTTCCAGCGCCGTTGAAGTACTGCTTGCCAGCCGCTGCGCTGCCGGTCTGAAGATCAGAAACATCAACACCGCGGCGCTTTCCTTTCTGCAACGATGCCTTGGCTGCCTGGCTGTGGATGAAGGCGACCAGGCTGGTCATCTCCGGCTCAGAGAAGCTGAAGTGTGGCATGTTTTTCTCAGGCCGGCCATCCCGCACCACTTCTGCGATCTTGCTCCCGGCAACGTCCGCAGACACCAACTTTGAGCGCGTAAGATCAGGACCACTCTCTCCACCGCCAGCGTCGCGGCCATGGCAAAAAGAGCAATTCTGCTGAAAGACAGATGCACCCATCTCAGCTTGAGCTGAGGCATGTACCTGTGCGCCGCCTTGACTCGAACCAGAGACGCCCGTAGCCGCGGTGTTGCTCTTGCCGGCTGGGACTGTTGACTGGTCTGTGCCGTTGGACTGCTTAGTCCCGGAAGACACATG
>VFSW01014840.1_pt1 | contig 10741 bp, 25 predicted proteins | sample 5358111 | NCBI WGS metagenome assembly VFSW01 (sample SAMN11554181, study PRJNA540505) | mine drainage metagenome | isolation source: sediment from site ElyBrook_90M | place: USA: Ely Copper Mine, Vershire, VT | collected 2017
CGAATGATCACGGGCGCATCCTCATGTACTCGATGGCGTCTTTTGTTTCTTGTTCCCAAATCTTATACGTTTCCAAAGCACTCCTGGTGTCATGATCGAACGGCATACGCTTCAGTTGGATTTCTGCGCGCGCAATAGAATCTTGCGCGTGTGACAGACTGTGCGCCAGAAGTCCCGTGATTGTTTGCTGTGGTGATCTCACGACAGACGCTCCTCGATTTCCGATTCCGAGAAACCGGCTCTCGTCAAAACTTTTTTGATGTATTTGTCGCTTGCCGCCGGAGAAATTAATTGAATCAGAATCTCCATTAAAAGAGATTCCGAGAAATTTGGTTCCGGCGTGAAAAATGATCGACCACCGTTGTTGGATTTCGCTCGCTTGATGCTCATAGCTTCTCCTTGTGACACCCGCAAGTACAATTGACTTTTGGCTTGCCCTGAGCCTCGAAGGGGGCGTCTAAAGCGGCGAGAAGATTATGATGAGCGCAATGCTTATTCCGCCGCTCGTGCCATTCGCCACAGTCCGGTTGCGTACACTGTCTAGCCTCACAGGTACAGGCTACCGATAACGTGACTATTTTCCTAGTCGCCTCGATCTGCTTTCGGAGTGCGTCTATCTCGGCATCGCGGGCGTGCCAACCGACGTAAGCAGCGTGGCGATCCTCTTCGCGGAGTTCTGTCTGCGGCCCGTTCAATCCTGCCCACCACTTCTCGAATGTCATGACTTCTCCTCGGCGTCGCGCTCTACGGCGTCTTGGTTTTCGTCCGGGCTTCTCTCGCCCGAACTAAGCCGGCACAAAGCCTCAAAGTGAATATCTTGCGCCACTTCGGCGTCTGTGAAACTTGCGTCATTAGGATCCTCGGCGAGCAAAATACCGGGATGCTCAAGCAGACGCCCGCAGAAGACACACTCAACGTATCCAGCCTTGCCATGCTGACATGGATCGCACTGACAGTGCTCGCCAAAGCAGCCGTCGCAGTAAACGCAAATGCCTTGCAGACAGGGCGCGCCGGCATTACAGAAATCGCAGTTTGGATCTTTCATTCGTCCCCCAACTTTCGGATTGACTCCACCGAAGTGCGCTCAACGTTAAGACCAAACTCCACGTCTGACATCGCCACTTCTGCGGCTTCGGTTTCGTCTTCCGCGTCTTCAACAATTACGGTTGCTCTTACAATTACTTCGTAGGAAGGCACGCTTCCTCCTTCGATGGTTCCATCTGCTCGATGATTTCGCTCAATTCTTGCAAGGCTTGGGGCGGCAAATTGTACTTATAATTCTCCTGAAATTTTCGCAGACGCGACACCGCAGACTCCGTAGTCGGGATGAACCAGGATTTCACCAGTCGCAGAAGAGATTTAACTTTCTCGGGAACCAAAACCCATTTCATGCCGGCGGCCTGGACTTTCTGAATCTCTTCCTGACTCGAGACGGGCACGGCGTTGCCGTAGCGGCCGGAGTAGTGGCTAAAGTGAGACAAGGCGAACGTGGACCCCTCAGAAAGGTGGTTCTCAACGTACTCCACGTCCGGGGCTTCGGCCTCGAGAAGTTCGGACAGGCGGACGCTGTGGCCGCGGCTAGTCCAGAGTTTCGATGTTTGCCAGGCCAGATCAAACCCCTCGACCATCCCGCGGTCTCGGTCCAACTTGATGACACCGAGCTTGAAGGCATAACCGCAGACGAACCGCTTGACGGTGGAGACGTAAAGGCCCCCGACGTAGATCCGGCCCCTCTCTTTCTCCTCGTCCAGAACGGTGTCGAACCACTCGGTTTGCGGCCGAATGTTCTCTTGAATTTTCAGCCACTCCATCGGCGTTACATTGTTGATGGCGAACATGACCCCTTCTTGGCTCATGTATGGATCGGTGTAGATATTGAGAACATCGGATTTGAAAAGTTCGTCTTCCTCAATCTTAATGATCCACCGCTCGTTGTTCGTCCACACCGTAACATCATGAAGCGGATCGCGTGCCAGAACCAGGAGGGCCAGCTTGTAGCCTTCGCCGAATTTTCCACGCTGGGTTTGATCGTTTTTCTTAGAAGTCTTGCCCAGGACTAGGGAATCCGTTTTCAAATTTCCCTTCGAGGTGCTAATTTGAAGCTGTTCGTTGTATTCCAAATATTCGATCTTGGCTTCGCACTCTTTGTCCAAAGAGGCTTCATCCAGCGCGTTCTGGTAGATCTCGCGCACGGCTTCCCACAGACCCCAATGGGCGACGTATTCCGGAGAAATGGGCAGCGTGAATTTCATCAGATGTCTCCCAGGCCGGCAATCTTGGACGCGAAGATGGCCACGTCTAGCCTGGACATATCGCCCTTGATCTGCAAGCACACCGATGGACGATTCGCCTTGTGAATGTTGATCAAGTGATAGTACAACGGACCGCGAGAGAAATGCAGTGTCACTTGAACCTCATCCTGGGCGAGCGTAGCTGTTTTAAAAGTCTCATCTTTCATAGCTGGTGCCTCCTTGACGCGTTGAATTTTTTCAGAAGATTCGCGACATGAAATTTTACCGTTCTTTCTTCGATGTGCAAAAGATTCGCAATTTCCTTGTTCGATTTCCCGTCTTTCACAAGCTTCAAAACTTCCTTTTCCCGGTGGGTCACGGCCGTGGAGCAGCCTGTCAATTCTTTGAGCAGCGCTGCTCGGGCCTGCTCAAGTTCAAGCGTGGCTTCGCTATACGTGGCTGTGGCTGCCCGGACCTTCAAGACCGCTCGATCCCAACGCTGAGTTGGAGAAAGTTGTTTCACCATTTTATCCTTGCGCGCGCCAAAAATGTTTGGTCCTGCGCCGTCAAATACTCCCGTCGAAGATGTTCGAACTTTTGTGGTTCCGGGTCCGGGACGATATAGGACTCTCGTTCTTGCCGACGATCAATGCCTCTGGTTCTGTAGCCAACGGCGTGCAGATTAGGCGCGTCACAATGAAGAACGCAGCACAGACAAAGATGACAAAAATCAGCAGCGCACATGCAGTTTTGATAAGGAGTGTTTCGACGATTGCAACAAGTGCAGAAAAATCCGCTATCATGAATGTCCTCCGACACGCTTAGGCCCCCAAAGAAAATTTATGTTTGATACTCAGTTTCAAACGAAAATTTACATGTCCGCTCACGGTGTAAGATCCGTGCGTTGGTCGTTCCAGGCCCCTTTGATCAAAGCCCTCTAAAAACTTTTCCAATTTTGTTCGCGACATTTGAAAACGGTACAAACGCCCGTCGAATATCGTCGGAAGATTGGCGTTGTCGCCGAGAACGATCGTGGTCGGAAATTCATACGGCGCGCCCAAGGCCGCCGGCATGGTTAGAAGACGCTGGTGCTTGCAACGCCGCTCGCGTGGCATCTTCATCAATTGGACGTACCGTTCGTACGTATACATCTTTGGATCCGGGTCGCCATCTGCGTCCACGAACAACTGACAGCGAATGCACATATCAAACTCGAGTCCGGACCCGCATTTGTGATGAAAAACTGCGGTCATTTCCGACATTCTATTCTCCTCGCTCTGCAATCCGAGCAATTTTTCTTGAACTCGTCCAGGTTCGAAGTTGCCCCGCCCTTGGTAATAACGTGAGACCAGTCGTGCCGGCCAATTTTACACCAGTGCCAGCACGCTTCCTTTAACAGCCCTCGATGGCGTCCTGCTTGATATCGCTTTTTAGTTGTCGAGGATTGCATCAGCAATTTCCTGCTTTTCCACGAGCAATTGGAATTGGCGTTCGTCCAAAGTTCCTCGGGCGACTAGGTACATGGCGTGAACGTTTTCCTTCTGGCCCATGCGATTCAACCTGTCCTCTGCCTGCCTCATCTTGCTCGGCACCCAGTCCAGTTCTCCGAAGATTGCTAACCACGCCGCTGTCAATGTGAATCCTACACCCGCTGCATCCATTGTTGCAAGCAAAATTTCAACATTTATATCATCCTGAAACTTTGCGACCAAAGATTGCCTGTCATCAGCCTCTACTCGCCCATCCAACACCACGGAAGTTGTGGAAAACTCCGCCGCGAGTAAGTCTATAACTTCGTAGTGATGAACGAAAACCACGATCTTCTTGGTGTCTGCAAGGGCTTCCCGTATTCGATCAATGATAAACGGGACTTTCTTGACTCCCAGAATCGCGCGGACCTTAGAGATCTGATCAAATGCCGGAGAACTAATATCCAGATCAGCAATGCTATCGCCAAATTCCTCATACGTCCGCCTCTCCACCTTCAAAATGTTGGCGATGTTCTCGATGTCCAGGACGACAACCTGGCGTTGTGTCAGCGGCAACTGCGGTAGGACTTCAGAACGCAGGCGCCGGATCATGAACTTGGAGCGCAAGTAATCCTGTAGTTCGGGCTCGTTCGAGGAGCCGGTGTTGATCCAAGCTTTCTTTGTGTCTGCGGTGATCACCGGCGCGACAGGCACGCCCATGAAAGTCAATCGCGACTTCGCCACGATGGGCTCGTAATGGCCATCACAATATTGTTTGTCAAAGGCAAACTGATTTGAACCCAATCCTTTAGGATCCAGCGCCTTAATCGTAGTCCAAAGTTCGCAGGGTTTATTCTGCATTGGGGTACCTGTCAATAAAAGCAGACGACGCGCTTTGATGGGCGCGATAAATTCCTGTTCTTCGAACTTTCGGCACCCAAACACTTCTTTCGTCCGGTCCGCCTTTTTGTTTTTCAAATAGTGGGCTTCATCAAATATCGCAATATCCCACCATTCTGCTCTCAACTCCGCGCGCCACTTGGACAACAACTCATAGCTGACAATCACGACATCCGTTGATGGGAATGTACCCCCGTTAGGCCCGGTCAAAACCAAACCGATAGATGGGTTCTTCACGTTCCAACGGCGCATCTCGATCTCCCAGTTGCGTTTCAAAAACGACGGACACACAACAAGAATTTTATGAATCAGTGGAACAGCGTTGCACACTGCGATTGCAATTATGGTTTTGCCTACCTAAAGCCCCATTTCGTCCGCGATCAAAACACCGCGAACAGAAATGGGGGTCTCCTTATTACGCTCTACGTCGCCAAATTTTTTCAGGCAATACAACACGCCCGCCTTCTGAAACGGCAAGTAAGATAATCCTGGCGGCGTTGGTATCTCAATATCTGCATCAACGGCGTGCGAAGCCGCAACAGCAGCGGCGCCCTCGGGGTCTCGGTAAGCCCGCGCGGCCCTCCAGAACGCAGCTTCCAGGTCTACGCCGTCGTCCGGGCCCTCGTCGAATTGGAAATCAATTTTCATTGACTCCGTTAACTTGTCCTAAACGTACAAATGGTGTTTGTGATTTCGAATTCGTAATGAATGTCTTATCATAAAACGTACAGCAAGCACACCCACCGTCATTTTTAAGCAGAACACGCTGGACAAAACCCCATTGATAGACGTAGGTCCAGACTTTATAACGATCCTTGTCCGGCACTCGCCAAACGAATCCCCACCGATAAATGTATTCAGGTTTCATCGGGCTTTCGGAAGCGGATCCTTGTCGCCATATGATTGCACCTTTTCTCCGAGATCATTGAACATTGCGAATCACAATAATGAGCTCCGTCTTCGCAGCCGCAATGCCAAGCCCACCCAAAAATTCCGTCCCACCAAAACGGCTTACAGCCAGCAGCAACGGCTGACTCGAAAATTTTATCGTGATCCATATCACCTCTCGAAATCATTCTTCCAGTATGGCCGCCAACCCCATTTGCGGCCGGATTTGTGGTTCCAATCGCCCCATAAATTATCGTGATAGATTTGAACAACGGCCCCGCCCAAAATCATGCCCATTACTGCATTAAAAAACACCATCCAAAAGCACACTATCATTATTACCTCCGTTTTCATTTGGCGACCTATCCCATGTCTTATCGGTGGAGAATGCCCTACGCGTTCGTTTGCGCTTCCCGTCGCAAAGCTTCGGGCCTGTCGCCAAATATCGATCTATGAGTTTTGTCGCGCCGTATGCGGCTGCGCTCTTTGTTCTTCAAAAGACTACATGCGTTGCACCTGTATCCGTGATGAACGATACGCTCCGCCGGCGCGTCGCTGATCTTTCCGCACGCAGGACAATTGTGTGTTTGCTTCGGCATAACGAACTCGACATGAGGGATCCGCTCTACGCGATAACAACCGGCAACAGCGCATTTGTAATAACCGGGCTGTCGTTCGTTGACTTCGCTCTGCTCGTCAATCGTGAGTTTGCGATTTCTCGGCGGCGCAATTGGCTCGCGTGACACATAAATCATGGGAACGCAAACATGCACGGCACAATTCATAGGCCCTCGCTCGCCAACATCGGCAACTCTACCGCTTCACCCGATTCCAAAGTCCAAAACTCTAATTGCGGCTTCTGCTTATGCACGATTCGCTTATGCGCCAGCGCGCCCGAAAGTGTCCTGACAATCTTTCCACACTCGGGACACTCCCAGGCGCGCGGCGGGCCCCCGGTTGCGTAATCGTACAACGGAACTAAGAATCTATTTGTCACAGTGAAAACCCACAAGCCACAATATTCCGTCTTCTTCCTCTACGACGATGTTGAAACTTCGGCGATGAGTCCACCCGCTAGATTCGCCGTTATCGTGCTCCTTTTGATAGTCCGCCAACGCGCCAAGGTCATTGATGGGCGCGGCCCTATAATTCGTCATGTTCTGAAAGACGCCGGACTTTATGAGCCCGTCGAAACATTCGTCCACTAGGGGGTGTCGGGTCAAGACGCTGCCGCCTTAGTGACGCAGACCGGCTTGCCGCACTCTTGGCACACCGCGCCCTCAACGTAGTCAGCAGAACCCAGCTTGCATTTGTCCTGGTGAGACCGATCGGCGGCACTCTTACGGCGGCAGTTATTAGAGCAGAAGAAATGGACTTCTCGCGCGGCGCCATTTTCATCCAAGATGAAGATGGCGGGAACGGGTATAACTTGCGTTTGCATCAAAACCTCCTGCTTTGTGTACTCAGGTTGCCCTACGCCCCCTCTCTGAAGCGCGGGCAACCTCATTACACAACTACTACTACAACTGCGCTGCGGGGACGACCGCCTTCTACCTGCACTTCAGTGCCATACAACCTCCGCAACGAACCGCGCACAAATCGTTGCAGAGACCAACTCCAGAATATCCGCAGCCTCCTGAACATCCGGAGTGCCCGAAGCGTTTTCCGGCGGCTTTCAGAGGAAAAATAAGCAAAACGCCGCTTGCACACAACAGCAAAATCAAATTTGCTATATATTTTTTCAAAGACATCCTCCTATTCAGGTAAAGCAAAACCGGGCGCTTCTTCTGTCTTCGGCGGATCCACCAAGGCGTTGTTGACTCTGGTCACGGCCGGCGCCAAAACATCAATGGCTGCTTGGCGCTGATCCGGCCGCAAATGCCCGGCTTGTCCGATGATACCATCGAAGGCGCGCAAGACGGAATTTATGAACAGATTCACTCTCTTGCGCGCCCTCTCGGCCGCTGGCTGTCGCGGCTTTCTTCCTGTTGCTGGTCTCGCCATTGTATGCTCCTAAGTTAGATTTGAAGATAGTTCAAATTCAAAATGATGTCAAGACAATTCTGGTGCCGCGACGGTTTCTTCCTGCGTTGGGGCTCCCTCAGAAACGGAACTCGGCGAAATACTCTTGACCGGCGAACTCGGCGTACTCGGCCCTATCAATTTCTTTAGATCCCCCTCCAGGCGGTTGTACTCCGCTGTATATTTGTCCCACGTTTCGTGGCTGAAGATCCGTTCGCACGCCCGCCGGCGCGCAAGGATAATCTCAATCTGTTCTTTGATGATAAAATCAATTTGGGCCTTCACATCTTCAGTTTGACGCATGATCCTCCTATTTAGGCTTTGAAAATAAGCTAAACCCCAGTCCAATCATAAGCCCGAAATACAGGCCAAACATTAAGATCGCGACAATCAAGTATCTAATTCTTGGCTCCTCTGGTTCTTGTAGACACACACGCCCTCCCCGATTTAGGTCGGGACGGGCGACCTCTTAGTGATTAGGCACTTCGACGGGCCCACCCCTGAATGGGTCCGGTGCTGCGCCTAAGACATGATTCCGAGATACCGAAGCCACCAAATGAGCGCAAGTACGGCGTGTGCCAGTCCATCTAAGATCAGATTGGCAACGCGAGACCGGCTCATCCCTGTATCCACCAGTGCCGCGTAACTCTTTTGAACGCTTTGTCAACCCCTTCCGCTGTTAGGGATTCCAAATCATTCGCCATGCACTTTACTTCGCTTGGTGTGATCGCGTCGGCCGCAATGACGTAGGGCCGGCGCTTGCAGACCAAGGCGGCGGCGTCCTCCCGGGACGTAGACACCACAAAGTCCCAGAACCATTGTTGCTCATCGTTGTCGTAACTTACGACGATGTACTTCACTTTTATTTTTGGAATTCGGGCTGCTTTTTTCTTCGCCACTTTCATCCTCCGTATTCTTTGGACACTCCTCGGGAGTGTCGTCGGTTTGTTCCGCGCCGCAATACATACAGACCGGCGGCCGTGCAAAATTCCATAAATGTTCGTGCATACAACACCCGTCTCGTGATAGCTGTCGGGGCCTTGAGCCTGGGCCTATGAACTTCGGATATAGTAATCCACACCATCGAACGTCACCGTGGTGTAGTCGTAAGCCAATTCTTTCGCGGCTCGCTCCCAATCAATGCAAGTGTAGGGCCAACCCGCATCCGTCTTAATTGCGCCTATGTCCTCGGCGAATTCTTGGACGTACGTCTCCCAATAGGATTCGCGGATTAGAGTTTCACCGTAGGTCCAATCGGAATAGCCTTCGCACTCCTCTTGCAAGGCGAGGAGCGCGGCAAGTTCGGAGGCGTCCACCCAATCGTCTAAGGCGTTGTTGGCGTCTTGTAATGCGACGTTCAAATCTTCCAACGCTTGCTCGTTCTCTTCCGGATCTTCAAGCGGGACAAAATCCGCGACGGCTTGCTTGGCCTCGTCAATCGCGCTTTGCAAGTCCTCCTTGTCGCTTTCCAAGTCTTTGATACGATCAATAACGGAGCGCGAGTCGATCACATCTTGGCTGTTATTGACATCGTTTCTTGACATAAACCCTCCCTTTCAAATGGACTTCGGCGAAATGCTCTCGAAAAACGAAATACCCGTTCCTCTAGTCCAGGTCCGCGCTGTGCCTTAACTGCTGATACGGTCCCGGATGCGGAGCGCAATTGATTCGCTCGCACAACTCGCTTATATCTTCGGTGCCAAGCGGCTTGACACCGCGAAAATGGCGCGGCCAGTCTTCACGCATGGCGCGCGCTGGAATGTTTTCATATCGCTCCTGGAAGGATCTCAGCGCGGCCAAAATCGTCGCCACGTCTTCCGAGTCCAGGACTACAACCTTGAGTTTCTTTGTATCTGCTACGCTTCGCTTGCTACGCTTCGCTTGCTTCGTTTGCTTTGCCATACTTCTCCTAAACTCTGCTCAACTTTTCACACCCGCTTTCACACCGGGCCGGCCCCAGTCCTGCCTACCGGCCCGATGCACTAGGACGAATCCTCCCTTCTCCGAGAAGTCCGCCCGCCAAATATTCCACATTCCGGAACATGGAACGCTTGGCGCGGGGACTCCGCGTTTAGAACCTTTCCCAATCTTCGCGGCAATCGCCGTCGAACTCCGGAAAATGTAGACAGCCGCAGCAACCGCAATCTTCCAGGTAGAAGACGTGATCCGATTCGTAAACGTGCTCCCGATACGCTTCCAAGACATCACGAACAGCGCCGGAGAACGTCTTCGGGCATCGCGGACACTTATACGTAACGTGCGCTTTGGGATCCGAATGTAGGATTCCTTGCAATTCGTGTTCACAGAAAAAACCTACAAGTCTCATTCGCTTACCTCATTTCTCGCAATCGCATACACCATGCCCACAAGACCGCCAATGCAAAACCCAAGCACGAAGATGGACACAATAAGGATGATCTCCGGGATGTGCTTGGTCATTCGCTCACCTCTTTTATATTTTCGGGTTTGAACGCTGTGGCAACGGCACGCTTTGAGAATCCGAGTTTTAAAAGTTCGTCCCTAAGCTGGGACAATTCCTCTTGCGCGACCTCGGCGATATAGGACTCCTCAGAATCGGACTCGATTCCCCACAAACCCCTAGACGAAATGGTTTCGGTGTGACTTACGATGGAAGGCGCAAGCGGAGGGACTCCGCCGTATGCGGGGTAAGTGGCAATGGCCTCCGCGCAGATTCCCAAGTAGTACCAACGTCCCGCGTTCAGGTCTTCGCAGCGCTCATAATCTTGCCGGACGTACTTCCGCACCTCTTCCGGTGTGTTGTTGGGCAAAAGCTTTCCGTTTTTGTCCACGTAGTTAAACGATGGATTAAAATAGCGGTATTCGCTGCGCTCCCAGGGCCCGCGCTCGTTGCAATCGCACTCTGTTACCGTTTCCGCATGGTCAAGCAAGATCCCAGCGGCCTCCGCAAGCGGCGTATCCTCCTCGCCGTCCTCTTCTAGTCCTACGCGCAATACCATAACGTAATCCGCCGCGTGCGCTAACGTGGTTTGGGCTTCGCGGGCTTCGCTGGATACGCTTGCACAATCTTCGGTGTGGGCCCGGTCAATTGAAAATTCAGAATTGGGACTCTGCGCGTAGGATCCCAAGTAATCCATGTCCGGGCCGCGTCCCTCTCTATCGTACATACGCTTGACGCGGACCTCTAGGATTCGCTTTGTGGGTTTCGGTGCGGCCTTCTGAGTCTTCCATCCCGGATGCTGTGGTAGATAT
>VFSW01014841.1_pt1 | contig 10739 bp, 12 predicted proteins | sample 5358111 | NCBI WGS metagenome assembly VFSW01 (sample SAMN11554181, study PRJNA540505) | mine drainage metagenome | isolation source: sediment from site ElyBrook_90M | place: USA: Ely Copper Mine, Vershire, VT | collected 2017
CAGAGCGGACGCAGCCGTTATGCGCTTGGGGCGGTACTCGCAAGCAGTCCTAAGTCGCTGAGAATCTTCTCCAGCTTCTGCCGCGTGGGTGGCGTGACCGAGACCATGGGCAGGCGGAGGTGGTCTTCGCCGTGGCCTAGGAGTGCGAGGACCGCTTTGACCGGCGCAGGGCTTGGCTCCGAGAAGTGCGCCTGCATCAGCCGGAAGAACTTGCGGTTGATGGCGCGCGCCGTAACCCAGTCGTCGCTGAGCGCGGCCTGCACCATCAGCGCCATCTGCGCGGGAATTGCGTTCGACGCCACCGACACCAGCCCCGCGCCGCCCAGCGCAATCACGGGCAGGGTCAGCGCGTCGTCGCCAGAGAAGACCTTGAAGCCGGTTGGTGCATTGTTCAGTATCTCGGTGATCTGCGCGATGTTGCCGCTCGATTCCTTGACGCCGATCACGTTGGGCAGCTCGGCCAGGCGCAGTACCGTTGCCGGCTCCATGTTCGTGCCCGTGCGCGACGGGATGTTGTAGAGCAGCACTGGCAGTTCTACCGCCTCGGCAACAGCGCGGAAGTGCTGGTACTGGCCCTCTTGGCCGGGCCGGTTGTAGTAGGGGTTGGCGGTCAGCAGCCCGTTCAAACCGGGCAGCTTCGCCAGCTTTCGCGCACGCGCGACAGCCTCGCTGGTGGCGTTGTGCGTACAGCCGCCGAAGACCGGAACGCGCCCCGCCGCGGTGTCGATCGTAACTTCGACGACGCGCAGATTTTCTGCCTCGCTCATCGTCGAGGCCTCGCCCGTGGTGCCGCACGCAACCAGAAAGTCGATACCGGATTCGATCTGCCAATTCACAAGGCGAACCAGTGCAGGCTCATCGAGAGCGCCGTCCGCGCCAAAGGGGGTTACCAGTGCTGTTCCACAACCTGAGAGTTCCATCGTGAGGTCAGTTTACCCCTTTTGCGGGCCTCTTCGCACCAATCTCGTCTCTCAGAGTCCGCTCCCGCCGTCTTCACGAAGAATGCAGGCGGTAACCTTCCTATAGGAGGTCGCTGGCCAGAGCAGAAGCAGGTTCGGAAGAGTCCGAGATATGCAGTTGGTCGCCCAGTTGCATCTGGGAGCGTGAGATAACTCCGCACGGAAACTCCAGAACGCTCCTCATCTTAAAGCTGACCGAAGTCAGCCGAAAGGGCACCAGGCAGGACCAGAGTTTAATTACCTTGAGTTCGCGGTCGAGGCCAACAACATCAATGCTGAAGGTCATGCCAAAAGTATGAACACCGGAAGAGGGTCTGATCCACAACCCTCCCCCAGCGTCCAGCCCGCGACGTCCGAGAAGGCCAAACATCCGCTTCAAGGATGTGTCGGCCAGCTCAACTTTGTCACCCACGGTGGTTCCACGGGTTGTATTGGTTACTCTGAGCATAGAATCCATCGACCCGGTCAGACCTAGACAAGACCGTATGCTGTAACGCAATGCAAAAAATCCATTGAGTATATTGATTTGCGCGTTTCGTTTGGACCGCACGCAGTTACTTGAACCACTGCGTTTAGGAAGATTTCTGCTTCCGGCGATAAATGATGATTCCCAATACGACAAGCGCCAATACCCCAGATATGACTTGAACGAGAGTTGATCCGAGCATAAATATCCTCCTTTCCGTTGAACTTTGGTATCCGAAACACAGGGACGCGATCATACAGACAGCATTGCAACATCTTACATGATTCCTATTACAGTTCAACTCTACGACGTCCATTGCTTCGAATCAATCACAATCGTGTTTACTAGTCTGGCTACGTCGGCGTACGCTGCTTCAAACGCTATTTCAAGCACCTCCGCTGTATGCAGATCGACGTGCCACCGCCAATGCCATCTGTTGTATAGCACTGATTCACTGTTCATGCCAGATTATTGGCCCATTCCCTGCGACCCATACATGATGCTAAGAAGCGCCGGTGCCAGCAGCACAATAAAAACGCAAGGAAAGATACACAACACAAGCGGGAAGAGAATCTTGATCTTGGTCTTTGCAGCAGCCTCCTCGGCCCGTTGCCGTCTCTTCAATCGTATGTCTTCGGAGAAGCGGCTCAACGCTCGAATAATTGGCGTGCCAAATCGATCCGTTTGTGTCAGCATGCTCACAAATGCTGTAAATTCTTCTATCTCAGTACGATCTGCCAGGTTCTTCCAGGCTTCTAGCCTTGGCCTTCCGGCACGCTGTTCAAGATTTACCTGAGTAAACTCCTCGGCGATATCTGGATAGCTCACTGCAAGTTCATCACCAACACGAAGCAGCGCCTGATCCAGCCCAAGACCAGCGTCGACACAGATCACCATCAGATCCAGAGCGTCTGGAAGGCTTTTACGAATACGGCCCCTTCGACTGCTCGTCTTTCGTTTTAGCCACATATCTGGAAGCACATAGCCTGCCGCTCCGAAGGACATAACCCAGAATATTACGTTGGATCTCATTAAACTGCCCAGAACAGCACCTGCAAGAGGTACAAGAAACTGTGTCGCAAAGAAGATATCTACACTGGAAACTGAGTGGATTCCAGCAGCAACCAACCTTGCTTTAAGACTTGGGTCTTCGGCCAATCCCAGACGAACGCGCAATTGCGTCGCAATCCCAACCAGCCTGTCCTGTATCCGCTCCTTTTCTCCAATCGTTCGTCGATCCACGCGCGTGCTTGTCACTACGTCAAGAACTCGCTGCGCTTCGGGAGACGGCCGAAACAGATTTGGCGTAAGAAGTAGCAGCACCAGGCAGAACGTGATCAGACCAAGCACAACATAGAGAATAATAGGAAGCATTCCTATACCTCAATTCCGTTAATAATGCTCCGTATAATCATAAATCCAGCCGAAATCAGAACGATTCCTAAACATATCAGCTTGTGACCAGTAGAGGTATCCAGTAGAATATTTGAATACCCTGGGTTTATGAAATTCATTCCAATAAGAACTACTATCGGTAGCGAACACAATATATATCCGGTCATCCTGCCCTGTGCAGTATGAGTCCTGATTTCACCTTGAATACGCATACGCTCGCGAACGACATTTCCCGTACGATCAAGAATTTCTGCAAGATTTCCTCCAGTTTCCTTCTGTACTAGAATTCCCGTTACAAGAACGCGAAGATCCTGCGATGGAACATGACTCAGCATCTGCATTAAAGCGTCCCGCAAAGGAAGTCCAAAGTTCTGCTGTTTAAATACTTCGTGAAACTCTTTGCGTACCGGGTCAACGCTTTGCTCGGCAACGATGTTGATGGATGCAACCATTGAATGTCCCGCGCGCAGGGAGCGTCCCATCATGTCGATCGCATCAGGCAGTCCAGCATTGAAAGTGCTAATTCTGCGCGAACGTTTGAACGATATAACGCCAAGCGGTACGCAGGCGAGCACGCATGCCACCACTATCTGAACGGCTAGAAACGAGACACACAGTGAGGTTATGGAAAATCCCATCATTGCCAGACCGACGGTACAGAATAGAAGCATAGCCACGGATATTTTGCTGTCCGATTGAGCTATCCTTGTTTCGAGCATCTTGGATACTCTATATTTTTGTAAAATACCATCGATCCAACCAAATTTATTCGCCGGACTCACTTTAAGCAATTGTTCGATTTCAACCATATTGGATGCTGACTTATCTTTGGATATGCCTATCCTCATAATTCTCTGGTCAATTATTGACTGGCTACGCGATGCCCCCGATGCAAAAGCCATGACTCCAAAAGTGACCAATAGAATAACTACAAATGCAATGATTAGAGTCATCAGTCTCCTTTCAGAATAATCTACTAGATATCAAGTGAATGTTCGGCCATATCGGTGGGAACTGGTATCCCTGCTGCAATTAATTTCTCCACACACTTGGGGACAATTCCAGTCGACGAAAATCTCCCTTTGACTTTCCCGTTTGGTCCAATTCCCTTCTTTTCGAATAGAAATATATCCTGCATGCTGATGACGTCCGAGAACGCACCCGTCAATTCAGTAATATAAGTGATGCGTCGTGTACCATCGCTCATACGGGAAACCTGAACTATCAAGTGAACCGCAGAAGCTATCTGTGCACGCACTGCCTTATCTGCAATTCGAACTTCGCTCATCATCGCCATCGTTTCTAGACGAGCCAGTGCGTCCCTCGGAGTGTTTGCGTGAATCGTCGTAATCGATCCGTCGTGGCCAGTATTCATGGCCTGGAGCATATCCAGTGCTTCCCCACCGCGGATTTCTCCAAGCACAACCCTGTCGGGACGCATACGCAACGCATTGATGACAAGCTCGCGCTGTTTGACTCCGCCTTTACCCTCCACGTTGGGCGGTCTTGTCTCCAATCGGACTACATGGTCCTGCTTCATCTGCAATTCAGCAGAGTCTTCGATCGTAATGATGCGTTCACGATCAGATATAAACCCAGAAAGAACATTCAGTAGGGTCGTCTTACCTGCACCGGTTCCTCCCGAAACGACAATATTCATTCTTGCCTTCACACAACCTCTGAGTACCTCCATCATAGGATGGGTCAACATTTGGTTACGCAGTAAGTCATCCACTGTAAGTGGAGATTTTCCAAAACGTCTGATGGATAGAATCGGTCCATCGACAGCCAGAGGCGGAATAATTACGTTGACACGCGAGCCATCGGGAAGACGGGCATCCACCATAGGAGAGGATTCATCAACACGACGACCGACCGCGGAAACTATCTTATCGATAATGTGCAGTAGATGTCGGTTATCCTGAAATGTAAGAGTTGTTTTTTCTAGAATGCCACGACGCTCTATATAGATTGAGTTGTATGTGTTTACCAGAATATCGCTTATAGTGTCGTCTTTCAGAAGTGGCTCAAGTGGACCTAGCCCGAATACTTCGTCTACGACTTCTTGCGCAAGACGGTCCCGCTCAATAGCACTTAGAGGTACTCCTTGTTCATTGATGATCTGCTGAATAACAACGAAGAGCTGTAGCTGCGCGGCGCGAGTCTCCTGCATCGCGGCCAGCTTATCGAGATCTACTCTTTTAATAAGTTCCTTATGTGCAGATGTCTTGATTTGTTGCTGTACGCTCTCTCCAACTGATCTGACGACGCGCCCGTTTCGTTCGACAGATTGACTTGAGTTTTGCAGGTTGATATTTGTTTCAGACATATAGTTTACCCTGATTTTTCGCAGTATATTTTACATTACTTACTTAAGAAAGAGAACAGCGACTTTTTTATAACAACTTCATTTGTTGCAACATCGCTTCCTGTCAGCATATTCACCCACTTAATAATCTGAAGCGCAAACTGAGTCTTTTGTTTTGGATCGACTGGCTCTCCCAGTATCGCCGATCGCGTCACCTCCGCATATCCATTTGGCAACTTGAGAGTAACGGGCAACCGAATTGCTTTCTCAATCTGCTCAGTCGTAAGTGCGTGTTGCGAGGAAAACCGATTGATAACAACATTAATTTTTTCAATATCGTGCTCACCGTGTGAAAGGCTATCTACATACCTGGACAAGTCGCGAATTGCAGCGATTTCAGGAGTAGCCACAAGATATACAACATTGGATGCATCGATGACCGATAGGTTAGTCTCGTCCAGAGCGGAAGATCCATCGACGATAACGTAATCGTATTCGCCACGCAGAAATTCAAGCGTCTGTGCGATCGAGTCTGGATCAAGGGCCTTCATCCCGCTACAAACATCAGGTGATGCGAGTACCTCAAGACCGCTCTTGTGTGTTGCGATATATCCGCGCAGAAGGTCGCTATCGAGGCGGCTCAGATTTCGAACCAGTTCATGAAAGTAATACCGACTTCCATCGATTCCAAGATAGATACACGCATGACCTAACTGCGGATGATTGTCGATCAATAAGGTTTTCTTATGATGACACTGCACCAGATACATCGCCATGTGAACGGCAAGGGTAGTGGTTCCCACTCCTCCCTTTGCTCCAAAGAGCGTTACTATTTCACCGCGCTTAGAATTTTTAGTCGTTTTGGAAGACCACTGCTGATAAAGTCTTGCAAGCATTTCAGAAAACGCGGTTTCATTGAGTTCTCCATCTATAAACTCATTGCACCCAGACCGCATCGCACGCAATAGAATATCTGGATTTCCACATACCGACGCTGCGATTATTGCAGCCTTCCCCGAGAACATTTCTTGTATAAAAGATGCCGCTACGACAGCTTGCTCAATATCTTTGTCGAAATCAATTACGGCGATGCAGAGAGGAGCAGATTTTACAGGCTGCGGAAAGGGCGGTCGCTTAATCTCTGAAATATAACCTTCACAGTCAAAGCGATGGACAACCCATGCCATTCGCAAGACAGAGTCAGCAATTTCGTCGGCCATTTTTGTGTCGAGACTGACAGTAATCAGCGCAACGTTCATTAGACCGGAGTTGTATTGAATAGGGCTCACTACGAGTTTCCTCATTGCAATTGCATTTGTTATTTGTACGCCAGAATTCCGACAGTAGTTTCTTGATAGTTTATTTTACTGTCGCATTATAACCGTCGATAAGCAGGCGTTTCCGCATCGCTTCGGCGTCGGTTTTATTTGAAAACGGGCCCACTTCCAAGTGAAGGAGTGAATCTAGAGTGTCATGATTAACTGCAACATTGTAACCGCGACGCTTCAGGGAGACGACCATCGATTCGGCCTCTTCCATACTTGAAAGTTCCATAACCTGTACCATCAAACGCGTTGGGACTTCCAACTTATCAACCTGTTGTCCACTCGCCTGTATCGCTGTGGACGGGTTGTCAAAGACATACCTTCGTGGTTGATCGGAAGATGATGCAGTTGGGGGCACCACGGAGCTGGAGACTTGTGAGTTCCCCAAACTATCTGCACCAACTGCCGCTGATTTTTCAGAGCCAAGCACACTCGAAGCCGAGCCATTGGGAGCGTTTGCCGAAGATGTCGTGGATCCAGAGCCAATCGCCGGATATTGAGTGGAGAAGGCCTGAGTCTTCTGTGCAGCCTGTGCTAGCGTAACATCCTGAGCCGGTCTCGTTGCCGGATCCGCCATGGGTGCGGTGGATGGATAAGCATCGGGAACCTGATTTTTCGAGGAGGGCTGGATCGGATTGAGGGGTGGAGCTGAAGGTTGAGGATTGAGGTTTTTCCCCAGTGACTTATCGAATGAATTTGTGTTCAGTGTAGGAATTGGAAGATCTGGTTGAGCAGGGTTAGTCGAATCCGTCAGTGGATCAACCAGAGTTGGGGTAATGATGACTACCAATTCAGTCGTTGAGTGGTTGACATTCTTCGACTTGAAGAGCGCTCCGAGGATAGGAATGCTGGCAGCACCCGGGTTCTTGCTCATAATGTCTGTCGTTCTCTGATCGAGCAAACCTGAGATTGCAAAGCTTTGATTGTTACGCAACTCGACTTCTGTCTGTGCCCTGCGCGTCGATATCGCAGGAATTGTATATCCGCTGATAGTGACTGCGTTGGTATAATCCAGAGCACTTACTTCGGGAGATACTTTCAGTCGAATGGTTCCGTCTTCGTTCACTAAGGGAGTGAACTCCAGTTTGACGCCATACGGCTGGAACTGAATCGTGATTACCGGGGCGGAGCCAGCTCCTCCGGGTTGAATCATTGGAAATGGGAACTCGCCACCGGAGAGAAAATCCGCCTTTTCTCCGCTGATTGCCGTAATTGTTGGTTCTGCGAGTATCTGCAAGACCTGTTTACTTTCGAGATCCTGCACCGTAGCACCCAAGTTGAGTTTTGAGCTATACAGAAGGAAATTCAGTGGGTTCGAGGTCGTCAGTGTTCCGATGGCATCGGCAGTGCTAGCCCCAGAAAGTACCGCGGTCGATGGATACTGCGATGTAGTTGTCGCTGCGAGAAAGCTGGTATTTCCCCCAGGGTTGAAAAGATTGATCCCCAACTGTAAAGCTCTGCTGCGATCAACTTCGAGGATTCGTACCTTCAGTCTGACTTGTTTTACATGATCCGGCTCCACTATCAGCGCGTTCAGTACTTCCTTGGAATAGAGTCCGGCCAGCTTTACTGCGGTGTCGACAAGTTCCGTGCTGCCTACTTGACCGCTTAAAGTTATGCGGTTCCCGCTTCCTTCGACATCAACTGCATTTCCTCGCATCGCCTCGGTCATGGCGACGCGCAGACCCGCAACATCGAGATCGGAGGAGACAACATAGGACAGTGCCTGTCCAGTCTCGTCCAGAAGAATCAGGGAGCTAGTGCCGGAAGTCATCGCGGTGACGACAATCTGGTTCGGACTTAGTGTAACTGAGTTGAGGATGTTGGGATCTGCCACATACACGCGGCGCAGACGCGACCGGGTATTGAGAAACAGAGAGTGCCCGACAAGCACATGAAGCGTCTCTGCTCCCGAAGTGACGCGACTGATGCCGCCCGAAGCGCCCGGGATAGACACCATCGCCATGTCGGGAGCGGCCCCCAACTCCTGATATGTCGTAGACTGCGCCGCGCAAGCCAAAGAGATCGCCCCTGTCGCAAGAACGAACGCAGTCGCAGAAAGTCCTTTTCGCACGATGCATGAAATCGGTTTTTTTTCGTGCTTGAACATTTGAGATCTCACTGGAATTCGTCCGTTCTCAATTTTCCGCCCAGGATAGTCTCAACTGAATACGTCTTGACTATATGAACTTCAGGAGGCTTAGGAGTTTCTTTCACTGGGGTCGGAGGTGCAACTCCCGATAGTTGGGCGAGAAGCGCTGGCGGCCCCTTAAACTCTTCACGGTCAACCCCGTTTCTAAGCACAAAATGAACCGTTCCTTGAGTGCTTGCCAGGACTACGCGTTCCGCATCTTCCGGTTTTACAAGCAGTGTGACCACCGTCGCGGTGGTCGCTTTACCATCGGGGTCTGGCTCAGTCTTCTGCCCAGCCGCCAGTATCTCCGCGTCCTGTAGGACAGTAAACGTGATTGGGTCTGGCGAACTGGATGTGTGCAGCGTGACGAGTACGTCAACGTGCGTACCGGGAAGAAGAAAGCCAGCGACACCGACGACCTCATCGGAACGCAGCGAGATCGCCCTCATTCCAGTCGGGATTTTGACCGTGATGCCGACACCGGAACCAGGTGTAGACAATTGGCGTTCGAGAATCGGTTCTCCTTCCGCCAGGGGGTATAGCACGATGCGTCCGACTAGAGATTCCGTAGTGGTGAATGCACCGGGAAGCGGTATCGATGCAGGCCAGTCGATGAGGCGCAGATTCTCCGCACGGATCACCTGATCGGCCTCCAGATTTGCCGCTGCGGCCACATACTTGCTCTTCGGCGTCGGCGGTGCCGCACGGTTGTTCTTCGAGTTCCTCTGACTGAGCCAGAACGTAAATGCACCGGAGATTACTAGCGCAATAATAAAGGCTGAGGTGAGTCGTCGATTGATCATACTGCACCTCGATACATCATTAAAAGCGTTAACATGCATCCGCCAGCGATTGCCAAGGCGTATGGCAGCCGGAGCGTCTTGGCATTCCCGATGTTCAGGTCGGGATGCGGTTGCAGACCCTTATGCGCATGGTGCGAGATCAGTTCGCTCATATTCATTGCCGTCTCATGAATTCGTCCGCGGATCAGCACCAGACCGACCGCCATCACGCCCCCGCAGATCGCCGTAAACATCAAAATATAGGCGACGTAACCGTACTCGGCGTTTGCCCCGCCAGCAATGCATCCAACTGCCATCATCAGTTTGACGTCCCCGGCACCCATGCCACCGGCTATATAGAACACCAGAAATACCAACCCACAAAGAACGCCGGCAATCAGCGAGTTGAGCAACTGCCTCCATCCGCCAAGCGCAAAGTGCATCGTAAGACCAAGCAGGAAAGCAGTGACGGTGACAAGGTTGGGAATGCGCCGACTCTTGACATCGAAGACCGCCCCAATCACGGCAACGGCGGTAGCGGTGGCAGGATACGTCAATTCCGATTGAAAAATTGTCATTGATCGTTCCTGTATGTGACTCGCATACCGCAAAGCGGTGTTGCGATTGACAGATTCTTTTGACCGATTGCGACGCAACAAGAACCGTGGCAACACTTATGAATCCATACTTGCGGAATTGACCGCTAATGTCTAAATCTGTATTCGGTGCTCATCTCGGACAGCAATATCCAAACTAAGCATCAGTGGTTAATCTGGTTCCTATCAGGTTGAGGTCGTTCGCTATTCCAGTGGCAATTCCATGCACCAGACTGACTATGCTGAGTCCAACCAGACCTACGATCAAAGCGTACTCTACCAGGTCCTGACCGGAATCTTCCGTCATCAGATCTTGCAGTAGTCGCTTTTTTATGTATTTCATTCGTTTGTTGTACTCATCCACATCTTCCGTCAAATTTGCGGTCTGCGAGAGCGACGCCCGATCTGGATTCGCAGTGCCGTATCGTTGCACCAATCTGGCTCAGTTCCAACATTGGAAGGAGGCAGCTTATGTGAGCGTCGACGTCTAACGCTCACATAAGCATTATCCATATTGGTTATGCTCCGCCGACCTGAGTTCCGATATTGTTGAAGAGATTCGTAATGTTGTTCTTGAGAGGTCCCATAGCGGTGACTGCGCCAAGACCAATCAGGGCCGCAAGCAACGCGTACTCGATCAAATCCTGACCGGAATCTTCCGTCATCAGGTTCATCAGAAGCTGCTTCATGTTCTTCATCTTCGATTTCTCCTTGTTTGTTTTCCGCGGCACTCCGGCCTGCGAGTTGCAGTGGATAAGCCGAGACTAGGGGCAT
>VFSW01014842.1_pt1 | contig 10739 bp, 15 predicted proteins | sample 5358111 | NCBI WGS metagenome assembly VFSW01 (sample SAMN11554181, study PRJNA540505) | mine drainage metagenome | isolation source: sediment from site ElyBrook_90M | place: USA: Ely Copper Mine, Vershire, VT | collected 2017
TCGACCACATCCTTCAGGAAAAGGAACTCCTCAGCCCGGAGCAGAAGAGGGAGTTCTATCGGTTGATCCGGAAGGAGTTCGAAAAAGGCGGTCTCGGCGTCCATGGCGAACGAGGCAATGTGAAAGATCGATAAATTCCTGATTGGAGAAACGGTTATGAAGGTCGGAGACGCGTCCGTAAAAAACATTTTAAAGGTATTTCTCAAGATCGGCGCCTTCGCGTTCGGCGGCGTCTATTCCATGCTTGCTTTTTTTGAGCGGGAACTGGTGCAGAAAAGGAAGTGGCTCAGCCAGGAAGAATTCGCCGAGAGCGTGGTCATGGGACAGCTGACTCCCGGCGCTCCTATCGTCAATACCGGCATATTCATCGGTTACCGGTTAAGGAGGTTGAAAGGAGCGATTGCCACCGTTGTCGGCCAGGTCCTGCCTTCTTTTGTCATCGTCCTGGTCCTTTCCTACCTGTATATCAAGTACAAAGAAATCGCTTTGCTTAAATCCGTGCTCAAAGGGATCGGCGCGGCAGTCGTCGGCCTCATTGCCTCGGTTGTGTATTCCATGAGCGGCAAACTTCTGAAGGAGTACAAAAGCGTATTGATTGCCGTCATCGCCTTTGCGTGTCTCGCGATATTCAAGCTTAATCCGATCGCGCTGATCGTCGCCGCAGGCATTGCCGGGTTGATCATATTCAGGGGAGAACGGCAAAATGGAAATTCTTAAGTTCTTCTGGACGATCTTTTACATCAACCTGTTTACGATCGGCGGCGGCTATGTCATGCTGCCGCTCCTTCAGCGTGAGGTCGTCGATCACTACCACTGGCTCGGCAACAAGGAGTTCATCGACAGCATCGCTATCGGCCAGGTCACCCCCGGGCCGCTCACGATCATGAACGTGTTCATCGGTTACAAGATATTCGGGATAGGGGGCGCTCTTGGCGCGGTTATCTGCTCATACCTGCCCTCGATCATCGTGGTAACCATTGCCAGTCATTATTATTTAAAGTTTAAAAACTCATGGATTGTCAAGGCGAGCTTCAAAGGCATCCGCCCTGCCGTGATCGGTCTTCTTGCCGCTGTTGCGATAACCCTGGGAAAGGCGTCCATTCTCGATGTCCCGACAGGCCTCATAGCTGCGGGCAGTTTTGCCATACTTGTGTTTACGAAAGCAGAACCGACGTTCATAATACTTGGCGCAGGTTTGGCGGGCGCGATGATCTATTAACTGGAAAGGACATTTGACACGGATCAAATCTGATAAGAGCCGGATAAGGCCGTATTTTTCTTCAAAATAGCAGTTCACCCAAGCGGAATGCGGGCATGATCACCTTATTAGAGAACGCACGCGAGACCGTTCAGCAACACAACTCATTCCATATGGTTACACGCTTTCTTTAGCGCATATTATAAGAAGGATATAATTCTTGACATTTACATAATTGTATTATAATATTTGAATGCTTTAATGTGTATTGTTTTGAATTGATATTTTCCATCCCTGAAGATTTAAGGAGAATGCGTCAATATGATACCTATCGAGAAACGAATCGATCTCCTCAAAGTCATCGCCCACCCCATACGCATCAGGATTCTCGAAGAGCTTACTCAGAGTGTGAAATGCGTAAGCGATTTCGAAGACTCCCTCGATATCAGCCAACCAAACGTATCGCAGCATTTGACCCTCCTGCGGACGAACGGAATCATCGATTTCTTCGTTGACGGCAGGCTCAAGTGCTATTTCCTGAAAGAACCTCTCATCCCCGACATGCTTGAACTCCTGAAAAAAGAATATGCAGAAGATATTCCCGCACCGGCATGCTGTCCGGTGACGAAAAAGAGAACTTATCCAGGCGAAAGGAGACGTTAGATTTATGAACAAGCACAAGATCACGCTGTATGCCAACGACCCGATGGGAAAGCGCTGATTGTCCAACAATGAAGCTGCCGGTCGGGCGGCAAAAGAGTTCGCAGTCGAGGTAATAATCATTAAAAAAACCTCTCCAGAGTATGCCAGTGAGAATAATCCGCTTCCCTGCCCCTCGGTCGTGCTCAATGGCAAGGTGCTCGCACGGAATGATGTCATTACGTATGAGGCGTTGAAAACGGCGCTCGAAGCAGCCGCCAGGGAGGCGCTCCGATGAAACACCTGCGGTTAGCGGTTGCTGCGGCAAGTATCGTCTTCATCCTCTTCGCGTTGGATGCTTTTGCTGAGAAATCAGCAAGGGGACCCGGGTCTCCGAAGGCCCCCGTGCCGATGTCCAACGCGAAGAGCGCTGGATATGCGGGAACGATGACGATCAGCGCCGACAAGACGGCGCTGAACAACGGCGGCGTCATTACGGTGACCGGCGTGGCGCCGGCGGGCAAGCCTGTGTATCTCGAAGTCTGGTCAAACGATACCGTGCGCGCCTCCCGGTTCGATGCGGCCGTGGACAAGGGGACCGGCAAGAGGCCCTACCGGTTCTATTTGACGACTGAAATGCCCGCGTACTATAAGATATTCGTGCCGGAGCAGATGAAAGAAAAGATTGATGCGTCAAAAAAGGACGGAAAGAAATGGAGTCTTTCCCGGGTCCTGGAGGAAACGGGAGCCGACGCGGCCTGCGCTGTTCCGGCAGGCATTAAAATAGATCGTTATCAAACCACGCTCATGGGCAGCATTGTCGGATCGCGCGGAACGCTGCTCGACCCCATGGATTCCAAAGAACAGAAAACGAGGTGTTTGCAGCTGGTAAAAGCTCGCTTCCGGTCTCTTGACAAGGTCGTGGGCGCAGACATCAGGATAAATCCGGACGGCGCGTTTCGCGCGGAGATCCCGGTCCGCTCCGGTCTTGCGCCGGGCCAGTACAAGATCGCGGCAGCCGTGGACAACGAAATCCGCTCGAACACCCTGACCTTCGAAAACAAGATCAGCTTCCCGCTCGTGTACCTGCCGAACGCGGGCACGAGTCTCAACGTATTCGGTCCGTTCTTTCTGACCCTGGTCATCGTCATCTTCGGCGTGCTCATCGGCGCGGGCGGCGGATTCATCATGAACCCCCTGTTCGTATCCCTCTGGCCCCTGCCTCATACGATCGTGGCGGGCACGGTCATGCCGACGGTGCTTTTTTCACAGGCAAGCGGCATCTACAATTATTCGAAAATCAAGTTCATCAACTGGAAGCTCGGCACGACAATCGGGCTTTCCATGCTGGCAGGCGGTTTTATCGGCCCCAAGATGACCGAGCTGATAACGCTCGATCAGTTCAAGTTCGTATTCGGATGGGTGCTCCTTGTGCTGGCGGGCTTGATGGTCTGGCAGACCACGCCGGGGTATTTGGAAAAGAACAAAAAAGAACAGGCGATCATGAAGGAATTTAAAAAGAAGGCGGAAGCAGCGGCTGCAAAGTGACGAAAACGTTTGCGGCGCGAATAAATCTATTTTTTCCGGCGCTTATGGCAAGCGCCGCGTAAGGAGGACTATCATGATAGTCGAGTTTTGGGGGCATGAATTCAAGGTCAATATTCTGTTGGGAGGCATAGGGGGGTTCCTGATAGCGGTTGTTTCGTCGATGTTCGGGTTCGGCGGCGGGCCGTTCATGGTGCCGCTCATGACGATCGGGCTGGGGCTCCCGATGTACGTCGTGGTCGGGAGTTCCCTGCTGGCAATCTTCTTCAATACGCTCATGGGCTCGGTGCGGCACTTCCAGTTCGGCAACTTCGATCTTCTCTTTTTTTTGGTCATGTTTCCAGCGGCGATCCTGGGCGGCTTTATCGGGCCCCAGATCGCCAAGCGCATCAGTCCGCTGATGGTCAAACGGATCGCCGCAGCAGGTTTGGCGATTCTGGCCCTGAATCTTCTGGGTGTATATTAAACGCTTGTTGGTTAAGGAGGATACCATGCCGAAAACCGTTACGCTGTATCTGACCACCTCGCCGTATTCCTATGAGAACACGCTGACGAGCGCCCGCATCGCCGAATCGGCCCTCAATAAGGGGCATACCGTCAACCTGATCGCATCGGCTGACGGCATCTACTGTTTCCTGACGAAACAGAAAGCGAAGGGCATTCTGAACGCCGAGGAGGAGTTCGCCCGGCTCATACAAAAAGGTTTGAAGGTGTATCTCTGAGGCGGGTGCCTCAACTTTCGCCGTGCGGCGAAAGAAGACTATCTTGCAGGCACGGAAGTCGGCTCGCTCAAAGGCCTGTTTGCAACCATGGGCGCGACCGATGTCTGGCTTAATCTCGGTGCATAGGAGGAGCGTATGGGAAATGTTGCGATGATCTTGAAAAGGTCTCCTTACGGCGACATCAACGCGGCTGAGGTCGTAAGGCATGCCCTGGGCGCGGTGTCCTTCGAAATGAGCGTTGACCTGATCCTGATGGATGGCGGGGTGCTGCTTGCGAAGAAGGGGCAAGACGATGCCGGGACCGGGTTCACCAACCTGGAAGGAACCCTCAAGGACTGTTTGGAGATGGGCGTGTCAGTCTATGCCGACGTTGCTTCACTCAAAGCGCAGCGCGTCGCATCGAATGACCTTGTTGAAAACGTAAAGCCGGTCGGCGGCAAAGAGATTGCCGGACTGTTGAAAGAAGCAAAAGCGACAATGATATTCTAATAAGGAGGCTGCTATGCTCGTGATGATAAAAAGCGCGCCCGATACGACCGATGGAGCACTTGGATTGACCCTCGCGAAGGAAAGCGGGGCCGATCTTGTTCTCCTGCAGAACGGCGTCTATTTTGCCCAGAAGGAGCGGCTTGGGGTTTTTTCAGGCGCCGTGTATGTCCTGGGCGACGACAAGAGGCTCCGCGGTCTCAAGGATTCCGAAATGGATGAACGGGCCAAGATGATCAATTACGATAAATTGACGGACATTATAACGAGCGGCGAGAAGGTAACAGGCATGTTCTAAAAAATAGCTCGCAGCCGGCAGCTCATAGCTGACTGCATTTGCAAAGAGACGCGAGCCGTGAAATATGAGCGGGGAGGGTATTATGTCAAGGATCGTTGTTTTAGGGGGATCGTTCGGGGGATTGACAGCGGCTTTTGAACTGAAGCGGCTGCTCGGCAAAAAAGCTGATGTGACCGTGGTGAGCGGCGACGACCGGTTCGTGTTCCTGCCGTCCTTGCCGTGGCTCATCATGGGGTGGAGGAAGCCGGAGGACATTACGCTCAGGGTCAGCGAGATCCTGAAACCGAAAGGGATCGAGTTTGTTCCTGATGCGGCAAAGCAGATCGATGCTGATTCATCGAAGGTCTTTACTTCCAAAGGGAAAGAGCTGCCTTATGATCATCTCGTCATATCCACCGGTCCCTACCTTTCCTTTGATGAAATCCCCGGCCTCGGACCGGACAAGGGGCATACCGACTGCACGTTCACGCTTGATCATGCATTAAGGACCGGGGAATCGTGGAAAAAGATCCTGGAGAATCCCGGCCCGGTCGTTGTCGGTTCGTCGCAAATGGTAAGCTGCTTCGGCCCCTCATACGAGCTTGCCTTCGAGATGGACGCCGAGCTTCGCCGCCGCAAGATGCGTCACAAAGTCCCCATCATCTACCTCACTTCCGAACCCTATCTCGGCCATATGGGCGTCGGCGGTCTCGGCAATTCCAAAACCTTCATGGAGAACGAGTTCGCTGAGAGGGATATCAAGCCCCTCATTAACCAGGCTATTCAGGAAGTTGCGCCCGGAGAGGTCAGGCTCAAGGACGGGAATAAAATTCCGTTCAAGCTTGCCATGATCGCCCCGCCGTTTAAAGGCGTGCCGGCCGTTCTGTCAATCGGCAATCCGAGAGGATTTATCCCGGTGGACAAAAATTACCGCCATACGAAACACAAGAACATCTTTGCCATCGGTGTCGCGATAGCGATCGCGCCGCCGGAAGTTACGCCGGTGCCCACGGGCGTGCCGAAAACAGGATTCATGACCGTCAAGATGGCGAAGACTGCCGCTGCAACCATTGCGTCGGACGTTATTGGGAAGACCCCGCCCATCGCTGACGAGCTCGGCGTGGTCTGTCTCATGGATATGGGGAATACAGCCGCCCTGATGAAGGCATATCCGGTGCTCCCGCCGAGGCAAAGCTCTTATACAAAAAAAGCGATCTGGGCGAAGTGGATGAAGGTTGGGTTCGAAAAATACTTCCTGTGGAAGATGAAAAATGGCATGAGCAACCTGCCATGAAGAAAAAGACATTGAAGTTGCACGCGGATTTTTATAAGATATTTTCCAACCCCGGCGGCTTGAGCTCCTCTGCCTGCTGCGATGAGGGGGAGCTAACTGCAGGCGAGATCACCGAGAAGCTTGGAGCATCAATATAGGGGGTATTGCATGAAAGTACGACAGGGTTTTTGTTTTGCGATAGTATTGATGGTTATTATCGTAGTGGGTTTTGCCAGAGCAGGAAGTTGTGGAAGTAAGGGTTCTAAAATAAAACTTCCTAAGACCGGCCAGACGACTTGTTATGACAGCTCAGGCAACGTAATATCCTGTACGAATACAGGCCAGGATGGAGAACTGCAAAAAGGCGTTGCCTGGCCGAATCCGCGGTTTGCCGCAAACGCAGATACCACGATTACCGACAATCTGACAGGGCTCGTCTGGGCGCCTAACGGCAATCTTATGCAGACAAGAGATCCTGATTGGAAACAGGTGCAGACTTTCGTCGGGGCGGTTACATGGCAGCAGGCCCTTGATTATGTAGCAAAACTGAATGCTGAGAAATACCTGGGACAGAATGACTGGCGCTTGCCGAACTTCAAAGAGATAGGAAGCCTTGTCAACAACGCCCAGACCAATACCGCCGAGTGGCTGAATAGCCAGGGATTCACCAATGTACGGGCCAGCGCTTTCTATTGGTCGTCTACCTCCTATACCAACGATCCAGCCAAGGCATGGGCCGTCGATATGGTCTGGAGCAACATGAAATATCTCGATAAGACCAGATATTTCTATGTATGGCCTGTGCGCGGGGGGGAGTAGTAAAAAAATACATGACCGGCCGATTAGCTGTTGAAAAACTCTCCGATCATCCTTCGGCAGGCTCAGGGCGAACGGAGGGATGATTGAAACGATTGACTTTTATCCGTTCGTGGTGAGCCTGTCGAACCACTCAAAACGCTTTTCAACAGCCTGTCAAGGTTTATGCAGAATCTTTCCGGAAAAGTCTGATTTTGCAAATTATCCCTGATTGAAAATATCGAAACGAAGTTATTTTGACGGCATTGTCGTTGACTAAAATCTCATAAAATTTTTACTCTTCTTCACGCGCAAATCCCTCCGCAATCCTGCTTGTTGATGTAGCATATCCTCCAAAACATCGAAGCATAGGCTTCAGCCGAAGAAAAATAAAACAGCGAACGGCCTGATAAAATACATAAAAAAACTGGTACAGGAAATGCAATAAAATACGATAGAGCATGAAGTTGGGAAAGAGCAGGAATGTCGCAGCTCTGTGGCGCTGTTTGCTGTTAATTAAATAACGATCAAGATAACCAGGTGCGAATGCATATCAATAAATAGTGCAGGAGAACGCGCTATACTTGATCTATCTTTCCACATTAAAAAGGAGGAAGCAATCATGAAAAAGATTCTGTTAGTAACTGCAACGGTAATTGGTTTGGCAGCGACCACGGCATTTGCCCAGATGGGCGGTGGCAACGGGATGGGCGGTCAGCAGCAGCAACCGGGAGGCATGATGGGCTCACAGCAGTCTCAGCGGATGATGGGCAGCCAGATGATGAGCCGGGACATGATGCGCGACATGCACGGCATGATGACGCAGATGAACGAGATGATGCAGAAGATGTCCGGGGCGATGGAGCGCAAGGGCGGGATGGATCACGCCAGGATGATGGACATGTCCAAGATGATGGGCGAAATGTCTCAGAACATGAAAGAGATGTCCCAACATATGGCGAAGGGCAAGATGGGTCCTGGAGAGATGAAAAAGATGCAGGAACGGATGAGGCACATGAACGACGCGATGGGAGCGATCCAGAAAGAAGAAAAATAGATGCTGACTGACTGCGTGGACAGCTTGATACGAAAGGCCCGATTTAGCCGGGCAAACCTGCGACCGATGTTTCACAAGACAAAAGAAAACGGACAGGAAAAGTCGTTCACGCGGTCATTCTCTTCATAATAGTTTGTGCGCTGCCCGGAGTTCTTTTACGCCGGGCACCCGCCTATCATACTAAATACTGAGGGAATAATAGTAGCGTTTTGCATTAATGATTGACTTAGTTTGCGCAGAGTCGGACAATGCTGAACTGCAAAGATACTATCAGCAGAGCGCGCTGTTAGGCTGAAGGGAACAACCGACAAATATAAGAAAAACCTCGTCCTTCAAGTTCGGATTTTGGGTTGTGGTTCACACATCTCATCACGGGATTCTCCTAACGTAGAGCTGTATCCTTCCACGTCAAGCCATCGATCTTCCGAAAGCTGTTCCAATAAGAAGCCATGTGTGGAGAATGGTTCTTTTACGATCAGCCTTGCTTCAAAAACGATATTTGTCATGCGTCGCTTTCAGGGATAGATGAGGCGACATTTAAGGAAATAACTTTGTCAATTTCGTTGTAACCTTTTCTTCGTTGCTTCGTCTAATTCACAATTGCGGCAAAAATTAACTTAATTTATGGAGGATGTATTCAATGCGAAAACTCAAAGTAATGCTGTCTCTCACTTTCTTGATCGGTTCTTTGTCACTGCTCTTTGGCTGCGGCGGAGCAGGAAACAGCGGGACAACTACAGGCAGCGGAATGATCAGCGGTTCGGCGGTCAAGGGGCCGATCAACGGAGGCACTGTAACCGCCTATGCCGTCACCAATGGGACCATGGGCGCCCAACTGGCCAGCGGAACAACGGATTCACAGGGTAATTACCATCTCTCGATCGGCGATTACACCGGCTCAATTGTGATGCAGATGAGCGGCGGAACGTACGTGGATGAAGCAACCGGAGCTACGGAAACCATGGCTCCCGGCGATGTGATGACCGCTGTTGTGACTTTATCTACGGGTACGGCAGCCGTGATTCAAATAACCCCGCTTACTTCCATGGCCCAGGCAATGGCGCAGAATATGGCGGGCGGCCTGACTGATGCAAATATCACCACAGCGAACACCGCGGTAGGGAACTACTTCATGGTATCTGATATCCTTCATATAAAGCCGATGAATCCGCTCGTGACGGGATCCGGATCGGGCGCAACCCAGGACATGAAGAACTACGGCATGGCAATAGCAGCCATGACGCAGTATGCCAAGAACATAGGCATGACGTCTTCCTCCGGCATTGTCACCTCGATGATGAATGATGCTTCTGACGGGGTCATTAACGGAATGATGGGGACCACTCAGATAACGATGGGCGGCATGATGGGCGGCGGAACGATGATGCCGCCTACTGCCGGAACCACCGGACTCGCGACTGCGATGACGCAATTCATGGGTTCGCCAATGAACCGGTCCGGCCTGACACCTTTGGACATGCAGAAGCTTATTGAGAACTTAAACCCATCAAACGAGCAGCTCTTGGGAATTGGCGAAGTTGCAACCAGCGGCACAGGCACCGGAATATCGACCGGCGGCACCGGGACCACGGTAACGCCGATGAACGGACTGATCAGCGGGACTGCATCGAATGGCCCCTTGGCAGGCGGAACAATAATGGCATTCGCAATCAACAACGGGACAATGGGCGCGCAACTCGCAAGCGGAGCGACGGACACAGAGGGCAACTTTACGATGTCTCTCGGCAATTACTCCGGATCGGTAATGCTTCAGATGAACGGCGGGACCTATACGGATTTGGCGACAGGCACAACGATGACCATGACGGCAGGCAACGTGATGACCGCCATGATATCATCGATCTCGACGGGTTCAACGATAACGGGGATTCAGATAACTCCTCTTACTTCGATGGCCCAGGCAATGGCGCAGAACATGGCAGGCGGCATGACGGATGCAAATATCACTGCAGCGAACACCGCGATAGGGAACTACTTCATGGTGTCTGATATCCTTCATACTCAGCCGATAGACCCGCTCGTAACGGGATCCGGAACGGGCGCAAATCAGGATATGCAGAACTACGGGATTACGTTAGCCGCCATGTCCCAGTACGCCGAGAGCATCGGGATGGCCAACTCATCAGGAATAATAACGGTCATGGTGAATGATGCATCAGATGGAATCATGAACGGCAAAATGGGCGGCACGTCTATAACCACGGGAACCATGGGAGGCGGTATGATGGGCGGCGGCAGCTCCATGATGCAATCTACGGCCGGTACGAGCGGGCTGGCGACAGCGATGACAACGTTCATGGGGTCAACAATGAACAAATCAGGACTTACGGCAACAAGCGTGCAGTCGCTCATAACCCAGCTGGCCGCCTCCAATGGAACCATCTAAGAAAGATTCTATGGGCAACCAGAGAGGCGAAGTCGTTACCGCTGTCATGGTTGTCATGATGTGCGTGATGATGATCTTCGGCGGGATGCATATGTTTCATGGAGAGCATGGGGATGAGGAAGATCACGCGAGGGTCCATCATAAGCATAGTCATGATGGAGACATGCAGCACCTGCGCGGCAGCAGCAATGAACAAGCTCCTTCCCCGAACGAGGCGGAAGACAAATAGTAAGACGGTCCTGAGAGATCTGCAGCAGTTTACCGGGTTCAGCCCTTTAGGTGCAATAGGAGGCAGTCGGATGTCATCCGACTGCCTTTTTTTATCATCCAATCAATATTG
>VFSW01014843.1_pt1 | contig 10739 bp, 18 predicted proteins | sample 5358111 | NCBI WGS metagenome assembly VFSW01 (sample SAMN11554181, study PRJNA540505) | mine drainage metagenome | isolation source: sediment from site ElyBrook_90M | place: USA: Ely Copper Mine, Vershire, VT | collected 2017
CATGGCTAGACAAAAAGTAAGACATGGCCTTTTTTGAGTAGTCTTCCAGGATGCGCACTGGGCCGGCGATCGCTGCGGTCTTCTTCATGCTGCTTTGATACTGCAAGGTTTGAGGGAGGAGGGAAGGAGGGAGGAGCAAAGCAAAAAATGAATTCAAATGCGAAATCGAATTCGAGCCGCCCAGCCCGCCACTTTTTTCAAAGAGAGTCAATGACGGTCGACGTCGCGACGCTAGGCCTTTCCCTGGATTGCGAGTGCATCTGCACCCGATCTCCAGCATCAGGCTCAACGATCAGACTGATTTTGCCCTGGTGCTGTAATCGCAAGCTCAGATGGACGGTTCTGCTCTCCGCTGGGCCTCGACCGTCGATGGACTTCATCTTCGAGGACGATCCCTCGTTCCAGCCTCTGTTGACGCCAACGCCCTTCCGGGACCATCTCAAAGCGACGCTTATGGGCTTCCAAAGGCAGCATGGGAGTGCGGAGTTGAGGAGCAACACGCATGAGCCCCATGCGAGCCCGCGCATCAGCATGGTCGACGTCGTGGCCGCGGTGCTCGAGTCATTCCGGGAGCACGAGAGGGCGAGGCTGGCGGTGGCGTGCGTGAGCCACCCGCGGCTCCAGTTTGAGCTGAGCACTCTGCCAGAGGCGCCCGGGCTGCAGATGATGCTCGTTGAAGCAAAGGACGGGGAGCCGGCAAAGGTGTGTGAAAGGGCAGATGCGGCTATGGCGTTCAGCTCACACCGCTCAGGCCTGCTTCAGCATCCCTCTTGATGGAGTGGACACTTCGAAATTCACCGAGGGAGATCAGGCGACGACTTCAGACTTTCCAGAACCGCAAAGTCAGCGACATTGCCCGTTCAGGCTATTTGCTGCTTTCAAACTCACGTCGAGCGACCTTGATCCGGAGCTCCAACTCCAGGTCTGCTTGCGTGGGAAACGCAGGGACGAGGCATGTTCACAATTGTAATTTTTGTACCTTTTGGCAGACACCCTCCCACGCGAGCTCCTGGCTTTCGTGCGGCTTCTCTCTCCCGACGTGGACACCGAAATCGTGTTTGATGGAGTTTGTGCCTTTGCTGGTGGAGAAGCTGCAGCAAGACCTGGATGCAACAGCGAAAGGCCTTCCTGCAAAACACCAGGTGAGGGTGTGTGCCAAGTACCATACAATCGTATACTCCGATACATACTGACTGTCGTGTTTGACAGCTTTTTGATTGCTTGAGGAAAGTATTTGGGCCACCCTTGGAGTACAACCGCTCGGGCGCCTGCGCCGTCTTCAGCCTGCAGTACGAGGGCCTCCCGGTCCTGCTTCACGTCGATGCCTCGTCGCCGAAATTCCCCGAGGAGCAGCCGTCGCTCTCGCTCACCAACGTCAGGTGTGCGGTTGAAAAGAGAGAAGATCACCATTCCGTATTGATGGCGACCTCGTGCAAACAGGCTTCTCGGCTGCGGAAGCGAGGGCTGCTGGGTGTACAAAGATCATCCCTGGAGTCCCAGATGGGCGGCGCAGGAGCAAGCGAACCGGATCTACAACTTTGTCAAGGGCAAGCTGCCGGCGTTCTTGCAGTTGCCTATGACCACGACCTCGGCGACGGTGGCTGTGGGCGTTCCCGTTTGATGCCGGCGGCATACGGAGGCAGTGGATCCTGCATCAGAGGAGGGCCGCACGCGCAACTCCAGTTGCGAGTTGCGAGGGCGCACAAATCCAAATCAAATCTGTTGGAGGATTTTGTCCGTATCTCTCGATTGCCTCGAATTCTATTCAGGATGCTCGCTTCTCTACCCGGCAAAGGCGCGCCTCGGTCGGCCGCCCTGGAATCGGCCCTCCAACGCGCGGAGCAGCGCTCGAGGGCAATCGTCTCTCACGGAATCATAGTTGCGCCTGAGACCGAATGGCTGGGATGGCGAACGGATTTGGACGAAAATTACACGCGCGGCCGATTGCTGGGCAGCTCTGCCTTCGGCCAGGTCTTCCTAGGGACTCACAACGAGAGGCGAGTGCGCGATACACCGAGATATTTGTTGTTCGCGTCGCAATTTCGGCCCGGCTCACTCTGTGCCCTCCCCGACGCGCAGTGGTGCAGCGGTGGCTGTGAAAACGATGCCAAAGGTGAGGACCTACAACCTCCAACGCGCGCATGTGTCTCAACGTTCCGCCCCTCCCTCGTCAGACCCGCTCCCGGCTGAGCCAGAAGCAGACGCTGCAAAAGATCGCAAAGGAGACGGAAGTCATGCGGAGGCTGAAGCACTGCCCCGGCATCGTGCAGCTGCTGGACTCGTTTGAGGATGAGGAACACGTGCATCTCGTTCAGGTAGTGATCGACGGCCTCCTGAGATTGTTCAGTTGCACTGTACAACCCTCACAGCCTCAAACGCCAAATGTTATGGCCTCAGGAGCTGTGCCCCGGCGGCGACCTCGGCGCCTACGTGGCGACAAATGGGTCGCTCGACGAGGGGAGCCTCGCAGTGGTCGCATCGGAGGTCCTGAGGACGGTGAAGAGCTGCCACGAGAATGGCGTATTGCACGGTGAGCGAAAAGGAAGGGCTTCATCAGCATGACGAGGCAGCGATTGAAGACGATTGAGATCTGAATCATCGCCAAAATTCGTGTTGCAGGCGACATCAAGCCGGGCAATTTCTGCTTGAGGGAGCAGACGCTGTCTTCCGGCTCCCAGAGAGACGAAGGAGGCGTCCTCAAGGCCATCGACTTTGGGTGCTCTCAGATCATGGACGCTGACACGAGGTGCACGAGGAGATCGGGTACGCCCGCGTTTATGAGCCCGGAGACGTTCCAGAAGGACTACGCGCACAAGGCAGAGGTCTGGAGTGCGGGCGTCATGTTGTATTGGTGAGGAGAGGCATCATGAAGAGCTGTTTGCCATCAAAGAATAATAAAATCTCACTTGTGCTCTGTCTCTGCCCAGGCTCTTCACGCAACGCCTGCCATTCTTCCCGTCTGAGGCGGCGGCCAAGGCCGCAAGATCCATCGAGGACGTCCAGCAGGCTGTGACCCGGGGCGATATCACGTACGACTTCGGGCCTTGGGGGCGGATGTCGCCACAGGGCATGGACTTTGTGCGGTGTTGCCTGCAGAGGGCCGAGGCTGACCGGATGTCAGTGGAGGATGCGTTGAGCCACCCGTGGCTCGCTGCGCACGGGCTTTGAGTCGTGGATGGAGAGGTTTCTGTGAATTGCGATATTTACTCTTGTGTCCTGTCCTGCTGACATTGTTTCCCATTCTTTCTTTCATCTTTATTGAATACGGATTTGTTTGATGTTGCTTGGAGAAAGCGGGGCAGGATAGCGACCAGCATACTACTGTGTCGTCCTTCGCCCTTTGATGCTCGTTTCATTCATTGTCTGATGAGGTTTTGATTCGATGTTGTATAATATTAGAGAAAGAGGGGAGCAATAAATAATTTGTTCATGTAGACGATTCAGAAGTCATGACGAGGAATGTGCTTTGCAGCACACAAAGAGAACGAAAAGCAAGATCCTTGGCAACCACCAATCATTTTTCCCGTGCGACACGTGGCCTGTCATGTGCACTCACCGGTGCCGAGTCCATGATGTGCTGTATGAAGAGCCCTGCCACCATCTCGATAGCCTCTCTGCTCTTCGAGACGGCGGGGTGCTGATCGAGCTCCTCCAACATCGTCAGCGACAGCTGCGAGGGCCTCACGACGGAGCCGCCTATTTCCCGCAGCATCGGCAGCCTGGCAGTCGCGTCGGCCTCTGCCCACCGCACCAGCAGCAGCAGCACCTCGCCCTCGGAGCACCTGAGCGAATCCTGCGACAGAAGCGCCTGCAGCAGCGAGCGAGGCAGCTGCCCAAAGGAAAAGGCGTCGACTTCAGCAGCGGCCGGCAGGTCTTGGAGGCAGGCTCGGGCAGCGGACCGCTCCAGCTCGGAGCAGCCGGCGGTGTAAGCCGCAGACAGCAGGGCGATGCAGTTCCCGGGACGAATCGAGAGCAGGAGGGAGGCGAGGCACATTTCGCGTGCTTGGTGAGCCTGCGCGATGGAGGAGAGTGAAAACGATGCCAGTTATGCAGCAGACGCAGAACAGACCTGTAGCACCGAAGTGTAGCGGACGTGATGGAGTATGATCGGAATCAGGTCATTCTTTGAGCAGCTCCTTTGCGCACTCGGAAACACCGTTTTGAGGATCCATGCGAGGGTTTCGCAGCCCGCTGCCGGAATGCCTTTTGATGCTGCGTGTGAGTATGATGATTCCTGCAATACGGTAGTTGCGGGAAGCAACGTGAGGAGACCTTGGACAATTGCTGGGCACATGGACGTCTCACGGGCAAAACCAGCTGGGCGATGAGCGCCATCTCGCTCGTCACTTCCAGCGTCGGTGCTGCTAGCCCCTGCTGCTCGACGGAAAAATCGCCTATGAGCGAATCGGCACCTCCCCTGTTTAGTTTGAGCCCGAGGACAGCTGTTGCCGCACGACGCACCCGAGAAGACGTCCACGAGGCCCTCGAGCGAAGAGCGAGTCGCGTGCGCGGCTGCGTGGTGGATCAACAACGAGGCTTGATGCACGCTGTGCAGGAAGGACTCCATCGCGATGTGGTCGTGGTGCGGCATCTGCTTGCCTCGTCTTTGGGCTCAATGCACAGAGACTGCCGATCCTGGCCTGCCATAACCGACGGCCTCGAACAAGAACCTACGCCCTACGCCCTTCCCTCCATTGGAAACCCTGCAATGCTCAGATGCTCCAGCGCCTTGAACTCGCGAGCCAGCCTATTCAGCGCCACGGCCCGCGCCTCTGCGTCTCCCCTGCGCCAAGGGCGACGGCTGAGAAGGCTGCAGCTGGACGAAGGACCAATGGCAAGGTGCAGCAGCCGCCGCCGGAAAGGCAATGCTGCAGAGGGCCGCCAAGAATTGCTCGGATCCTGCATTGGATCCCACTCCCCGGCACCAACGTCCTCTGCTGCCGTCACGAGGGCCAGCAGATGCTCCCACATCAGCAGGTCGGCCGGCAACTCTAGCTCCAGACTCGCCAACTCTGGCAGGTGCGAAGGCAACCTCGAGACATCCGAGGGCGAGAGGCCCACGCCCGACAGCGACAGCGAGACGAGGGTGCGAGGCAAGCTGCCGGGGACATCCAACCGAAGCCCAAGAGGCTGCTTGCAATAGCGAGGTCTGGATGCCCGGGCCGGTACCCGCTGATCCGTCGTCGATTCATCAAGGACTTCACGCGAGCATTCCTGGAGCCCCCAGAAGCCGCTCCACAACGACGACCACCATCGCTTGGCTCCATTATTTTTAGGAGGCACCACGCTGTCAGCAGCATCCTGCTCGTCCCTCTCCAGGAAATTCAAGGGGCTGCTGTCCATCCATCTGTCAGAGATCATGGTTGATGTCAAGTGCGTAAGGCCGAGGTCATGCAGGCTGCTCCAGGCAGACAACTCGCGGCAGAAGGGATCCTCGAGCTCAATGGGACCTGGGGATGCAAGGGAGGGAGAGCCACGGATGAGCCAGCCTCTTTCTTATCGCAAGAAAATGAGAATGTCCAACAAAGCACCGTGTTCCACTGATTCCGACAACGCCGGCTCACCCGCATATCGGAACGATCGCATCTGCCTCAGGCCTGCAGCCAACGCCCCCAGTGCCCGCGAGGTCAGCGCCAGCAGCCCCGCATCCCTCTCGAGTTCACCGTCGGTGCAGGTCAGGTGCAGGCGGGTGAGGGACGTGAGCGGCGCGAGCAGCGAGAGGTCGTGTTGCGCCAGAGAGAGAGGCCACGTCCGGTAGGAGACCTGAGGGAATTGTTCGGGCTGAGCAGAGACAGAGAGGATCGGTCGTCAATCTCCCCTGACCTTGAGGGAGGTCAGGTTGGAGATGCAGGCGAGCATCATGAGCGAATAGTCCGAGTCAAAGACGACCTGAAATTGTAGATGAAGGCGGATGATCAATTCTGCATGAAATGGATGACGCATCGCACATGACGTGCCTGGGATAACTCAAGGTTTAGTAGGCGCTGACGCAGGCAGAGGGGCGGAGATGGGGCAATGGGCAAACATCCGGCCACCACTGGGTCTCCGGGCTCAGAACCATTAGACGAGACAGCATCGAAACCATCAGCTGATGTCTGGTTAGCTGAAGCTGCAGCCTGCTCAAGAGCTCCATCGGAGCAGAGGCCCATTATGTAAGCTGAATGCATGAAGTGTGTGCCGTCGTGAGGGTCCAGCGCAAACCTGCAATTGTAGAAAATCTATGATTGCAAGGAAATCATAATCGACAGACTCTTCTCTGATACAAATGATTCACCTGAAGCTTGTGAAACGGGGCAACTCTCCCAACACTTCATAAAGATGGTTCATCATGTCTTCGGGGCAATCATCGCTGTCATGCTGCATGTACACCAGAGTAACCTGTTATGCGGCAAGAGATCAAGAGGCCGCTCAGCTTAGACACCACACTACAGCAGCACTCAATCATCTCACCTTGCTCAGCTCTAGATGCTCAAGAAGGCGCATACCGGAGAACCCGGCCACTGAGGCGTGAGAGAGCTCAACGACTCCCAGCAGTGTCAGATTTCGGAGCCAGTGCAGGCTGCCACACAATGATCTGAGGGACCTCACGGGCACGTTGCATCGGCTCAGACACAGACTGCTGAGGCTGCTGAGCTGTGCCAAAGTGTGAATGACAGCCGAGGGAGGATTGTGTCTCCCTGTTGCAAACACGGGAATCGGTTGAGACGACGGACCGCTTTCGATGACGGTGCAAGATGGTGTTAACGCTGCAGCTAAAAGATGCTCACCCGACGGCGAAGCCTGAAACACGGCCTCGTCATGATCAATCTCCGCTCCTCCAAAGCTGCTTGAGCTTGAACCACTTGCACCCGCCGAGATGACATCCTCATTTGCGTCATCGTCGCCGACGTCATCCGAATCTGTCCACCCATGGTCTGCCCCATCATCGGTGCTGCCTCCGCCCTCAAAAAGGAGCGGCGAGGAGGCGCTGCCCTCGACGAGATTCACGGACAGCGACGCTAGCGAGCGAAGTCCCGTCAGGCTCTGCAACAGTGTCCGCTGGCTTGCCAACAGGTCTTCTAAACTGTCATCCTCCAAATAGCTACCATTGTCATCTCCCTTTGGAGATTCCAGGCCCGCCATAGCGATGGGAGACCCACTGCAAAACGAGGCGCGCTCTGCTGCGGCATCAACAGCACCTCCATCTGACGGAGCCTGCATCAGACGGAGCTCGAGTGACTCCAAGCCCGTGAGTGAAGCAAGAGGATGCAGCAGCCAGGGCTGTCCGGGCCAAGCAGAGTCGGGAAAGCGCTCCTGCTGATTAAGTGGTGACTTTTGCTTCTGACTCTTCTGCTGCAACTGGAGCCTCCTCATCTTCGAGAGAGGGTGCACGGGGTAGTCACAGAGCACCAGACGGGTGGGTGGCTGAGTGCCACAACTGATCACATGCGAAACAGCGTTCGCGAGCCCGGACGGATCTTTGTCTGTGACACTGAACGCCGGGATCACCTGTCAGAGAGGGTGGGGAGGAGTCCGGAGAGAGGACCGCTTTCGAAATGATCGATTTCTACCAAAGTCCGTACGCATGGGAACGACTTGTGGAGAGCCGGGACGGACGCTCCTGCACGTGTCAGGCATGGACAACAGAGCGACGCCACGAGCATGGCCGCAGGTCTCGCCCATGCTCGGCACGTCATGCGGCACGCCAACACGTCTCTGAGGCGGAGGCCCGAGAGGATCACTCCGAGGGCGTCTTCGGGCAGCAAGGCCCAGGCGACATCACTGTGGGGGGCTAGGTCGATCGCCGTGCTCCACCAGGCGACGATTCCGGGTGTCGCAGGCGCTCGATGTGGAAGGGCCAGATCGGCAAGCATTTCTCTTGCTCTGATGGATGATTTCTCGATGCGCGACGTTGCGCTTCGCGACACGTAAACGCTCAGGTTCTTCTTAATCATAATCATATCTTAATCACAGATTCTAAGGCTATTGGTCGAAGGCCATAAAAGGAGGCCTCTCACCACCGTCACTCCATGCCTCCATGCAATCTCCATGTAGACCGTGTCATCGCCATGTGGCGAGGGATTTTTTCAAGCGCTCTGAAACCGGGATCTTGAGAGCCGCCTGCATGCATGAATCGGTATCCGTAACTTGACATCCAACTTGATAAATGCAATACGGCAAGATGCTCGAACGCCTCCTCCTTGTCACCTCGAGGATCTGGTCTGGCGTGCTCCGGCCAAGGAGAGACTGCATCCCTTTGGGCGAGAGGGCCTGAGCCAGCTTCTCAAAGCCCATCGTCACGCCCGTGCGCAGCCTTCCCACGACTGTAAGAGCCACCCTGAAGATGACCTTAAAGCCCTCGACCATGTACACGTCCCATATCCGGACGAGGTGACCGAAAGGCATCGAGTACGAAAACACAGTGTTGAACCAGTGCGTGGCGAACAAAGCCGGGTCCATCCCCTCGGCCCACATGCGCTGACTCAGCAAAGGCAGCTCGGAATCCATCAGAGCCTTCAGCTGGTGAAGGCACCGCCGCAGTAGAGGCATGCCGTCACCGAACATGCCCCTCAGCCCCCCGTCTGACTTGAGAGCCTGCGTCAGCCCTAAAGCGGCAAGGCGAAAAAAACATCAGAAGCCTTGACGCATCACAACCGCCCTCAACCGCTGACCTGAGTCGCCCTTGATGACGGCGGCCAGCGACCAGAACGCCTCCTCCTCGGGCATGTGCAGCAGCAGCGTGGCGGCCAGGAAGCCCATCCCCTGCACGTACCCCAAGCCGACGTCGTAGGCTGCATGAGCCCGAAGAACGTTGTACAGAGCAAGCTGCCCCTGGCCCTGACGACGCGACGAGGCATCAGGTATCGTGTAAGTTGGAACGCTTCGGTAAAATCCTCAACTGCCCGACCGACCGACCTGCCTCTCTGCAAAGTAGAGGTGGGTGGGGAAGGTACGCCCCAAATCTCGCATGATGGACGCATCGTGCTCGGGGCCGCCGCCTTGCCGCACGAGCCCCCGGTACGTCGATCCGGAGTTTCCTAAAGAGAGCATCATCGCCCGCCCGCCTGTGGAAGCAGTGCGTCCGGAATGGCATGGACCCCATCCCGGTAGGGATGCTGCCGTGAACGATGCCCACCAGACAGCGCGAACCACGCCAGGCCCCTCAGCTGCGTCGGGATGCCCTTCCTCGCCCTCGACTTGAGCTTGCCCGGCTTGCGCCGCAAATAGGCCTCCAGCCCCGCGCCCTCCTTGCCCAGCATCTTGGCCCACTTTCGCACTCGGCGTGCCTGCTGAAAGCCATCGAGGGGCCCCGCTTCCTCGGGGCGGGTAGCGGACGCGTCGTCCTCCGCTCTCCTGAAGCCCCAGCGGTCGTACAGCTGTTGAGGGCCTGTGGCTTGCTGCTGTGCCCTGCTGCTCTGCCAGACCTCGGTCTCGGTCAGGGAGCCTGGCGCATGGTGAGGGTGGTGCATCATGGTCGCATGCTCACCGCCCCGAGGAGCACCTCTCGTCACCTGTTGGCACCTCGTAATCCGGGTCGCTCGTCATCATCATCGCCCTGCTGGCTGAGCTAGCGGGAGCGATAAGCCTCCATCCGATCTCAGGAAGAAGCGAACAAGGTGCGCATGCGTGAATGTATGTGTGGCGGGCGCTGTTGTTGCTGCAAAAATGCATTTTATGGACCTAATTTCAGCCGTTCTCGACATCGTTGTGCGCTTGGTTAGCTCAGTCGGCAGAGCGCCAGACTGTTAATCTGTAGGTCACCAGTTCGAGCCTGGTACTGAGCGTGCTTTTTGTTGCTGGCTGTTGTTCAGCAGCGAGTGGACAATGCCACTCCATTCCAAGCCAACAAAAAACAGGAGCTAGTACGCCAGCTGGCTCTTCTTCGAGGCCAAGAATGCATCCAAGTGGCGGTACACGTCGAGCAGCGCCGCGCCGTCGAGATGCCGGTTCTCCTTGTGCAGCGGCATCTTCTTGACGTTCCACTTGGAGACGGCCTCGGGCACCTGAGAGCAAATATGAGAGGTTACCGTCAGCAACAAGCAATACCCCCCTCACCTTTTCGTCCGACCAGTAAAAGTAGAAGCCGCACATGCTGTTGAACACGTCAGAGAGGTCGCCGTTGGCGACGCCCTTGAACGGCCAGTCTTTGAACTGCCACTTGGCTCCCTACAGAGCGTGCGACAGGCGTCGCGAACAAGAGCCACCGCCAACGAGCCGACGCACCTGGACGATGACGGCGACGACCCGCTTCCAATCCTCGTGGCCCTTTGCCGGCGCCTTGTCGGTGATGTGGTAGGTGACGCCGCGCCCGGGCGGCTTGCCGACGGTCCTCGTCGCCAGCACCAGGGCCGGCTTGGCGCCGCCACCCGCACGCTGCTGCGAAGGAGATGAGGCGCTCATGCTTCGAGAACGCGCACCCTGCTCAGAGCAAAGCCCAGAGGACCTGCCTGCGCCACTTCGCTGCGCTCAAACACGCCGGCCTCGAAAAAGCCCTTGGCGTTGTACATGTTCATGATGGACGTCAGGCCGCTGGGGACGATGATGATGGGCGTTCCGCCCTTCTTGGCTTCGGAGCCCGCCGCCGACGGATGCCCAGATGCCGCCGCCCGCGCGCTGCTGCTGCTAGGTTTGTGGCCAGGCTTGGCCTCGTTGGGTCGATGGTGCGGCTTGGCGGACAATGAGGGGGGAGGAGGCGGCTTCCCTGTCGCTGGAGCAGCGGCTGCAGACGAAGGAGGCGGAGGCGGAGGCGGAGGCGCGGT
>VFSW01014844.1_pt1 | contig 10739 bp, 10 predicted proteins | sample 5358111 | NCBI WGS metagenome assembly VFSW01 (sample SAMN11554181, study PRJNA540505) | mine drainage metagenome | isolation source: sediment from site ElyBrook_90M | place: USA: Ely Copper Mine, Vershire, VT | collected 2017
TCGGCTCCGAGGAGATGGGTGGCTTCGGCGACCGAGCCTTCCTCGCCCACCCTCCAGTTCCACTCGACCATATCGTCGCCAACCTTGAATTTGAAATGATTGGCCGCCCAGACCCCGCCGTTCCCGCAGGCATGCTCTGGCTTACCGGCTATGACCGTTCGAACCTTGGCCCGGAGTTGGCCAGGCATGGCGCTCACCTCGTCGCCGACCCGCACAAAGCTGAGCACTTCTTCCGCCGGTCAGACAACTACGCCCTTGCCCTGAAAGGCATGGTCGCGCACACCGTCTCCAGCTTTAGCCTGCACAAGGACTATCACCGGCCAAGCGACGACCTGAGCCATATCGACTTTAACTACATGACGCAGGCCATCACTTCCATGGCGGGGCCCGTGCGCTGGCTGGCAGACTCTAACTTCAAACCCGCCTGGAACCCCGGCGGACAGCCCGTGCCGGCACCTGAGAAGGTGGCAAGCCAAACAGAAGCCAAGCAGTAGGGCCGTAGTAGCCGAGCGGCCCGACTGCTGCACACTTCTATTTGCGTGACCGTGCAATGTGTGGTTTTAAAATTTTCCGACTGAGCGAGACTTATTTGGACCGGCAGTTGGCGCAGATGCCAACTACGTCAATGGAATACCTTTGCACCAGAAATCCGCTCGGCAAAAGCTGCTTCTTAGGCCTCAGTCCAAGATCTTTTTCATCTATATCAAGAATGTCCTTACACTTGGAGCAGACCAGGTGGTGGTGCGGACTGTGATTCATCTCCACACGCAGTGAACCGCGATGCACGCTCACCTCACGGAAAATACCGCTCTCCACAAACAGGTGAAGGTTCTTATAGACAGTGGCAAGCGAGATGGAGGGGATGCGCTTCCTTACCCGTGCATACACCTCTTCCGGGCTGGGATGCCCGTGCATGCTCTTCATCACCTCAAACAGCACCTGACGCTGGTGGGTGACTGCGATGCCCTGCTCCACGCAAAGCTCACGAAATGGCTTGGAACCATTTACCCGCATACAAAAAGTATAAACGACTAAGGATTATCGCTCACAGCGCATTCATATCAGGACGAATCGTCTCACTATCCACCTGTTAGGGTGGCAGCCTAGTTCGGCGCACCCGAGTCCGTATCCTGATGCCCCCAATTGAACCTTCTGCCGATGATGCACTTCACAATCAGGTGATCGGTCGCAGCCGTCGGCCCAACACCAACACCAAAGTTCACCTCCCACTTCGGTGACAGGTTCAGGTCGATGGTCGGAAATATCTGCTGCTGCTGATTATGCAGAGAACTGAAGCCCGCAAGATCGCCGTATACCGCATAGTATTCCAGGCCACCGGTAATCTTTTTCGTGAAGTCGTAGCTTATCTTGGCCGCGGGTTGAAAGGTGACCCCCTGGTTTACTGACGGCCCATGGAATGACCTGTCAAACGCCGGGTTCACAGCCCAATACCATCTGCCAATCTGCTTATCGAAAATTGGCCTCAGCTCCATCGTCCAGGTGTCTGGAGAGAATCTCGCCCTCTGGTACCCAACCTCCATGGAAAGGCTGGCGCCGATAGGCCACTTCCAACTGGGCGGGACACGCACACGCGGGCGGATGTGGTCGCCCACCCACTGGTAACCGGTCTGCTGGCTGGCGCTGGTGAAAATATAAAATCCGACTTCCGACCAGTTGGTCACTCCCTGGGTTATCTCCACCGTCTCATGCTCTGCATGGTTGGTGGGAAAGGTTCCGTCCAGTGCATAGGGAGAACCTGGCAGAGCATGCGATCCATCCACCGTGAAATTGCTGTGCAATTCAAACATGGTGTTCTTCGCCGGCACCGTCTCAGCGCCGTAAACCTGTATCTCATAGTTGTCCTGGGCATGCAGAGGTGAAGCAACCACAAGGGCAACGAGGGAGCAGGCCAGAAGAGCTAAATAGCGTATCGAAGTGCCTCCATACGATCTGAAAAAAGAGAGCTTCGACAGAAATTTAACGTTGATAAACATTCTCACGGCTGCTGTCCCCAATTTGAGATTAGCTGAAGACAGCACATGAAACGAAATGTTTTTCTAATTCAACCGTTCGCGTTTACTGCCACGGAAGCGGTCATCGACCAACTGGCGACCGGCAAAGCCAGCCTCCAGCGTGTGCCAATGCGTAATTTCCGCCTCACCCATCTTCCAGCAGAGCAGCACAACGGTCCCGTCAAGCTGGCAGGGAAAGTCCAGCAGGCCACTGTCGGGGTCCTTAACCTGCACGCCGATGGAGTCTATCTCGCTGAACGCGTCGCGGGCGTGCTGCACCGCCACTTCGCGCTCAGCACGCCTGCGCGCCGCCACGGCCACATCCACAAACATGCCACCTGACATCAGAATGCGCTGCTGCAGTTGCCGCAGCTCCCGCTCGCACTCCTCCGCTTTGGCCTTCGCGGCCTGCGCTCGCCTCAGCAACGCCTCAATGATTGGAAGTAGTGTCTGGGCCTCCTGCAGCGTGAACGTCCGAATGCTCATTGCCATCAGCTCCGTACTTCCAGCATCCGGTCCAGCGCCACACGCGACCAGTACTTTACATCCTCGCGCACGCGGATGCGGTTCACCACGCGCCCCTCTATCAGGTTCTCCAGTGCCCAGGCCAGGTGGTGTGGAGAGATGCGGTACATCGTCGTGCACAGGCAGCCCGCATCGTCGAGAGTAATTACTTTTTTGCACAGAGGGGCAAACCGCATGCCCAGCCTGTTGACGAGGTGAATCTCTGTACCAACGGCAAAGCTCGAGCCCTCCGGCGCGTCTTCGATAATCTTTATCAGCCGCTCCGTTGAACCCTGCGCATCGGCCTTCTGGCAAACATCCAGGCGGCACTCAGGATGCACAATCACCTGGATGCCAGGATACTTCGCCCGCACATTGTCCACATGCTCCGGCAAAAAGCGCTGATGCACCGAGCAGTGGCCCTTCCATAAAATCACCCTGGCAGCCTGCAACCTTGCAGGGGAGATGCCTCCCTGCAACTGATACGGATCCCACACCACCATTTCGCTCAGCGGAATGCCCATGTCAAAGGCCGTATTGCGGCCCAGATGCTGGTCCGGCATAAACAAAATCCTCTGCCCGCGAGCAAACGCCCAGCTAAAGGCACCACGCGCGTTGGAAGATGTGCAGACCAACCCCCCGCGCTCACCGCAGAAGGCCTTGATGGCGGCGCTGGAATTCATATAGGTCAGCGGAATCAGGCCGCCATTTTTGGTCAGCCCCTGCGCCTCCAGCGAGTCCCAGCAGTCCTCCACCTGGCTTATGTCCGCCATGTCAGCCATAGAACAGCCGGCGTTCAGGTCAGGCAGAATTACCTGCTGATAGTCCTTGGCCAGCACGTCGGCGCTCTCTGCCATAAAGTGAACGCCACAGAAGACTATGTATTTTGCGTCGGTCTCAGCGGCCAGCTTGGAGAGCTTGTAGCTGTCGCCGGTGTAATCGGCGAAGCGAATGACCTCGTCCCTCTGGTAGTGGTGCCCCAGCAGCGTGACGTCCGTTCCCAGTATGTTGCGCGCGGCAGCGATGCGGCCATCCATCGTGTTGTCCGGCATGGACAGGTAATGGTCCAGAGAACATGACTCCGGTAAAGGCTCCAGGGATGGCTGGGCAAAGGTTGGCTTTGAAACGCGGAACGGCATTTGTATTCGAGTTGGAGCCGTGGCTGGTTCTTCGGCAATGGCAACCGCCGAAGCAACTGCTTCTTCAGTAAGTACGCTCAATGTTCTCCGCCTTCAGTTCCAGCGAGCCGTCGCTGCCTGATGCAGCGCTACACCCCTGGAACGGGGATGTTGAAAGCATTACGTAGGCCGCAGAAGGTTCACTGCGCTTGCGCCAGCAGCGCTCACGCCCAACCCACGGGGATGTTGCAGCCCGGTTTACTTCACCGTGCACGGTATTGCCGCACGGCTTGCGTCTACTTATTGGACGCTGCAAAAAAACAGACGTCGCAAAAGCTGTGAAATATCATGGGCGTAGCCCGGCAGGATGATATCTGCTGTTGCCACATCCATTGATGCCCAATTGACGTAAGTTTACTACAGACGTTCATGTGCCTGTAATATTGTGGCACTCCTCAAACAAATTTGTGGTGCTTCTTCACACTCAGTATCATGGAGACTGGGCATGTACTCCCAAATCATGGCCTCAACTATCGCCATGGGTATCATTAGGATTCGATGAGCATTCTCGACACTGCTTTTATCTTTTTTCTGGCGTTGATTTTCTTCGGTCCGAAGAAGCTGCCGGAACTCGCCCGCCAAATGGGCAAGCTGATAGCTGAATTCCGCCGCGCCAGCAATGACTTCAAGTTTCAGATGGAAGAGGAACTGCGCCTGGCGGAGCAGGCTGACAGCCAGAAGAAAATCGCCGCCATTGAGTCGCAGCCCAGTGCCCTGTCCGGCATCATCGCGTCCAGTGGTGAGGTGAGCATCATGCCGCCGGCCACAGGTCTCCCTGTGGGCGCGGCAACCGACCCCGCAGCCACGGACGATTTCACATTCACACCATCCGATTCAGGCACAGCCGAACAACAGCCTGGCGACATGTCCGCTAAGCTCGGACCGCCGTCGCAAGCCGATGCTGTCGCCTTGGAAATACCTGCAACTGAAGCTGATCGCCCTTCTGTTCCCGACCCTGCGGTTAACGAGCGCCCTGCCCGCAAAACGTCGGAACAGGCACCGGATCCGGCCGAAGAAATTCAAGAGGTTCAATCCGCCAATGGCTGACGTAATCGACCGCGCACGTGCCGCCGTCTCTGATCGGGCTGAACTGCCCGGCATGAGCCTGCTGGAGCACCTTGAAGAGCTGCGCAAACGCCTCATCCACTCCGCTGTGGCGCTGGTGATTGGCCTCGCCGTCGCCTATATCTTCCACGAGAAGCTCTACGGCATCGTGCAGGCGCCGCTCGATCAGTTACATATTCCCCTGAACTTCACCCACCCCACAGACGGCCTCAATCTCTACCTGAAAACGGCCTTCTTTGGCGGCGCTATCCTCACCTCGCCCTACATCCTCTACCAGATATGGATGTTCATCTCCCCGGGCCTCTACAAGAACGAAAAGCGGTACGTCGTGACTTTCATGACCGCGACTATCGGGCTCTTCCTGGGTGGAGCGTTCTTCGCCTACCACTATGTGCTGCCCGGAGTCCTCAAAGTCCTTATCGAAGGTTTCGGAGCGCGTTTTCATCCGATCATTACGATTGAGGAATACACCAACTTTTTCCTCTCCATCATCCTTGGCCTGGGCATCTCATTCGAGCTTCCCATCCTTGTCTTTTTCCTCGCGATCTTTGGCATCGTGGACGCAGGTTTGCTCTGGCGCAACTCGCGCTACGCCATCCTTATCATCTTCATCATTGCCGCCATCATCTGCCCCGCGCCCGATCCCATCACCATGTGCGTCTTCGCGCTGCCCATGCTCCTGTTGTTTTTCATCAGCATCCTGGTCGCCTATATGGTCCACCCCAAGCGCCGCAAGGCGAAAGAGCAGGCCGCCTGATGCGCGCCAAGCCAATGTTCGCCACAGCACATCCTGCATCCCGGTCCTTCCCTCAGTTTGCACGGGTTGGGATAAGCTCGTTCTTCCTCGCCACTTTCGTCCTCTGTCTCTCGCTCTCCGCGCACGCAGCGCCCCAGCCAGTGAAATCAGCACACCGCTTCAGTGGCGGCCAGGCCTTCCAGTACACCAAGGAATTCGTGGCCATCGGCCCGCGCTATATCGGCAGCGAAGGCCACCAGAAAGCCGAGGCCTTCATCACCAAGCACTTCGCCCCTGAAGCCGCCAAGGGCAACCTGGAAAAAGATGAGTTCATTGCCAACACCCCCATCGGCGCTCTCGGCATGCGCAACTACATCGTCCGCTACCCCGGCAAGAAGGACGGCGTCATCGTCCTGTGCACTCACTACGAAACCAACTACCCTCTGCGTAATATCGGCTTTGTAGGCGCAAACGATGGCGCCTCCACCACAGGCCTGCTGATGGAAATCGGCAACGTCCTGCGTTCTGAGAGCCAGGGCGGCAAGCTCAACGGCTACAGCGTGTGGCTCGTCTTCGACGATGGCGAGGAAGCTATCCAGAACTGGTCTCACTCAGACAGCCTCTACGGAACCCGGCATCTCGCCGCCAAATGGCAGAACGATGGCACCCTGAAGCGCATCAAGGCCTTTCTGGTGGCCGATATGATTGGCGACAAAAATCTCGACATCACTCGTGAGGAAAACTCCACCCCGTGGCTCCTTGACCTGGTCTACACGGCGGCAAAAAACATCGGCGAGCAGTCCCACTTCTTCGCCACCCAGGGCGCGGTTGAGGACGACCATCTTCCCTTTGCCGAGCGCGGCGTCCCCGTGGCGGACATTATCGACTACGACTATGGCCCGCACGATGCTGCCCACCCAGACGGCTACCACCACACCGCCGAAGACACACTCGACAAGGTGAGCGCACACAGCCTCCAGATCGATGGTGACGTGTTCCTGCAAACAATCGTCCTGCTTGATCAGCGCTGACACTTCCCGGCTGCCCTGTGCTGTAGCATCTCCCTATGCCCGACGTCCCCATGAGCTACTGGCTAGGCTTCAATATTCTGCTTGCCGCCGTTCTCATAACAGAAATTTTCGTCTCTGCGCGCACCCTCCCGTCCATGCGCCGCGCCGTGCTCTGGACAGCCATCTGGATATCCCTCGCGGCAGCATTTGCAGCATTCATATTCCTGCGCCTCGGCGCCACACACGGCACTGAGTTCGTCACCGGCTACCTGGTCGAGCAATCACTCTCCATCGACAATCTCTTCCTCTTCATTGTCCTCTTCCGCGTCTTCAAGATTCGCGCAGAGAACCCGCAGCATGTGCTTATCTGGGGGGTAGTCGGCGCGGTCGTCATGCGCGGTGTCTTTATCGCCGCAGGCTTTGCCCTGCTTCAGCATTTCGCCTGGATCACATATGTTTTTGCCGGCATCCTCATCGTCGCCGTGGTCCGCCTTCTGCTGCCTGAAAAACCCACTGCGGATGAAGCCCCAGGCTGGCTCCGCTGGCTCAACCTGATCTCCCCCGTCAGCTTGAATCAGTCCCGATTCTTTGTCGTGGAAAATGGCCAGCGCATGATAACCGTCCTCGCACTCGCTCTGCTTGCCATCGAATCTACGGATCTTGTCTTCGCCATCGACTCCATCCCAGCCGTCCTGAGTATTACGCGCCATCCGTATATTGCATACACGTCAAACGTGCTGGCCGTGATGGGCCTGCGTTCGCTGTACTTCATCCTGGCTGGATTCTTGAACCGCCTGCGCTTGCTGCACTACGGCCTGGCAGCGGTACTCGCCTTCGTTGCGGCAAAGATGCTGCTTGAGGAGGCATTTCCCCTGCCGCCACTGGTATCACTGGGCGTCATCCTCGCCATCCTTGCCGTCACTATCCTCGCATCCGTACTTACCTCGAAGCAGGTTGAAGACCAGCAGAAGACGTAGCGGGCTCAAACCTCAGCCTGCCGCTCTGCATCACCGAATGCGCGGCAAAGTGAACATCGTCCCGCGTTGGGTAATCATTCCTGTAATGCGCGCCCCGACTCTCTTTGCGTCCCAGCGCTGCCTCCACAATCAGACACGCCACCTGATGCAGGTTGCGCGCCTCAATTGCACGCCTTGCCGTGCCCTGCGGCATAGTTGCCGCCATCTCAGCAAGCGACGTCCGCGCAACCAGCAGACCCGCCTCGTCCCGCAGCAAACCCGCATTCTTCCACATCATGGCCCGCAAAGCCGCAATCCAGCACTCAATCGCATCTGCTGACTGCTGTGCGCCTTCGACCGATGGTTGATCCAGCGTAAGCACCTCTGGCACACGCCCTGGCGGGACAGCGTCCTGCACCATACTTTCTGCGGCCAGTGCGCCAAACACCAGCCCTTCCAGCAGGGAATTGCTGGCCAGCCTGTTCGCGCCGTGCACACCCGTGCATGCCGCCTCTCCAGCGGCATACAGGCCGGGCAGAGAGGTTCGCCCATGCACGTCCGTCCTCACTCCACCCATCAGGTAGTGAGCCGCCGGATACACCGGGATCAAATCCCTCTCAAGCTCCAGCCCGTATCGTGCCAGAAAGCCCGAAATCCCCGGAACCCGCTTCTTCAAATCCTTATGCTCTCCACCAGACATGGACAGATGCCGCATGTCCAGATACACGGGCTTCGCGTCTGCGCCCGGTTCGGCAAATCCCTCCCGAGTAATTGCACGCGCCACAACGTCCCGCGGAGCCAGTTCCAGCAGCGGATGATAGCGTTCCATGAACCGCTCACCCCTGGCATTCCGCAGGTACGCACCCTCACCACGCAATGCCTCAGACAGCAAAAATCGCGGCGCACCCGGCAGGCTCAGCGCCGTGGGGTGAAACTGGAAAAACTCCATGTCGCTCACTTCCGCGCCAGCACGGTAGGCCATGGCAATACCATCTCCGGTCGCCACCTGGGGATTGGTCGTATCGCTATAAACCTGGCCCGCTCCACCGCTGGCCAGCAACACTGCCTTGGCGTACACGCGATGCAGTTTGCCGTCCGCATCCATCAACGTCATGCCTATTACACGCCTGCCTGCGGAACAATCCACGATCAACTCAACCGTCGTCGTCCACTCCATCAGCAAAATGTTCCGGATCGCCTTGGCATGTCTCTGCAGGGACTGCGCAATTTCGCGTCCCGTAGCATCTCCATTCGCATGCAGAATGCGTGGCAAGCTGTGTGCGCCCTCCCGCGTCACCAGCAGGTTGCCGCCACCGCTCTCTCCCTCGCGATCGAAGGCCGTGCCCCATTCCAGCAACTCCGCCACGCGCCCCGGCCCCTGCGAAACCAGCACCTTCGCCGCCGCTCGATCCACCAGCCCGTCGCCTGCGTTCAAGGTGTCCAGCAGGTGCAGCGCGACATCCTCCTCGCCGCTCATCGCCACCGCAATACCGCCCTGCGCGTACGCCGTGTTCGATTCAGCAAGCTGCTCCTTGGTGACCACAAGAACACTGCCCGACTCAGCCAGCGCAATCGCCGCACGCAACCCCGCGATGCCAGCACCCACTACGATGTAATCCGTGCGTTCCGGAACGTCCATATTGCGAGGCTATCACTTAAGCCGCCTCTCAAATCACTCTCGATCAGCATGCTTTCGCCTACATCATGAATCCTGCTTCCCACTGCGATACGATAAGTACATCGTGTCCAGCAAGAAGACCAGCACCGCACAACGCAATTCCGCAGCCCGGCCCACACTCAAGCCTCAATCGGTTCCAGTGAATACGCCCTCGGCAACCTACCGGGTCCACATCGGCGACGGCCTGCTCACCACACTCTCCCACCGTCTCGCACGGCTGCTGAATGGAGCCGCGCCGCGCCTCTTCGTTGTCACGTCGCCGGAAATATGGGCCTTGTGGGCGGTGCCCTTCCTGGCGTCCTTCAAGAATGAACAGCCAACCGTCCTCTTCCTGCCGGCAGGTGAAGCAAAGAAGCGCCTGAGCAGCGTTGAGTCGCTCGCCGACCAACTGGCCGCCGCAGGTGCGGACCGCGACTCTGTTCTCATCGCCTTCGGCGGCGGTGTCATTGGCGACCTCACCGGCTTCCTCGCCGCCATTTATATGCGCGGCATCCGCTATGTTGGCGTGCCCACCACGTTCCTTGCCCAGGTGGACTCATCCCTCGGCGGCAAAACCGGCGTCAACCTGGCCCGCGGCAAGAACCTCATCGGCAGCTTTCACCATCCGCTTGCCGTCTATGCGGATACCGCCGTCCTGCAAACCCTCCCCGCACGCGAACTGCGCGCCGGCCTGCAGGAGAGCATCAAAGCAGGTGTCATCTATGACTCACGCCTGTTCACCTACCTGGAACGAAACGCTGATGCTGTAATGAATGCCGACCCAGCTAGCCTGCAACATGTGGTTGCCGCCTCCGTGCGCATGAAGGCCGCCGTCGTCAGCAAAGATGAGCGCGAGAACGGCCTGCGCATGATCCTCAACTTCGGCCATACCGTGGGACACGCCATTGAGGCCGCCACAAACTACAGAGTCCTGCTGCATGGAGAGGCTGTCGCCTGGGGCATGCTCGCCGCGCTGCGCATAGCCTTCAACCGCAGCCTGCTCAACGCCACGCAATTTGAACGCATCGCATCTCTCATCCTCAACTACGGGCCGCTGCCAACCCTCAGCCTGCCACCGAAAAAACTGGTGGCGCTCACGGCGGGCGACAAGAAAAATCGCAGTGGCGTCCGCCGCTTCGTTCTTCCCTCTGCCATTGGCAAAACAACGATAGTCACCGATGTGACGGAAGCCGAACTCCTCAACGCCATTGAAGAGATGCTCCAGCTAGCACGCCCCTCAAAGCTCAAGCCGCAAAGCTGAGCGCTGACAACTGACAACTGACAACTGACAACTGACAACTAATTCACCACAAATGACTGAACCTCTACAATCCGCACCTGGCGCACGTCCAGCCGGCTCCAATGACGAAGCGTCCGCAGCACGTGCGGTACGGGAAATGTTTGACAGTATCGCGCCAAAATATGACTTGCTGAACCACGTGCTCTCGGCCAACATCGACCGTCTGTGGTGGTGGCGTACTGCTCGCTCCTTCCGCGCCATACTTGCCCGCCCGGAGGCGCGCATCCTCGACCTCTGCTGCGGCACAGGAGACATGACGCTCGCCCTGCTAACGCGCCGCCCCTCGCACGCTCAACCCGTGCTGGCCGCCGACTTTGCCCA
>VFSW01014845.1_pt1 | contig 10738 bp, 7 predicted proteins | sample 5358111 | NCBI WGS metagenome assembly VFSW01 (sample SAMN11554181, study PRJNA540505) | mine drainage metagenome | isolation source: sediment from site ElyBrook_90M | place: USA: Ely Copper Mine, Vershire, VT | collected 2017
ACCCCGCCAGGGGGCAGCATGCCCCATGGCACCCCCTGCCGTTCTCTCTTTCATGCCTTGATGACGCGACCGCCGGCGGCGCGCCACAGCCGATCGCTGAGCGCCAGACCCAGGCCCGACTCCGCGAAGGATGCCGCCATGATGACAGCCACGCCCGCGCCGTCGAGCATGCGGAGGCCGGCGTAGAGGCGCCGGGCAGCCGTCGTTGTGTCGAGCGCGGAGCCGAGATCCCACACCAGCACCGCGCCAGCGGCACGCACGGCGGCCACCCATTCCGCCGGCACGAGCGCGCCCACTCGCTCGCCCGTCGCCGCGCAGGCGCGAATCTCAGCCACCATGCGCATCCGCACGGCGACCGGGTCATCGCCCTCGACGAGCACCATCCGCGCGCGGGGAGCATAGTGCGTCACGGCCTGCCCCGGCGACGAAGCCGCCGCGCCGCCGCTCGCCACCTGCCGCGCGCGGCGCGCGATCGCGCTCCCCAGCTCCGCCTCGATCGCCTCGACCGGCACGCCACCCGGTCGCAACAGCACCTGCGGCGTCTGCGTCACGTCAAGAATGGTCGATTCGATCCCGATCGCGCACGGCCCGCCGTCGAGAATCCACTCGATGCGGTCGCCGAGATCGACGCGCACGTGCTCCGCCGTCGTTGGGCTGGTGTGGCCGAAGCGATTCGCGCTGGGCGCGGCGACCGGCACGCCAGCGGCGGCGATTAGCCCCAACGCCACGTCATGCGCGGGCATGCGCACGCCGACGGTGGGCAGCCCCGAGGTCACGATGTCGGGGATCGCCGGCCCGCGCGGCAGCACCAGTGTCAGCGGCCCCGGCCAAAATGCCGCCGCCAGCCGCAACGCCACCGGTGGCAGATCAATTAGCGGCCGCCCCGTCACCATTGCCAGATCAGCCAGGTCGGCGATGTGCACGATGAGCGGATCGTCCCCCGGTCGCCCCTTGGCCGTGAAGATGCGTGCCACAGCGTCAGGATTCGTGGCGTCGGCCCCCAGGCCATACACCGTTTCGGTGGGGAATGCGACGAGCGCGCCGCCCCGCAATGCCGCGCCCAGGCGTTCGAGCGTGTCGGTGTCAGGCGCGGTGGGGTCCACCGTCACTATTTGGGCAGCCTGATCGCTCATCGCTCGCTCGCTTTCGAGGCCGGTGGAAAGAAGCGCCTGGGTTCACGAAGCCAGCGCGACCGGTGCGACCGGTGCGACCGGTGCGACCGGACTTCGCCGGCTGATCGAGAGGGGAGATTGACCGCTAGGAGCTGAGAATGAATCCGTGCAAGCGCAGATACCAGGTAAATAGGACCTCAGGGTGCAGAAACGTCACCCAGAACCCCCCAAACAGCGCTAGCGTCACCACGGCATACATCACAGCCACCGTAACGCGATCCGCTTGTCGCATGATCACGCGGCGCACCGGGCTGTTGAAGGTCTGGAACGTGAAAGCCAGGCCGATGACGCCGATGAAGAGCATAAAGGTGCGGAGCGAAGGAAGATAGAAATAGAGCAGCGCGATGATCCCCAGGCCGGCGGGCGCGAACCAGCGTGAGAGCGTGTTGCCGATGTGGCCGCCATCCAGTGGCAACACCGGGATCAAGTTGATCATGTTCAAGAGAAAGCCAAATTCCGCCAGATCGAACAAGAGATGAGTCCACAGCGGATCGTATGTTGTCGCCAAAAAAATGACCATGCACACCAGGGAGCCGACACCACCCAGGAATGGACCCGCGAGAGAGATATCGGCCTGATCGCGCACGCTGATTGGCTGATTGGGCAAAGACACGAACGCGCCGACCCCTGGAATGAAGATGGGGAACGTCGCGGGCAGCTTTTTAAGGCGCAGCGTGAAGGCGTGCCCTAGCTCATGGACGCAGATCAGTAACACCAGGCCTAAGCCAAACAATAACGCTTGCTGGCTATTTCCCGATGTGCTGAGGTACGTGCTATAGACGATCACGCTGAGCACAGCCGAGCCGATCGAGATCCAAAAGCGCTGCCAGCCGCCCCAGGCGATGATGAAGCGGGAAAAGGCGTTGTGGGCGCGCAAGCGCGGCGGGCCCGCCGGGTGCGCGATGCCGCGCGTCGCCGCTGGCGGCGGATCGTATTTATTCCATGCCTGGCGCGCGATCTCGTTGTAATAGTCGGGTGTCGGATAGCGCGGCGCCTCGCTGAAGCCGCGATCGTCCGGCGTATTTTTCTGCTCGTCTGCCATGATGCTCCTCTCTCCGCGACTACTCGCGCGGTGAGTATATCATACTGGCGCCACAGGCTCAGGAGGGCGGCGCAAAAGCACGCTACTCTCAACCGCTGTGGTGGACAGGGAGCATCTCTTGGCGCGCGGCGCGTTCATGCGAAGCACACGGCTAGGCGCTGAACTCTTTGAGCATCTCGTGAATCTCGCCCGCCAGCTTGAGGGCTTCGTCCATCGGGCGCTGCCACATGTTGCGGCCAAAGATGACACCTGTGCCGCCGGCATTCATGCCAACGCGCGCCTTATCGATGATGCCGCTCTCATCCAGTTTTTCACCGCCCGAAAAGATGACCAGCGTCTTGCCCGCCGAGGCCACGATCTGGCTGAGCGCGTCCTCGACCGTGAATTGCGTCGTCGAGTAGGGCTTGGGCGCGTCTTTATCCTTAGCGGGATCGATCTTGGGCACGTTGACTTTGACCACGTCGGCCCCCAGCTCGGCGGCCACGCGCGTGGCGTAATCGATGGCGTAAAAGCTGTCGCGCCCGCCCTTGGCCTCGATCGCCTCACCACGCGGATAGCTCCACACGATGATCGGCATGCCAAACCGCTCGGCGTCCTCGCGCACCCGGCGGAACTGCCCGAAATCGTGCTCTTGAATCGGCGAGCCGACATAGAGCGTATAGCCCACAGCGTCGGCGCCCAGCCGCACGGCATCCTCGACCGAAGCGATCAGCGGCGAGATGGGCACGCGGTCGGGCGGAATCTCCGTCTTGCCGTTGAGCTTGAGCACCAACGGCACCTGCCCGGCATATTTCGCCATATATTTGCTGGCGATGCCTACCTGAAAGACGATGCCCGAAAAGCGCCCGTCGCGGGCCAGCTTCAGCTGAAACTCCGGATCTTTGGCCGGGGGATTGGGAAAGAAATCGCGCGGGCCGTGCTCGAGGCCCTGGTCGATGGGCAGCAGCATCAGCGTGCCGTTGGCTGGTCCGGCGCCATAGAGCAGCCGGTGCAGACGGGCGCGCTTGCCCGTGCTGAGATCCATATCGGCGAGCGTGACTCGCCGCACGCGCGTCATTGCCATGAGAGATCTTCCTGCTACTTTCTCATACCCACATGTGCTCATCACACACCTGAGCGGTCGGTTGTTCCTGCTTCAACGCTTCTTGCCAGAGCGCGGGCACCTTTGAATCGGCTCTCGCGTTTCGGTCTCACGATAGCTCCACAGGCATTTTACGTCCGGTCGTAGCCACTCCCCAGGACGATTCGTTTTGTGCCGAAAGCGAATAAAACGGGCGAAAGGAACTGGTCGAAAGGGATATCAAGGGCGCAATTCGCGCTTGGTTCTCGCGCTCAGGTGCCCTAAAACATCCCCTTCTTGAGGGCATTCTATCACCGCTTCGGAGAAAATTACAAGCTATCCGTAACTTTTCGTGTCGCGCTCTCTTTCGGGAGAGAGAAAAAGAGCGGCTGACGCAGCGCAACTTTTTCGTTGAGTTCCCGATCATCATCGGCGGCGCGAGGATCCTGCGCCAGCATGCCAGCGCGCGATTCGCGCGACACACGCTCCGCGTCGTCCGTGGGCCGGGGGCGCTTCTCACGCGGGCACATTGCTCTGCCAATGTGAGAAGCGCCGGAGCCGGTGCGAGCGACCTCGCCACGGCGCGCGCTCAGCCGAGAACGGGCGCTGGCGAGCCGCGGGGCGAACTCTCAGGCGCCAGGGCGTGCCCCTGGACAAAGTAGTTGCCGTCATCAGCCGCATCTTGACTACAGCATACAACGCAAACGACCCAGACGGCAAAGAATCCGCCTGTGGACAAAGATCATCAATTGCCGGAGCGCCCGGCCAATCATTTGACGCACATCCCATGCTTGCATGAATCCTTGACGCCCATGCGACCCCTCGCTACAATGATCGCGTCCTCTTCGACAGAACGCTTTAGCTCAAGGAGCGATTATAGGCTCATGATGCCACCCTCCATTGAATCATTGCCTCTGGTGCTCGTCGTTGCCGCGCCCAACGATCCCGACGCCGGCGCGCTTGTCATGGCCTTGCGCCAGATGGGCGTGAACGCCGCCCTGGCTGACACCGCCGCCGCCGTTGTCGAGCAGGCGCCACGCGCCCTCGCCTGTGGCGTTCTCTTGCGCCCCGCCACCAAAGACGACCCCGCCGTCACTACTGTCGCCACCATGCCGGGTATTCGCACCATCCCCCTCTTTGGCGAGCAGATGCTGCTGCCCTTCGGCTATTGGGGCGCGTCGCCGATCTTTTGGCAGGGCGCGTCTCTCACCGCCCAGCGGATGATGGCCGTCGTCGCTACCCCGCCGGGTGTCCCCGCGCCCTTGCTGGCGTCACCCGCCGTCGTGTCGTTGAGCGAGCGCCGCCGCCGCAACACCCTGCGCGACCTCGGCATCGTCGGCGGCATCCTCGCGCTGGTGGTCGTCTTCGTGGGCGTGATGGGCATCGCCGGCAAGCGCATCATCGGCAACATCGGCACATCCAGCGCGTCGTCCTCCTATAGCGCCGCCGCGCCAGGGCCAAGCTGCGACCACGGCAGCGCGACGTGGCAAACCGACACCACGGTGGTGCCGCAAAACCTCGCATGCACCTCCGCCGGCCTCCAGATCACCTACGCCTCTTCTGAGGTGCTCGGCGAGATCTTCTTTCGCCCGCCATCCTTGAGCTTTCCCGCCAGCTATCGCGTCGAGACCGACGCTACTATCGTCAGCGGCGATTATTTTGCCGGCGTCGGCATCATCGTCCACAATCAGGCGAATAGCGCCGGCGGCCAATCCTTCCTCGTCCGAGGCAACACCGGATGGTATTCCTACAGCTATGACACCAACGGCCAGATCGCCGCCCGGCTCGCGACCGGCTTTTTGTCCGGCGCGCCCCAGCGATCCTTTCACCTGCGTGTCGATGTCGCCGGTCCACAGCTGATTTTTTGGATCAACGGCAGCCGCGTCGGCTCCGCGATGGACGCGACGTATTCGAGCACTGACGAGATCGCGCTGGCGGTCAGCAGCAACGGAGTCACACCGATCGTGGCTGTCTTCTCACATTTCGTCTATACTCCACTGACCGACGCGACGACGCTCAGCGGCGAGCAAACCGCGACCGCTGTGGCGGCCAGCCACGCGCCGGGGCCGTATACCGCGCGCGTGCCTGGGCTGGGCTGTGACGCGGGCGGCGGCGTGTGGTCCAATCCCGTCGCCTACGACGATCAGCAAACGACCGTCGCCTGTACGTCGAAAGGCCTGGCGCTGGCTCGGCCACCCGATCGGCCAGACGACTCAGACGTAGGATTTTACTGGCTGGGCGCCGACATGCCCAACAACTATCGCCTCGACGTGCGGGTCAGCTTGATCACCAGGGGCGTGGGCTGCGCCGGCTTTCACGCGCGCGAGTCGTCTCAGGGCAATCTGCGCCTTTTGGTGTGCACCAACGGCAGCTGGTTCCTGGATCGCTTCATCTCCAGCGGCGCTTCCTACACCCGCACGGCTCTGGGCAGCGGCAGCATCGCCGCCCAGTCAAGCTATGGCGTCACGCTCACCGTCCAGGGCGCCACCATCACCGTCAAGGTCAATGGCCGGACGATTGTCACAGCTCGCGACGCCACGCTAACCCAAACCTCTGACGTCACGCTGTGTTTCTACTCGAATGGCGGCGGCGACGCGACGTTCTCCAGTTTCACCTTCACTCCGTTGTCCTGATCCCAAGAGATCGCGCGCCCTGTGGCGCCGCAAAGCCAGACTTACACGATACCGTCGAGATATGGGAAAGAAGCGGGTGTCGCACGAGGGACGGCCCTCACTTGCGACATAATGCGCATATCTGATATGCTGAACGTATGTCGCGCGCGGGTCGCTTTACAGCGTCAGCGGCGCTCCTATTCATCAGTGATGCGACGCACCCGGCGGCGATGTCTGGCCCGGCCCGATGGCATGCGGCGCGGCGGTGTGCCGCGCGCTTGTTGGCTTTCAGGACGAAAAAGGGGGCTTTGCCCATGTCAAAGGAACACGCACTGGATAATCTCTGGCTCGCGCAGACATTATTCGACATCGGCGCCGTGCAATTCGGCGAATTCGACGTCAGCCAATCGGCGGCGAAATCCCCCATTTTCGTCAACCCCAAAAAGCTGGTGAGCAATCCGATGGCGCTGCGCGTGGCCGCCAAGCTCATCGAGCAAGAGGTGCAGCTGGCCCAGTCGCTGCGCCGCGCCAAGGCGCACCCCTTCGAGGTCGTGGCGGGCATTCCCGTCGGCGGCATCTTGCTGGCTGAGGCCTATGCCATCGAGACCTCGACGCCGATGATCTATCCGCGCTTGCAGCCGCAGGGCACGGGCCTGCGCGGCATCGAGGGCACCTTCACTCCGGGCACGCGCGCGCTGCTCATCGACGATCTCGTCACCACCGGCAGCAGCATCGTCGAGACGGCGCGCTTCATGGCCGAGCACGACATCGTGGTGCAAGACGCCGTCGTGCTCATCGACCGCGAGCAAGGCGCCTTTCACCAGCTCAAGAGCTTTGGCTATCACCTCATCAGCATCCTCAAGCTCGAAGTCATGCTCAACCACTATCACGCCCAGCACCTCATCGACGAGAGCATGTTCGAGCGCTGCGTCACCTATCTGCGCGAGCACCAGGCCCCCGAGCGCCCGCCGATGGACGTGGCGGATCTGCCCTCCAGCACCTTTGGCGCGATCCAGCCCGACGAGCCGGATCCGGAGTGAGCGAGGCGCGAGGTCCGAGACACGAAAGGAGCGAACGCCGCAATGCCGCAACGCTTGACCATCTTCGAGCAGATCCGCCACGCCGGTGACGGCGGCGCCGAATATTGGAGCGCCCGCGAGCTGGCGAAGGCGCTGGGCTATCGTGATTACCAGCACTTCCCCAAGATCATTGCCAAAGCGAAAGAGGCTTGCGAAAGTAGCAACTATCCGGTCGAGGACCATTTCCGCGGCGTCGCGGAAATGGTCGAAATCGGCTCAGGGGCACAGCGCGAGGTCGAAGATGTGCATCTGTCGCGCTATGCATGCTACCTGGTGGTGCAAAACGCCGATCCGCGCAAAGTAGCGGTCGCGCGCGGGCAGACTTATTTCGCGGTGCGCACGCGCCATGACGAGCTGACCGAGGACGAAGCGGCACGGCTGACCGACGATGAGTTGCGCGTGCGGCTACGGCACCAGGTAGCCAATGATAACACCGGGCTAGCGTCTGCAGCTTTCGATGCGGGGGTCGTGACTTCGCGCGATTTCGCGATCTTTCAAGATCACGGCTATCGCGGGTTGTATGGCGGCGAGACGGCGCGTGACATCGCCGCGCGCAAAGGCGTCAAGCCAGGGCAGATCCTTGACCATATGGGCAGAAGCGAATTGGCGGCGAACTGGTTTCGCATCACCCAAACGCGCGATCGGATCGAGCGCGAGGGCATCACTGACAAAGAACGGGCGGGCGCGGCACACGAAGAGGTCGGTAAGGTCGTGCGGCAGGCCATCGAAGATTTGGGTGGCACACTGCCGGAGCAATTGCCCACACTTGATCGCAGCGTGCAGCAAGTCGAGCGCGACCTGGCGCGACAGGCGCATCTGGAAGAAGAAGACCGCGCCGGCCTGTGGGCGCAATTGCCCCCAGCCGACGATACGGCTAGGTGATCCGCATGACCGATCTCGCCCCGACGAAGCGGCTCTATTTCGACGACTCGTACCTGCGCGATTTCGAGGCGCGCATCGTCGCGCTGGCCGACTATGACGGGCAGCCCGCAGTGGTGCTCGACGCGACAGCCCTTTACCCTGAGGGCGGCGGCCAGCCAGCCGACACAGGCACGCTGTGCGGAGTGGCCGTCACCGACGTGCGAGAGCGCGACGACGTGATCTATCACATCCTGGCAGGGCCGATCGAGGCCGGCGTGGGCGATCGCGTCGCGGGCACGGTCGCGTGGGACCGGCGCTTCGACCACATGCAGCAGCACACGGGGCAGCACACGATCTCGGCGGCGTTCTATCGCCTCGCGGATGCCGAGACGCTCTCGTGGCACCTCAACGCCGAGGTTGTCACCATCGAAATCGCGCGCGCGGGGCTGTCTGAGAGCGCTGTGGCCGAGGCCGAGCACGCCGCCAACGAGATCCTCTGGGCCGACACGCCTGTCAGCGCGCGGATCTATGCGCGCGACGAGCTGGCACGGCTCAATCTGCGCAAGGGCAGCGATCGCGAGGGTGGCATTCGCGTCGTCAGCATCGGTGAATGGGATGCCATCGGCTGTGGCGGCACGCACGTCGCCACCGCTGGCCAGGTGGGCGCGATCGGCCTGCGGCGGCTTGAGGCGCGCGGCCAGACGACGCGCGTGGAGTTCGTCTGCGGCGCGCGGGCGCTGGCCGACTATCACGCCAAGACGGCGACGATCACCGCCGCTTGCGCCGCTCTTTCCGCCAGGCCCGACGAGGTGCGCCAGCAGATCGACCGGCTGATCGCCGCCAGCGCCGAGCAGCGCCAGGCGATCACCGATCTCAAGCGGCGGCTGGTGGCCTATGAGGCGCGCGAGCTAGTGACCGGCGCGACCGCGCATGCCGGCGACCGCCCGCTGGTCGTGGCGGCGCTCGACGGACGATCGATCGAGGATCTGCGCTTTTTGGCCCAGGGCATCGCCGACGCCGGCGGCGTGGCCTTGCTCGGCGGCGTGACGGAGGGCAAGGCGCAGCTGGCCTTTGCCTGTGACAAGTCCGCTTCGCTGGACCTCAACCAGGCGCTCAAAGCCGTGCTGCCGCTCATTGGCGGCAAGGGCGGCGGCCAAAAATTCCAGGCGCAGGGCGGCGGCACCGATGTCGCTGGCCTGCCCGCCGCGCTCGACCAGGCGCGAAAGATGCTCGCGGGGTGAGCCGCACGCTGGATCACGCAGGGATATCATCATTCGACGCGCATGTCATGCGAGTCGGGCGCCTCAATCTTTCATCACAGCGAGCTGAGCGGATCGACATCCACCGACCAGCCGGGGCCAAGCTCGTCGGGCGCCAGCGCCGCGATCACCGCGCGTGGGTCAGGCCCACGCACGATCATCTGCCAGCGATAGTGATCACGCAGCCGCTCGATAAAAGCCGGCGCCGGCCCTACGATATCCGTGTCGGCCAGACCGAGATCGGCGATGACGCCCGCCAGGTGATCGCCCAGTGACAGCGCCTCGACCTGACAGGTGTGCCGGTCGCGGTGCGTAAACGTCAGCTTGACGAAGCGGCGGAAAGGCGGATAGCCGTAGCTTTGGCGCGCCACGATCTCGACCTCGTAAAACGCGCGATAATCATGGCGGGCGGCGGCCTCGATGACGAAATGGTCCGGGCTGAAGGTCTGCATGATGACGCGCCCCGGCATCGCTCCGCGCCCGGCGCGGCCCGCCACCTGCGCCAACAGCTGAAAGGCGCGCTCGTTGGCGCGATAGTCCGGCAAAAAGAGGGCGACGTCGGCGGCGACGATGCCCACCAGCGTCACGCCCGGCACGTCGATGCCCTTGGCGACCATCTGCGTGCCGATGAGAATGTCGGTCTGGCCGTCGGCCAGCGCGCGGGCGAAGCGCTCGTGGTCGGTGTGCGCGCGCACCGTGTCGGCGTCCCAGCGCATGACGCGGGCGCGCGGAAAGATCTCGCGCACGGTGGCCTCGACGCGCTCGGTGCCCACGCCGAAAAAGCGGATGCCATCGCTCTCACAGCGCGGGCAGCGGGCGGGCGGCGTCTCGCGCCAGCCGCAATGGTGGCACAGCAGCTTGCCTTCGTGCGCGTGGTGCGTCAGCGGCACATCGCAGCGCCCGCAACGCGCCACGAAGCCGCAATCGCGGCACAGCACGCATGTCGCCGTGCCGCGCCGGTTGAGATAGAGAATCACCTGCTCGCGACGGGCCAGCGTCGCCTCGATCGCGGCCAGCAGCTCACGGCTGAGGATGCTCGTGTGCCCCGCGTGCAGCTCGGCGCGCAGATCGACGACCGACACGCGGGGCATCGCCGCAGGGGCAGTGCCGGCACTCGACGCGCGCTCCGGCAATTCCACCAGAGCATAGTCGCCGCTCTGGGCACGAAAGGCGCTCTCGGTGGCCGGTGTCGCGCTGCCCAGCACGACCGCCGCGCCCGCCAGCCGGCCCAGCGCCCAAGCCACCTCGCGCGCGTGATAGGTCGGCGCTCGTTGCGACTCTTTATAGGATGCGTCGTGCTCCTCATCCAAGATGATCAGACCCAGATCGGGCATAGGGGCGAAGATCGCCGAGCGCGAGCCGATCACGACATCCACCTGGCCAGCGCGGATGCGCCGCCATTGCCGGCGACGCTCGGCAGGCTTGAGCGCGCTGTGCAAGAGCGCGACGCGATCGGGAAAGCGAGCGGCAAAGCGGCTGAGCGTCTGGGGCGTCAGCGCGATCTCAGGCACGAGCGCGAGTCCTCTTCGCCCGCGCGCCACCGCCTCCGCCAGCGCTTGCAGATAGACCTCCGTCTTGCCGCTGCCCGTCACGCCATGCAAGAGAATCGGCCGGCGCGCACGCTCTAATTCGTCGTCGGGGATGACGCCGGCG
>VFSW01014846.1_pt1 | contig 10738 bp, 8 predicted proteins | sample 5358111 | NCBI WGS metagenome assembly VFSW01 (sample SAMN11554181, study PRJNA540505) | mine drainage metagenome | isolation source: sediment from site ElyBrook_90M | place: USA: Ely Copper Mine, Vershire, VT | collected 2017
GTAGATAAACATCGCGTTTTTGCGCTCGATCTCGGCCTCTTCGAAGCTATCGCTCGCCTGGAAGTTGCGATCCAAAAGCTTGCCTGTAATCAGGTTGCGGATGCGCGTCTGCACGGTCGCTTTCCGCTGCTGCATGCGCAAAAAATGCATGTCGACGACCTCGTACGGCGCGCCGTCCATGATGAATAACGTTCCCTTAACCAAATCCGTGTATGCGAGTGACATCGTTCGTCATTATACAAAATCCCAGGGCAATTTGCAAGAAAAAAGATTTAATGATAATTTAATGGCAGCAAAGGAGCAAAATGCAAGAACAAGAATTAGAAAGAATAGAAATAGAAAGAGTGGCGTGGTCGCCCGAGAAACTCGACGAAAAATCTCGGCAAGAAAGAAGAGTTTTAAAGCAACAATCTACCGCTGACCTTAAAGCTCTCATCGTCGCCGTCGTCCAGGAGATTGCCGCCCATGTCGAGAAACCTCCCGCAAAGCGGGATTTCAGCTTCGATCTGGCCGTTGCAAAATTTGTTGCAGCCGACCGGATTCTCCGCGAGCGCGAGCAGGAAGAAAAAGACCCCGAAGACTTCATCCTGGGCGCCGACTAGAATTTTCCGACCCCCCAACCTACCATCCGCGAGCCGCTTTCCGGCCGCGGATTTTTTTATCCCTCCTGGAACTTCGCCTCCTTGACCAAACCGCCCACGAGCGCTTTCATGTCGATGGTCGCAACACCAACAACTTTGTCCGCGCCGCCATAATAAACGAAAAGCTGGTCGCGAACTACGACCGCGCCACAAGGAAAGACAACATTCGAAACAATCCCTTCGCGTTCGTATGGCATCTTCGGCTCAAGCAGAGTATCGTGCGTGCGGAATAAAATCTTTTCCGGATTTTTGAGATCGAGCAATGCGGCACGAACATTATAATGTCCTGTTCGCTTTGAAATGCCGTGATACAGCAAAAGCCATCCCTCTTTCGTTTCGATCGGCGGTCCGGAGATGCCGATACGCTTCGAGTCCCATGCCGTGTCGCGCGGACGCATGAGAATCTTGCCGCCGAGAAACTTCGTCGTGCCGTCGAAATTCAAATCGGCAAGCGAATCAATCCAGATATCTGATCCAAGCCGGTGCAGGAACCAGTATTTTCCCCCGATTTTACGCGGGAAAATGGCGGCGTCTTTATCGTCCAGACCGGGCGGCGAGATTAAGACTGGCTTCGCCCAGTGCCAGCGGTGAGCCAGCATGTCTTCAATGCCGATCGAGGTGAATGCGACGCGCGGCGGATCTTTGCCGTCGTATGCCGTATAGCACATATAGAGCACGTTGCCGATTTTGGTCACGCGCGGATCTTCGCAGCCGGAATTTCCGCCCGGCACGAGCTTGCGCTCGAAATCTTCGCGCGGAACATAGACCGGTTCCGTAAGCCGCTTCTCGATATCAACGCCGTCCGCAGAACTCGCGTAACCAATGACGGACGTATTATCGCCGGACATCGCGCGATAAAAGATGCGCACCTTGCCGCCCTCGTAGATCGCGGCCGGATTAAACGTCGCCTGCGATTCCCATGCGTGCTCCGCAATCGGCGCGATAATCGGATTTTTCTCGAACCGCACGAGTTGACGCGAAGCAACGAGCTTTAACTCTTCCAATAAATAGTTGAGTTTCATCGTTACCACGCATGACGTCGTATCCGTCGCGCCATAATAGAGATACACAAGACCTTTCCGCACGAGCGAGCCTGATGGAAAAACAACGCGCGGAACGCGGCCGTAACATTCATACTCTTCCTCAGGCACGAGGAAGGGGCGCTTCACCTCGCCCACTATTTTTTGCGGCTCGGTCAAATCGAGCAGAACCGCCTGGACGCCGAACATGGCTGGCGGGGAAAAATAGTTATATATGTATGAGTAAAAAATGAGCCAGCCATCGCCAGTCTTGAGCGGCGCGGAGCCAAGTTCAATCTGATCCCGTTCGTTTTGTTCTATGGGCAGCACGTGTTCGTCGAGATGTTCATACCAGGACTTCCAGTATTCCTCCGACCACACATCCTCGATACGGTCAAAAAGCGCGAGGCAGATTTTTGCCGGCGGGCGATCCGTATTTACCGTAAGCAATGCCGCGATCTTACCGCCCACGCGCTCCGGGAAAAGCGCCATCGCTTTCGCATTGAATGGCGTTACAAGATGCTTTTCTTCGATTGTCTTCAGGTCGCGCGTGACGGCAACCGCAACCTTGATCCCGTTCGCGGAGAATTCCGAAACGGCAGTATAGAAAATATAGTGCTTGCCCTCGAATTCTGTGACGCGCGGATCTTCGCAGCCAAACTTTTCCCAGTCGTGTTCGGGACGGATGAATTGCCGCCGCTCGCCGAACTCAATGCCATTTTTGCCCACGGCGTGCCCGATCGAGGAAATCAAAACTCCCGTATCGCCGGCTTTCTCTATAGAAGATGTCGCCCGATAGAATATATGTATTTTCCCATCTTCCTGAACAACCGACGGATTATACACTGCCTCATTTTCCCACGGCACCGCCGGATCTGGGACTAAAATTGGATTTTCCGATGATCGCTTGGCAAAGGGCATGAAGTATTATTTAACTTTCAGCGTTTTTGATTTCAATTCCGGCGTCAACTTCGCGGTTCCATATTGCTTTAGATGATCGACAAATTCGTCGAGTTTCGCTGTGGCAACGCAGACAACGGAATCCGCGCCGCCATAATAGACGAAAAGCGTGCCATCTTTCGCGATGGCGCCGCAGGGATAGACAACGCCGTATTTCCATCCGGTGTTTTCATACCATTCCTCTGGCGCAAGCACGGGTTCGGTCGAGCGGTACAACACTTTGGTCGGATCGCGGAGATCAAGGAGCATCGCGCCAATTTTATAGCGATTCGCATCCTGGTCGCCGACCGCCTGATAAATCAGCAGCCAGCCATCCTTCGTTTTTATCGGCGGCGCACCGGCACCAACCTTCCGCGAATCCCAATAGCCCGGCCGCGGACTGATTTTATATTCACCTTTCAGATATTCGTTTTCAAAGTCGAGATTATCGACAAAATCGATAAGGATATCGGGAAAAACACGGTGAAAAATAACATATTTCCCGTTTATTTTTTCCGGAAGCAAACACGCATTCTTATCCACGACATCTTTAAATCGCGGATCCTTCGCCAATTCTTCCGGCGGCATTGAGATCACTTTTGCCTGCGACCATGTGTCCCATTTTCTCGCCAAAAAATTATTGACGTCAATCGAGGTAAGCGCCACGCGCGGCGGACTCCAGCCGTCAAACGCAACGTAAAGCATATAAACTTTTTCATCTTCCTTGATATATGTCACGCGCGGATCTTCCGATCCGCCCCACCAACCGCCGCCGGAAACATAAACGCCGTTGCCGGACGGCAACGGCTGATTTGCAATCCGGGCTTTTGCGTCCGGGATTAATTCCGGAATATACGCCGGTTCGGCGGAACGTTCGTGAATCGTAAACCCATCATCCGAAACCGCGTGTCCCACGACGGAGATGTCCTGGTCTCCAATAGCGCGGTAGAGCAGATGGATTTTCCCGCCAATTTCAACCGCGCCCGGGTTGAAGGTTGCCTTCGACTCCCACGCAAGATGCGGACGCGGCTCAATAATCGGATTACCATGATGCCTGCGCAGAAGTTCGGGATGCAACCGCCCCGCAGGTACCACTTGCTTTACTGTTTTGGTTTTGCGAACCGTTTTCGTCCGTACCGCCTCTTTGAGAGCTGGTTTTTTGGGAGAACCTGCTTTTCGTTTTATAAGAGGCATAGTTTATTTAATGCTTCTCACTAAAGAATGAAAAACGGCAAAAAAGGGTACCGACGACCCATGCCTCCATTGTAGCCCCCGGACGCTATTATGAATAATCGATACCTGTGCATAATGTGCAACCCTATCGCCCAATCAGCCTCTTGAATTCTTCCACCATCGGGACCTGCTCTGGATCGACGCCATACAGCTTGGCGGCATGATAGGTCGTCCAGTCAGCGAGAACAAGGGCGTTAAAAATTTTATGGAGCTCGTCCTTGCCCTGCAAAAATATCACTTCAACTTTAAACCCGCGATCTTTCATTAATTTTTCCATCACGCTCATCCGCTTGATGATGCGCGGATTATCCGCGCCATCCTTGATAAATACAAAATGAAAATTACGCGAGAGCGGGATGGTTTTTGTCTTTGTATCGAATCCGGTCATTTCATTATGATTCAGCTCGGGTACGATGTTCTGAAAGGCCGGGATTTTTCCAGTTTCATTAAATTTGATTTTCCAATTATACGCAATCGCCGCATTGCGCGCCGAAGCGTAGATAACCGGGATACTGCCATGCAGCCGCTTCGCAAGATCTTTGCCGCGAAGTTCCTCGCGCGACGGGTGGAGCTGGATGGCAAGCTGTTTAGCCTCCAGGAACCATGTTCGCTCGCCCATCAATGCGAGAAGCGCCATCAAGCTGAGTCCGGTTGCGATGCGCGGCTGCTGGTGCAAATCCGGCATCTGTACGTACGGCACTTTATTTTTCCCCGCAAGCGAAATTAGCTTTCCTCGCGTCGCAATAACCGCAATCGCGAGCCGCTTCGCGCGGGCCGCGTTAAATGCATCTATCGTTTCCTCCGTCCCGCCAGAATACGAGCTTGCGATGACAAGCCGCTCTTTCAGTTCTTTTTCTGAAAGCGGCGGCAGACCGTAGTTTGACCAGACAATAATATCCAACTCTGGATGCCACGCTTTCAGAATATCGGCGGCCAAATGCGATCCGCCCATCCCGCATACGATGAATTTTTTATATTTTTTTAACCCGCCCGGAAGTTTCGCGGCATTCTCAACTTTCGGTTCATATTCGAACTGTTTTGCGTAGCTTTTGATATCGTCCTGGATCATGTCTTAATTATACGCTTTTTGCATCAGCGCAGCATAAACGGGTGTTATTTCTTCTTGATTGAGTGACCACCAAACTGGTTTCTTAGCGCAGATAAAACTTTTCCCATATAGCTTGGTGCGCGCTTCGAACGGACACGGAACTTGAACGCATCTTCAATAGCGGGTAGTTTCATTTTCAGCTTCCGACCCGTTTTTATCGTCCACTCGCCTTCACCGGTGTATGCAACAGCACCGGAGACATCGGCGAGCTCCTGACCAAATTTTTGGAAACCGGATGCAAGCCAACCGATCAGGCGCGACTCTATAACGCTGCCACTATTATAGAGGTGCGCAATCTTCTCGAGATCTAGCTTAAACGGAGATTTTTTCATGAGCGCGAAACCTTCGGCAATTGATTGCATCATGCCGTACTCGATGCCGTTGTGGACCATCTTTACAAAATGCCCTGCGCCGGCAGCGCCGAAATAACCATAACCGTCACGGACGCACGTTTCTGAAAAAAGTTGCTCAAGCATTGCGAACGTTGCACGGTCGCCGCCGATCATCATACAGGCGCCATTCCGCGCACCAGCCGGTCCGCCCGATACCCCGGCATCTAAAAATTTAATGCCACGCTTGGCGAGCAATTTCGCGCGGCGCACTGAATCCTCGAAAAAAGAATTTCCGCCGTCTATCACGATGTCGCCTTTTTTTAATTTCATGGCAACGCCATTTTTTCCGAAAAGCAATTCGTCCACCGGCTTTCCCGCGGTAACCATCAACCAGACAACACGCGGTGCGCGAGCATGACTATTGTCATGTGCCCCCGCCTTCCCCGTCGTTAATTTTTTTTAAAACTCATCGACCGACCGCGCTCCTTCGAAACCTTCTGCTTCAAGAGCCGCCACCGGCTCCGACGACCGATTCGCAACAACAACCCGCCAACCGTGGTCACGCAGGTTGCGGGCGAGCCCGGCGCCCATTTTTCCCAAACCGTAAATTCCTATCTCTCTATTCAAGGTGCGTGCGGACCGGACGCGCAAATCCGCTGTCCTATCGATAATGGCAGCCTCGGCAGCAATTGCCGGCGAATCGGGGACATATTTTTTGAGCGGCACGAGTTTTCTGCGCCATGCCTCTATAAATGGATCAGCAAAACGCCACATGGCTCGAATCTCCCTGCTGGACACAAAAAGCGTCTGGTCGCCCGCAATGCAATCCAGAATCAATTTTTCATACTCCTCGGTATACTGCGGTCGCGAACCGCCGGCACGAAAATCGAACGAGAGCATCCTCTCTTCAAACGCAAGCTCATGTCCTGGTTTTTTTGAAATGAAGGTTACCGTGATACCTTCCTTCGGCTCAAGATGGATGGTGATGCGATTGTGATGCGCGACATGCCCGGGCACTGCTTGATCCGCGCCATACGGTTCGGCGGATCGCAGAACGATCTCAATTTCCTTCCGCGGCTTGCCCAATCGCTTACCGGACTCCATCGCGATGGGAACGCCTGCCCATCGTGTGCCGGATAAAAATCCTTTCACTCGAAAAAAGGTTTCTGTTTCCGATGTCGGAACAACGCCTTTTATGCTTCGATAGCCTTCATATTGCGCGCGGAAAGAATGTTTTGCCGCTTCACTCACGCTCGGAATTTTGAGCGTTTCCAAAAGCTTTGCGCGCGCCTCACGGATCGCGTCCGCACCAGTAGCGGTAATGGCAGCGGCAGAGATTCGATCCGTGCCGGCAACCAACGAACGCGGTCGCTCCATGGTAACGAGCGCAAGCATCTGAAGCAAATGATTCTGCCCGACATCGCGGAGAGCGCCGACGGCTTCATAAAAACTCCCGCGGTCTTCGGCGCCAATGCTCTCGTATAATTTTATGTTGATCGCCTCAATGGTCTCGCTCCCCCATTCCTTTTCAAACAAATTATTCCCAAAACGAAACGCCAGGATATTCTGGAGCATCTCCTTTGCGAGATAATGATCGATGCGGTAAATCTGTTCTTCCCGGAAAAGCTTCGCAAGCCGCGCGTCGAGCGCCTTTGCTGTTTTTTCATCACTTCCAAACGGTTTCTCAACCACGACGCGCGTCCAACCTTCTTCCGGACTGCACGGGTCGGTCAGGTGACTCTTGTGCAAATTTTCAAAAATTTCATCGTAGAACTGCGGCGGCACCGAAAGATAGAAAAGTTTGTTGGTACATACCCCCCAGCGATCATCGATCGCTTTCAACTTGTCAGCCAGCGCTTCGTAATCGCTTAATTTATCAAAATGAACTTTTCCGTACGTAACGAGCTTCAAAAAGCCGTCTATCGATTTTTCGGTCGCATGCGGTGCCTTCACGTGCAAAATCGCGCGGATATGCTCTTTCAAATCATCATTGCTCCAATCGCGCCGCGATACGCCGACAAATTCGAATCTCGACGGCAGCGCTCCCCGCTCGTATAAATTAAAAAGCGCCGGCGCAATCTTCTTTGCCGTGAGATCTCCCGTTACGCCAAGGACAACGAAAATAGTCGGAATGCGACTTTTTTTTGCCAACGTAGAATCATGTGCCATAGCCATAGTATACGACAATCACGAAAAGAAAGGTTATACTTTTTGCAAATGATCGAAAATCCTATCTATTTAACGCCCGAAGGCATTGAACTTCTCCGCCAAAAGCATGCGCGGCTTAAAAAGGTACTGCCGGACCTTGCCGCCGAAGCGGCGCGGACTGCGGCATACGGCGACCGGTCGGACAACGCCGAATACAAGCAGGCAAAAGGCGCGCTCCGCTATACGCATCGCGAGATCTATCGGCTTGAAGACCAACTCAAGCGAGCAGAGGCGATCATACCAGGTCGAAATGCCGCAGGAACCGTGCAACTTGGCTCGGTGGTCGTTATCACCTCCGAAGATCAGGATGAAAAAACGTTCGAAATCCTCGGACCGGACGAAACCGATCCCGGAAAAGGTCGCATTTCAAGCCAATCGCCGCTCGGCGCCGCCCTCATGAACCGTGCCGAAGGCGATATCATCGCCATTCAAACTAAAAATGGCGTACGGAAGTATCGCATACGCGAAATACGCTGATTTTTTATAAAAATTGGTTATCCACAGTACCGAGCTTTTTGGCTTGACGGCGACTCGGTGGTAGAATGGATGGACTATGGAACTCACTATTACAAAACGAGACGGCACACGCGAACCATTCAACGCCGACAAAATAAACCGGTCGATTGAGCGCGCCTGTGAAGGATTGGAGGATCCGGTGGGCATGGTAACGCAGATCGCGACGGAAACGCGCCTCACGCTTTACGACGGCATCACGACGGAAGAAATGGATCAGGCAACGATCAACGCCGCCGTGCAAAATATAAAAGAAGATATTGAGTACGACAAAGTGGCAACGCGATTACTCCTGAAAACCGTTTACCATCGCGTCCTCGACGACTATGAAAACAATTCGGCGCTTCTCGCGCGCGAACACCGTGAATTTTTTCCGGAATGGATTAAGCGTGGCGTGGACGCAACTATCCTCGATCCGCGCATGATTGAAAAATTCAATTTAAAAGAACTCGCAGCCGCGCTCGACCTCTCGCGCGACGAACTTTTTGTCTATGCCGGACTCTCGTCGCTCCTCGACCGCTACGCAATTAAGGATACCAACGGCAAGCCGAACGAAACGCCGCAATATTTTTTCATGCGCATCGCGATGGGACTTTCCTATAACGAAAAAAATCCGACGCTCTGGGCAAAAAAATTCTACGCGAAGATGTCCCGTCTCGAGTATCTTGCCGGCGGCTCGACGAATATCGGCGCGGGCACAACACGGCCGACGTTATCCAACTGTTATTTGCTACAGATGGAAGACGATATGCAGCATATCGCAAAATCAGTTGCGGACGTGATCATGCTTTCGAAATATTCCGGCGGCATCGGCTTGTCGGTTACGAAACTTCGCGCGACCGGATCTCCCCTCTCTTCCAATAACACGCCATCATCCGGTCCGACGCCTTTCGCAAAAATAATCGATACGGCTATCCGTGCCGTCCAGCGAGGCGGCAAGAAAAAAGGCGCGCTTTGTTTCTATATGGAAAACTGGCATGTCGATTTCCCTGAATTTTTGGATTGGAAGAGCAATGCGGGCGACGACTACATGCGCATGCGTACCGCAGATACCGCCGTCTTCATCTCGGATGAATTCATGCGCCGCGTCGAAAATCGCGAAATGTGGTATATGTTCGACCCGAAGGAAACTCCCGATCTCGTCGAACTCTACGGCCAGGCCTTCAGTAAACGCTATGCGGAATATACAAAGATGGCCGATGAGGGCAAGCTCCGCGTGTTCAAAAAAGTACCGGCAGAAGAGCAGTACCGCCAGATTTTGGTCCAGCTTCAGAGCAGTTCGCACCCGTGGCTCACCTGGAAAGATGCCATCAATTTGCGCGCGCTGAATAACAATACCGGTACGATTCATATGTCGAATCTCTGCACGGAAATCTGCCTCCCTCAAGATAAAGATAATATCGCCGTCTGCAACCTGGCATCGTTGAATCTCGCCGTGCATGTGCACCATAAACAGGTTGATTGGGAAAAACTGGAAGAAAGCATCCGTTATGCAGTCCGCCAACTCGATAATTTAATAGACATCAATCAGATGGGAATTGCTGAGGCTGCGCGATCGGATCACGAAAATCGCGCGATCGGCATGGGAGTTATGGGATTTTCCGATATGCTCGAACAGCTTGGCATGAGCTACGACAGCGAACACGCATGGGATTTTGCGGATAAAATTTTTGAATTCGTAAGTTATGTCGCAATCGATGAAAGCGCAGATCTTGCGACCGAGCGCGGCAGTTATACGCACTTCGCCGGTTCCGGATGGTCGCAGGGCATGGTGCCGATGGACACGATCAAGCAACTCGAAGCTGACCGCGGTGTAGACCTTACCGTCGCAAAGGGCAGCCGCTATCGCGGATTGAATTGGGACGGATTGCGCGCAAAAGTAAAAAAAGGGATGCGGAACGCGACCCTGATGGCCGTCGCGCCGAATGCGAATATCGGCATCGTTGCTGGCACTACCCCGGGCATTGATCCCCGTTTCGCGCAAGTCTTCTCGCGAAACAAAATTTCCGGAAAATATCTCGACCTTAATCATAATCTGGTCAATGATCTGAAAAACATGGGTATTTGGGAAAAGGTGCGCGACCAGATCATCGCCGAACAGGGCGACCTCACAAATATCTCCGGCATCCCTCAGCACATCAAGGATATTTATAAAACCTCGTTCAGCACATCACCGCTCGCCTTCATCGAAGTTGCCGCGCGGGCGCAGAAGTGGATTGACCAGGCGCTTTCGCGCAATATGTATCTGGAAACACGCGACATCGGCGAGACTATGGAGATTTATACCACTGCGTGGAAAAAGGGCGTGAAAACAACGTATTACCTTCACATGAAGCCCCGCCACACTGCCGAACAGAGCACGGTACGCGTGAACAAGGGCGAGGCAATGGGAAAGAAAGGATTCGCCGCAGTGATGAATGAGATTTCTGAAGCGAGCGCGGCGGCCGAGTCGGATGCGGAAACGGTAGCCGTGGCGGCGATCGCATCATCCCCCGCTCCGAGCGCAGAAATTGCCGGCGCGAAAATAACTGAGGTGAAAAAACCGATTGGATTCTCGCACGTCATCGCAGAACCGGCTATTGCGCAAGCGACGGTGGAGATTAAGGCAACGCCAGCCGTCGCTTCGATGATTTCACCTTCATCCACTTCGTCTTCTATTGCCCCCAATCAAGCTCAAAAAAAGCCGACGATTATGCCGCCATCGGACCCTTCCGAAGATACCGTCTGCGATAGTTGCCAATAAAG
>VFSW01014847.1_pt1 | contig 10737 bp, 10 predicted proteins | sample 5358111 | NCBI WGS metagenome assembly VFSW01 (sample SAMN11554181, study PRJNA540505) | mine drainage metagenome | isolation source: sediment from site ElyBrook_90M | place: USA: Ely Copper Mine, Vershire, VT | collected 2017
GGACTCCTAAGATTGCTACATAAACGTTTGCGTTTAACGGAAGTTGTGACGGAATCGGCGACCTGTGACTAAATCGACCGAACGTCGAACAGGCCGTGACTAACTCGAAACCCCGATCTTAAGGATTGACCTGATCCCGTCGCTGTTCCGACGGCGCCAATCGGTTTATAAGGTCGATAACCGATGCGGACTTCGGTAGGAAGGTTACCAGCGAGAGCTGGTTTTACCTTCCTTCTTTCCCGCCTTCGAACTTAACTTTTGATTAGCCGCTCTTTGTCCGAGCTGAGGAAGGCAGCCCAAGGTTCGCGCTTGCCTCCGTACCTCCTCCACAACGAATCCAACTCTCTGAGCCGGTTGGCCTTCCCGTATTCCGCCGCAGACCACAGCCAATGAGCGGCATAGTCGGCGACCTGCAGGCATCGGGAATTCTCGCTCCTGAGGTGCACGCATGGTAACAAACGATCCCACTTCGACTGTATGACCGGCGGGGTTGTGACCCCGATGATTCGGTCTCCGCTCGTTCGAACGCTTGCTTCCAGCGCACGTTGGGCCTCTTCGATGGCCCTCGAGTCAGCGTCCACAGTAACACGGGTTGTGTCGCCCCCGCCGTCTAAGTGGCGAGCAACCCGGCCCAGCATGTAGCGGAATGCGTTCGTGGCCGGGCGCTCGGGGCGGGATGCAAACACCCCCCTCCGGTAGCGTTCCTTGTGTAGGATCTGGCCAAAGAGCATCGGCTTGACAGAGAGCAGTAGGTCCCGGACCTCATCGAACATTTGCGCATGCTGAGGACCCGGTAGCGAGTCCCAGGGCTCACGTCTGTTTCTCCATGCGGCTATCCAAGTCGCCTTCAACTCGACTGTCCGCGGCTCTCTATGAGGAAAGTACTTTCGAACAATCGAATCACAGCCGACCTCAATCGCAACGCGCTGATCGTCGTCCACGAGTATTCCAGCCAGACAATAGTGATCGGTGTCACCAAGTTCAACTGGGGGTCGATAGTCGGAGTGACCGGACCCGTCTGCAAAGAAGTTCAGTGTCGCCATCTGGCTCATGGCGGCCAGAATCGAGAGGGTATGCTCTGCAGTCTCCCAGCCATAGAAGCGCTAAGTGAGTCCGCCCCTTTCATTACGATGCCGCTGCCGCCCCGAGCGGAACGACTCTTGCTTTAGTTCAGGGGAGTTGGTCCTGTACTGGTGTTCGACGTACCCCAAACTGCCCCGCTTCTCCCTCGATTCTGGTCGACTGTAGAGGGGTGGGGTGTATTTGTCGGGATTGTCCTAGTCATCGTCAGTTTCGTCGGCCCATACATCGCCCGACCTCGTAAACGCAAGCCAAAGCGGTTTCTTGTTTGGCTTACGAAGCAAATCTTCCGTTCGACCCTTCAACCGACGGCCGGGGCAGAGGGAAGCCGAAGATTCTCCCCGGCGGCTCAGCCGCGCCATCGACTTCAATCTCTTCGAAGTATGTCGATGTACGGCTGATAACGGAAGAACCGGTTCCGTTTTTGGCCCGTTACTTCAGCGAGCAACCCAAGGTTGACGAACTGATCCACCAACTCGTTTGCTGGCGGGTAGGTAGTACCAATAACCTTCGCCACCTCCTTGACAGAAATCACAGGTTGCTGGTAGAGCTGTGAGAGCAGCCTGTGTCCACCACCAGACCGCTTGCCGAGCTTGTCACCGATCAGCGATTCATGCGTTGTCCGGAGTGCAAGGATAGCCCTCGCGGTCTCTGTCGCTTGAATTGATGTGTCGCGTACTCCACGGAAGAAGAATTCTAGCCACCCCTCCCAATCTCCGTCATCTCTGACCCGTTGTAGACGACGGGTGTACTCATCCCGACTCTTCAGGAAGAAGTACGAAAGGTAGAGTACGGGCCGCCTCAGAGCCCTGCACTTCAGAAGTAGCAGGGCAACCAAGAGTCGCCCGATTCTGCCGTTCCCGTCGAGGAACGGGTGAATCGTCTCGAACTGGCTGTGGACCACCCCCGCACGGAGTAGAGGAGCCTCGAGCGAATCCGCCCCGAGATACGCTACCAAGTCCTCCATTAGCCTCGGCGTCTCATCAGGTGGCGGAGGAACGTAGTCAGCCGTAGCAGGGCTGTCGTCAAGTCCGATCCAGTTTTGCCGGATCTTTAGTCGACCTGGATGGAGTCTGTTACCCCTCACTCCGTGTAACAAGACCTTGTGAGTGTCCTGAATCAATTGGAGAGAAATCGCTTCTCCAGATCGTATGCGAGCAAGGGCTTGGTTCAGCGCGTTAACGTAATTCGCTACCTCACGGACGTCGCGTGGGTAACTCGGTCGCTCCGCCCCCGCTTCGAAATCCAGGAGGTCCACTAGGCTTGATCGTGTCCCTTCTATCTGGCTGGACAGTACTGCTTCCTTTCGTACGTAGCTGTAGACAAAGAAGTCTGGATCAGGCACGATTTCCGCCTCCCCATCGAGCCGGCCAAGTTCAGTAGATGCGGTTGCCAGCAGGCCAAGACCTTCTGGCGAAAGTCGAATAGCCGGCTCGGGCGAGAGCTGTTTCGGGTAGAAGGTCTTCCACCCTTCCTTGGAGGTTCGGTAGATGCCAGCCCTCCCGGGCTGGTAGGTTAGCGAGGCCACTCTGTTTAACATGAGCTTCCCTTGTCTATTTGTTAAACATAACAGGTTCAACCTATAATACGCTTTATATAACGACGAGGTCGTGGGTATTCGATGGTGCGCGTCGCCTTGACCCCGGACATAGTAGAACTCATCAAACGGCCGGTAGAAGGTCAAGGCGGACTACAAAGCCTATTACGTCGCCTAAACCGAAACCTCTCCCCCGATGGTAGCCTTAACCTATCTGACACAGACGTCGAGAGAATCCGCAGGTATGCTTCGAAGTACGGGCAGGGCGGATTCGAAGATCGGCTAAAACCTCTCGTTTTGTTGATCGAACAAGCTAGCCACTAGGCAAGGTGGTTTGCTTTCGTGATAGCGCGGCTGGCTTGGGCGATTCGAGCTGCTCGAGTTGACGCACACTCGTGGTGAAGTACTCCCTGTCAAGTTCGAAGCCTACGCAATCCACGCCGAGACGGGCAGAGGCAATGGCTGTGCTACCGATCCCCATGAATGGGTCGACCACCAGCAATCTCCCCTTGACAAGGCCGTGAAGGCGGATGCACATCTCCGCCAGCTCAGGAGGGAAGGTTGCAGGATGAGGCCTCTCGCCTTGGCGTGACTGAATCGTGCGGTAGGGCACATACCAGCAGTTGCCGCGGCATCGAACACCGGTAGCGCCGTCCTTCCAACGAGAAACGTTCCCTTCGTCCTTGTACGGCACTCCAATCGACAGTCTGTCGATTTGGACCTGACCAGAGCGGGTTAGATGAAAGATGAATTCGTGAGTGTCGTTGAGGAATCGGTGGCTGTTGATGGGCTTGTAGTGTCCCACGTTTAGTGTCTGCTTCGTTCCGTAGCTCTCGTTTTCAACGTAAATCGACTTCACCCAATGAATTACATTCTGCAGATGAAACACACTACGGAGCGACATGATGGTCTCAAAGGGTCCCCATGGACTCGATGGCGCCGACCCGACGTTCAGAAAGATGGAACCGTCGATTGCGAGTTTGGTCTTTAGCTTCTGAGAAACCGCTGTCAGCCAATCGAGATACTGCCCCCTCGGAATGGAATCGTCGTAGGTCCCATATCCGATGCCGAGGTTGTAGGGGGGCGAAGTAACTATGACATCAATTGAGCCATCGGCAATAGCGTCCAGCCCCGTCACGCAGTCCGAGTTGTAGAGCGAGATTAACGATCCGTTCGGCAGACGCAGACTGTAATCGGAACCCTCGAAGCGATTACCCCCAATCGCTCGCCCTGAGGAGGGTAGCGCCATGTCTAACGGATAGCCCTCTTCTTTCGGAGCACTTCGTTTCCGAGCTGGCTCTTCAACCAGTCGATCACTATCGCGCGCACTACCTCTGGGCGCGAGTTGCCATAGAATGGTTGGAGATCATCGAGCAGCCGTAGGTGAATTGTGTCGAGTCGAATTGTCAGCTGGTCTTTTTGGGCCATGATTCTCTTTAGCACTGATTTCGACTCTATTTAGACTTCCCTCCCTCAACAAGCTTGAGAAGGCAGGCACACATTTGGACTCGAAGACTTGCGATTGCTTCCGAAGAGTCCCGCCTTTGCCGGTGCAGGTCTTGCGAACTTGTTACGGTGACGGCCCTTCCTACCGGTCCCGTTTTAATCAAGGCATGTTGCTCGGTGAGAAGTTTCGAATGGCTTGTCAATCGGTACAAACCAAGCGCTCTGCATATGCGTTTCCGCGTCTCGACGCAGCTTCCGGCGCGTGATCGTTCGGCGGACATCCTGTCCCCTATACTGAGCGCGACTAGGTTTCGTCCTCGTCGCCATAGGAGTAGGATTCCAGAGGCGCCGCCGATGGACAGTACCTCTGATAGAGTGAGAAGAGGAACCTTACCCTACTCATTTCGCTCTTGAAAGGCATCGATCGGTAGCATCGGTCAACCGCCACGTCCAGCTTCTGATGTGCGCGCGAAAGATCTGCCGGCATGGACAATGGATCGTAAAGGTCTGCCAGCGAGGTTCCGGGAACGAGCAATTTCTTGCGAACATCTAGGACCTCCTGCGCATGTCGCTCGACCGCTTGGACTTGGGCCGGTGTCGGGTCCTTCGGCCAAGGGAAGTTATTGTAGACTATTCCGCTGGAGTAACGGTAGTCACTTTTCAGGCGTCCGCATACACGCCGAACCCAGGCCATGTGCGCGGAGGACGTAAGGACACCGAAATGGTAGAGAGTTGCGTTCTGAACGACTCGGACGGCGTCGCTCGGAAGGTAGTCGGAAGTCAGGAACCCAATCGGGATGTACCTTCGTCGTTCCGAGGATGTCTTCGGTATTACGACGAAAGTAGAGGTGGGAATGTTCGTGAAGTAGAACTCTCTCGGGGTCTGCGCTTTCTCGTGCGTGGATGCGACTTTGCTCTTGCTACGGTATTCACGCACGGCTTCGACCCGCTTCATCACTTCTGGCATAGTCCGAAGCTCCGCTGGGTTCACGTCGGGGTTCGCATCGCTAAGCCACAGACAGTACCTCTGAAACCCATTAATGAACTCCTGGGAACCGATCCAGGGCCTCATGTATTTCGCGGCCCGAGGCTCCTCACGGAGGAACGCATCCTTTTCGGCTTCTGTGAACAGATAGTGCCCGTCGTCGTGTAGCGCGTTGCCGACCCGCATCTCGGGGGCATTCGCGCACAATGGCTTCGAGTGGCCATAGAGGAGGACATCAGGTGCATCGGCGAGGTACGGGTTGATGTGCCTGACCTCGACCCGACGAGGCTCGGACTCGACCGTTACGTATTCGAAGATCGCGGGCCGTCGCACCTCAGCTAATCCGAACCCTATGATAATGCAGTGAACGGCGGCCTTGCCTCGGGCCTCGTTGGTCCACTTGAAGGTCTGATGGGCGAACTGTATCTTGACGTGGTAGGTGTCGAGCAATGCACTCCAGAGTGGCCCCACTTGCTCGCCCTGTGTGATGGACTTGGTTGAAACGAACGCGACTCGTATCTCGGTTCCTTGTATGTACTGGGCAGCCTTCACGTACCAGGCTGAGACATAATCGAGACTTGCAATCCTTCGGCCCTTGTTTGGAACCCCCTCGAAGACCAAGGTCATGTCCTCGTTCTGTTCGTCGGTCCTGTACGTCTGGCCGACGAAAGGAGGGTTCCCAAGAATGAAGCTCGCCTGGTCCTTCGGGAGAATCTTGTCCCAGTCAAGGCGGAGAGCGTTACCTCTTACAATTACCGCGGTTTTGGTCAGAGGCAGGCGCAGGTATCGAATCCCCACTCTCTCGGAGTACTCGCGGTTGGACTTGTGATCCATGAGCCAGAGCGCGGCCTCAGCTATCTTGCAGGGGAACTCCTGATTCTCGATACCATAGAAGTTGTCCACATCGATGGCACCCTTCATGGACTCGCGCATTGACTGCGCGAATACCCGTTGTTCCGCGCCCGAAGTGAGGTTCTTGAGGCGAACTCGAACCTCCGTGTCCAACTTCCGCAGTTCCCGGTACGCGATGGCGAGGAAATTTCCGCACCCGCAGGCCGGGTCAAGGAACTTGAGTCGAGATATCCTAACGAGAAAATCGCCGAGGGCCCGCTTATTGTTGCCGCAAGCGACCAACTCGGCCTTAAGGTCGTCAAGGAATAGAGGGCTGATGACCTTCAGGATGTTTGTTTCCGAGGTGTAGTGCGCGCCGAGGTTGCGCCGTTCCTCCGGGTCGGTCACGGACTGGAACATGGTCCCGAAGATCGCCGGCGAGACCCCGCTCCAGTCGAAATGGCAACATTTGAGAAGGAGCGAGCGAAGGGCCGCATCGAACGTGGGCGGTTCGAACCGGTCCTTGAACAAGCTGCCGTTGACATGGGGAAGTGCCGCGAGCAGCGGGGCAAGTTTTCCTGGTCGTGCTCCTGGTTCGATGTCGAGAATGCGGAAGAACTCGTTTAGATTGACACCGACGTACGATCCATCCGGGTCGGTGTGCTCCTCGATGTACTGAGTGAACTGGCGTTGTTCATCGAAGATGCCGCTATGATCCGCGAACATGCAGAACATGGCGCGGACTAGGAAGACCTCCAGTGCAGTTCCGGTGTAGCCCGAGGCCTTCAGAGCATCGTGGAGGTCGCCCATCAACTCGGCGGCTTTCGTGTTGACCTGTGCCTCATCCACTACCGCCCGGCTGCCACCCCCGAGCATGAAATCGAAGAGGTGAATCTTCGCGTGGAGGTCGGGGAGGGCAAACTCCTCTGGCTTCCTTGCCATGCGGCCGAGGTCGTAAAGCCGAAAGTGTTGGAAATCAGACACGAGAAGGAAGTTGGGTTTCTCCTTAGGAGCGAGCCCTATGATGTACTCCTCAGCCTGACTCAGGGCTTTGTCCAGTCTCTCGCCCTTGGATTTTTGTTCCACAAGAAGCACCCCGGGCCATAGAAGGTCGATTCGCTTGCGCTCACCGTACACTTTGACAGGGCGCTCGAACTTTGCTACCCACCGGCGGTCCACACCGAAGACATCGAAGAAGTCGGTCCAGAAGCTCTGCGAGTCCTGAATCTCTACGACGGCCTCCTTCCAGCGATCCGAGAAAGCATAGGCCCGTTCCTGAATCTGGGCCGGTGTCAACGGCTCGATTCCCTCCATCCCGGTTCTCGACTCCCGGTGCGTCAACCTCTCCTCGGCTATATCTTCCGACTTGAGAGCCGGGCGGGCGATGAAATTTGGCCGCGATGCAACAAGGCTCTCGAGGAACTTACTCAACTCCGAGCGGGGGTGCTTCGCAGATTAGGTCCAGCCCAAGGTCACTCATCCATTCGAAATCGATTCTGTTGTGGGAAACTAGCGGAATCTGATAGAGGAGCGCAGTAGCGGCGATCCAAGCATCACCAGCTTTGCATTCTCTGCCCCGGGATTGTCCTTCTGAGCAAACCTCCGCCCACTTCATGGAAAGCGGCCCGCTCCAAGGAATCACCAGGCAGTTTCGGATGAATTCGTCAAGCCGCTTTCGTCGTTCCCTCCCCCACCGTTTCGTCATAGCCCAGCGCAGCAGTTCGCCTGTAGTTTGGAAAGATAGAACGCAGGGGCGATCCCGTATGTGCGAGAGATAGAGTTCCGCACGAGAATCCGACTTGAGAATGAATGACACTACGTCAGTGTCAAGCAGTACGTACTTGCCCTTCAAAGAGAACGGCCAGCACCCCCTGCCTTGCGCCACTTGCGAACCGACCGGATAAACTCATCCACGTCGTCCTCCGGAGGCCAAACCCCCTCGGCCAGTGCTAAGAGGTCGCCAATGGCAGGCACTTGCCGGTCCTCAGCCAGTTCATCAAGCGTGGGGAACTTGTCGCTGAAACGCGTTATCTCAAGCCCGAAGGGTTCGCCACTACCCTCGCTGTCAAGCAACTCAATATCTTGGATCCGGAGGCTTTGTATTTCTCCTTCTACCTCTGTCGCCTCTCCGACTATGCGGACGATGTGAGTTAGGCCCCCGAGCACAGCGCCCCTAGTACTTTCGTCGAATTCACACAGAACGGGTGGACCGATGGCTGGGTGGACACGGCATCTCAGATTCGACTCACGAAAGTCCGCCATCAGCAGTCGTCCTTCTACACTCTTCTGGTTCTGAATCGGCGTCCGAATTCGGCGAACTATACGCGTTACGGTCGTTCGATCGAAGACGTGGACTTTGGGAGTGCGACGTTGTCCGAGTGAGAAGGAAACCCTTTCGATGCCGCGCTCGAAGGTCTTCCCCGCTTCACGCAAGGCCAGAAGGACCCCATCGTCGTACCCTGCGGGCAGCTCGGTTACATCTTCGGAAAGCTCGTCGAATCCTGCCACGAGGGTCCGAAGAGCCTCCTCCCCCACATCTGTGTAGGTCGGCAAGACGGCCTGCTTCAAGGGGGGTAGGTCAAGCGTAAGAGTGGCGCTACCCCCACCCCGGAATGATACGACTTCCAGAGAGCAGGCCCGCTCCGTGTCAGCGAGTCGCCTGCCAGGTTGCACGCTTTCAGTGTAACCTTGGAGTATACGAGCCACGCGATCAAGGGCCGTTTGGATCTCCTTCCCGAAGAGGAGGAAATCACGAAGAAGGAGAGTGTGTCTCGCTACGCCTGGGCCCTCGAAATGGATAGTCAGAGGGAGGCGGAGACGGACACTAACATCGGCAGGTTCGGCCGTCATCAGAGTGGTATCCCCCAGCCTCCGATAAGAATTCTCAGGCGCAAACTCATTTGTACCTCCCGAGAGTCGGACATGGGGGCGACGTTGAGAATTTCGGCGAGGTCACGAAACGCTTCCCCATCGGTCTAGCGACGGCCCGGTTCAATCGCGCCTGGACGACTTCTCGGAAGATTTCCGCCGAACTGACGCTTCCACGGACCCCGGCTCGAAGGACCAGCTAATCGTGTCTCCCTCTTCGAGACCGAGGACTGCCACGATTGGTTGTGGTACTGTCGTCCGTAGAGATTCTGATCGCTCTACGGCCTTCACGAGCTTAGAGTCGTACGACTTCGTCACGAGAGTCGAAACTGGGGAGTCACCGGCGACTAATCAATCTGTCGGTCAACCAATAGGACCACCTGTAGGTAAGGTTAAGTACGTTCACACTGTAGGTAGATTGATAGGTCAACTCATGATCGACCTCTCCTCGAAGATGCCCACCCGCGAGCTCCGCGCCCTCGAGATGCTGCGGAGCGGATCGCGGGTCGGAGAATCCTCGAAGCCCGGCATCTACCTCGTCCCCTCTCAGTCGGGTCGCGGCTTGTACACGGTGAGGGTCCCGAATCCGATGGGAGGGCTTGGGGACTGCACCTGCCCCGACTACGCGGAAAGAGGCGGCGCTCCCTGCAAGCACGTCTACCTGGTTCGGCACTGGCTCTTGGATGCCGAGGCGCCCGCTGAGCCACCGACTCGGGCCGCGCCGACACTTTCCGTCTCGAAGAGGAACTGGAATCTCTACAACCAAGCCCAGGTGGAGGAGTACCGGGTGTTCAGGACCCTCCTGCGGGATCTATCCACCGGTTTCCCTGAAGTCCCAAAGGACCCTCATTCCGCGGGGCGGAAGCCGATTCCGATGCGTGAACAGGCCTTCTATGCCGTGCAGCGGTCGTACCTTGGATTCTCGCTTCGTCGCTCCCAGGACTTCCGAGAACAGGCGGTCGCGCAGGGTCTACTCTCGGACGCGCACTTCTGGGCTCTTCCCTCCCGGTTCCTGTGCCGAGAGGATGTGAACGACGGCCTCCACGACATGCTGGCCCGTTCGGCTATCCCTCTCATGGGCCTAGAAGATCGTTGCGCGATCGATTCCACCGGACTCCGGACGACACGCTTTAACTACTACCGAAAGGAGAAGTATGATCCTTCCCGCGAGAATGTCTGGCTGAAGCTCCACGCCCTGGTAGGTGTGAAGACCCACGGGATTCCGGTACTCGAAGTGACGGCTGGAACGGCGAATGACTCGCCCCAATTTCCTGTGCTCCTCGAGAGGGCCGTGAAGAACGGCTTCCAGTTCAAGGAGGTCTATGCCGACAAGGGCTACCAGAGCAGGCAGAACTTCAACGCGGCATCAGAGTTGGAGGTCCTGCCTTTCATCCCCTTCAAGAGCAACCAGACAGGCGCGACGAAGGGGAGTCCGATGTATCACAAGATGTTCCTCTTCTTCCAGTACCACCGTGAGGAGTTCGACCAGCACTACGGTCAACGAGCGCAGGTGGAGTCGACGTTCGGAGCGTTCAAGCAGAAGCTGAGCGAGACCGTCGCCTCGAAGAAGTTCACATCCCAGGCCAACGAAATCCTTTGCATGGGCATCGCCTACAACATCACGGTCTTGGTACGTCAGATGTTCGAATCGGGGATCTTGCCGGATTTCCTACGCCCGCCGGCGACCACCCCGGCCCCGCCCCGGCAGGATTCGGGATCGGAGAGTCCCCTGTGCCTAAATCGACCTGTGAGCGAACCTGCTGTGACTTTTTCGGCCCTCCGATAGAGATTCCGTCACAACTTCCGTTTAACGGAAGGTATCGCTGGTCCCCCCGATAGGACCCATAGAACGAGAGGCCGGACCCGTAACCTCCTCCCCGCGGGGGTTGCCTCGTTCGAGAATCCGTCGCGGAGACGGGGGAGGGCCGGATCCCCGTTCCAGAAAGAGGCCCCGCCGGTCCAACTATAAGCCCGGGGGTTGTGTTGCAGG
>VFSW01014848.1_pt1 | contig 10737 bp, 9 predicted proteins | sample 5358111 | NCBI WGS metagenome assembly VFSW01 (sample SAMN11554181, study PRJNA540505) | mine drainage metagenome | isolation source: sediment from site ElyBrook_90M | place: USA: Ely Copper Mine, Vershire, VT | collected 2017
CAAGACATACCCGGCGCTTGAGAAGAACGGGCTCGCCCACGCGCTTGGACCCACGGCGCAGAATGTTCTCTTTGAAATGCTGCAAAACGAGGTGTCTGAGGACTCCGGTTCCGGTGTAAACGCAGATGACATTCATCACTTGGGCAAGGCTTACTGCGCGGTTGTCAAGTTCCTAGAAAACGAACAGTACGGACCGCTTGTATCTTCGCCTGAATCGACGACTGCCTCTATTTTGCTGGGAGATGCCCGCGCCGAATTACGTAAGGAATTCCTCGGTGCCAACAATGGCGTTTCACCAACAATTTCAGGACAACCTTCGCCAGCATCCTACCGTCGCCCTTATCTGGCTGCGGGACATGCCAACGCCACGGCATCGGCCGGACAGCATCCACGTTGGCCTTCTGCTGATGATCAGCCGAGCCCGGGAGAGTTCGATCGTAGTTTGATCACCGAGGGACACGAGGCATCGTCCCCGGCCAACAAGGCGCTCGAATCCTCGGCCTACACGCTGACCGCTGCCATGGGGCACCGCAACGCCGTTTCCAGCGCCATTATGGATGTCCACGACCATATTAGTGGGATGATCCCCGAATATTGCTCGATGGAACCGCCCCGCACCGCAGGGTTTGTTCCTGCCCCGCAAAGTGGCACGGCGACCGATGTCTCGACCATTGAACAATTGGCATCTCAGTCCAAGTTCGGGGATATGCCAGAGATTGTCAAGTTCGCGGCAGTTGAACTAGCCAACGATCTTACCGCCGAATTGCGTGCCGATATTGCTGTAAAGCAGGCACGCATCGACGAGTTGGAAAGCATGCCAGATCCATCAAAGGCCCCATTCCGCGGGGTGATGGCGACAAAGCGTGCAACAAATGCGGCTTCTCAGACCCAAGAGAGTGGGCAAAGCGAAGTCGAGGCAGAAATAGCATGGCTACAGAAGTACGCCAATACGGGCAATGCGGAGAAGCGTTTGCGCATTGAAACTCGTTTGGAGAAGTTGATGAGTGATCGCGGTCATCTCATCAAGTAATACAAGCAACATCTGTGATACACTAACAAACAGGCACTATCTTCTAAGGAGCTTATAGCTACAACTTACGAAGCCGACACGGTAGAAAGACCCACTCTCGCAACTAATCTGGGCGGTGAGGCAAGTCGTTACAACTCAACTGACGACATGATGATCACCCGTTTGCCAGATATGGTTAAGGGTGTCGGTTACTCCAAGATCGGCGGTATTCGTCCAATCGAGGATGATGACGACAGAGTATTCTCTATGTCTCAGAAGGCTGAGGCTGCTCTTCGTGCGTCCGTCAAGCGGGGTATCGAAAGCCCACAATCAGTTGTCAAGGGATTCAAGGGTGAGTTCGGTGAAAAGCTGGCCTCATTCTTGCAGTTCCAGCCGGGCAACAACGGGCTCGCTGCACTTACCCAGCAAATCAGCGGTGTTCTAAGCGCCGAGCTTGGCAAGAACATCTCTCTTACATCTCCGCTTGCTAGCGGTTTTGTACCCTTCGACCTTGTTGCACCATCTCGCCTGATCTACCCGGTCTACAGCCCGATGCGCAACAAGATTCCCCGTACGCCTGGTCAGGGTAACAGCCGCAGGGCAAAGCTCGTCAATGGCATCTCGGGATCGCGTACGGCCGGTTCGGTTGGTAACTCGATCCGTTGGTCCATCAACGAGTTTGATGGCGGTTCGTTCTCGTCATGGCCAAACGGCTTGCCAGCCGCAGGTGCTCAGAATGCCGTTGACTTGAACATTCCGTACAAGTTCTTCGGTCTCTCTGAGTCGCTTTCCTGGCTTGCTCAGTTCGGCGGTCAGGGCTTTGAGGACATTTCGTCTCTCGCCAACCTCATCCTTCTCCAAGAAGCGATGATCGCGGAAGAGGACGCCATTTTCTCTGGCACGGGTACTGCGCTTTCCACGCCATCTGCACCTACTGTCGTAGCTCGTGCAGCTGGTACGGGTGAGGTTCCGGTAACTGGTGGCACAACGACCATCTACGTTGTTGTAACTGCAACCAACTACTACGGCGAGACACTTCCGTCCACCGCTGGTACGGCAGCCGTTGCCTCGGGTGACGTGTATGATGTAACAATTGTCCCGGTTCGTGGTGCTTTCCAGTACAACGTTTACGTGACAACTGGCGCATCTGCTGGCACATACTACCTCTACAAGAAGGGTCAGGGCGGTACGCTTCTTACCCTTCAGGGTGCATTGCCAGTTTCCGGTGCAAACCCTCCAACTCACGACACTGGTACATCATCTGCCAACGACTTCGAAGGTTTGATGTCGATTCTCGACGGTCACGCCGTCACGGATGCCAGCGTTTACCCGGCAGGTTGGTCTGGCGTTGGCACCAACAAGGCGGTCGGCGCAACACTCGGTATCGCACCGATGTTCACCGTCTTGCAGCAATTGTGGGACACAGGCTCTTCGGCTGACGGTGTTGCCGGTGCATACCGTGCCAATCCTGCGGAGCTTGTCTGCGAAGGCACGGATGCCTCCCGTCTCGCCACTGACCTCTTGAACAACAACTCGGATGCTACGGCATACCGTATGTTCATTAGCCAGGACGATGTCGGCGGTATCCGCTCCGGTGCGGCTGTCTCGGAATTCCAGAACCCCATCACTCGTGCAGTTGTCAAGGTTCTCGTTCACCCATGGCTTACACAGGGTACGGCATTCGTCATGTCCTACACTCTGCCAATGTCGTGGACAAACGTTGCAAACTGCTGGGAGATGGTCATGGTCCAGGATTTGCTCAGCGTTTCGTGGCCCGTCATCGACCCGACCTTCCGCTACTCGATCTTTGAGTACGGTTCGTTCGTCGGTTACGGTCCGCAATACTCGGCAGTTCTTGGTGGGTTGCAGGTTTCCGGCACAAAGCCATACAGCTAAGTCACTCCCGACAAGTGAATGAATAAGTGGTGGGGGATTCGTCTCCCACCACTTTTCATTTGTCGTGCAACTACGCTATAATGTGGCACTAGCAACGAAAGGACGTTTCTGTGCCGCAGGATGTAGTGATCACCGTTCCCTCCAAGTGTGCTGGCATTGACATGTCAGATGGGACCCGTTATCCGGCATCTGGCGGGAAGATCAAGATAGACAACCCGAAGCACGCCAAGGCATATCTGAAATCTGGTAATGGACAGATGGTAGGAACATCTATCTCGACCTTCTCGGAGCTGCATACGGTAGAGAATAACTGCCCGACTTGTGGTTTCGTCGGATGGCCATGGCAAAAGACTTGTCCCAAATGTGCTACTGACCTAGAAATCTCAAAGGAGATGCAACCGCAATGAGCGTTTTCGTACCAACAGACATGTACAACCACGATATCCACGTTTCACAGGCGCATGGTGGATGTGGAGAAGTTCACCACATCGGTGATGATGGCATCGTGGATTGCGATTTTTGCGTGCCATTTCTAGTTCGCTTTCATGGGGCCGCAGCTGCCAAGGAGATGGTTGCCCTCACGCCCGACGAGAAGCGCAACGAAAATCGACTTTCCGCCGAGGGTGCCAAGAATGCCCAAGCGATCACTGAGGCATTTGCCAAGATCGCGGCGGGCGCACTTGTCGATGCAAATCATGAGTCAGCTGTTGCCGCCAAGGGCGCCGCTCGACGCACGACGCGTTCCAAGGCGGCTGCCGAAGGGGTCTCTATCTAAGCAATGGCACACAAATACGGTAGGGGCAAAGCGTTGCGCTGCCGGTGGTGTGCCAGTCCGGGGACAGTTGTTATCGGAGATTGCACACGTTGTCGTGCTCGGTGTTGTCAGCGTCATATAGAATGGATAGAGTCCGAATGGGTTTGCGCCGGATGTCGTCGTAAAGACAAGGGCAAACCTGCCGCCAAGGTAAAGTAGGTTTCTGGCAACTCCATACATAACGCCAGCCGTTCTCACGCAGGCCCCCACCGGTATCGCCTGGTCCACAATCGCCGGGTCCAAGGGGACGACCGAGCAACAATACGCCGAGCAACTCCGTATTTGTTGGCGTTCTACGCACTGGGCTGACCAAATCACCAACCAACCACTCCGTTGCACACTCGACACGGAAACCCTTGTTGGTCCGGACAATTGGCGGTTGTCGGTTGATCCCGATACTGGTGTGGGCCAGTTTCTCCCATCTCGTTGGCCAGTCTTGCAGGTTCTTGCCGCCCAATGGTCTTCTGCCACGGCGTTTCCCCGCAATTATTCTGTTATTCCCCCATCGGCCTGCGCGGTCTCGGGCGGCTTCAGCGACAATAGCTACCCCTCGGATCCTGCCGCGGCTGGCGCTGACGCCTACAACATTCTGATTGCTCCAGGTTACGTGCCGGGATTGTGGCAAGCGGGGCGAAATTCTACGGCGGTCCAGATGTCATTCTTCAACGGGTGGCCGCACACGTCGCTTACCGGGACAGCTCTGGCAGGTGCCACGACCATTTCGGTAGACGATGTAACTGGCCTGACGGGCTTGACCCCTACAATTTACGACGAGCCCAATGACGAGCAAATCAACGTGCTCTCCGTGGCCGCTGTGACCTCTGTCACGACACCGGCCCCGTCGTCTGTCGTCGTGCAAACCGGTCCCGGCACGCTAACCCTGGCATCGCCATTACTCGATAACCACCCGGTCGGGACGATGGTTTCTACAATGCCATATTCAATTCAGCAGGCGATGATTTACTTGTCTGTTGCGCAGGCATTGGTTCGTGGTGCGACTGCCATCACGGCTCAGGCACTTCCCGGCTCGCTTACGGTCCAAGGCCGCACAGACAACACTTGGTATGTAAATGAAGCTAAGTCGCTTTTGGCTCCGTACGCCAGAATTATATAAGGCCAATAATGCCGATCAACAGTGTCCAGCTCCAGGTCAAATCAATCCTGAATGGATTGGCGCTTCCTGGTCAATCGTTGCCCCTTCTTGCCTATATAGCGCCCCCGGTCCCGGGCGAAGTGGCACAAACCTTGGCGTTCATTTGGGGGGCAACGGCCAATGAGATGCCACAGACATTTTCCCGGGCCAAGGCGCTCGGGACAACCCTCGGTGGTTTCAAAAAGGTCACGTATAACATCGACATTTGGCTCTATATGATAGATCAGTCGGACTCGATAACGGCCGACTCGAACTTCCCATTAGTTATTGATGCGGTGCGTAATGCTATGGCCAGTGCTCAGTATCCTCTACTTTTGACTGATCCCACTACCGGCCAGGTATCCCAGTTGCTCATGATTGGTGAGAAAATCACAACGGATTATGCGCCGGTTCGGACACTCGACGATCAACAGTTGGTTCTTTATCAGGGACTTCTTGTTGTCACGGTCGAAGAAGCAATTCAGTCCACCACGACGAGCTAGGATTTCATGGCATTTTCTATCAATATCGACAATTTCCCAACTACATCGCCGTATGCCACATTCCAGTTCAACGATATGGTGGCACGCTTCTTTGCAGATATGGGACCCGCCCTTGTCGATGCCATCAAATCGCGCACGCCAATTGTGACCGGTCGCCTGAAGGACTCGACGTATTACACGGTCGAGGAAGGCAAGGGCACCGCTGGCGGCAATTCCATGCAGCTGGTCATCCACGCCTCTGCCCCTGAAGCGGCTTTTGTTCTCGGCGGTACGGCCCCGCACATCATTCGTCCATCGGCGGCATTGGCCCTCCATTGGCATGATACTGGCGGCGAACATTTCGCACGGATTGTCCACCATCCTGGGACCAAGCCAAACGACTATGTAAGCCGTGCCTGGTCAGCTGTCGAGGAAAATGCCATGCTGCTCTTTGAGCGCTATACCGGTAGTGCTATATTAGGTAATAAGTAATTCCAGGAGGATTCCATGAGACTTTGGTATATAGGTCCACGACAATTGTTCTTTGAAATTGGGATGCTTGAGGAGAATCAGTTTGTCGATTTGCCGGAAGCTGTCGGCAAGCGGCTCTTGGAGCGTCGTGATTTCTTGCCGGGAGAATCAGGTCTGCCAACCCCCGATGCTCCGGTTGTTGCCAAAACAAGTAAGAAATCTGATGTTCCAGTTGACATAGATACGCTACCCGACAATCCCGTGATTGAGGTACAATCTGTCAAAGGGTCTGAAACGACCTAGACGATTCTTAGGCACTTCGGAGGCTTATACCAACACAGGCTGAAAAGTACGGTTCGCTATCTGCGGTAGGTCTTGCCACCGAAACGGTATTTGGCACGCCAGTAACACCAACCTCTTTTGTCCCCGCAACGGGCATCACCATCGAGCCGGACCCGGGGCTGTTTTTCCCCAAGGTCATGATGGGGCAACGTGACTTGAACATCTTTGCCCTTTATGGTCAGCAGAAGAACACGGGTGCGGTAGATGCACCACTTTTCCCGACAAACGGTATCGAGCTGCTCATCGCTGGTCTTGGTAACGACGGTGGTAACTCTGCCATTTCGTCGAACACGGCCGGTAGCGGATATGGCATTACGGGTGCAACCGGTAGTGGTACCTCAACTATTACGGCTGCTTCCACGGTTGGACAGACATCGTTTACCGTAGGGGCATCTGGCGTTTTCACTGTTGGGCAGTATGTACAAATCGACGTGAACACCCCAGCAACGCCGACAACAGCCGAAGTTCGTAAGTGCATCACCGGAACAACTGGCACGACTGTCGTGGTTGATCACGGTATTTCGTTTACCCACGCTTCCGGTGTCGCCATCAAGGGCGTTGTTGCTCCATTCACCCACAGTATTCTTGAAGCGAATGTTTTGCCATCCATCACCATCGAGAAGAACGTTGGTTCGTGGGAATCATTGCAATTTGCCGGTAGCCGGGTCAACAAGCTGGACCTCAAGATTGCCACGACTGATACCGAGGCGGCCCTGACGGCCGACGTTATCGCCCAGAAGGTTGCGGTCCTCTCGTCTCCGAGCCCAATTTCGATTATCGACGAGATGCCGTTCGTGTTTGCCGAGGCCAACCTTACTTATGGTGGTACGCAGCTTTTGCAGGCGACCAACTTTGAGATTTCAATTGACAACGGCCTCAAGCCGACATATTCGTTCAACTCTGAGCACTACCTGCAATTCTTGACTCCTGTCACGCGTAAGGTCAGCGGCAAGTTCGAGGCGGTTTTCTACAGCTTCGATGACGCGACATACGGCTATGAAGGTCTCTTGATGGCAGGTACACAGAATAGCTTGACATTCTCGCTTACTCACAACGGCCCCGCTCCTATTTCCCCGGCGACTGGGGATGCGGGCAAACTTGTGACAATCACACTGCCACAGGTCAACCTGTCGAAGTATGCGGACGATGTCAAGATGGAAGATGTGGTAATGTCGTCTCTTGACTATGAGGCATCATTGGCACTCTCGGCTGCGACTCCGTCCACGATTAGCGCGACGATCGTCAACGCCAACTGGCTTCCATACTAACTGAAGCCTCATAATCTGCCCAGTCCGGGCACTCTCACAACATACAACTGAATAGGAGTATTAGTCATGGGCTTTTTGTCATCCTATGATGGCACGGAAATCGTTGACGTTTCCGATCTTGTCGGCGCAGATGCAGGAACTTGGACCGTAACGGTCAAGAAGTCCCTCACAAACAAAGACTACCTTCTAGCAAAGCAGTACCTTTCCCGTGTTATCAGTGGGAAATCGGTTCCAGATATCGCCGGGCACCAGCGCGAGCTTGTTGTGGCAGCCGTTGTCGATTGGAACCTCACCGATGCCTCCGACAACCCTTTGCCAGTTTTCCCCGTCGATGCCAAGCGCAAGTCGATCGAGCGCCTGCCGGAACAGGTCTTCACCCGCATTTACCGTCACGTCAACGACGCCAACTCGGATCGCACGGAAGACGAAGATGCCACGTTTCCGCAGAGAGCTGACGCTGTCAATGATGAAGGCAACGACCTCGGTTCCGCAGGAATTGAAGCTCTATTGGCTCAGGAAAGCCCTCTGGGAGAAACTGGGGCTTAAGCCTGCCGACCTTGATGAAATGCCGTGGCAAGAAGCCAGGGATCTCGTCCAGATAATCGTTGCTGAGTCAGAATTTGCACATGCCATGGCGAATCGGTCGTCTGCTGATCCGTCGATCATGGGCGACCCTACACGTACCCCTGCACAGGCTATGCTAGAACAAATGAATCGTCGTTTCCCCGACGCTACCGAGGCTGACTTATATCGCAATCCTCAGATACCGTACTCTTAACACTTGAAGCGGTTGATGAAACGTCGTCTATTGTAGACACGATCAATGAATCGTGGTTGCAATTAGTTGATACGCTGTCGAAGGTCAGCGAGGATATTGCACAGCTGTCGGCGTCGATGGACCAGCTCGATGGAAGCCTGTCTACAATTTCAGACAGTATTACGTCCAACTCGGCATTAGTTGATGACGCCGATGCCAGTTTCTTGGCATTGTCAGATGATATAGATGCCACAGCTGGTTCTCTTGACACGATAACGGGTAGCCTGAGCACCGTAGATGATTCGTTAGATGCCACGGTCACGGCTTCCGATGGTGCCTCTACTGCCATGATGGCTTTCAATGACACTCTGAAAGCTGTCCCAGCTTCTACGGCTGGAGCTGTGGAATCTTCGGCTGCCCTAAAGGCTTCCATGGAGGGAACGGCGGCGGTTTCTACTGAATCCTCCCAAGCGATTGCCGACTCCAATGCCAAAATTGCCACAACAAGTGCCGAAGCGGCGGCGGGGGCGGCGGCGGGAGCCGACAAGACTATAGCCGCAAGTGAGAAAAGTGCTGTAGCTGCCAAGGAAAGCACCGGCATGTTCGGCGGTATGTTGAAGATGGGTGCCCTCTTTGGTGCGGCAGATTTCTTCACCAAGGCTGTTAAGGGTTACACGACAATTCAGCAAGCGCAGGTCGATATTCGTGCCTCTACGCACGAATCGGTGGCATCAATCAATTCGTTCACTCAAGCATTGATGCACGCCTCATACGGTTCGGAGTTCTCCGCGGATCAGATCATAACGGCATATGCCGGGGTTTCAGGTAAGTTGCAGGAAGTTCAAGGACATGCCCTTAACACAAGGGAGCGCCTGATGTTCCTTGCAGATGCCAATACTTTGGCGACTGCTACCGACAACAACATGACAGATGCTACGACGGCATTGACCGACACGATGACGACATTTGGTATTCACGTCAATGGGTCCAAGAAAAGCATCCAACAGATGCACGGCGCCATGGCCCTGATCGCCAACTTGTCATATCAGACCAACACACCGATCACACAACTTGACAATCAAATCCAACGACTCGGGTCGAAGCTCGCTACGGCGCACATCCCGATGAATCAGTTTGGCGGCTTGCTCTTGGAATTCCAGCACAATGGTATTCAAGGAACTCAGGGTCTCCGCATGGCTACACGTGCCATCCAAGACTTGATCAACCCGACAGACTCGATGAAGAAAACGCTTATTCAAGCTGGCATCCCGCTGAGCCTGTTCGAGGGTAAGTCGCTGAACTTGAACAAGATCATCGGCGCACTTGCTAATACTTACAAGGGTTTGAACCGAGGAAACGCTGATCTCGTCGATTCTTGGAAAGCTCAGGTTGCCAGTGCAAACAACGCTATTCTGTCTGCTAAAAGCAGTACCATCACGACGAATGCTCAGGTGGAAACTTTGAGCGCCGTTTCGGCTGAAATCAAGAAAGTCCAAGGGGCACAGGGCAGTCAGATAAAGATTGCCATGGCTGCGCAATTTGCCCAGCAACAGCTGTCATTGTCTCAGCAACTTGTCACACTTAAGACGCAGGTGCAGACAACTGCCATTAAAGCTCAGGAAAACCATATCGAAACATATGTAGCTGCATTGAAAAAGCAAGAATTGCAACTAACCCAAAACACCTTCATGTCCAAGCTATTTGGTAATAACCAGGAACTTATGACGGTGATTTTAGCAAAAGGTGTCTCGGGTTTGAAGAAGTATGAGGCGGCAGCTGTCAATTACAAGACAGTACAAGATGCGTCAGCAATGCGTACAAAGACGCTTGGATTTGCCATGCGTATTCTCTCGTCGGCATTCAAGACATTCGGTGAAAGCGGGCTTGGGACAATCACACCCGATCTCATCAAGCTCAGCCATGTTTTTGTGGATGTCGTCCATTGGATGTCGGAAAACTACACCTGGGTCAAGCGTGTGGCGGCTGCTCTCGCCATATTGGCTGGCACGATTAAGGCTTTCGAAATCCTCAAGAGCATTGGGCAAAAGGGAGCTGAGGCTGGGCGTATATTCATGAGCGCCTGGCGTGGTCTCGGGAATGTTCTCCACGGCGCCACTGGTCTTATCAAGCGTTTGTTCGGTATTCAGCAAGACGAAACCGATGCCACGATGAACAAGACCAAGACCGACACCGAACAAATGGTCGAGGCAATCGACGGTATGAAAACTGCTATGCAGGAAGCCTCGCAGAACATTGTCGAGTCATTGCAAAATATCATCGCCGCATTGGATGATATTCTGACATCCATTGACAGCACGGCGAGTCAAATAGAGGCTGCTGTTGACAACATGGTTGCGAGTATCAACGCTATATTGGACACGATTACCAAAAGCGTGACAGTAGATGTCAGTGCCGTAGATGGGACCGCCCCGGCCGTTGGTGCTGCAATTGCGTCTATAGACACGGTACCCACCACGCATCCCACGGACTTCACGGGCGTCACGACTCAATTAGATGCAGCCGCCGCTGACGCTAACGCGACTATCGACACAGTGTTGCCGGATCA